>JAEEGH010001072.1_pt1 | contig 82185 bp, 58 predicted proteins | sample 9134181 | NCBI WGS metagenome assembly JAEEGH01 (sample SAMN16246544, study PRJNA631951) | gut metagenome | biome: gut microbiome; feature: rumen; material: DP-attached | host: Bos | place: Iran: Karaj | collected 2018-10 | reverse complement strand
CAACAAAACTCGGAATACTCAACAGTTTTATGCCATTATACCCCCTTTTTAAGCGCCGTAACAGCACAAATTACGAACGTTTACAAGTCGAGAATAATCCAACACTAATTTAGTTTTTCATTTAAGTCACGAAGAAGAAACGAAGAAGAAAAATTCTGTCAGGAATGGAAAAGTTACTTTCTCTCGCCGTCGTTTTCGCCGTCCTTCCTCTTCTTCTCGATCTCGGCATAGCTCGTCTGAAGCGTCTCCTTCAGGCCGTCCGTGAAGTCGGTAAAACGGTCCTTCGTCGTCTCATAGGTATCCTTTACGAACCGGCTGAAAGGATTGTCCATCCACATACGGAAAATAAATCCGGCCTTGATGAGACGGCTCTCCTTATACTGTCCGATACGCTCCTTGATCTCCTCGTAATGGAGAACGATCTGCTGCTGGCTCGCAAACTTCTTGATGGCCAGCACGATCCTTGTCGAATGCGAAAGGTCCATCAGGAACACGCCGTAGAAGAATCCGACGAAGAACGAAAACGCCAGATTATTCGACAGCCATTCAAGAGAGCGCAGGATGTGCGGATGGATGACGAAGTAATACACCGCGCCGAGGATCGACCACAGGAACGAATAAAGAGGGCAGATGATACCCTGGATATTGCCCCAGCGGTCCGTATAGTCCCACAGGCGGAGCTTAAAATACTTCAGACAGAAGAATCCCGCGATATACTCGACGATCGTCATACCGACCATCATCAGGAAGAAAAGAAGGAGTTTTTCGAGAACAGGATGACCGAAATCGAAATACTTTTCGACCGAGGCGATCAGGTAAAGGAGCACGAGACCGAAGCCGTAGATCGGAAGATACGGGCCCGAAAGGAATCCCGGGTTGACCCACTTCTTCTGTGATACGAACCTTCTGTAAAAGAGCTCGAGACACCAGCCCGTCAGGCTTCCCACGAAGAATAAAAATGCCAGTAAAAGTATAAACGACATATCCTCACCTACCTAAGAATCAGTTCCATCAGGAGATTCTCCCGCGCATAGACCGCGATCCTCGAATCCTCGACGTCACGGAAAAATGCATAGAGCGCCGTACTCGTCGAAAGCGTGGCGTAGTTTCTCATCATGACGTTATATGTCACCGAAAAAAGATCCTCATCCCCCTTGATCAGCGCCAGATACAGTACGAGCGGATACGCCTCGTAAGCCTCTTTTTCCGAGATCGCATAGCCGGAGATCACGTCATAGGACTCATAGAGGACGCCAGCGTTATAGATCTGCTGACTTACCCACGCATATCCTTCCTTGTCGAGCTGTCCGATCTCGGCAAGATACACCATCACGCGAAGAGACGAGACCAGATCCACTTCTCCGGAACTTCCCGTATAGTACATATATCCGCTTTCTTCCGAATACATCCAGGCATAAAGCGGAAGATCCTGCGAGATCTTCCCGCCCTTGACCATTTCGACAAGGCTTTCGTACTTTTCTTTATATTCCGACCAGAGCACGGTCGCGCGGCGCAGCGCTTCAAGGTCCAATCCTCCGAGCTCAATGCCCGAAAGTGCCACCATCTTCTCCGGATCTTCTTCCGGCTGCTCCGGGATCGGCGTGATCAGAGATTTCTCTGTTACAGGCTCCGGTGTCGGAATCGCCAGCTGGTCCGCCGGACGGTAGGTCGTCTGCTCCCCGGAAGAAAAGATCTTCCCGGAAAGCTCTTTTATCCTCGAGAAGAGACTGCTTCCTCCCCATTTATCGTAGTAATTCAAAAGAGCGCGGATGTATCTTGTCGTCGCCGCCAGAGACACCGGCGGTTCCGAATACCGGATATAAAGCGGATCTTCGTAAAGATCCGAAAGCTGCGTCTTTGTCCGGCTGTCCGGAGAGATCAGGTCGTCGGCTCTTTTAAAGGAGAAAAGGAATCCGCTTTCATCGGTCAGGGAGTTGTCGATCGCCTTGATCATGGCATCGGCCTTGGATCTTTTCCCTTCGAGGATATATGACTCCAGAAGCAGCACCTGATCGAGTGTATCGACATAGGAAGACTCCATCTCCGGTACACTTCTCGTCGTGCCGGGGATCAGGTACCAGGACAGCACAAAAGGCTCCATCATGCGGTCTTCCGACAGGAGCTTCGTGGTCCTCGAGAACATATATCCCTTGTGGAATTCCGTTCCGGAAACGACGCTGTTCATCGCACTCGTCATTCGGAAATCCTTCCCGTCCGTATCCACCTTTTTATTTAAGATCCCGCTTTTCATCACGAAAAGGACCGCCGCCGTGATGACTGCGATCGCGCCCAGGGCAACACCTCCGATCTTCAGATACTTCTTTATCTTCTTGTTGGTGTATTTGACTGCCGTTAGTGAGGGCATGTGCCTCTTCTCCTTTTCTTCGCGGGTAAAATAAGATATAGTAATTGTACCACTTATCCGGAGGAGAAAGATGCTCGTAGCAGGAATCGTCGCCGAATTTAACCCCTTTCACCGGGGCCATATGCACCTGATCTCGAAGGTCAGAGAAGAACTCGGCAGTAAAACGCCCATCGTCGTCATCATGAGCGGAGAGTTCGTCCAGCGCGGGATCCCCGCCATCACGGACCGTACGAGCCGCGTCTGTGCGATCCTGTCCTCTGGTGTCGATGTCGTCCTCGAGCTCCCTTTCACCTTCGCAACCGGCTCTGCCGACCGTTTCGCCCATGGCGCGATACAGTCCCTTGCGAAAAGCTCCGTGATCACGGACCTTTATTTCGGAGCAGAGCACGATTCTCTGGAAGATCTTCGCCATATCGCCGATCTTGACCTTGAAAACGACCCGGTATTTCATGAAAAACTGGATGCGCTACAGAAAGACGGACAGCCCTACGCTTCTGCCTGGCAGGACGCGCTGATCGCCTCTTTAGAAGCCCATCACGAGAAGGCCGGCTCCCTTTCTTCCGAAAAGCTGGCCGAGATCCTTCGGGAACCGAACAACACCCTGGCGATCGCCTATCTCCGCGAGCTTCGGAACTGCCCTTCCATCGTCCCGCACCTGATCCACCGTGTAGATCCGTATCACGGACAGGATCTGTCGGAAGGCACATTTGCCAGTGCTTCCGCTCTGAGAATGAAGATCTTCGAAGAATACGGAAAAGAGGATTTCCTTAGGAGCCTCGGCGGTCTTCTCCCCTTTATCCCGGAGACCATGCTTTCCGAGATGATGTATCTTTGGAACAGCGGGACCTCTCCGATGGGCGAGGAAGATCTCCTTTCAGACGTTCTTTCCATCATCCGCGCAAGTTCCGTCGAAAGCCTTTCCAAGACGGCCCACATGGGTCCCCAGCTCGCCGGATACCTAAAGACAGCTGTCCGCAACATGCATTACGATCCGGAGACATCCCTTACGGATCTTTTCCAGAAGAATGCGTCCACGCGCTGCTTCTCCTATGCCAGGACGCTCCGCGCGCTTTCTTCCCTTGCCGTCGGACAGAAAACTACCGACCTTGAAAACCTTTCCGAGCCGAAATATCTCCGTCTCCTGGGTTTTTCCGAGACGGGCCGCACCGTCCTAAAGCAGATGCGGGAAGGATCCGATCTTCCGATCCTTTCGCGCGCCTCCGATGCCTTCCACCACCGAAAAGATCCGGCGTTTGCCCGTATGGATGAGCTCGACCGCATAAGTCACGACTGGTGGACCGCAAAGGCCAGAGGCACCTTCGAAGAAGACTTTCACCGCGAAGTCATCCAGTTCAAAAGAAATCGTCTCTACCGCTGACTCCGTGCTTCCCTGCCTCGTCCGGCAACAAAGAAAGATCTGCCCTGGCACCGATCTGCCGTATAAAAATGGGATTTCTGAAAGTATACGGCAGGCCAGACAGCGAGTTGCCGTATAAAAATGAAAAAGTGTTTTTTATACGGCAGTTTCAGGGAGAATTTCCGTATGAAATGAGAAAACTTAAATCCATACGGCAGTTCGGAAAGAAAGTTGCCGTATGAAATCGAAAAAGTGCTTTTCGTACGGCAAAAGAAGGGAAAATTGCCGTATGAAATGAGAAATCCTAAATCCATACGGCAGTTGGCGGATTTGTCTGCCGTATGAAATCGGATTTCGCAGAATTTTACGGCAGATCGATGCTTCCTGGCATCCGAAGGGCGTCTTCGAATGATTATAAGGACAAGAAAAGGCGCTGTCTCATTTGGTTTGAGACAGCGCCTTCTTGTTAAACTTACTTGTCAGTGCGCAGAATCAGGACTCCTGCTCTTTGCGGCGTGTCTTCATGACCACGATCGCTGCGGCTGCGGCCAGGAAGAGTCCGGCGATGATCTCCGTCGTGGTATCCTTCACATCACCGGTCTTGACGACCTTTCTATCATCGGAAGAGATCACTTCGAATTCGATAGTCACCGTCGAATCATCGTCATAGGTGATCACGATACGGTGGATGCCGATTCGAAGATCCTGGATAACGTCCTCCGAAAGCTCGATGGTGTCATCGTCCTTCACGGTATAGTCGCCAGGGCCGAGAGGCGTGTCATCGACAGTAACGGTTTTGATCTGCTTCTTTCTCTTCGTCGTCTCTTTTGTATCCGAAGTCGTTGTATCATCCGTTGTAGACGGTGCAGATACACTCTCGGAAGGCTCATCCGTTGACTCTGTCGTTGTCGTCTTCGTTACCTTGGTCGTCTTCGTCGGCTTCTTCGTCTCCTTTGTTGAAGACTCGGAAGGTGTCTCCGTCGGAGTTCCTCCGGACGACTCTGTCGACGAATCCGATGTAGGTTTGCCTGTTGTCTCACTCGAAGATTCGATCGTCTTCTTCGTGTACGAGTTCGTGATCTTCAGGGTCTTCTGCGTCTTATCCGCGATCGCGATGCTGACGCCGCTGTTCGCTACCGTCAGTTCGTAACCAGAGATCGCTGCAGAGCCTTCATCCTCGGTAACTGTGTATGTTCCCAGTTCAAGATCACTCAGCACTACCGTTCCGGCACCCTTGATGGTAACCGTCTTCTGGTAACCGTTCGGGCCCTTGACTGTGAATGTATACGTCTTTTCCGAAGCACTAGCCGGAGCTCCTGCACCGAGGACCTTCTCGATCACGAGGCTGCCCCTCTCAGGTGCGGTCTTTTTCAGAGTGTTCGTCAGCGTCGTCACTGTTCCGCTTGTGCTGTTTCCGGTCAGTTCATATCCTTCCGGAACTGTCGGCTCAGACCATGTATAGGTGATCACATTGCCAGCACCGTCTGTCCTCGGCAGATCGTTCACCGTCTCGGTCCAGCCATTAGCTTCACTCAAGGTGACCTCAGTGCCGTTGCTGAGCTTGACCTTCAGGTAAGCAGGACGCTTGCCATCCTTGTTGTTATCGTCAGCCCATACCTTCTTGACTGTAGCAGAAGTCTTTTCGACTTTCTCCTTATAGGTGTTCGTGATCGTTGTCACTGTACCTTCTGTCGAAGAAGAAGTCATGGTGTAGCCTTCCGGCATTGCTTCCTCTGTCCAGGAATACTCGATCTTCGAGCCCTTGTCATAGACAGGCAGACCCTTGATCGTCGCTGTCCAGCCATTGGCTTCATCAAGCGTCACAGAATCGCCATTGCTCAATGTGACCGTCAGAGACAGAGGTCGCTTGCCGGCCTTGTTGTCCTCATCTTCCCAGACCTTCTTAACAGTAAGATCTGTCAGGATCGGAGCGTGTGTATTCGTGAACGTGGTAGTGGTTCCCTCGGTCTTCGAACCGGAAGTATAGTCCTTTACCGAGAGCTCCTTCCATGTGTACGAGATCGCATAACCATCTTTCGTCTTCGGAAGATCACCGGTCTTTGCCGTCCAGTTATTGCCTTCGTTGAGCGTGTAGTATGCCTGATGTACACTATCCGCAAGAAGCTCTACTGTGACCTCCGCAGGACGTATGCCGTCCTGGTTATTATTGTCGTTCCAGACCTTCTTAACTGTCAGGTCCACATACTCCATCTTGAACTCATACTTGTTCTTTACTGTAGCCGTAGAAGCGGTCGTCGTGATCGTACCAGTTGCGTTATCGATGCCGACCTTGCTGTAACCCTTCACTGCCGGGTCAGTTTCTTCGACGGTATAATCCGTGCCAACCGGGATCTTGCTGATCTCGATATACTCACCCGCCTTCAGCGTGAATTCCTTGAATTCCGCCGCAGCAAAGATCGTTCCAACAGCAGCTCCGCCATTCTTCGAAACATCGTAGGTGCCGTCCTTTTCGATCTTCACTCTTACAGTAAACTCTGTATCCGCATTGTAGCCGGTCGCGGTCGTACCTTCCGTCATCGTCTTTTCGACCTTGAGGCTGCCGTATTCCTGCGTGTACGAATACTTGTTGTTAACAGTAGCGGTTGCCGCTGTTGTCGAGATCGTACCTGTACCGTTCGTGATGCCGACCTTGCTGTACCCCTTCGTAGTCGGTGCTACTTCAGAAACAGTGTAGTTGACGTCAACCGGGATGTTGGAGATCACGATAGTATCGCCTGCCTTCACGGTGAACGCTACGTCAGTATCTGCAGCAAATGCTGTAGCCACTGCTGCACCGCCATTCTTAGATACATCATAGGTACCAGCAGTATCGAACTGGACATTTACCGTAAACTCTGTGTTCGCGTTATATCCGGTATCTGTTGTACCATCGGTCATGACCTTCTCAACTGTAAGCTGGCCGTACTCCTGTACATACTCATACTTGTTGTTAACAGTAGCGGTTGCCGCTGTCGTCGAGATCGTACCTGTACCATTCGTGATGCCGACCTTGCTGTAACCAGCCGTTGTCGGATCTTCCTCGGTTACGGTGTACTTCACATCTACCGGGATGTTGGAGATCACGATAGTATCGCCATTCTTAACGGTGAATGCCACGTCAGTATCTGCAGCGAATGCTGTAGCCACTGCAGCACCGCCATTCTTAGACACATCATAGGTACCAGCAGTATCGAACTGAACGTTTACTGTGTACTCAGTATTTGCGTCATAGTTCTTCTCAGTTGTACCTGCGACAACTTTCTTCACAGTAAGCTGGCCGTACTCCTGAACGTACTCATACTTGTTGTTAACAGTAGCGGTTGCTGCTGTTGTCGAGATCGTACCTGTACCGTTCGTGATGCCGACCTTGCTGTAACCAGCCGTTGTCGGATCTTCCTCGGTTACGGTGTACTTCACATCTGCCGGGATGTTGGAGATTACGATAGAGTCTCCATTCTTCACGGTGAATGCCACGTCAGTATCTGCAGCGAATGCTGTAGCCACTGCCGCGCCACCATTCTTAGATACATCATAGGTACCTGCGGTATCAAACTGAACGTTTACTGTATATTCAGTATTCGCGTTGTAGTTCTTCTCCGTAGTACCGGCAACTACCTTAGTAAATGTAAGCTGACCGAACTCCTGAACATACTCGTATTTGTTATAAACGGTCGCAGACTTCGTTGCCGCATCGATCGTTCCTGTTGCATTCAGGATAGATACCTTGCTATAGCCAGGGGTGGCCGGATCTTCTTCGGATACAGTGTATTTCGCATCCTCCGGAATGTTGGAGATCACGATAGTATCTCCGGCCTTCATGGTGAATGCAACGTCAGTATCTGCAGCAAATGCTGTAGCTACTGCTGCACCGCCATTCTTCGCTACGTCATAGGTGCCTGCAGTATCGAACTGGACATTTACCGTAAACTCGGTGTTCGCGTCGTAGTTCTTCGCACTGGTTCCGTCAGACATTACTTTCTGGACAGAAAGGCTACCGTACTGCTGTACATATTCGTACTTGTTATTTACAGTCGCTGTCGCCTGTGCCTTTGTGATCGTTCCGGTCGCGCCTGTGATGCCGACCATGGAATAGCCGGTCGCGGTCGGAGATACCTCAGATACGGTGTACTTCGCATCTACCGGAATGTTTCCGATCACGATGGAATCACCGGCCTTGAGTGTAAACTCAACATTGGTATTGGCAGCAAATGCAGTATCTACCGCTGTACCACCATTCTTAGCCACACCGTACGTGCCGGCGGTATCGAACTGTACGTTCACCGTAAATTCGGTATTCGCATCGTAGTTCTTCGCTGTCGTACCTTCGGTCATGACCTTTTCGACCTTCAGGCTGCCGTATTCCTGTACAAAGTCATATTTGTTGTTTACGGTTGCCGTAGAAAGAGCCGTCGCGATCGTACCTGTTGCATTGTCGATACCGACTTCAGAGTAACCCTTCTGTGTCGGGGCAACTTCGGAAACGGTATACTTGACGTCTACCGGGATATTGGAGATCTCAATATAGTCTCCTGCCTTCAGGGTAAACGCTACATCCGTATCTGCAGCAAATGCTGTAGCTACTGCTGCGCCACCATTCTTCGCAACATCATATGTTCCGGCTGTATCGAACTGGACATTTACCGTAAACTCGGTGTTCGCGTTATATCCGGTTGCCGTTGTACCTTCGGTCATGACCTTTTCGACCTTCAGGTTGCCGTATTCCTGTACATATTCGTACTTGTTGTTTACAACAGCCGCAGAAGATGTTGTCGTGATCGTACCTGTACCGTTCGTGATGCTGACCTTGCTGTAACCAGCCTCAGTCGGATCTGCTTCCGTTACGGTGTACTTCACATCTACCGGAATATTGGAGATCACGATAGTGTCGCCAGCCTTCACTGTGAAGGCTACGTCAGTATTTGCAGCAAACGCTGTAGCTACTGCCGTACCACCATTCTTCGCCACGTCATATGTACCAGCTGTATCAAACTGTACATTGACTGTGTACTCGGTGTTGGCATTGTACTTCTTCTCGGTTGCACCGGAAACGAGGACCTTCTCGATAGAAAGTTCGCCGTACTCCTGCACATATTCATACTTGTTATTTACAACAGCCGCAGAAGGTGTTGTGGTGATCGTACCTGTACCATCCGTGATGCTGACCTTGCTGTAACCAGCCTCTGTCGGATCCACCTCAGTTACGGTGTACTTCACATCTACCGGGATGTTGGAGATCACGATAGTGTCGCCTGCCTTTACTGTGAAGGCTACATCAGTATCTGCAGCGAATGCTGTAGCTACTGCTGCACCACCGTTCTTCGCCACGTCATATGTACCAGCTGTATCGAACTGTACATTGACTGTGTACTCGGTATTTGCATCGTACTTCTTCTCGGTTTCACCGGAAACGAGGACCTTCTCGATAGAAAGTTCGCCGTATTCCTGGATGTACTCATACTTGTTATAAACAGTAGTATTCTTCGTTGCCGTATCGATCGTTCCTGTCGGATTCAGGATAGAGAACTTGCTGTATCCAGGAACTGCCGGATCTACCTCAGAAACTGTGTAGTTTACATCTTCCGGAATATTGGAGATCTCGATCTCCTGACCGGCCTTGATGGTAAATGCCACATCGGTATCCTTGGCAAAGATCTTGCCAACAGCCGTTCCGCCGTCAATAGATACATCGTAAGTACCTGCAGTATCAAACTGTACGTTGATGGTGTACTCGGTATTCGGATCGTAATTCTTCTCCGATTCACCATCTGCCATGACCTTCTTGACCTTCAGGCTGCCGTACTGCTGTACATATTCGTACTTATTGTTTACAACAGCCGCGGAAGGAGTTGTCGTGATCGTTCCTGTCGCATTATCGATGCTGACCTTGCTGTAACCGGTAGCCGTCGGATCTGCTTCAGTAACCGTGTATTTCACGCCATCCGGGATATTGGAGATGACGATGGTGTCGCCGGCCTTCATGGTAAAGGCAACGTCCGTATCCTTTTCAAAGGACTTGGCGACAGCTGCCGCTCCGTTAACGGAAACTGCGTAAGATCCAGCTGTGTCAAACTGTACATTTACGGTGTACTCCGTATTGGCATCGTACTTTTTCTCAGTTTCACCGGAGATGATAACTTTCTCGATCGAAAGCTCGCCATACTCCTGAATATACTCGTACTTGTTGTTAACAGTAGCTGTTGCCGCTGTCGTAGAGATCGTACCCGTGCCATTTGTAATGTCGACCTTACTGTAACCGGCAATCGTCGGATCTACCTCAGTGACGGTATACTCGACATCTACCGGGATATTGGAGATCTCAATTGTATCTCCGGCCTTCACGTTGAACGCTACGTCAGTGTTTGCATCAAATACAGTCGCTACTGCAACTGCACCGTTGATGGATACATCGTAGGTACCGGCTGTATCAAACTGTACATTGACTGTGTACTCGGTATTCGGATCGTACTTCTTCTCCGTTTCACCGGAAACGAGGACTTTCTCAACGATAAGAGAACCATACTCCTGTACGTATTCGTAGCGGTTGTTGACCTTAACTTCAGAAGGTGTCGTAGTAATCGTACCTGTCGCATTGTCGATACCAACCTTGCTGTAGCCAAGCTCAGTCGGATCTACCTCAGTTACGATGTAGTTCGTATCCTCAGGAATGTTGGAGATCACGATAGTGTCGCCAGCCCTCACGGTGAATGCTACGTCCGTGTCAGCGTCAAACGCCGTCGCTACCGCTGCTGCACCGTTGATGGATACATCGTAGGTGCCGGCTGTATTAAACTGAACGTTTACGGTGTACTCCGTGGTCGGATCGTACTTCTTCTCGGTCTCACCGGATACGAGGACCTTCTCAATGGAGAGTTCACCGTACTGCTGTACGTACTCATACTTGTTGTTGACCTTAACGTCTTCCGGTGTCGTCGAGATCGTGCCTGTGCCATTTGTGATGTCGACTTTGCTGTAACCAAGACCTGTAGGATCTGCTTCCGTTACGGTGTAGTTAACATCTACCGGAATATTGGAGATCTCAATCCTATCTCCTGCCTTCACGTTGAATGCTACATCCGTATCAGCAGCAAATGCTGTCGCTACCGGGGCAGAACCATTGATGGATACAAGGTAGGTGCCGGCTGTATCGAACTGTACATTTACCGTGTACTCCGTGGTTGAATCGTAATTCTTCTCAGAATCACCGGATACGAGAACCTTCTCAATGGTAAGTTCGCCGTATTCCTGGATGTACTCATACTTGTTATAAACAGTAGCAGACTTCGTTGCTGTATCGATCGTTCCTGTCGGATTCAGGATAGAGAACTTGCTGTATCCGGGAGCTGTCGGATCAGCCTCGGAAATAATGTAGTTTGCATCTTCCGGAATGTTGGAGATCTCGATCTCCTGACCTGCCTTGATCGTCAGGGCAACATCCGTATCCTTCGCAAAGATCTTGCCAACAGCCGTTCCACCGTCAACAGATACATCGTAAGTTCCGGCTACGTCGAACTGGACATATACCGTATATTCCATATTCGGATCGAAGTTCTTCTCCGTCTCGCCGGACTGCATCTCTTTCCTGATCTTCAGGTTGCCGTACTGCTGAACGTACTCGTACTTGTTATTTACCTTAACTTCAGAAGGTGTCGTAGTAATCGTACCTGTTGCATTGTCGATACCAACCTTGCTGTAGCCAAGACCTGTAGGATCTACCTCAGATACGATGTAGTTTGCATCCTCAGGAATGTTGGAGATCACAATTGTGTCGCCAGCTTTCACTGTGAAGGATACATCAGTGTCAGCGTCAAACGCAGTAGCCACAGCTGCACCACCATTTGTGGATACATCGTAGGTACCGGCTGTATCGAACTGGACATTTACCGTGTACTCCGTGGTCGGATCGTACTTCTTCTCCGTCTCGCCGGATACGAGGACTTTCTCGATGGAGAGTTCACCATACTGCTGTACATATTCATACTTGTTGTTGACCTTAACGTCTTCCGGAGTCGTCGAGATCATGCCTGCGCCATTTGTGATGTCGACCTTGCTGTAACCAAGACCTGTAGGATCTGCTTCTGTTACTGTGTAGTTTACATCTACCGGTATGTTGGAGATGTTGATAGTATCTCCTGCCTTCACGGTGAATGCAACGTCAGTATTTGCATCGAAAGCGGTAGCCACAACTGCTCCACCATTCTTAGACACATCGTATGTTCCGGCTTTATCGAACTGGACATATACGGTGTACTCAGTAGTCGGATCGTAGTTCTTCTCAGAATCACCGGATACGAGAACCTTCTCAATGGTAAGTTCGCCGTATTCCTGGATGTACTCATACTTGTTATAAACAGTAGCAGACTTCGTTGCTGTATCGATTGTTCCCGTCGGATTCAGGATAGAGAACTTGCTGTATCCGGGAGCTGCCGGATCTGCCTCGGAAATCGTATAGTTTGCATCTTCCGGAATGTTAGCGATCTCGATTTCCTGGCCTGCCTTGATCGTCAGGGCAACATCCGTATCCTTGGCGAAGATCGTGCCAACAGCCGTTCCGCCGTCAACAGATACATCGTATGTGCCGGCTACGTCGAACCGGACATATACTGTATATTCCATATTCGGATCGTAGTTCTTCTCCGTCTCACCGGACTGCATCTCTTTCCTGATCTTCAGGTTGCCGTACTGCTGAACGTACTCGTACTTGTTATTTACCTTTACTTCAGAAGGTGTTGTCGTAATCGTTCCCGTACCATTATCGATACCGACCTTGCTGTAACCAAGCTCAGCCGGATCTGCTTCAGTTACTGTGTAGACCGCATCTTCCGGAATGTTAGAGATCACGATGGTATCTCCAGCTTTAACTGTGAAGGATACATCAGTGTCAGCAGCAAATGCTGTAGCTACCGGTGCTGCACCATTGATGGATACATCGTAGGTGCCTGCTGTATCGAACTGGACGTTTACTGTGTACTCCGTATTCGGATCGTACTTTTTCTCTGTTTCACCGGATACGAGAACTTTCTCGATGGAGAGTTCACCATACTGCTGTACATACTCGTACTTGTTGTTTACCTTTACTTCAGAAGGTGTTGTCGTGATCGTTCCGGTTGCATTGTCGATACCGACCTTACTGTATCCAAGGCCGGTCGGATCTGCTTCCGTTACGGTGTAGATAACATCTACCGGGATGTTGGAGATCACGATAGTATCTCCTGCCTTCACAGGGAACGCTACATCCGTGTTAGCGTCAAATGCAGTTGCTACCGGTGCTGCACCGTTGATGGATACATCGTAGGTGCCGGCTGTATCGAACTGGACGTTTACTGTGTACTCCGTATTCGGATCGTACTTCTTTTCTGTATTACCGGATACGAGGACCTTCTCAATAGAAAGCTCGCCGTACTCCTGAACATAGTCGTACTGGTTTTTGACAGTAACAAGATCCGTCACATCCTTCTGGATCTTCATATTCGTATTACCATACACGATGTCGGTCAGCAAGAAGTTAGTAGGCAGCGCAGTTTCCGATACAGTATAACCTGTACCTGCATAGATGCCGGTGATCTTGACGGATTCGCCATCCTTCAGTATGAACGGCTTTTCCACGCCAGCTACAAAATCAACAGCTGCCGTCGTTCCATCCGGATACTCGACATTGAAGGTTGCCGTTCTATCCAGCGTGACACCTACAGTAAAATCCATGCCTGTCGGACCTTTTCCGGAAGGATCGGAAACGGTCTTTGTCACTTCAAGGGCACCCTTATTCTTATATGTATATGTATTGTTGATCGAAACTGAAGCTTCTTTTGAACCCGGTCCAAAATTGCATGTTCCATTTGCCGGGCTGTATGTCGTTTCCAAAGTAAAGAGAGAATTCTCCGGCTCGGTCGTTTTCTCAATGACCTGGTAGTCGCCCGGTCGTGCGATCGGGATCGAAATCGTTTCGTTCGGCTTTACCTTAAAGACATACTCCGCAGCATCCACGTCGCCGTTATACTGGACATACTGATTCCCTTTCTTAACGACGAACTCATACTCCATGTCATACTGGCTGTAATCATACGGAAGATCTCCGAATACTTTTTTACTTACTTCCAGATTGAATTCACGGTAGTGGTTTCTTACCTGAACCTGGGAATATCCTTCCAGTCGGATCGACTGTGTCCTGCTTCCGTCTACAGTATATTCCGGAACGACCTTCTTTCCATTGATCGTACCGAATTCCGCCGAAGGAACTTCTTCGATGGTATATCTGCCCAGCGGGATATTGGTAAACACACGGTTTACATAATCTCTGTTCGTACCGAAAGTAAGTGTCGCATACGACGGAGTATCCGATGTTCCTGTGTACCTTCCATTCGAATCAAAGACCAGATATTGATCGTTTTCGTTCTTGATCGCGAAATCCACCGTCATGCCATTTCTTGCATGCTCACCGTCCATGTGCTTGTCGATGGAAATGCTTCCGGTCGAAGAAGAACTGGACGAGTCTTCATACTGGTTATAGACCGTGATCGTCTGCGGATAGTCGGGAGATACTGAATTTGAATTATCCATACCGACATATGTGTATTTCTTAAAGGTAGTCGTACCCTTAGATGTCGCCTCTGCATTCTCTTCTTCAATCGTATACTGACCGACCGGAACATTAGTAAGCACATTTCTTCCGTTCTGGATATCCGCCCATGTAAGCGTCTTTGAATAGCCCTTCGGTCCGTGAATATTGAACTTAAGGTCATTCAGATTCTGAAGATCGCTCTGGCTCACTGTTCCCTGACCATTTGTCTGGTAAGGATTGTAGTTGACGAACTGCTTATTGATCGTCAGTCTTCCGGTGATGACGCTATATCTGTTGGTGAGTTCAACTTCCCGATTATTGGAAGACATCGTCACATTTTTGGTCGTGTCGCTGCTGCTGGAAGTGAAAGAATATCCGGGAACTCTTACCAGTGCGTTATCGCCTGGATTTTGATCCCGCAGCTCAGATACCGTATACTGGGCATTCGGATCAAGACCATAGAATACGATGGAATTTGCATCCGGATCCGTCGATGTAGGATCGTAACGGATGGAAAACTCTTTCGGACTCGAGCCTAAAGTACCGTTTCTGTCCTGCAGATACCGGTTTCCGGTCCTTACGGTAAATGTATAGATCTTATCCTTGAAATCAATGGACTGGTCATCCATCCCGTCCGGATAGGTCGCGATTACGTTCTTATTGACCTTTAAGGTGTACTTACCTTCTGTATTTACTTTCTTATAGTTATTCGTCAATGTGGCAGTAATATCTGCGTCGTCTCCGAGAACGACCTTGCCGTCCGTCATGGTCGAACCATTGACAGTGATCTGCTTGGATACGAAGCTGTATCCCTCAACATCGTCTTCGATCTCGTCGATGGTGTATGTGCCCGGGACCAGGTTTTCGATACTGAGCGTCTGGTTTCTCTTGATCTTGAAGCACTTGACGCTTTCACTCATCGTACCGTCTTCGTCCTGAACATACTGTGCGTCTTTCTTGATGGCGACACTGAATTCATAATCTGCCGGGAAAGCATCCGTTCCCTCGACATTGACCACTTTCGTGATCGACAGTTTGGCCAGTCTCATATCATAGTAGTTATAGAAACCGCCTAAGGAGAATTCGGTTCCGGCCATATCAACGCCCGGGTTCTCCGCAATCAAACCGGTTGCGGAAATGTTATTCGAATCCGCGTATTTCCAGGAATAGATCTTATAGTGGATAATACCGTTAACATTCGTGATATAAAGGTCGATACGGATCTCGCCATTGGACTTGGAAATATGACTGTCCACATCTGGCGCCATGGATTTTTCCGTGATGACGAAATAGCGGTGCTTTCCGTTATATGGATCTACATTACGGACCGTTTCCCTAATCGACTGGAAAACAACTTTTCCATCTTCATCCGTGGAGACATCCTGTCTGAAATCTCCCTTATCGTTCTGATAGGTCTCATCCGTCTCACGGATCGAGAAAGTGTACTGATTCTCACCCGCGTGGATGTTCTTGATCTCTTCATTCTTGATCTGTGTTGCAGGTGTTCCTGCAGCTACGAAAGCTTTACGCATAGCAAAGTGCATGACGCTCTCATCTACGGTGTTTGCGTCCTCGGATCTTCCGTGATAGATGTAGTGGAACTCACCGCCCTTAACAACAGTGGTACCCGCTGCAGCGATCCAGCCGGCACTGGAAGTCGTTACTGTTCCGACTGTATCCGGATTCGGAAGAATAAAAAGACCGGCTGTCGTGTCATAGCTGACAGTCTTTGCGTAAGGAATGTTCCAGATGATCTTTCTGGTGATGTACTCGTCGATATCCTGATTCTTCTGGGTATCGTTACCGGAGTGGTCGGTATAGGTATCCATCGTTTTCCCATCGGAGATAACGACGTACTTTGCGAGCTTGATGCTATCGGGATTCAGAATATTGAAAATAACGACCGTGCTCGGATCTTTCTTGATCTGGAGGTTTTCGGTCTCTTGTATGCTTCTTTCCAGTTTGCTTCCGGGAAGCACGTTGATATAGACAGCTGCGCCCTTGTAGCTCTCGTCTGTCAGGTCGATGACGCCTTTTCCGGTAGAAAAATCAGCGATCTCGTCACCATCAACAGCCGTGTGCTGGAGCATCTTATTTGATTCATCGGTGATATGGTCGACCATACCCTGTACAGCATCTTCCAATTCTCCCTTGCTGAAGGTACGGTAAAGAGCTTCACCCTTGAAGCTTCCGGCATCGTATGTGAAAAGGCCCGAATCTTTGAGTGCAGGTGTCGTGTCGATCACGAACTGCATAGTGGGCGCAGTGTTGTAGCCGTTTTTCGCACCGTAGGTATAGCCGAATCTGGCCTTTCCTCCGGAGATCGAGGCGATAATGAACTGGGCAGGCTCATCTCCTGCAAGGTCGACGTCGCAGTTATCGTTCTTTTGGTTGAAAAAGTCAGACGTCGCGTAGGTCGTCTCCATGTGGTTTCTCTGCTCGAGATGTGTGGAAACGATACCATAGTCGATGGCACGTCCCAAGACACTTGTGTAGTTCATCAGGCCTGCCGAGTCGTAGGTCATCAGAGCGCCGTCATCCGCATGAACGGTAGGCACACCGACTGTGATCCCGCTGCCCTTTTTCGACTTCGAGACGGCAATCGAGCCGACGACGATAGACGCAGCCAGAACAGCGCTGGTAAAACCGATGAACTTCTTGCTTCGGAAAATCTTTTTCATATTCTTCCCCTTCTGCCTTACCTGAGTTGTCGAAAATGTGTTTTTGTGTTTTTTGTGCTTGCTTCTTTGCTTTTAAGGCCTTTTTAATACATCACAATATTGAGTATAGAAGCATATATATAAAATTCAAGGAATGAAACCAGAAAATCGCGAAAAAACAACCATAATTTAGACAAAATGCAACAGAAAGTTAATACTTGCTCAAAAAATCAGAACAAAAAAAACCCGTTTCTTTCGAAACGGGATCTTTGAAAAGCTCAAATCAATGGATAATTAAGCCTTCGCAGCGTTCGCTGCCTTCGCCAGACGGGAATTCTTTCTAGCAGCTGCATTCTTGTGGATATAACCCTTAGCAGCAGCCTTGTCCAGCGCGGACTGAGCGTCCTTAACGAGCGTTGCAGAATTATCATCAGATGCGGCGATAGAAGCCGTTGCCTTCTTGACAATGGTGCGCATCTCGCTCTTCTTCATCTTGTTCGCTAAAGTCTTCTTTTCTGTAACCTTAACGCGCTTACATGCGGACTTGATATTCGGCATTTCCTTCACCTCCATCAGTATTTATCTTCATTCAGACACCGAGACATTGTATCATGCCTTTTTCTGTGGTGCAAGACTTTTTTTGCTTTTCTCTCAAAAATTCCCTTTCGTCGCCTCATAAAGCCCTATACTTGTGGCGATCGGGAGATTTAAGCTGTCGATATTATCTGTGTGTTCGATCCGGACAGGGTGCCCGACTTTCGCAAAAGAAGAAGGCAGACCCGTCGCTTCATTGCCCATGATCAGGGAAAAGGGCTTTTCGATCTTCGTCTCGTGAAGAAGTGACGACCCGTCGAGCATAAATGGATAAAAATGCCGGTTGCCGGCGCCGTCCGAAGCTTCGTACTCCTCCCAGGAATCGTAGTATTTGAAGTTTACGCGGGAAAGCGCCCCCATCGACGCACGGATCACCTTCGGGTCGAAAAAGTCGACGCCCGGACGGATGATCGCGATATTCTTCACGCCGAATCCTGCGCAGGAACGGATGATCGTGCCGGCATTTCCTGAGTTTCCCGGATTGACGAGGACTACGTGGGATCCTTCCTTATCCAGATCACAGGAGTATTTCTTGATCATGGCGATCACGAAACAGTTTTCTTTTTGCGAGAGGATCGAAAAGACCTTGTCATTGACCTCGCAGGAGATCCCTCTTTCCCGGCAGATCCGCTCGATCTTTTCCTTCGTTTCGGATTCGTAAAAAGCGCTGTGCAGGTACACATGCGTCACTTTATCCGGACGGATATTCAGGTATTCCAGACTGACCGTTGCCCCAAGGCAGTAGGTCATCAGGTCTTCTTTTTTATATCTCTTAACAGCCATCTTCTCTCCCCGCTCTTACAGCCTGATCACGCGGTCCGCCGTCAGAAGGCTCTGCAGGAGATCGGACATATCTTCGCAGATGATCCTTGGATCCTCCGGGATCTTTCCCAGATAGAAAAGCGTCTCGTTGCAGGCTTTGACCACGATCTCGCGGTCGAGGATATCTTTCCAGCAGGAAAAGCATACGCTTTCCGGAAGAAGCAGCTTCACACCATCGTGGACAAGGATGATCTCGTCCGGCACGGCTTTGGCAGTCTTCAGGCTCGAAAGCGCATGAAGCATCAGGTCACTTCCGTGCTCTAAAGACGTCTCGTCACCCTTATTATCTCCGACGATCTCGCCCTCGATCAGGAGCACGACTCTCTTCGGCGCGCCGTCTCTGGCCGTCAGTGCGATCTGCGGGATCGTCTTCGTATTTTCATCGGTAAAGATCTTCTCCATCTCCATTATTTCTCATTCTCCTTTGCCGAAGACGGAGCATCTGCCATCTGCCCGCCCAGCATGGCGATGGCGCGCGGAACCGCATCCTTACTGTTGCCCCATGGCTTCTCTTTGTTACGGTAATCGAATTTCAAGGTAAACCATTCTACATCCTTGATGAGCTCATCAAGGCCCTCGTTATGGGTCTTGGCCAGTGCCGCGACGAATTCTGCCGCCTGGTTCTGGTTGAGCTGGTCGGCTGCGGCGCGAAGGAGCATGGCCACATGCGGAAGACAGTGGTACGTCTTGGTGGCGAAAGTCTCCCGGAACGACGCGTCCTCGAAATACAGCCACATGATGACCTCCATATAGCGGTCCATAGTGGTATTGATCTTGTCGCAGATGATGCAGGACTCCAGTCTGGCATCGATCTTTTCGGCCAGCTGGGTAAGCCTCTTCTTATAGTCGGCATCCTTTCCCGATAGGAGCGAACGCTTCGCCGGAGCGGCTTTTTCCCAGAGCGGATCCGTCTCCTTTTTCACATCCTGGATATGTGTGTGGAGCATAAGGCCCATTCCAAGACGGTTGATCTCGCGGGCGAACATCTTATTTAAATGGTCTCCGCAGAATCCGGACTTGTTCGTGAGGACACGGTTATCCGGCTCCATCAGGGACGGCCCGAGATAGTAATCGAGCGAATCCGCCTCGACCTTGGCCCGAAGCGCACAGAGCGGACAGGCGCAGGAAGAGGAATAGGCGTCGTTTACGGGAATGGTATAGATCTTTTCGACTTTCATAAGTGTTTCCTTTCGATATAAAAGATCAGGCAGGATCCTCGTGGATCAGGCGCTTGGCGCGCACATCGACCGCGACCATGTTGATGGAGGAATACTCCTCGATATATCTTCCCAGGCGCTGCTGCACGTTAAGGAGCACCTCCTGGGCATTGAATCCATAGTAAAGTTCGAGGTCGATACTCAGGACAACGCCGTACACGCGCTTTTCCGAAGAAAAACCGACGACATCATGTACGCCCGGCACCTTCCGGAGAATGATCTTCACGAGGTCTAAAAGCGCATCGTCCGAGATGGAGTAGCTTCCGAGGCTCGAAAAGGTCGGTCTTACGACCGTCCGCTCCGTATCCGGGGCGATCGTCTGCACACCACGCTCCTTATCCCATCTTCTTCTCAGACGGTTGAGCGGGTCGGAAAAGTATCCGGAGAACTCATGCTTGATCTCCATGCTCGGGACCGGGATCGTATGCATGCCTTCACGGATACGGGTATTTTTCGCCTGGGTGATCTCTTCTTCCGAACTTACATCCTCGATACGGATCAGCATCGCCGGCTGATTGAGCCACAGATTATTACAGATCTTCGTGAGCATGGCATCGGAGGTTCCGAGGATCATGAGCGTCGACGGAAGATTCTCTGCGAGTGCTTTTCTCATGATGGAAGAACGGCTCGGATCCTCGAAAAGAGCCTGTCGCACCGACTCAAGCTTCGTCGGGGCTTTCTTGGCGGAGTTGCCGGCCACGATACGGCTTCCGTTGATCAGAAGACCGTCGTCGATAATGTAATTGATGGAATTCTGTTTCGCCACGCGGATTGCACGGGTGCTCTTACCTGTACCGGATGGTCCGACGAAAGCAACGACCGCGATGGAAGAAAGAAGTTCCCGCATCTCTTTTTCGTCGTTGGCGGCGATATCGATATGACGCTCGGTACGCGCATGTGCACGCGTATCCACGTTCTTCTCGATACGGCGGAGCGTCGCACGAAGCTCAGGAATAAACACACCCCGGCGTGAAGCGCCTTGCCGCTCTTCCGGGTGTTCAGTCTGTTCCTTGCCCTTTTGCTTCGGCAGATCCATTCCTACTATACCTCATTATCTTATAAAGACTTGTTCTTCCAAAATATCAGAAGACAGGACCACAAGTGGCCCCGTCTTCCTTATGGTGTTCTTTTCTCAGTTGTCCCAGTTGTTATAAACTTCCTGGACGTCATCGTTCTCGTCGAACTTCTCAAGCATCGTCTCGAGTTTTCCGGCGATCTCTTCGTCTTCGACCTTCGACCAGTTGAGCGGAACCGGGCCGAGAGAGGAATCTACGAATGTGTATCCCTTACCTTCCAGCGCGTCCTTAACTTCATAGTAAGCAGCCGGATCTGTCAGGATCTCGTAATAACCTTCTTCTGCGCTGAAATCTTCTGCGCCGCAGTCAAGAGCATCCATCATGACGGTCTCTTCGTCGTCGAACTCCTCAGAATCTATGAGGATCGTTCCCTTGTCCTGGAACATGAAGGACACGCTTCCGGAAACGCCCATGTTTCCATCGTATTTATCGAAGATGTGACGGATATCCGCTGCTGTACGGTTACGATTGTTCGTCAGTGTTCTGACCATAATGGCGATTCCGCCCGGGCCGTAACCTTCGTAAACGATCTCTTCGTAATCGTCACCTTCACCGGCACCTGCCGCCTTCTTGATGGCACGGTTGATATTGTCGTTCGGCATATTTGCCGCTTTCGCCTTTGCGATAACATCCTTGAGTTTCGAGTTATTATCCGGATCAGGCCCACCTGCCTTAACAGCTACCATGATCTCCTTAGCGACCTTGGTAAACACTGCACCTTTTGCCGCATCGGATGCTTCTTTCTTTCTTTTAATGTTATTCCACTTGGAATGTCCGGACATAGGAAAACCTCCACTTTGAAAAAATGTTCACAATATTATAGCACTTGTATAAGGCAGTTTGCAAAGTATCCGACTGCTGCGCCGGCGGCCAGGATCGTCCCGAGATACTTCACATTCTTCCCGTTTCCGATCGCGATGCGCGCGATCATGTAAACGACTGCAGCCGCTGCCGCCGGAAGAATGCCGATGCATCCGCAAAGTACGACCGCGAAAAGATCCGACGTACGCAGCGCCCTTAATTTCTTATCACTGAAATATTTACCCAGTTCTTTCGGTTTGCTGGAGAAGATCACCGCGATAAATACGGCCACAACTCCGATAAGCAGGCCGGCCAGGATGTTTTCGATCCATGTGGCAGCCGCCTCTTTTAAAGAAGCATCTGTGGTAACGACAGTCAGCACGCGGCCGATGATCTGGACCAGGAAGTCGATCCCCAGCGCCGCAGACAGGCGGTACATGGAAGATCCGGTATCTTTCATGATCATCATTTCGACGATCACGATATTGATCATGATAAAGAGTGCGCAAAGTTCGATGAAAGGATAGAAGCTTCCCGACGGATCCATCGGGTCCGGGAACATCGAAAGGTGCGTCGCGGCCATCAGGATGTACATCAGCGCCGTCAGGCTTTCGATCTTAATGTATCTCGAAGAGATCGGAGTCTTGCAGTAACGGCATTTGCCGCCGAGGAAAAGCCAGCTGAAGATCGGGACCAGATCCAGTGCGCCCAGTTCGTGTGAGCAGGTCATACACATCGAATGTCCTTTTACGATCGTTCTCCCTTCCGGGATCCTATAGATGCATACGTTGGTAAAACTGCCGATGACAGCACCGAACATGCCGGCCAGGATGACATTCATTATCGCAAAAACTACATTGGGCTCCATACTTTCACACTCCTATTTCTTTCTACCTAACAATAGTATAAAAGGCGGTTCTTTGCAATTCAGAGTTTCAAATTCATTGGTTTTCTATCAAACTTTTTTGCATAATTTTCAGCAAAATATTCAATTTGAGTTGCAAATTCGCGTATTTCCATGTATATTTATTGAGAAAAAGACGATGGTTCTGTATCGTATCTAAACGGGTAAGGGTTACAAGATGATAACAGTTTCGCTTGAAAAATAAGCGAAATTGTAATTTTTTGTTTACACCAGAGACTATACAAATACCGCTGTTTGGGTGTACATTACTATTATCGACATATAGACGGGGTCGGGTATTCCCTGTCCTCGCAAAAATACTAAAACGTGCATCAATTTGGGAGGGTATGATGAAACGATTAGGTGACATTCTCATCGACAGCGGCTTTCTGTCCCAGGCAGAATTACAGGAGGCTCTGGAAGCACAGCGTACTTCCGCTACCAAGAAACGTCTTGGTGAAATTATTGTAGAAAAGGGCCTGCTTACTGAGCTCGATATTCTCCGTGCTATTTCCAGCCAGTATGATCTTCCGATCATTGACCTTCAGCAGGTCGATATCGATCAGGAAGCGACTAAGGTAGTAACCGAGCAGTACTGCGAAGAGAACCTGATCATTCCGGTTGCCTTTGATGAAGGTAAACTCGTAGTTGCGATCTACGACCCTCTGAACATCCTTGTTACTGATGACCTCCGTTTCCGTACAGGTAACGACATCGTAACGCTTCTTGCGCCGAAGCAGCAGATCCTCACCGCCATTAAGATGAACTATGGTAAAGAAGTTGCTAAGAAAGCAGCGGACGACCTGGCGGCTGACCTCGACATCGAGGATATGAAGAAGCTCGGCGACGAAATCACTGATGAAGTTAATAATGCACCGGTAGTTAAGCTCGTCAACTCCATGATCGAGTATGCTATCCGTGCGAACTCTTCCGATATTCACATCGAACCGATGGAAGATCGTGTTCGAGTCCGTATCCGTATCGATGGTGTCCTCTCTGAGATCATGAGCCCGCCGGTAGCGGCGAAAGACGCCATCATCACCCGTATTAAGATCCTTTCCGGCATGAACATCGCCGAAAAGCGTATTCCTCAGGACGGTCGTGTCCAGACCATCATCAACGGAAATCCGGTTGACATGCGTGTATCTGTCCTCCCAACTGTGCACGGTGAGAAAACCGTTATCCGTATCCTGGCCAAGAACGACGCGAACCTGAACCGTAAGTATCTCGGTATCAGCGAGCACAACAACGAGATGATCGACAGGATCGTCAAAGTTCCGCAGGGCGTTTGCCTTATCTCCGGTCCTACCGGTTCCGGTAAAACGACCACGCTCTACACGCTCCTTTCCGAGAAGAACACACCGGAAACAAACATCGTTACCGTTGAGGACCCGGTCGAAATTCAGATCCCGGGACTTAACCAGGTACAGGTTAACGCCAAAGCCGGTATGACCTTCGCCAGCGGCCTCCGTTCTATTCTCCGTCAGGACCCGGATATCATCCTCGTCGGTGAGATCCGTGACGGTGAGACAGCCGAGATCGCCATGCGAGCCGCTATCACCGGTCACTTGGTTTTCAGTACTATCCATACCAACGATGCTGTTTCTTCCATCAACCGTCTGATCGATATGGGTATCGAGCCCTTCATGGTCTCCACCGCCCTGATCGGTGTAGTTGCTCAGCGTCTCGTACGTCGTATCTGCACCAACTGCCGTGAGGAATACACACCAGGTCCGGATGAAGTTGAGCTTCTCAAACTCAAGCCGGGACAGAAGCTGTATCACGGTGTCGGTTGCTCCGAATGTAACGAGAAAGGCTATAAAGGCCGTATCGCTATCCATGAAGTAGTTATTATGACAAAAGCCATGAGAGCTCTGCTCGAGCGCCGCGCCAGTGAAGACGAGATGCGTGCTCTGGCGATCTCCGAAGGAACGCTTATGCTTGCTGACTCTGCTGCACAGTTGGTATTAGAGGGAATCACCACTGTTGCAGAGATGAATAAAGTAACATATTCCATTGACGGTTAAGGAGGAAAGAAAGTGGAAGAATTTACATTAAGTATGGATGCCATTCTCACAGAGGCTGTTCGCCGCCAGGCGTCCGATACGCACATCACCGTTGGTCTGCCACCGATGATCCGCGTACACGGTGAACTCATGCCCTTGAATTCCAACATCCTGACACAGAGCGATACAGAGTATCTGTGTAAGTCCATGTTGGACAAGTCCAGACAGCAGTACCTCAACGAACGTGGTGAGATCGACTTCTCATACGTGGTAAAGGACTACAGCCGTTTCCGTTGCAACGTTTTTAAGCAGCGCGGAAGTTATACGCTGGCAGCCCGTACTATTACCACAGAGATCCCTACCTGCGAGCGCCTCGGTCTTCCGGAACTGTTTAAGGACCTTGCCCTCAAGCCGCGTGGACTGATCCTTGTTACCGGTCCGACGGGTTCCGGTAAATCTACAACGCTGGCCGCCATGGTTGGTCACATCAACCAGAACCGCCGCTGCCACGTGCTCACACTGGAAGAGCCGATCGAGTATCTCCACCGTCACGGTGAATCGATGATCAACCAGCGCGAAGTTCACGAAGACACACTCTCCTTCGCGAACGCCCTCCGTGCTGCTCTCCGTGAAGACCCGGACGTTATCATGGTCGGTGAGATGCGTGACCTCGATACGATCAGTACTGCTATCACCGCTTCAGAAACAGGTCACTTGGTTATGTCCACACTCCATACCAGTGGTGCTGCTGATACCATCAACCGTATTATCGACGTATTCCCGCCGCACCAGCAGGACCAGATCCGTGTTCAGCTCGGTACGGTGCTGGTTGCCGTTATTTCCCAGACACTTCTGCCGCGTGCAGATGGTTCCGGACGTGTAGCTGCATTTGAGATCCTCATTGCAAATGACGCCGTTCGTAACCTGATTCGTGAAGGTAAGACCTACCAGATCGATAACACGATCGCCACGAACCTCAAACTCGGCATGTGTTCCCTCGACTATTACCTGGCCGAGCTCACCAAGAAGGGTCTGATCACCCGTGAAACAGCGATCACTCGCTGTAAGGATCCAGATGAGTATCGTCGTTACCTGGCTTCTGCCGGTACTGCGAACTCCGTATCCAGCGGTTTGTTTAGCACACTTGAATATTGATAATAAAGAAAGAAGGAGGTTCGCTTCATGCCAAATTTCAAATATGAAGTAGTTGATGCAGCAGGGCGTTCAAGCAAAGGCGTAATTGAAGCCGCAACAATCGCGGATGCTTCAAAGATGCTCCGCGCGGACGGTCGTTTCATCGCTTCACTTGAGCAGGACACCGGTGCCGGTATCCTCTCGATGAATGTTGGAAGTCCGAAGCTGAAGACCAAAGATCTCATGATCATTACGCGACAGCTTTCTTCTCTTCTGAGTGCAGGTATCACAGTAATCCGTTCATTGGATATGCTATATCAGCAGTTGGAAAGCAAGAAGGCCAAAGCAGTTATCGGTTCTGTTTATGAATCAATCCAGGCCGGTAAAACTTTGTCCGAAGCTTTCCGTGAACAGTCCAAAGCTCTGCCGACGATCATGGTCTCCATGATCTCCGCAGGTGAAGAATCTGGTCGTCTTGATGAGGTAATGTCTCGTCTGGCCGCCCACTTCGAAAAAGAACAGAAGTTGAAGAACAAAGTTGGTGCCGCTCTGGTATACCCGATCATCCTGGCCGTGGTTACCTTCGGTATCACTGTTGGTCTTATGACCTTGGTAGTTCCGAGATTCGCTACAACTCTTAACGAGTTGGGTGGTGAGCTGCCGGGCCTGACCAAAGCCGTTATGGCATTCAGTGATAGTATTCTCGCATTCTGGTATATCTATCTTGGTGTCATCATCGGTATCATTGTTGCTTTCAGACTCTTTGTTCATTCTGAAAAGGGTTCCATCAAGTGGTCCCGTTTCCTGCTCCGTATGCCGATCGTTGGTAAATCCCAGAAGGCTACCGCAGCAGCTCGTTTCACAAGAACGATGTCCACACTTCTCCGAAGCGGTATCAGCGTTCTTGACTCGATGGAGATCACCAGCCACACTCTTGGAAACAAGTATCTGGAGCTTCAGCTTTATGAATCCAGAAACGAGATCCGTAAAGGTTCTTCTGTTTCCAGATCCATCCGTGGAATCAAGGAGTTCCCTCCTATGATTTACGCTATGACAGCTATCGGTGAAGAATCCGGTACCTTGGACAGCATTCTGGACAAGGCAGCAGACTTCTTCGAAGACGAAGCTGATGCCGCAACGGCTAAGATGACAGCGGCTATGGAGCCGATCATGATCATCATCATGGCGGGTGTCGTTCTTCTTATCGTTGGTGCCTGCGGTCTGCCGGTACTTACAATGACCAAGAACATTATGTGATGATAACTCGAAAGGAGATTAATTATGGCTTTTGGAACTGGAAGCAGCAGAGAGATATCAATTGACGTCTCCAGCTCAAACATGAAAATGGTACTCGGCGGCTACAACCGCAAAACTGGTGTAGTATCGATCGACAAATTCGGTCTTATTCCACTCGAGTCCGACACAATCGCAGACGGCGTTATCGCAGATCAGTTTGGTGTGGTAATGGCGCTGAAGAACGCTCTTGCAAAGAGCAACATTCAGGACAAGCGCGCGGTTTTAACTGTTGAGGGTAGTTATCTTCACACAAGAGACCTTGAACTCCCGGCAGTTAAGGGCGATCAGCTCCGCGACATGGTCCGCTACGAAATTCTCGGTCAGGGCACGAACAACCGTGACATGATCGTTGAATACATTATTTACGATAAGGTCTTAGACGAAGAGACCAAGCAGCAGAAGTACAAGGTTCGTGCAACCGCGATCCCGAAGGATGTTGCCAATGACTTCCGTGAACTCATGAAGACAAGTGCTCTTTCTCCGGTAGCTCTGGATGTTAACCCGAACGCGATCAGAAAGCTTTTCAGAAGCGGAACGATCAACGGAACAACAAACATCAACTCCAACACCCTGCTTCTTATCGAGCTTTCTTCTAAGACAACGAACATCACTGTTCTCGACAAGGGATTCCCGGTACTCACCCGTCGTCTTCAGTTCGGTCACTCCAATATCCGTCAGGTTGCGGAGACCGTTAAGAAGGTTCAGGGTAATTCCGCGAACAAGTCTTCTATCCTTACCCGCCGTCTTCAGGTCGTTAAGGGCGAAGGCATCTCGACAGTGGATGTTTCCGATATCGATGTATGGCACGAGACCGTTAAGGACGAGCCTTCTCTGAACAGCGCTGTATCCGCTTACTTCAAGAGCCTTACAGATGCTATCTCCAGAACAGCTCAGTTCTCGATCTCCAAGTACCACCTTGATGCGATCAGCACCTGCTTCCTCTATGGATCCGGCGCAAGATACAGAAAGATGGATAAAGAACTCGCCCGTCAGCTGGGCACACAGGTTGAAGTACTTGGTTCTCTGAATACTGTTCAGGGTCCGAAGGATTTCATCCTGAGCGATTACGTGAATGCGTGCGGCGCACTCATTCGTGAAAACTGAAAGGAGGCGAGATTATGAGTTTTGCAAAATCAAAAAATGACTTTTCAAAAAAGGATATGAACTTCTTTTCTGAGTTCACATCTGCTGCATCTCAGCAAATTTCGTCGGCACTCCCGATCTTCCTGCTTCTTACTGTGATCCTTCTTGTATTCACATTGATCGTATGGATCTATTGTGGTGTACAGGTCATGAATAAGCAGAATAAGATCAATGATCTGCGCGCTTACATGGCTTCTGCAGATTATCAGAACCGCTTAAAGGCGAAAGACCGTTCGCAGGCTGAAGTTGAAGAGCTTCGTCAGTATCAGTATGTACTCTCTACTCTCGACTCTAAGGTTGCAAACAAGGTAGTATCCACAACTTCTAATCTGACAAAGGTTAGAGAGGCTGCGACAGACGACACGATCCTGTCTTACTATGATGAGGCAGAAGGTATCATTGAGGTCAGAGGTCAGTGCCTCAATCGTGTATCCGCTTATAACTACCTGGAGACATTAAGACAGACAGATCTCTTCGCTTTCGTAGAGACACAGATCGCCCCGCAGGATCCGATGGCTATGGGTTACGACAAAGATAGTCTTATGTATGGACACTGTGACTATACTTTCTCATTCAAGTGCTACCTCAAGGGTCACTACTCCCTTACTTGGGCTTCTTTCCTTGACGGAACGGTACCTACAGCTCTCACGGCTCTCAACAGACAGTCCTTCAGCGCTGGTTCCGATTATAAGATCCCGGATATTGATGTGATCACAGTTGATGGTGTGAACTATAAGCTTGTAAACATCAAGATCAACGGTTCCGCTGTATCTTCCCAGCAGCTCAATGATGCAATCAACAATAAGTCGCTGAGTGGTAAGATTTCCAGCAATCTCAATATCGAATTTATGTATGCTGTTGACAATGGAGGTGAAGCCTGATGAAAACTTCTGGCGGTAGAGATACTTTCCTGTTGTTGATTTTTATTCTCGTAGTTGTCGGCTCGGTATGTTACCTCATGGTTATTAAACCGAACTTTGATAAACTCAGCGATGTAAAAATTGAACTTGAGGATGTCGAACAAACAAAAGCAAGAAATGACGCTATCATTAAGCAGGCCGAAGAACTGGATGCTGAACGTGAAAAGCTCAAGGATCAGCTTCAGACTCTTGAAGTCAAGCTTCTCCCGACTCTTACAACAAGCGCCATTCAGAGAAAGATTTATAAGCACTTCGAAGATGCAAATATTCCGTTCATCGCAGAAGTAAAGAACACTCCGCTCGAGTACGAACTCGTTACATTGACAGATGGTTCTGTAAGCCCGAACCGTGTTAAATCTTCCCGTTATACCATCAAGGTTGCCGGTACTGACGGTTGGTTACTGACACACGACGAAGGCGATGACATTCCTTACCAGGTATTCTATGAGCAGCTTGGAATCCCGATGGGTGATGACAAGACCGTCAATGAGTCTGCTAAGGCGGCTGGTATTGATGATGTTAGATCTCTGAGATCCCAAACATACGTTGGTTACGATGAGTTCGTAGCAGCTCTTAAGAGTATCGAAGAAGAGAATCTGGCATATGTTAAAATTCACGATATTCATATCGAGGATACAGAGCAGGGTTTCTGCTACTATTCTGCTGAAGTAGATGTATTCGCTTACGATCTCGTTAACCGTATCTCCCCAGCTCTGGAGCACATGAAGTACATGGATTGGGTCGGCGCAGATTCTATCGCTAAGGGCGGTATCGTTGGTCTTCCGAACTACTTTGTACTTGGTACTCCGAACTACAAGGTAGATCCGAGCTCCCCGCTTTACAACCACTACATTTCCTTCGTATCCTATGACTTCAAGGTAAATCGTCCGTTTGCAGCTTGGAATCACTGGGCTTATGAATGGAATCTCCTTGACGCTCTGATGCAGAATGCAGCAAATACTCCGCCGTATCTCCTGCAGATCCAGATCGAATATGCTACCGGTGCTCTTACTACGGAAGAGTATAATAAGATCATGAATGACCTCATGAAGAAGACTGAGTCTCCTACAGATAATGGAGCGAATCAGTAAGATCGGTTCATAATCGATTTAAAGTTTCAATCAAAGAGGAGTCATCCAGTCGGATGGCTCCTCTTCTTTTATATCTTTATATACAGGTGAGTAAAAGTTGAATTGATCCACATTAATAGGATAGATCACAGAAAATAATTTCATGCCTCTTACGAAGAAAAAATGCTCATGATCTTCTTTCCGGCATAGAAAATTAGATCGCCAACGATTTTTTACAGGTCGTTCTTCACATTTTGTCACAATTGATTGTGCTCAAGACAATTTATCTTCTTCAAAGGATAATCTGCCTGTTTTTTGAGTGCTTAATCTTTGAATATGCAGAATTTCCAGCGTTCTTCGGATTTTTAACGTCTTGTCGAAATTATCAAAACAAAACACAGATCGGCCTGGACCGGAGCTCCAAAACGGGTGTAAAATGATGTCATAAACAATTTTTTCACAAAAATGTGAAGAAATTTCAAAATTGCTATTGCATTTTCAAAATCACCTGCTATAATGTAATTACAAACTCAATAAAACATTTAGGAGGAACTTATTATGAAGAAGATTCAGAAGAACAAAAAAGGTTTTACGCTCGTTGAAATGGTACTCGTTATCGCTATCATCGTTATCCTGGCAGCAGTAGTATTCTTCTCTGTTAGCAGCTACCTCGCAAAGGCTCGTTCCGCTACACAGAAGATCAAGTCCCACAACGATGCTATCATCGAAGTAACCAAGGCTATCGACGCTGACCTTAAGGGCTAATCTTTAACAAATTGAATTAAATTGGGGGGCTGAATAAGCCCCCTTTTTTTTACGATTTGTTAACAAATTAGGTATTTGCATATCATCTTACACATGATATAATGTACTCGGTTATACTTGGAGGATATTATGAACAGAATCTATAAGTCGAAGCGTGGCTTCACTCTCGTTGAGATGATGATCGTCATTGCCATTATAGTTATGTTAGCTGCAGTTGTTGGCATTTCTCTAAAAGGGTATCTGTCCAAAGGTAACAAAGCATCTGCGAGTATCCAGAGCAAACGGGAAAACTTCCAATCTAATAACGCAGCGAAGAATGCATCATTTGTCGCAATGGGATTTTAGGAGGGTTCGCAAGATGTTATGTTTAAAAAAGTCGTCCAAGCGCGGATTCACGTTGCTTGAGACTATGTTATCTGTCGCACTTCTGTTGATCGTTACCCTTATTGCATACGAAGGTTTTATGACTACTCTGAACTATGCCGGTGATACCGCTTTGGCAGATCGAGTGAGTAACAAAAATGCTGGTAGTATCTATGAGGAGATCGGTAAGAAAACCGCTTATGATTCAATTCCCGGCGGTGCGTCTACAACAGCTATCATGATTGAAGGAACTGGCTACAAGAATGCCATTCAGGTTCATGCAATTCACAAGAACACCGGCATGTCGGTATTCTCTGCAGGTTCCTCACTTACTGATGACTCTAATTTCTCTCATACTACAAACCGTAGTGGTTTCTATTATGAAGCGAGACAGTGTAAGACACACAAAAAGAATTTTAAGTATTATGATGTTACAAAGCCTGACGGAACTCATTATGTAGAAGGTAGATGTCCTGTAAGCGGTTGTACCGAGAAGGCCACATTCTATTAAGGAGGAAGGATTTTTATGAAAAAGATTATTAAATCGAACAAGATCCTTCGCCGTGGATTCACACTTCTTGAAATGGTTCTTGTTTTAGCTATTATGGTGATGATGAGTACCTACCTGTATTCCTCATTTAGGGTAGTAAACTACAGTCATCTGAAAGTTGCCGTTGTCAATGATATGCATGATTATGCTTCTCTCACATTGCATGCTATCGAAAATCATCTTATAAATGCTACGAGCATTGCTCCTGGTGATTCTATTAAATTGAATGCCGATTCTTCCGGTGTTGTGATCGATGGTGCGGAAGCTCTTCCTGGATTCAAACAGTATCATGTTGGTAATAATGCAGCCAAGTGGAAATTGAGCCTCAATTTTAAGGCTGATGCAGCTTCTAAGACAGTTACTGTAACAATTAAGATGACTGACAATGCATCTCCGGATTCCGGTGTTTCGTATACTGACCAGATCACAGTTTACTGTGCAGCTTGCAGAGCTGACACATTTAAGGCTGTAGACGCAAAGTCGATTGCTTATTCGAACAAACCTGTTCCGAAGAAAACAACTACATCTTGATACGATTTAATCAGATATTTTAATTTGCATCAAAGAGCTGCCTTATCGGCAGCTCTTTTTTCTTCACCGGAATAGATCGATCGTTATCCGATTCTTCTTTGCGTATTTGTCATCTCAATTCTTCCCAGATCATCGTTCGAATTTTCGCCGCTTCAGATTGCCTTTAAATCACTCTCCATTGGCTTAGACATATCCGATATCATTTTGAGCATCATCTTCCGAATTGCCGCCTTCTCGCGCGATATTTGGCATATGCGTATTTGTATGCCTTTTTCTTAGATCCTCTATACCTCTCTTCCCTTTTTCTTTATGTGTTGTTTATTCAACCTCTCTCAACTGATACATTATTCGTGCAAAGTAACTGTTCAGGAAAGAATACTGATCATTACACGACAGATTTACTAAGTTGTCTTTTTTCTATTTGTTTGAGGGCCCTCATATAAGATACTGTTCATCTATTATTTTCGCCCTTCTTTAGCACTTTAATGGTCACATATTCGATCCTGCCTCATATGCCTCTAAATCAGGTTTAAGTGCTTCTCTGGATCGTATGTATATTCGGATATAAGAAAGCACCCCGGAGTGGGTTTATGCCCTCTCCAGGGTGCTTTCTTGTATTTCAATTATCCGGATGAAAATAATTTGGGGGGCTCTTTCGAGCCCCCCTACTTAGTTTTCATATCCGACTGATCACAGATCACTCATAGAAGAATCTGTAACTATCAGCTGTGTACTTAGACTTCAACGGCTTCTCGGATCCGTCTTCCTCGTCCATGCCCGGGCAGAAAGACATGCGGCTCGGGTCACCACCTTCATACAGATACTTCGCAGCTTCCCAACGTCCATAGAAATGAGGACCATTATTGAAGATGACCGTACTTGCTTCAGATCCCTTACCTGCAAGAGAGATGTAAGCGTCAACAACACTGGCCTGAACTGCCTTAAATGTGTTACTGCCAAGTCCGACGATTACACATGCAGGCTTCTGTCCTGATGTCGCTTCGAGTGGTGCACTATAGGCATTAGTCCAGTTTGTGCTGTTTCTCTTATCACAGGAAAGAATACCCGTGATCTTGTTATCCCAGCACTTGATGGCGCCCATGGTAAAGTTTGTGCCTTTTGCCATTACGATAATGAGCCTATTATCAGAATCATTAGAAACTTTGATGTGGAATGCATCGAATGTTACGTTTCCGGAGATATAGATGCTCGTATTACCAGTGGCAGAACCAAGGTCGATCGTAAGGCTACCATCAGAATAGGTACCTGACATCTCATACTTTTCACCAGCAGGGAGTGTAAAGTTACCGCTCTTCTGGTTGATAAATGTAGTGCCAGTTGCATAAGAACCATAGTCCTTTGTCATCTGAGTAGAGGTCGGAACCGTTCTGGAAGCTGCTGCTTTCAGGTTGGCATCATTGATATAACTCGTAGCCTTATTGTGCAGACGGTTATACACCTGAAGATCTGTTCCTGTAACAGCGCCACTTTCATATACTTTAGTACTAACAGATTTGTTGTTTACAGAACCGCCATCTTTGACAATGATGTTGCTTACACCATCATACTGAGTTGTACGGGAAACCGATGCTCCAGTACCGGATACGAGATACTTCGTATCGCTGTCTGTAAAGGTCTGGTTCGGAATCGAAATCTTGGATCTGTAGAAATATGCACCACCGTTGTTGCGGTTATGCGATCTCATATTGATGTTTGTGCCGTTTCCAAGTTCTTTGCCGTTTCCGTTATTGTCAACAAAAGCATTCTGAATGTTACTGTTTCCATCTACCGTAACGCCAAGGAAATAGAAGTCGCCATCGCCCTGGATCCAGAAACCATTACCGTTCGACTGGATGTTAACACCGGCCTTCGGACCATAGAAGATAACGTCATTGTAATAAATGGTACCGTTACCACCTGTGGAAGGACCTGTGATTACCGTCTTGTTGTAGATCTTTGTCTCACCGGCTTTAGTAATGTATGTATTACCATGGAAAACCGTGTAGGACTTATCCGTCTCAACATACAGTCTCTGAATATCGACAACATCCGAAGATGTTTCATCACCGCATGTTACCATGTTGGCGCAGAGCGGCGGAACATCGCCTGGATCTTCCCACTTCATGCGGACTTCCAGATTCTCAGCTTTACCATCCTGATTCGTTACATTGATCAATGTAGAGAACTTCAGAATGATATCCTGAGTACCATCTTCTGCCGGTCTAACAGTCATGTATGTATAGCTCTGTTCTGAACCGGTAAGACCAGGTGCGATCGACTTACCATCAACGGCATTTGCGCCGTCTTTTACAGAAGTACCGCTAGCACCAGTGATCATGTATTTGGATGTCGTGTTACCAGACATGTACTCAAGTCTTTCGTCCGTGATTTCCTGAGTTTTGATGGCGTCGATTACTGCTTCAGCCGCACTGGTAAGAGTCAGTCTTTCCTGGCTTCTTTCCGTGTCCACATAATAACGTGAACGGCTGGAGAGCGTAATCGTCATTGCAGATGAAATAAGAATAAGCGATACAGCAAAAATCATCAGAACAAGGACGAGCATACCGCCCTTTCTGTTGTTCATGTGATGACGCTTACCTTTATGTAAGAACTTCATCTCTTGTTGCCTCCATTTTCTGTCTAATGAATCAATTCTTCTAAGTTACATGGTTATTGGTTATACTTAATTATCATTATATTAAGATAATTTCAAAAAGGAATACTTTTCATTGGAAAGTTCACATTTGTTCACATTTCGTTTCGTTTTCTCTGTCAATTTCTGTCGATTCTGCCTCCTTTTTCACTCCTTCGACTTTTTCCTGCCACTTTTCTCTGACATATCTCGCGGCATTCCCATTTACGAATCGGAGCTGACCAGATCCGTAAAACTCCTGTTTCGGTGTCTTCTTTGCACGGATCTTCCCTGACATTGTACTATGTTGCGGGCATTGCCACAAGGATAAATATGTTCTTCCGGAAGAAAACCATGGAATTTCTGCCTGAAGTTTCTCCTCACAGATCGGACAGCAGAGGATCTCACTAAGGGTGGCACGTATCGCTTCCTTTTCCGAAGTGAATGCTTCACTTCTCCATTTCTTCTGTGTCGTCAGGTTCGGATTCGAAATATATGTGCGAAGACTCGGGAAAGCCTGCTCATCCGTCGGGTTCTTTTCCTTGATGGCAAAATAATCGATCAGGGATTCCTGAAGGATGCGTGTCTCATACCAGGCGTCTTTGTCGGCGCTATGGAAATCATCGGTCTGCGGGATCTTATAGAAGTCCACGGCATAGGCGACGCTTCTCTGCTGCGATGTATTCTCCGCCACCCTTCCGAAAAGCGGCTGGATATCTAAGAATCTTTCGTTGATCTCCGAAGTCAATCCATGGATCTTCAGATTGGATTTTAAAATCGAGATATCCGAATCCCCCCAGGCGCAGAGCACATAGTCTTCGCCGCACCATTCCCGGAACAGACTGTAGGCCTCCGGAAACGGCATGCCGCACTTAAGATCATCCGTGCTCTTGTTGATGACACGGGAGACCTGCCTGTTCATGATGCGGTAATACTGCGGGCGCACCGTGATCGAAAAAGGACGGGAAAGGACATAGTCCTTTTCAGAAAGCATCTGAAGTTTTACGGCACCGATCTCGATGATCTCTCCCGGGAGGATCTTCGGATCAACAGGTGACGGCATGTAAGGGATCGGCTGATTCCACTCCATGTCAAAAACGACAAACGTCATGGGGAAAAGATTGTCCTCACGGGTCATTGCTCCTGCTCCTTTACTTCTTCTGCTTCTACTTTCACAATATCTTCGCCCGACTCTTTTTTCTTCCTCGGCAGAGTCACGTTAAAACTGAGGAACAGGATCAGTGCTAAAGACCCGATCGATGCATATGCTCCCGTTTTCATTCCATAAGGCATGTAGGAAAGCTTCACCTCATGCGTGCCTTCCGGAACATGTACTCCGAGGAAGTGATCAAATGCGGAGAAAGTTCCTGTCTTCTCTCCGTCGATCGTCGCGGTCCACCCCTTGTCCGCCGAGACGCTCCAGACGATATTTCCTGCTGATGGTGCATTTACTGTTCCGGACATGGAGCCGGAAGAAATCGAATCCATCTTAAAGGACAGATCTTTCATGGAAGACGTATATCTTTCCAGTTTCTCCTGATCGAGAATCGCAACGTTTACGCGGAAAGGGACCCGATCCGGAGAATAGAATGTCATGTGGATGCGGAGTTTTTTCCCTTCCGCATTTTTCAGGTCCGTGCGCAGACACTCACCGGAAACACTTTCATGGCGATCAAGAAGGATATCGTTTCCGGTTTCGTCGACGACGTAGACTTCGATGGTCGCCGTCATCTCGCTCGTACTGAATATATATAAAGGATTATTAGAAGACGGAAGAAGCATCTCGGATTCCAGCGTGACTTCCGCACGGGAATCTCTGGATTCGACTTTCAGGTATCCGTCGTCATCGACAGTCATATTATCTAATTCCGCTGCTTCCATCGAGATGACGTCGAACGGAGTCACGCCCGCGAACTGGAAGGCCAGCATATTCTGGTTATCAAACGGAGAATCCGAATTCAGGACGTCCGTATAGATATCTTCTGTCGATACGAAGAAACCGTTGGAGCCGAAGATGTGGTCTTTATCGACGACACCAAAGCTGTTCTCCGACGGATCAATGACCGACTGCTGGAAGAATACATCCAAAACCGGCGTGCCTTCCACAGGAAGGATCTTCGATCCGTCCGCACAGCGGTTCAGGCCGAGCGCGCGAAGGATCCTGGAATAGTTTTTCACGGTGAGATAGTCATCACTGGCGATGGTCGGAATACCGTAAAGAAAGCCATAGTTCTTCCAGGACGGATCTTTCAGAAGAACACGTTCCGCGGAAAGAAGACCGGTCTTTCTTTCGGCGACAAAAGAAGCTTCTTTCGTATCCGGCTCATCATATCGGGCGGTGCTGTCCAGCTCATAGACCTTCTTCCCTTTCTGGGACATGAGCGCTTCCGGATCGAGTACGAGTTTTTCAGAAGAACTCTTGTCGATGACCGGACGGCGGATCACTGTATGAAGATACTTTTCCTTGATGGGACGGTAGAAAGAGATACCGGCCTCGAGAACAAGGAAAGCCGCGAGGACACCCATATAGTAGGTCCTGTTCTTGCCGGTCGAACCGTGGACCTGGAGCGTCAGAACGAAATAGAGGACGATCAGCGCGATCGCGATATAGACTTCATAGTCGTCATAGGAGACGGTTTTGGAAATAGCGGAGCGGATCACCATGAAAGCAGCGATGATCGCGCCGGCAGTATAAAGATGGGAACGGTCTTCGATCCAGACGTCTTTTCCCAGAAGTCTTCCTGCCGCATACACGACCAGGAAAGTGATCAGGATCGCCTGCGGGTACATTCCCGTGATCGGGTTGTGGAAACCGTTGATCAGGAATCTTCCGACTTTGCTGCTCATCGTGATATAGAAAAAGATCATGGTCGTAAAAACATAGATCTTCTCAGAGAAGCGGATCTTCGAAGAGAATGCGTAAAGGAAAACCAGGATCACCGGGAAGAGACCGCAGTAGATGGACGGGAACTGGATCGTATCCGACGGGAATACCAGTGATGCGTCAAAGCCCGCTCTTTCCAGGAAATCCCATGCGATCAGGTTTGACTCGAGATCCTTCGGGAACTTGAGGACCTGAGTGCCTGGGACTGTCTTCCAGATCGACTGCAGAGCCGGATACCAGACAAAGGCGGAAAGACCGACGCCGAGGAAGAAAAAGAGACAGAAATCCAGGATGATGCTGCGGAGTTTGCGCAGTTCTTTTCCATCATGACGGGCTTCGAGGTAAAGAAGCGGGAACATGATCAGAATGAAGATGCCGATATAGATCCCCGCCTTGCAGCAGGTGATCCCGGCAAGTGCGCAGATCAGTGAAAATGCCCAGTTCTTTTTGCCGAGGATCAGGCCGTGCAGCGTAAGGATCAGAAGCGGAAGCAGGATGACGGTATCGAGCATCCAGGGCTCCTGCGTATATGTAAGGACATATGCACAGAGGCTGTAAGCCACAGAAATGCCTACTGTCACGGGAGATACGGCATTTTCCTTTTTCCACAGGAGGAAAAAGAAGCTTAAAGAGGCAAACGCGACTTTGAGTGCGAAGATGATCTCGGTGAGCTTCGGGATGTCCTTTTCGGGGAAAAGAACATAGATCAGCACAAACGGACTTGCGGCAAAGGCTGCGATCCTGGACCAGAAATTGCTGCCTCCGCCTGCGTTCCATGTGTAAAAGAGCGACTCGCCGCTTAAGATCTTCCTTCGAAGTTCCGTAACAACAGGGATATACGTCGCCTGCGTGGAGTCCGACATGAAGACGCTGCTGCTGAAAGGATAGATGTGGAGCTTATACGCCACAAGAAGGAGCACCAGGATCGGAAGAAAGAAGGCGGCGATAAGGCAGACCTTCGTCATCGGTTCTTCGAGAGTTATGCGGTTATCTTTGCGAAGATATTTCATGCATCCTCCTGATCGGCCGGAGAAGTTTCTTTTTCGATCAGCTCAGACGCTTCTGAGACATTCTGTTCCGGAGTATTCTGTCCCGGAGTATTCTCTTCTGAAGTATTCTCTTCCAGATCTTCTGCCATCTCGATCTTCTCTGCTGCCAGACGTTTTTTCACGTCGAGAGACTCACGGATCTTCCGGATGATCGTGAGGAGGATGAGGATAAAGAGGCAGGCCAGCGAGATCATCACGCAGAGCTCAAACTTCGCCGGGTGGTATTTCATCAGGATGGTATGTGTTCCGGCTTCCAGTTTCAGTGCCATGAAAGCATCGTCGATCGGGAAGATCTCCGCTTCTTTTCCGTCTACGGTCGCTGTCCAGTTCTCATCGTACGGGATCGTCAGGAAGAGGGCGCCGTCTTCTTTGGCGGTGACCACACCTTCCATATGCGTCGAATCATAGGAGACGACCTTCATCTGCTCATCGCTGAGCTTTTCGACCATCTCGTCATATACGGGCTCGACGACTTTCGCGCACTGTACCCAGATGTTTCCGGAAAGATTGGAATCATTAAACTTCAGGGTCACGACCTTCGAATAGTCTTTGTCGTAGTAACCGAGGTCCATGATCTGATATGTCTTCGCCGTGTATTTCGTCTCCTTCATATCAAACGGGAGCTGGCGCTGTTCGTTGATCGTTACGCTCGGGGCCTTGGTGGCTACGAGATAAAGATACAGGTGGTCACCCGTATTTGCTTCCTTCGGAGTCAAGATGATCTGTGCCGACTTGGCATCGTCCTCGAAGGTGAACTTATATCCTGTTCTGGCTACACCGCCGGCCTCTTCGAGCTCGTCATAGCCGTTGAAATTCAGTTCGACAGGCTCATAGATGTCCCCCTCGATACCCATGCTCTTCAAGAAAGCATTGTTGGAAAGGAACGGTACGGAAGTCTGCGTCATGTGGTAGTCAATGATCTGGGAATCGACCATATAACCGAGCGACAGAGAGTCCGGATTGATGAAGGAACGAAGCTCAGTATCATTCTCCACTTCCTCGAAACACTTCGGGATCGGAGAATTCTTGTTGATATCATACATGTTGCGGACACCGAAGAGCGTGCCGGTGACCTCGGTCATACCGAAGTTACGCATGCTGTTGATGCCGTTATGGTGGAAGCCGAGGTTCTTGATGAAGGTAACGAAGCTTTCTCTGGCAGTGGAAGTAAAGATCGAGATGCCCTTCATGTTATAAAGGGCCGGCTGATTACAGATAAACGCCGGGTAGATCTCAGACCTCTCGAAACCATATTCATTCTTCGCTTCGGAAGCCTCCATCAGTTCCTGAACTTCATCGTAGTGGGAGCCGTAGAAATCCCAGCCGGTGAAACTTTCGTGCGCGGCAACGAGGCTGACCGTCGCAAAGGTGGAAGCCGTAAGTTCGGAAACCAGTACGCAGAACAGCAGGATCTGCTGGAACATCGCGCTTCTTTTCGAATCGGAAATGGCGCGGATCACTGCGGTATAGATGATCAGGAACAGAAGCGAAAGGCCGATGGCAAGATATCCCTCCTGCCCTTCACCGATCTTTTCGTAAAGGATCAGATAAGCGATCATCGAAAGACACGGGATCATCAGCTCCTTCTTGCTGAAGGTCTTAAGATTGCGAAGGACTTTATAGCCCATGACGACGATGAGGAAGGAGATCAGGAATGCCTGACGGTACGGGATCTGGTTCGGGAAATGGAAGCCGTGCCAGATATAGGTCATCATACGGCTGCTCAAACTGATGTACATGATCGCAAGCCCGATGCCGTACGCCACCTTCTCGCGAAGACGGATCTTCTGGCAGAGGAAAAAGAGCGGGATCAGCATGGCCACGAAGATGCCGCAGTAGACATTGGCCATACCGTCACGGATATTCGGGTTCGGCGCCACGAGGAAGCGACTGATGAAATCAAAAAGATCGTTCATGACCTGGAAGTCTTTCGGGAAAGTGCCGCTGGTGGCGGAGGATTTCTGAAGTGTGATATACGTCGATAACGTAAGGAATGCGGAAAGGCCGCCGGCCAGACCGGAGTAGACGCCGAAGCGCCAGACGGCGGACCAGAAATTCTTCAGCGTGACCTTCTCCGTGATGGTGACATAGAGGATCGGCGCATAGAATACGAGGAACAGGCAGACGAAGTAGCCGGAATAGAAATTCGAGAGCAGGCAGATCGCCAGCGTGCAGCAGTAAAGAAGCGGCTTTTTGTCACGGAACATCTTGACAAGGCCGAGAACGATCAGCGGAAGGAGCACGACAGCGTCATGCCACATGATGTTCCAGAAATAGGAGATCGCCCAACCGCAGAGTGCGTAGAACGAGGCAAAAGCCGTCAGGAAAAGGTCTTTTCTTTTCTTATCGAATTCCGGAAGCAGATACGACATGAAAAGACCCGTAAGTCCGCAGCGGATGATGGCCAGGAATGCGATGCAGTCACTGATATATTTCGCCGGGAAGAAAACGCAGAGGATGTTCAGGGGGCTGGCGCTGTAGTTGGCGAACACCGCCCAGAAGTTCGTACCCATGCCGACGTGCCAGGAGAAGAACAGGCTCTCTCCGGAGAGGATCTTGTTTCGAAGTTCCACCAGGAACGGTGCGTACTGGTGATAGCAGTCCACCGTCAGGATCATGTTCTTACCGGTGGCAAACGGGTGCACCTGTAAGATCGCGAAGATCACTGTCATGATCAGGGATGGGATGAGAAATGCATATATGTGAAACTGTCGTTCCGAAAGTCTGCTCAGGAACCGTTTATTCGATGGTCGCATGGGTGATACTACGTTCTCCTCGATTTTGTTTAAATAAGAATATAAATTCCGTAAGGATAATTGTACCATATAGGTCAACAGTTGGCATTAAAAAGAAAAAGACCCGCGGGAACGGGTCTTTTGCCGAAGAAGCATAATTACGTGAAACTTCTGTAACCTTACGGAAATGGTATTTGCAAAGGTTTTATGCTAGAGTAGATATTGAGTATTTATAGTGCTTCGGAAATGTTCTGTTTCGGGCGCTTTCTGATATTCGAAAGGTGTTTACTGCTATGAAGAAAAATAAGCACAATCAAGAAAATCTCGACGCTGCGGAAGCGGTGAATCATGCCGCCACGCCCGAGGCAGACACTTCCCCGGCAGCAGATCCGGATGTTCTTTCGGACCCGGATATGCCATCGGAGACTGTGCCCGAGATCGTCGAGGGAAATATAGAAGATCTGCTGAGTGATGACGAAGAGCCGGAAGACGGTCCTTCTGAACTTACGAAGGAGATCGCAGCGGCGGCTTCGGACGAAGACCCGGATATCCGGATTGAGCCGTACAAACCTGCTCCGATCGAAGAACCCGCGCCCTGGGAAATCGACGAGCCCGTTCCGATGGAGCTCGGCACGCACGAGATCGCCAGCGTGGTTTCGGAAGAAGATCCGGACTCGCCGATCTTCGTAGAGACTTCCACCCGTCCTTCGGATGCGGCGGTCTCCTCTAAGGCGAAGAAAATGAACCTGCGTCCGAGGATGTTCCTGATCGTGATGGCCGTCGTCGCTGTCCTGGTCCTGATCTGGTCCGTGATCTCCCTCGGAAATCTCAACGAGCGCATGACCAGTCCCCTCACCGTCGGCAACAAGGATGTTTCCAATGCCGAGTTCAGTTTCATGTATCACTACGTGCTCCTGGAAAACGGTGTGGATATTTTCAAGGCGAACACGAAAGAAATGCTGGCAGCGCCCGGTGAAAACGGCTTTACCACCTACCGTGACTACTTCCTGGATGTGACCGCCAAGGAGATCCAGGCGACATATATGCTCTATGACGATGCCGTCGCGCACGGACTTTCCATCACACAGGACCATAAGGACCGCGCCCAGGCCTATGTCGACTGGCTGAAGACGAAGGCCGAAGCGATCCATGTGGATCTCGACACCTACATCAAGGGTACTTTCGGTCCGTACGTCAACAAGAGTCTGATCCTCTCGGTACTTCCGAAGGTATATTTTGCAGAAGACTACGCCGGACACCAGAAGCTCGAAGAGCTCAAGGCGACACAGGAGCAGGCGGAACAGGCCTATCAGGATGCCAGGAACTCTTACGATCTGGTCTCCTACCGAGTGATCCGAATCGCGACGGAAGCCCGTGAAGAAAGCTATGTAAAGACCGCGAACATCCGCGCCGAAAAGATCGTGGCGGAGACCAACCATGACCAGAGCAAGTTCGAGTCCGTGGCTGCGCAGTATTTCAGCGGCGATATGCAGCAGAAGCTCCTCATCCCGGATTCGACTCTCCATAAACGTGTCCGCTATTCGGAGGTCGAAGAGTCTACGTGGAGAAACTGGCTCTTCGATACGGAAAGACAGTCCGGCGACTGCGTGATCTTCCAGGATGATTACGGATTCCCGATCATCTTCTGTTTCGTCGATCGCGTACGCCAGGATGAGCCGCTTCGTAATGTGCGCTTCTTCTACATTAATATGGAGAACGAAGAGACCGGAACCCCGGGCATCCCTGTAAGCGAGATCATTCCGCTTTCGCAGACGATCTTCGACAGCATCACCGATGAGACAAGCATGATCACGCTCGACACCACCTATGCCGACTACCTTCTCGACGGCTCCATGCGTTCCGTCCAGCAGGCCTCCCTCTACCCCGGAAACAACACCGCCGAGATCGACAACTGGATCTTCGATCCTGCCAGAAAGAGCGGCGACAAGATCCTCATCGAGGGCGATACGCAGATGCTGATCCTTTTCTATGTGGAAGCCTCTCCGAATCCGGAGTGGTATGACCGCGTCAACAGTTTTATCCGCATGGATAACTATCAGGCTTTCGTCAGCGAGAAACTGAAAGACTACGCCTACATCTTCCATGAAGATGGCCTGAAGTATATCGAGGATATCCCGTCGTAAGGGATCTTTTCGATCAGATCGATGAAACAAAAACCGCTGCCGGGGATCTCCCTGACAGCGGTATTTTTCTTCTTGAAAAGGACCTTTCCGGTCAGCCCATGCGGATCGCCATGACGATCAGAAAGAGGATCGAGGAAAGCATCATGATAGAAAGAACGATAGCGAGGAGTCTGGCTCCGGCGCCATAGCGTGATGTTCTCGTGTTTTTAGCCATTATTCTGCCTCCTTTGATCGGAAAATGCTTTGCAAGTGATAGTGTAACACGAAGCGGATTTTTGTCAAACCCCGCACCCTCAACTCCTTTGATCAGAGATAGCGCAGGAGTTCCTCTCGGACAGAGTCCATGCGTGCATCCGAGATGCCGAAATCCATGACCTTATAGTTCCAGGCGGAACGGCCGATCCCGTATTTCACGAAGACTTCGTTGATCTTCCTGTACCACTTCAGCGCCTCCTCCGGAGCGACACGGTCAATGACACCATACTCACCGCAGTAAAGCGCGACATCCCGCTCCTGCGCGACTGCGATCGCCTCGGCGAAGATCTTCTCGAAATACTCGGAAGTCAGCGTCTGCTCCGGGGCAAATCCCTTAAATCCGGTGGTCACCTGCTGGAGATATTTCACACCCGCCTCGTCCATCTCCTTATACGGCGCATCGATCGAGATGCGGAAGGAAGTGTCCATGGTCGGGATCCACGGCGCGCCCTGATGCGTGAAGATCAGCGGCTCGTAGCAGTGGAAGTTGTAGATGATGTTCTCGTCGTACGGTGCGGCCAGGTCTTTTACCGAATCCACACTGTTATTCCAGTATCCGCCGACGAGGATCTTAATGGTCGGAGCTTTTGCCCGGATACGGCGGATGCACTCATAGGAGATCTTGTTCCAAAGGTCGCAGTACTCCTTATCGGTGACTTCGTTCAGCATCTCAAAAGCCAGCCGGTCTTCGTATTTTCCGAATCTTTCGGCGACTCTTTCCCAGAGCACATAAAAGCGCTCCTGAAGTCTTTCACTGTCGAAGAATCCTTCTTCGCCGAATGCCGGATCGAAGGAATATCCCATAGTCTTATGCAGGTCCAGTATCATGTTGAGACCATACTTGCCGCACCAGTCGATGGCATCCTGAATGTGGCCGTAGCCGCTTTCTACCGGATTTCCTTCCTTATCCTCGATCAGTTCATAGTCGAACGGGAGACGGACATGGTCCATGCCCCACTCCTTAATGGTCCTGATGTCTTCTTCCTTGATAAAAGAACTGTATGTCTCTTCGGTATCGTCACACTGCGATAGCCAGCCGCCTAAGTTAACGCCCTTCTGATATCCTTCCCAGGTCTTCATGAGTTCCTTCTCCTAACATGTACATGATAGGTCTATTATATCAGAGGAAAACTCGTATGAAAAAGCACTTTTGCGAAGCTGTAATGCATGCTGTCCTTATCCCCTGATTCCCCGCTGTCGCTATTTAATTGCTCTTTTTCAGTTCCTCGTCGATCTCTTCGGCGTAACGCACGGTCTCCATCGCATCTCTACAGTACTTGTCCGCTCCAATGGCGTCCGAATATTCCTGCGTCAGGACCGCGCCTCCGACACAGACCTTCGCCCAGGGCGCCTGTTCACGCAGAAGCTTGATGGTCTCCTCCATTGCGGGAACGGTCGTCGTCATGAGGGCCGAAAGGCCGACGATCGGGGCGTGCAGACGGATGACCTCATCGACCACCGTCTGTTCCGGCACATCTTTTCCGAGGTCGGAAACGGCAAATCCGTAGTTTTCCAAAATGAGTTTGACGATGTTTTTGCCGATATCGTGGATGTCTCCATGCACGGTCGCGATGACGAATGCGCAGCGCGAAGATCCTCCGGAAGTCCCGTCGTCACTTGCCGCCATCGCCACCTTTACTTCTTCAAAAGCACTTTTCGCCGCTTCTGCCGCCATAAGGAGCTGCGGAAGATAAACCTTCTTCTTTTCGAAATCCGCACCGACGATATTGAGTGCCGGGATAACTTCCGACTGGATGATCTCAAGCGGCTTTTTGTCCGCGAGCATCGCCTTGGTCAGAGAACCAGTCTTTTCCTTAAGGCCTCGGACGATCGCTTTCTGAAGCTCTGTGGAAGGACCTTCGCCGGAACCCGAAGAAGCGCTTTCCGCGCCTGCGGCCGGCGCAGTTCCCGCCGCCGGGGCAGCCATCGTCGGCGCCGGCAGATTCTGCGCGTAAGTAATATAGTCCATGCAGTTTTCATCCATGTTGTGAAGCGCACGGAAGGCATGGTAGACATTCATCATCTCCTGGGAATACGGGTTCATGATCGCCGCCGAAAGACCGTCCTGCAGGCACAGGGCGAAGAAGGTCGACGTGATGATATTTCTGCTCGGAAGTCCAAAAGAAACATTCGAGATACCAAGTGAGGTATTTACTTTCAGATCGTGGCGGATACGATGGACCGCCTGCATCGTGGCCAGTGCCGCCGTCGTATCAGCCGAGATCGTCATCGCGAGCGGGTCGAAGATAAGATCTTTCTTATCGATGCCATAATCCGCGGCTCTCTTAATGATCTTCTCGGCGATCGCGACACGCTCCTCGGCCGTATCCGGGATACCGCCCTCGTCGAGCGTCAGGGCGACGACGAAACCGCCATATTTCGCAACGAGCGGGAAGATCACGCTCATGACCTCTTCTTTACCGTTGACAGAGTTGACCATGGCCTTACCGTTATAGGCGCGAAGGCCTGCCTCCATGGCGACCGGATCGGTCGTATCGAGCTGCAGCGGAAGATCCGTAACGGCTTGAAGCTCACGTACCGCGCGAAGCAGGAAAGCCGGCTCGTCGATCTCAGGAAGTCCGACGTTAACGTCGAGGAGCTGGACTCCCGCATCCTGCTGTTTCAGCGCTTCGCCTAAGATATAGTCGATATCGTTTTCACGAAGGGCCTGCTGAAAGCGCTTCTTGCCCGTCGGGTTGATGCGCTCGCCGATCAGGATCGGGCTTTCACCGAACTTGACCGCATGCGTGTAGGACGAAACCAGAGACAGGTTCTTTTCCGTAACCGGCACCGGCGTAATGGCCTTCGATTTTTCGACCACCGCACGGATATAATCCGGAGTCGTACCGCAGCAGCCGCCGGCGATACGCACGCCCTTTTCCAGAAGTTTTCCGACAGATTCGGAGAACTCCGGCGGGAATACGTCATAGACGGTCTTTCCGTTTTCGGATCTCGGAAGACCCGCGTTCGGCTTCAAAAGCACCGGCACGGATGCATACTCGAGATACTCTTCGACCACGCCGATGAGCTGGTCCGGACCGAGCGAGCAGTTCGCGCCGATCGCATCGGCATGCATGCCCTCGAGCATCGCGACCATCGCGGCCGGGGATGCGCCCGTCATGAGTTTTCCGTCGGCACCGTAGGCATTGGAAACAAATACCGGAAGATCCGTATTTTCTTTTACCGCAAGGAGCGCGGCCTTGGTATCGTAGCTGTCATTCATGGTCTCGATGAATACGAGATCGACACCTGCGGCAACACCGTATTTCACGGTCTTAGCGTACATTGCGACCGCGTCTTCGAATTCATAATCGCCATATGGTTTCAGGAGTTTTCCCAAGGGACCGATGTCAAGCGCGACGAACTTCTCCTGCGTTCCCGTGCTCTGCCGCGCTGCCTCGCGCGCATTTTTGACCGCCGCCGTCACCAGCGTCTCAAGTTCTTCGTTGTCGAACTTTAAGCCGTTGGCACCGAAGGTATTACTTAAGACAACATTGGAACCTGCATCGTAGTAGGATTTCTGGATGCGGATGATCTCCTCCGGATGCGTGACGTTCCATCTCTCCGGCAGTTCACCGGGCTGAAGTCCGGCCTCCTGAAGAAGCGTGCCCATTCCTCCGTCGAGAAACAGGAAATGGTCTTTCATGTAGTCGCGTATATTCATATCGGATCCCCTCACCAGACAAGTCTATGCGAGGATTGTATCATATTTTCCGAAGACGCGCTTATCCTGCTTTCTTATAAGCGCACTCTATTAAGAATTAGTAAAGATGTCCCCATAGCCATTCTAACGCAAGTACAAACATGATACTATGACCGTAAGGACGGGTCGATTGTATGGATATTTCGAAGAAAAAAGCACTATTGATCATCATTCCGGCTTTCTGTATCTGGATCGCCGTGCTTGCGTTTTGTTATTCTCTTTTCGCGAAAGGATATAAATACAGTCTGGGGTATGGCGTAATGCTTACTCCCACGATCACCGACGAAGCCGGTACCTCATTTTTGATAAATTATAAAGATCCGGGGCTCTCTATATACGAATACAGCGTGGGAGATAAGATCTCGTTCTGCTCTTACGGCCAAGGCTATGTATACATCGGACGCCATGATCCCCAGGTCGATCTCGATAACACGCATATTTTTCATAAAGCAGATGGGAAGAGCACTGAAGTCTCCAGGGGGGAGCTTTGCGACATCATCCGGAATCTCGAAAAAGGCGCCCCCGAAAACACGGAAATGATCCTGGACATCGATGACTCCGAATTCGTTTTGTATCCTCTGAAGGGCATCCGCTTTGAAGGCGAGTATGAAGGCACACTGAGCATAACGGATGACTCCATCGGCATCCCTAAGGAATACACAGATTACGATGAGTGCGTCAGAAAAGTAGAAAGCGCCCATCAGAATAGACTCATTCTGGCATCGATCGGTGTCATCGCCGTTTATATCGGACTTTCGATACCGTTGATCATATTTGCCGTAAAGAAAAAATACGTCGCTCTTTATGTTTACTGCATCTGCGCGCTTCTGATAATCTTGGGTATTTCGTATCAGTACAACGATTTTTCACATAGAGCGATCGGAATCAACTGGTATAACTGAAAAAGTGACTGATCACTTCGACGCGATCCCGATGATCGCAGTCACGCTCTTGCTCGGCGCCATCAGGCACGATTCGGAAAGCGTGATGCCGAGTCTTCTCTCAGCATCTAAAAGAGGCAGGAAAACTTTCTGCACTTCGATCGGAAGATCCCCGTATCCCGGCGAAAAACGCATGCGCGTTTCGCGTCCGGTTTCTTTACTGACCTCTTTCACTTCCTCGTTAAAAGCATCGCACAGGGATTCCACTCTTTCGGCACCTAAGCCCTGAAGCAGAAGTCCCAGCTTCGGGTCCGCCTTTTCATATCTTCTGATCAGCCGGTCGATCCCGGATCCGATCGTCGCCGCGAAAAGCACCGCCTTATCGCAGCCTTCAAGATTCTTTTTCAGCTTCTCGGATCTCTGTTCAAAAGGAAAGACCGGAAAGCCGTCCTCATCCCAGGAAAGCGGAACGACCACAAAACCCACGCGGAAAGAAAGCGCACCGTTTATCAGGGAAAGTGCTTTTTCCATAGAAGAAGCAAGCTCCGGATCCTTCGCGGCGTTCTCCTGTTCGTAAACGGGAATGCAGGAATAGCGAAGCCACTCGGTCACATTGAGCGAGGGAGTTTCGTAGTCAAGATACTGCGGGATCGTCTGTTTATCGGAGGCCAGCGCCTCCCCGATCAGTGCTTTACGGTCCATATTACTGCACGCCGTAGTCTTTCCAGAGAATGTTGGAAAGGTTGTTCATGATGGCCTCAGCCACATCCGGCTTGTTCATGGAATACACATGCACGTTCGTCACGCCGTTGGCATAAAGGTCGATGATCTGGTCAGTGGCATATGCGATGCCGGCCTGCTTCATGGATTCCGGATCCTGTCCGAAATAATCGACGATCGCCTTAAAGCGCTGCGGCATGAAAGAGCCGCTCAATTTGATCGCCTTTTCGACCTGGATCGCATTCGTGATCGGCATGATGCCCGGAACGACCGGGACCGTGATTCCGGCTTCTCTGATCTTGTAGAGGAAGTTATAGAAAAGGTTGTTGTCGAAGACCATCTGGCTGACCAAAAAGTCCGCACCGGCATCGACTTTTTCCTTTAAGTACTTAATATCTTCGTGCTGGTTTTGGCTCTCGGGATGGACCTCCGGATAGCAGGCGCCGCCGATACAAAAATCGTAGCCGCTTTCCTTGATCTCACGGATCAGTTCCACCGCGTGGCGGTAATCCCACTTGCTTCTGTCGGTATTCTCGAGCTCGGGAGTCAGGTCGCCGCGAAGCGCCATGATGTTCTGAAGACCTAAGCTATGGATCTCTTCGATCTTATCGTGGATCATGTCCTTGGAGCTACTGACGCAGGTCAGGTGCGCCATGGTCGGCACGCCGTGCTTTTCCTCGATCGTTTTGGCGATATCGAGGGTAAAGCGGGATGTTCCTCCGCCGGCGCCGTAAGTCACGCTCATGAATGCGGGCTTGCTCTCCGCGATCTTTTCGGTCGTTTCCTTCACGCTCTCAAAGGAAGTCTCCTTCTTCGGCGGAAACACTTCAAACGACAGGGACATGCTCTTTTTATTCAGAATATCGATGATCTTCATATCGGGAATACCCCTCCCAAAGGATAATACGTGTACACATTATAGCACACGAACAAAGAAGAAACGGAGCGGAACTTTATAGCTCCACGACCTTCGTCGCCATCTTCTCGCGGAACCGGACATCGTGCTCGACGATCAGCATGGACGGCTGGTATTCCGAGATCAGTTTTTCGAGCTGCATGCGCGAAAAGACATCGACATAATTCAGCGGTTCGTCCCAGATATAAAGGTGCGCCGGCTGAAGAAGGCTCGTCGCGATCAGGACTTTCTTCTTCTGGCCTTCGGAAAAATCCTCGATGTTCTTATCGAACTGCACCTGCTCGAGTGAAAGCTGACGGAGCACGGCCAGAAACAGACTGTAATCCACGCCGTTTTCAAAAGCATGCATCCGTAGGTCGCCGTGAAGATGCGACGTATCCTGATCGATGTACGAGATCTTCAGGTGCGGCGCGGTAAGAAGCGTGCCGTTTAGAAGCAGGTTTCCATCCGTGGCCCCCTCTTTTGCGGCATCGTGATTATCGTCTGCTGATTTAAGGATCGCCTTGATGAGGCTCGTTTTCCCGCAGCCGTTTCTGCCCTTAAGGAAGACCCTCTCGCCGTTTCGGATCTCGAAAGTAAGGCCCGTGAACACAGGCTTTTCCGCATCCTTATACTGCAGTGAAAGATCCCTCGTCTCAACAAGTCTGTCCCGAAAGTGCGTCATCGGCGAAAGCCTCAGATCGCGGATCTGCTCGACATCGTTGAGAAGCCCTTCTTTTTCCCGGATGTTCTTCTCCATGCGCTGCTCGAAGACCTTCACGCGCGATTCCATCTTTTTCGTTTTCGCGCCGATATAGGAACGGGTATTTTTCGACCTGTCATGCTCCTTGATCGGGTCATATCCGATCTTCGTATTCTCGTTTTTCGTCGCCCAGCTTTGGCTCTGCTGCATCGTGCTCTTGAGTCTGCCGATCTCTTTTAGATGCTTCTCGTTTTCCGCCTTTGCGAATGCATCCGCGCGCTCCTTATTTTCCCACCAGGAGCTGAAGTTTCCGCTCTGCACGTCGATCGAAGTTTTCTGAATGACCAGCACATGATCGACACAGGCATCGAGAAGATCTCTGTCGTGCGACACGAGAATGAATCCCTTCTTTTTCGCAAGATAGGATTTCACGAGCTCCCGAGCCTCCTGATCGAGGTGGTTCGTCGGCTCGTCGATGAGAAGAAAATCATTCTCCCCGGCGAAAAGAACCGCCAGCATGACCTTCGTCTTCTCCCCGAAACTCAGCGTGCGAAGCGGCCGGTATAGAAGCTCCGGATCGACCGAAAGCTCAGCAAGCTCGCACATGACGCGCCAGTTCTCCACGCCCGGTTTCCATTGTTCCATCAGCTCATCCGCCGTCCGTTCGAGATCCTCGGCATCGATCCTGTACGGGAAATAGTCACACCGCACATCGCAGCTGATGGATCCGCTATATTCATATTTTCCCAAAAGGAGATTCAGAAATGTCGTCTTTCCTTTTCCGTTTCTCCCGATAAACCCCAGTTTCCAGGAAGTATCGAGCGTAAACGAAACGTGTTCGAAGATCGGATCGAAGCTGCTCTCGTAGGAGAAAGACAGATCATTTACTTTCATTTGTGCCATATTCGTCCTCTTTCTGCCCGAAACAAAAAGTCCGTTCCCGCATACGCAGAAACAGACTCACACGATCCTATTTATCTTTTTACGGAGAATAGGGATAATGACGCGATGATTCCATGAAAGCGCACAAGGGAAGACCTTTTTCGGGTCTTTTCCATAAAATGTGTATCCTTCAACGATCATCACTTTCTCATCGGTCTACCTAAATCGCGGACTCCGCGCTCCTTCTTTAAATTTCGAAGATTTCTGCGGCAAAAGATCCGCACGCCCTCTTCTTTTCTGATACTAACATGCCGAAGTTCTCTTGGCAAGGCGTGTATACTACGAGGCTTATCCAAGGTCATATGATTTAATCTCTCCGTAACCTAACCCTCACGCATTTGAAATCCCGACTCCTTATAATGGTAAATGAGGAAGGATCCGCTTTTACCCGGAACGTCAACCTGTTTGGTCATCTTCCGGCATCACCTGTGAGGGAAATGTATTATGAATCGACGAAACACCCTGAAACGTATGTGTGCATTTGTGCTTTGTGCAGCTATGCTTTCTTCCTCATCCTGCAAAAGCAAGAAGAAAGAAGATAAGCAGTATCAGAAGAGCGACGTAGTCCTGGAAACCGACCCGTTTTTCCAGGTCGAAGAGCATGAGCTTCTTATCCCTTCCCCCGCGGACAAAGAGATTCAGGAGTTCAGTCTGGAAAGCCCGGTCGTGACCAGAAAGACAATTTTCGTCTCTTACTACATCGAATACAAAATGCCGCCGGAACTTCAAAACAGTACCGATTATGACACGATCATGGCATATCGCGAAGATGGTCGGGCCGTCTTTGATCTAAGCGGCAACTTTCTCCGAAAAATCCCCCGCGTCACGCATGTAGAACCAGGCGAACGCACGCCCGCTTCGGAGTATATCCTGCAGGTCACCGAGGGTCCAAATGGCGAGGGATATGCCATCGTTATGCGCGACCAGGAGGAAGAAGGGTTTTATTTCTGCAAGATCTCTGATACCGGAGAGCTCGACAAAGGAATCCGCTTAAACGGAGAATTCACGGATCTTTCCGATTCGCAGGTCCTCTTCACGGAAGATGGTCACATCGTCATCGGAAGCTGGGAATATATCGCCATCTACGATAAAAACGGGAACCTGCAGAACGGATTTTTCTGCGAAGGATTTCAGGGACATCTTCTTCAGCAGGACGGAAAATACTACGCCGCACTTAACAACGTCACCGGTACGACGTTTGAGGAGCGATATGCTTATATTCAGCAGATCGATATCGAAAAAGGTGTGTTGACTGGAGAGAAGATCAAAAATCCTCAGGCCATGCTCATGGTGCGCGGAAAAGACGGCAGTTATCTTCAGAATACCAACGGCATCGTCAAGGTCGATCTTCTTTCTTCCCAGAAAACGCAGGTCATGGAATGGAGCCAGTGCGATTACTATTTCTCTTCCGCAAATGCAAGATATTTCAAGATCCTTTCCGACGACGAGATCGTCTTTTTCCTGGAAAAGATCAATGCCTATTCTGATGGCGGAGATAATTCCATGCACATCACTGCAGCCCATTTTTCTCGCATGGAAAAGAATCCGTACGCCGGCAAGCCGATCATCCGTGTCGCGGAGAACGACTCTGCGCAATTCAGCGCCGTCGTCTCCGGTATCATGCCTGACGTGATCTCCTACAATACGTCTGCTGACGCGAAGTCCCGCATCGTCGTTCACGACTATTCCGCTGACATGGACAGTGCACTTTCAAGACTTCAGCAGCAGGCATCGATCTCTGATATCGTTTATCAGGAACTGATCTCCGGGAACGGTCCGGACATTCTCGTAAACTTCTCCGAATACCCGAAGTTCAATACCGGCGAGTGTCTTCTTGATCTGAATACGCTAATCGATGATAAAGAGAACGGACTTGACCGAAGCCTCTATTTTGACGCGATCCTTCGGGCCGGAGAGCAAAACGGGAAACTCTATCACATACCCATCTTATACGGAATCATGGGGATTCTGGGGAATACTGATCTTCTTGGCGATCCGAAGCCATGGACATATGACGAGTTCTTCTCTGCGATCGACAAGCTCCCTGACGATGTCGAGGTGCTCGATGAATTCCTCCAGCCGATCGAAAACATGTATCCCCGATTCTTCGCCTGTCTGGGAAGAGATCTTATCGATTATGACAAAAAAGAAGTGCATCTGACCGACGACAGTTTTAAGAAGCTTCTGGAGTTTTCGAAAAGATATGGTACCGAGAAGACGGAGTCGGAGTTGTGGAATATTCGTCTTACGCAGGGAACTGTCGATGCCTGGACAAAATTCGATGAAGGCCTTCTGGCTTTCCTGGGTGCTGATACTGCGTATATTCGTTACTATGCCCAGCTCATCACGAAAAACAACGGACATGCAGCACTCTATCCGATCCCCTCGGTAGGTGCCAAGGGGCTTTATGCAAATCCAATTGTCTCGATCGGCATCTCGAAGACATCCTCTCACACAAGCGAGGCCTGGGATTTTATACGATTCCTGATGAGCGATGATGTGCAATTCGAAAAGTGCAAAAACACCGGATTCCCGATCAACCGCAAGGCGCTGGATGACGTCCTTTCCTACTACAACAAGATGTACGAAGAAGCGCTGACCAAACAAAAAGAGACCGACGAGATCTACTTACCTATGAAACTCGATAAGAGCGTCACCGATCGGCTGAAAAAAGATATCGAGAGCATCGGCGGACTCTGCGGTTCGGATCCGAATATCCTGATGATCATGTTAGAAGAAGCGCCGGCATGTATCCTCGGTCAGAAGAGCGTCGACGATGTCGCTTCGATCATTGAAAACCGCGCCAGAACATTCGTCAGAGAGCAATAGCAAATGAAGAAGGAAGGCCCCCTTCAGCCTTTCTCCCGGATCAGGACTTCTCCTTCGCACGGCATAGCCTCATTTCCCCTGATGATCTCACCGACTTCATCACAGACGATCCTGCCGGATCTCGGATTCTTCACAGAATCGATCCGCCCGTGAACATCGGCATCCACATCCGAATATTCAAAAGACAGGTCGCAGTCTTCCATTGTGCAGTTGATCAGCTTAAGATCCTTACAGTAGCAGAGCGGCTGGGTGCCGATGATCTGGCAGTTTTCCAGAGTCAATCCTTCGGAATACCATCCGAGATACTCGCCTTTGACTGTGCAGTTTTTTATCGTCAGACCCCGGCTGTGCCAGAATGCATCCTTCGTATCTAAAGTGCAGTTTTCGATGAGTCCGTCTTCCACATACTGAAAAGAATACTTCCCTTTCACCGTGACATTATCCAGATGGAGCTTCCTGCTTCCGAAGAAGATATACTCCGAACTGATGGTCACCTCTTTAAGGCAAAGATCTTCGCTCTTCCATCCGAATTCCGGCGAGTCGATCGTGCAGTTCCTGATCTTTATATCCTTGCACTCGCGGATCGCCTTGACCCCTTTGATCTCACTGTTGGAAAGTGTGCCTTCCTTTGCATACCAGATCGGCGCCCGGCATGTCTCATTCATCGTGATCCGGTCTATGGAGAACCTTGTGACATGCCAGAATGGATACCGCAGGGAAAATGTGCAGTCTCTGACGGTGATGTCACTGGATTCCTTCAGCGCAGACTCCCCGTCTGCCGGGCCTTCGAAATTACACTCCAGAACATCCGTTTCCGTTACGTGATAGAGCGCACGCTCCTCATCAAACGTCTTACCTCTGACCGTCTTTCTTTCCATGTCGGATCTCCATTTCTTCTCTTATGCACTGATCTTTCGCATTTTCTTATCTTCACATGCTGATTATAGCACCTGCGGAACATCGGAAACTTCAATATTCTGCTCACTTGTTTCGGGTTTTTTCCCTTTTTTATTCTTCCGAATAAGAAGGATCAGAACGACCACTAGCACGATGATGATCAGCAGCGCCCCTCCTGCAAAAGCGAGCACGACCGGCAGATTCAGGTAGCTGACCGTCATGGTGATCCTCTTTTGTCCGAGAGAGTCGATCCTCTTCATGCTCCAGGAAGCCGTATTCGATTCGCCCTTCACCTTTTTCCCGTTCGTTCCGAGCAGCTTATAGGGCACCTTGATCGTAAAATCATTCTGGGTCGCTTTGGCAAGTGCCTGACTGAAGTCACCCATATCATCGATGCTTTTATCGTAGGCCGGTCCGGTCCTTTCGAATTCGAGCGTCACTTCCTTGACGAAAAACCCGGAGACACTGTAGGAAACATCGTAATCTGAAAAGACTTTATTGAGGGATTCCTCCGCATCGGAATTATCGATATCGTAAACAGCACGCCCTCCGCGCCAGTTCACGCCATTTTCTTTCGTTTCCAGTTTTTCAAAAGATTCGAGCGACAGTTCCTCGTCGATCGATTCCATCATGGCATCGTAAAACTCTTCCGGTGTTTCATATAACTCTTTGATGACACTTTCCTGCATGAGCACACACGAGACGACTTTCAGATCCCCGTTGGGACGGATCTCTACGCCTCTTTCGATCTTTACGCATCCGGAAAACATCGCCAGAACGAGCGACAGGGCGGCAAACAGCGCCAGATATTTCTTCTTCATCTTCTTTCCTCCTCAGTACTTTTCCCCTCTTAGGTCTTTATTATAGCAAAGAACTCCCTTTCGAAAAATCGCCGAAAGATCTTGCTTCCTTCGTTCTATTTCCGAAAAAAATAGCGAGCGGCATCTCTGCCGCTCGCCATTTAATTCTTTTCTCGTTACTTAAGCCCTCCTCATAAGTAACGTGAACATGAATTTCTCATTCATCTGTCAAAACCTCGGACCAGTGTCCCGGGTTTTGCTTCATATAGCTGTCCGTAGGAGATACGATCTTCCTTAAGAACAGGCTGAATACCGCACAGCCGTATTTGTTTTTCAGGTCGTTATAGAGAGCCTTGTTCGTGGCGATCAATGTCGAATCACTCTTGAACTCATATACTCTAAGTGCCGACTTGATGATCCTCCAGCTGACGAATGTTCTTTCTGTCGTAAACTTGTGACGTTCGGACTCACCTGCCACCGCCGCCATCGCCCGGTTATAGAGTTCTTCGCATTTTGCGATCTCCGTATCCGGCATGCGGTTATGCGCATCCATATCCCTGGTATCCGAACCGTAATCGTTACAGTACGTGAACTCCAGCGAAGAGTCGTACATATAGACCTTGTCACGATAATAGTATCCATTATGTATACAGTTCGGGCCCACCTGATGGTTCTGTGCCTGCTTGGTCAGGATCTTCAGATATTCCTTCACGTACGGGCCGCCGGCACCATAGTATTCATTGAGGAAGAAGTCCATCTCTTTTTCGATATCCGCATTCGGATCCTGCAGGAGCGTCGCACCGAGATACAGTCTCAGATCGCCGAATTCCGTATTGCAGTCGATCGCACGGTCATTGCTCTGCAAGTAGATACCCTTTACGCCCAGAGATTTGTAGTACTTGATATCGGATATCTGAGAATAGATATTCAGGTACGGAGCGATCGTGACTCTCCAGTTGGCGTTATAGTCCCAGATCCAGAGCTGGGCATTACCGGACTTGCAGAGTTCCGCCCACTTCTTCAGGTGGAAGTTATACTCGACCGCACGTTCACACTCGGTCGAATTGCAGTCATGAGCGTAGCAGCGCATGATCGGTGCATAACGTACGATGACGTGATCATCGATCGAAAGACCTGTCGGCGGCTTTCTGTTCCATGTATAAGCGAGCATATCGATATATACATTGGTGTAACCGGCCTTCTTTACTTCTTTCGAGATCCTGTTGCAAAGATCGAGATAGAGTCCGGCATCACCAAGACCGTCCTTCTGGCCCTTTACATCCACTGTATCGTACTTGTTGCGGAAAGCCTGACAATTACTGCACTGGCAGTAGACATCATTATCCGCCTGGCAAAGGGAGATGATCTGCATCGGTGCATTCGGATCGTAATTCCCGTGTTCCAGGATCTCGAAAACATGCTTCTTGATGCGTGCATACACCTGGGAGTTGGTAAGGCACAGCTGCTTGAACTGTCTTTCACCTTTCCACAGGGAGAACCACTCCGGATGGCTGTTGAAATCATTTATATCGAAGTATTCGAAAAGCAGAGTATGTACCTGACCCGGGATAATACCCTTATAATTTGCTGCTTTCGCCGGATCATAGAGATACCAGGTCTGATATCCCGGCGTGGAAGAACTGAGAGCATGATTTGCGAAGAATCCGTTAAGACCGTTGGCGAGATCGAACATGCGGTACTGCTCCTCATCGATCTTGCCATAAGCCGCATCGATATCCGTAAACACGAATGCTCTTTCGAAATCCAGATTGATGTTGGTCGCATATTTGAAATGCGTCTGATTCGTCTTATATCCATCATCGAAGGAAAGGTAATAGTATCCGCCGCAAAGCGAGAGGAATTTCACCGCTCCGTCGATGACGCCGCGCTTACCGACACCGGTGATCGAGATACCCGAATCATAGGAATAGATCTTATAGGAACCATCGCTGGAATACTTCGCTGTTCCATGAGCACGGTTCTTCGTGTTACCGACAGAGATCTCAAATCCCTGGCTGCCCTTGGCTACCGTATCTTTCATGATGGACGGTGTGTACTTATCTTCCTTGGAGATATACGTACGGAGAAGCTGCGCCGCATAGATCTCTTCCGAAGAAGCCTTTTCCGGAACAACGATCACGCAGTGCGGCATGTCTGTCGTATATTTACTGTTCTTATACGTCCTGATGCTCTGATCGATCGGTGTGACTTCCACCGTGCCCGAGCTGCCGGATCCGGCGACTGCCTGATAAGCCTTTGCCGAATCACCATAGGTGAGCATGTACTTTACGAGATTCTTCATCGCTGTCGCATAAGATCCCGAAAGGATCGTGCTCGCATAGCTTTCGTAGCTGTATGTCGTTGTCGCACTGATCGCCTTGCCTCCATCCTTGATGACGATCTTCAGAGGCGTCTTGAAATAAAGTGCGGAGAGATCTTTAAAAGCAACGCGGAAGAGATTGTTCGACTGCTGATACGAAAAATCCTTCAGATAGACTTTATCAGATACGGAAGTACCCTTGACATTGGTGTACGTTAATTCCGCATAGGCATTGTCCGAGGGAGCGGCCATAAAGGCCACGTACGCGACCAGATCTACAGAGTTGTCAAAGGACAGCGCGATCTGCTGAACCGATGCGGTCGCTGAGGAAAGCGCCTTCTGTGAGAAACAGGAAGAAGCCGATGTGACCAGCTTCGAAGCCAGCTGTTTCTGTGCTGAAGTAAGGCTTGCGTTCGCGAGGTTTCCGGTATTGATACCGAAGCAGGTCTGTGCCGCCGCGCCATAGTTGAGCATATCGACCATCAGTGTGCACAGCTTCTTATCTTCGTCTTTGGTGCTGGAAGCTTTTGTCGAAAGGATATTCGCCGCATAGCTCTTGATGCTGAAATCCAGAGTCGAGCTCTCATACGCCTGACTTCCGATCTTCGCGGTAAGCTTTGTGCGGACGGTATTTCCCATCTCCGGAGCACCGATCCCCGAGAATACGAAACGGTACTGCTTCGTTGTGGAATCGTAGGTGTAGTCCGTGATCGTCTTTGTTTCCCATGTGCTGGAAGATCCGGAACCGCTAAACTTCTGGAACTGCACATTAAGAGCCAGATTCGTAAACGAACCGGATGTGTTGATCTTATAGTAATATACTAAGGAAAAATCGTTCTGGAATGCGCAGGCGACCTGTGTAGTAACATCCAGTGTCTTTACGTCTGCAGCCATGACAAATGTGCTGCCATAGCTCGTAACGAGCATTACCATCGCGAGAATAAGACCGGTAATTTTGCGGCCAAGCTTGGTTGTTCTGTTCACAGGAGAACACCTCCATACAAGATTTCACTCGTGCTCTCCCCAAAACACGAACTATTACCTCGCTCGCGAAAAATATACCATGCTGTTCATAGAAAAGCAATAGATTTTGTCAAGTTCGTCCACAATTTTGTCACATTTCACGGCAAATATAAATGAATATTATATAAAATGACAAGAAAAAACCGGTAAGAGAACATTTTTTGTCCCCTTACCGGATGACATTGTGAAGTTCGATCACTTACAGAACTTTGGCGAGGAATGTCTTCAGTCTTTCGTTCTGAGGATTATCGAAGATCTCTTCCGGAGTACCTTCCTCCACGATCTTTCCTGCATCCATGAAGATCACGCGGGAGGCCACTTCCTTCGCAAATCCCATTTCGTGAGTCACGACGGCCATGGTCATTCCGGTCTTGGCCAGATCTTTCATAACATCCAGGACTTCGCCGACCATCTCCGGGTCGAGAGCCGAAGTCGGCTCATCGAAAAGAAGTACGTCCGGAGACATGCAGAGTGCACGGACGATAGCGATACGCTGTTTCTGACCGCCGGACAGCTGGCTCGGATATGTATCGGCACGGTCCTGAAGACCGACTCTCTCCAGGAGCTGCAGAGCTTTTTTCTCGGCATCCGCCTGACTCATCTTCAGAAGTTTTCTCGGAGCCAGCGTCATGTTATCCATGATCGTCAGATGCGGGAACAGATTAAAGTGCTGGAACACCATGCCCATCTTTTGACGAAGCTTGTTGATGTCATTCTTCGGGGACATGACATCCTGGCCTTCAAAGGTGATGGTACCACCGGTCGGGCGCTCCAGAAGATTGAGAGAACGCAGGAACGTGGACTTACCGGAACCGGACGGCCCGATGATGACCAGTACCTCTCCCTTTTTGATATCGGTGGTGATCCCGTCGAGTGCGTGGATCTCCCCGGCTTTATTCTTATAGTGCTTTGCCAGATCTTTTACCGAGATAAGGACTTCACCTGTTTTGATTTCAGCGCTCACTGTTTCTCATCCTCCTTTCAAGCATCGATACCAGCTTCGTAAAGAAGACTACGATGATCAGGTAGATAATGGCGACCGCCAGAAGAGGCGGGAATGCGTCAAAGGTACGGCTTCGGATCACGTCACCGCCACGGGTCAGTTCCATGATGCCGACGTAACCCGAGACGGAGGTCTCCTTGATCAGGACGATGAACTCGTTCGCCAGAGCCGGCAGGATATTCTTGATGGCCTGCGGGATAATGATGTAGATCATGGTCTGGATATAGTTGAAACCGAGGGAGCGGCCTGCCTCAAACTGGCCGGGATCGATACTCATGATACCCGAGCGGATGATCTCCGCCACATAAGCACCGGAGTTGATACCGAAGGCCAGGATCGCGACCATCATGGCATTCGTCGACGAGGCGAATATGACGTAGTACATGATCATGAGCTGGACGACCACAGGGGTGCCGCGGATGATCGTCAGATAGAGCTTTACGATCAGATTGAAGAACCGAAGCAGGAACTTGCCGAAACCCGGACGGATCTCTTCGATGATCTTATCGTGCGTAGAGCGGATGATCGCCGCGACCACACCCAGTGCAATACCCAGAAGCACCGCAAAGAAGGTGATACGTAAAGTCATCCAGAGACCACGGAGAAGATACTTATATCTTCCGCTGGCCACAAAGTTCAAATACAAGCGGTCTTTCCACTTGTTGAGCCAATCCGAGAAACTCAGAAGCACCCGGTAATCTACTTTACAGTAAAACATGAAAACTCCCCTCCAGGCTTTTTTCATTTGAAATTCTATTATATAAGCAAAGAAGGCGGAAATAAAGTTTTTCCGCCTTCCTTTTTCGTTTTTCTTATAAAACAGCTGATCAGCCCTTGCTCGGAATGTACTTTTCGATGATGGCCGGGATCGTACCATCTTCTGTGAGCTCCTTAAGTGCCTGATTGATCTTGTCGAGAAGTTCCGTGTTGTCCTTGTTGACGCACATAGCGTAATCTTCAACAGCGAACGGAGTCTCAAGGATAACAAGACCCGGGTTTGCGGCTACGTAGGATTTCGCCGGCTCGTTATCGATAACGACTGCATCGATCTTACCTGTGGAAAGAGCCAGAACAGCATCGTTACCATTGGAGTAACGTACGACTCTGTCTTCACCTACACCGCCCTTTTCCGGCGGGAAAGACATGTACATATCACCGGTTGTACCTGTCTGTACGCCTACCTTGTAGCTTCCGGAAAGAAGTGTATCAATGTCCTTGATCTCGGAACCTTCCTTGACGATGATGGACTGGATACCGGTAGCATATGTGGAAGTGAAGTTAACTGCCTGCTTACGCTCATCAGTTACTGTCATACCTGCCATACCGATGTCGTATTTTTTCATCTGCACGCCGGCGATGATGGAGTCAAACTGGGTATCTTCGATTACCAGTTCAAGACCGAGTTTTTTAGCGACCGCACCAGCGATCTCAACATCGATACCCATGATCTCATTCGTTGCTTCGTCATGATATTCATACGGCGGGAAGAATGCATTCGTCGCCATTACGAGCTTGCCGGACTGACTTGTTAAGCCTGCGGCAGCAGCTGTCTCCGAAGAAGATTCAGCATTCGCCTGTGTTTCAGACTCACTCTTAGCAGCTTCTGTCGTAGTCGTGGATTTTGTGGAACATGCAGCCATAGCCCCTGCCATGCAAAGGATCAGGCCAAATGAAACGATTCTTGTAAGTAACTTTTTCATATTACCCTCCTAATGTTTTTACTCGTACTGTCTACGCTATAAGTATAATGCGTCATCGCATCAGTGTCATTCCGATATGAGACGAAAAATCAAAGGTAAAACCCCGACGGGTTAGGCATTTCGGACAAAAAGAAACAAGGATTCTTGTGATGTTCATGCCTCTGCACGCTTTAAAGACGGCATGCCCTTTGGCATGGTATAATCAACAAAAAACCAGCAAGGAGCAGAAGATCATGACTTCCGACACCCCCGTTTCCAGGAAGAATACCGTCCTTTGGACGATCCGCTATACGCTCATCAATGCGACATATTTCGCCGCGTTCTGTACGATCCATGCCTGCGCGGCCGTATTCCTTCTCGGCAATGGCTTTTCCAATACCGAAGTCGGTGTGCTCCTGGCGATCGCCAACATCCTTTCGGCCATCGCTCAGCCCTTGATCGCCGGCATCATCGACAAACAGGGGCGTCTTACCAACAGAAGGTTCATCCTCTTTTCCGTCATCGTGATCCTTTTGGGCTCGACCATCCTTCTTTTTTCCGAAAACAACAAGCTCGTGATATTCCCGGTCTTCGCCCTGATCTACATGATCCAGTTCGCCTACCAGCCCGTGATGACAGCCCTTTGTTTTGAATACCAGAAGGTCGGGTGCCCGATCATGTACGGTCTTGCCAGAGGCCTCGGTTCGGCAAGCTTTGCTGTCACTTCCGCCTTCATCGGTGGTCTGATCGAAACTAACGGCATCCGGATCCTTCTTTACATCAATATCGCCGTGATGATCCTTTCCGCGATCCTGATCTTCACCTTCAAAAAACCGGCAAAACCAGTTTCAAACGCCGGCGCAGAAGATACGAAAAGCAGCACCGGGAGCCGTTCTCTCGGATCCTTCATCAAAGCCTATCCGGCCTTTTCGCTTTTCCTGATCGGAGTCATCTGTTTCTTCTTCGCCCACAACATGATCAACGATTTCATGATCCAGATCATAAGAAATCTCGGCGGCGCAGAAAAAGAACTGGGCTATGCCAATTTCCTGCAGGCGATACTGGAGCTTCCGGTCATGGCTATGATCGGCCTGATCCTCAAAAAGCTCTCCTCCAAGCGCCTTCTTCTTATCTCGGGCGTCGCATTTCTTGTTAAGATCGTGATACTCATCTTCGCCACCAATATGGGGCATATGTACTTAAGCCAGTGCTGTCAGCTCTTCGCCTATGCGGTCTTTATCCCCGCGGCTGCATACTATGTCAGTAAGACTATGGCGGATCACGACCAGGTGAAAGGTCAGGCATTCGTCACCTCCGCCATCACCATCGGCGGAGTCTTTTCCAATCTTATCAGTGGCGTGATCCTCGACCACCTCGGCATCCGTCCCATGCTCATCACGGGAACCGCTGTATGTGCTGTCGGTGTGCTGATCGGATTCTTCGCGATGCTGAAACTTCCCGCCAGACGAGATGCGTAAACACCATTCACGTGTGCCTCGTCTGATCCGAAATCAGCGATCTTTCGAGGATCTTCAGCAGTTTCCCGTGTATACGAACTTGAGGTTTTCTCTGGCAATTTCGGCAAGCGCATAAACCGTCTCTACCGGCGTGGCACTTCTGTCGGTCATGTGAAATCTCGGGAAGAATCTCGAGATATGAAGCGGGATGTCCTGCCCGATGAGATCTCCGTCTTTATCCGTAAGCTTAGATATCCATTTCGACATCTCCCGGATCTCCTCCGGAGAATCGTTCTCCCCCGGGACGATCAGGGTCGTAAGCTCGACATGGCAGATCTTCACGGCTTCCTCTATGAAGCGCTTCGTCATCTCAAAGCTCCCGCCCAGGACTTCGTTATAGTAATGCTCTGTGAACCCCTTAAGGTCGATATTCATGGCATCGATATAAGGACCGATCTCCTCCAGGACAGAAAGCTCGGCTGTGCCGTTGGTCACGAGGACGTTCTTTAATCCGCGTTCGTGCGCAAGCTTTCCTGTATCTCTTATAAACTCATAGCCGATCAGGGGTTCATTGTAGGTAAAGGCGATCCCGATATTTTTCTCTTCCCGATACTTCTCCGCGATCCGCACCAGCTGTTCCGGCGTGATCGTTTCCGCATCGGAAGCTTCAGAGAGCGCTTCCTTCCCCCAGGAAATCGAATAGTTCTGGCAGAACGGACAGCGGAGGTTACATCCGTAACTTCCGACGGAGATGATGTTCGTCCCGGGGAAGAACCGCCGCAGCGGTTTTTTCTCGATCGGGTCGAGCGCAAGCGAAGTGATCCGGCCGTAATTTGACGCGACCACTTTATCGGAAAGACAGATCCTTCCACCGCAAAAGCCGGTCTGCCCTTCTCTTAAGTCGCAATGTCGGAAACACACATGGCATCTGGTCATAAGACCCTCCGTCAGATGTGCCGTACCACTTCAAAGCGCTGAAGGAAATACTTCTCGTGCTTTTGGATGCCGCCTTTTCTCATGGCGATACTGACCTGTTCTTCCGGCGTATCCACCCCGTCGAGATCCGGAAGCAGAAGTCCTCTCCTTCCGTCTTTAGTCGACACGATGACCCCATATCTCTTCACGTCGAGCTGATCCATAGAGTCGATATCCTCGGCTTCCCCGAGCACATCCACATTGATCTCAAGCCAGGAAAGTTCACTTTCACGGATGGGGTCGAAGCGCGGGTCCCGGGTACTTGCACTGATGGCATTATTCACGATCTCCTGCGCGAGGTTTTTCGCCGTCGGCCCGATCGTTCCGATACAGCCGCGGAGCATCCCCTGCTTATGGATCGATACAAAAGCACCGGCCTGCGTATGCAGAAGCGCATCCGGGATCTCCTCACCGTCTCCTGTCAGCAGGAACAGATCTTCAGGGACGCGGATCTTCTTGCCGCTTCGGATATAAGTTTCGATGGTAAGGCGCGCCAGGCGCACATAGATGTCCGCGTCCTCGCGCTTCTTCAGAAGTTCCTTTTCTTTTTTCTCCAGATGGATCTTGAGGAATTTTCTTTCGGGGTCCTCGCCCTCTTCCGGATAAAAAGAGCAGATGCCGTAGCCGACGCCGGTCACATCCTCATGCGAAAAGGTCGTGGAGCGGACTTTCTTTCCGTCCCAGGCGCCCGCCATGATGACGAAAGACCGATGCCCGCACTCAGCCGCCTTGTCGCAGAAAGCCTCATCGAAATCGAAAAGCTCGCCGAAAGCCCCTCTGCCCATGACGTCCATGATGCGGGAATCATACTCCGGGCCTTCCTTCGAAAAGCCATACGGACCATATTCCTGCAGTTTATGTGAAAGATCCCCGCTACTGACGATCACGACTTTTCTTCCAAGCGCATTGACCGCCCGCTGAAGGATCGTGCCGAACTTATAGTGGTCAGTTAAAGGAAGTCCGGAAAGACCGATCCGCACGATCTTTCCGCCTTTGTATTTATTCCGGATAAACCAAAGCGGCACCATCGTGCCGTGGTCAAGTTCCTTCTCCTGCTCGCCGAGCGTTCCGCAGGGGAAGTCTTCTTTCTTACCGATCTCGCTGATCTTCCCGACGAGTTCTTCGTCGTATTCTTCGGAAAATTTCACCTGCGGGGCGCGGAAATTCGCAAAGGATCCCTTCGCACCTTTCCCGGGCGAGATATGAAAATAGTCGGAATAAAGCGTCGCATGCGGGCTTGTGATCACGATGGTCTCAGGCGCAAGAAAGGCGATCTCGTCCGCCACTTTTTCATAAGACCGGATCGTCGTTTCCACCTGTTTTTCGCCCCCGCGCCCGACATCGGGCACGATCAGGGGTGGATGGGGAACCATAAAGGATGCAAGGATCGACATGCTATCACCTTCCTTCCGACTCGATTCGAAAAGATCTGCTATAACTCCCGGTTACTCTCCGAGAGGCTCTCCTTTGCCGTTGAAGAGCGGGATGGTGCCCAGGAACTTGATGTCATCTCTCTTTGCGGCATCGCCTTCGGCGAGGACGCAGACGCGGCCGGTCACGGTACCGCCGCAGAGCTTGACCATCTCTTCCATCGCACGGAGAGATCCGCCGGTGGAGATCACGTCATCAACGATCAGGATACGCTTGCCTTTGATCATGTCGGCATCGTCTTTTCCGAGGAAAAGTTTCTGCTTGCCTCTCGTCGTGATGGATTCATCCTCGACACTGATCGGATCCGGCATATAGTTCTTCGGGCCTTTTCTGGCTACGAAATACTTGTCCGCACGGCTCTGGCGCGCCATCTCGTGCGCCAGCGGGATGCCCTTGGCTTCTGCGGTGAAGATGTAATCATAGTCTTCTCTCGGAATCAGTTTCAGAAGTTCCGTCGCACAGGCCGTGGAGATCTCGGCATCGCCGAAACAGATAAATGCGGCGATATAGAGGTCGTCTGCGATGGGGCAAAGCGGAAGATCACGCTGTAATCCTGCGATGGTCATTGTGTATTTCATGGATGTATCCTCCCTTTTGAAATCTTATGTCTTCTCTTTTTTGAACTGTGAAATGAATTTCCATGCGGTCTCCACACTGTGCTGTCGGCACTCGTGGATCTGGTTGTCCACACTGGCAAAGGCGGTGCGGCAGACGCCGTCTTCGCTGTCGTAGTAATGGACGGTCAGGACCGCATCTCTGGTCTCGTCAGTAAACTTCTCGATCCGGTCACCGGGAATGCCCCAGATCGGATCTTCCCAGTTGTCCTTATCTTCGAAGGAAACACCGTCGAATTTCTTCTTCAGCTTATTGACCTCAGCGACATACTTCACGCGCTCGAGCGAAGAATCCGCCTGGAACGGCAGTTCCGGAAGATGCGATTTTTCGCCGCCCGAATAGAACACCGGAACGGACACGGTCTTGTTGAGTTTTTCTTCCGGGACCGGCTTTCCGAAGAAAGTGGTATAGACCGGGAACAGCGCGCTACACGGCATAATGCCCGCGAACACATCCGGATACTCCTGAAAAAGATCCCACGTCTTGCCGGAGCCCATCGAAAATCCCGTCGCGTAGATCCTGGACTCATCAATATCATAGCGCTTCTTCAACCCCTCGATGACCGCGACGGCTTCAGTCGCCGGAACGAACTGATGGTTCTCGATCGAAACGAAAAGGAAGTTATACTTCCTGGCGAGTTCCCACCAGCCGGCAACGAATGTCAGGTACATAGAGGAGTCCCCGCCACCATGGCAGCCGAACACGAGCGGCACCGGACCGTTATCGAAAAGTCCGTTGTTGTAGTAGGCGAAATATCCGACCTTGTGCTCCTTCGGATGATCCGGGATAAAGGTGTTGTCCTCTGAGGTCTGAACCAGTACGGACCCGACATCTTCGGTCATGCCAAGCGCCGGGAAATCGGGTTCGATCTCGATTTTTCCGCACCACATCTTAAACTTTTTCACGAAGGCATCGAAGTCACCGATATAGTCGGCAGTCTCCTTGATGAGAAGATTCTCACAGCCCGAAAATGCTTTGTTGATCTCTTCGGAGTTTCCGACACTTAAGATCGCGATATCTTTTCTCTGTACATCCGGAACGACACTTAAGTTCTCCATGGAGCACATCGCCGGCGTGATCTCACCCGGGCCCCAGAGGTACTGACCCTGAAGGGTCTTCAGAAGATTTTTCGCGACATAGTCGGCCGACTTTCCGTAGCTGTAGATATCGGCACGGAAGATGGCGCCTCTTGCGAAGAAACCTTCGAATGTCTGTGTAAAGAAATTGAAGTTCTCGACGATGCCGTCCTTATAGACCTGGATCATCTTGATCTCGGAGATCAGCTCGGCATAAAGAGATGCATCCGCGCTCTCCCATCCGCCTTCCGCTGTCGGGTAAACGAAAAGCACAGTCGATTCGACACGGGCGGCGATCTGCGCGAGCCCGGTTCTTTTTGCAAATTCAACTGCGCTTTCCTTATCCATTTTCTCCTCCTCGAAAACGAGAAGGAGGGGTGCACGGAATCCGTAATTATTTGTCTGTCCGTCAATATCGTTATCCGGAACGAATACTTTTAATTCAAATGTCTGATACTTATGTTCCCAGAACTTTCCACCATTAACATCGATAACAGCAGGTCTTTCCATCATCGGCATAGTTATATCCCCCACCAGAAAATGTCACAGATATACTATACCATTTTTCGTCGGGAATGTGTGCCGATAATGCGACTTACAGGACACTTGTTTAAAGAAGGATCTTTGCCGTGAACCAGCCGTCTTCCAGTTTCAGATCAAGGCGGTATCCCAGGATCTTCAGGTTGTTATCCACGATCGAAAGGCCCAGGCCGGTTCCGTTCTCACCGCGGGAGGAATCTCCCTTCACGAAAGGCTTTTTCAGTTCCTCCACATTCACGACGGAAAGAGAAGTCCGGTTACTAAAATTCAGTTCACTGCTCTTTATCAGGATGCGGACTTCGCTTTCGCTCTGTGCATACTTCGCGCAGTTGGAAAGAAGATTCTCGACGGCCTGCCGCATGAGTTTTTCATCCGTTTCTATCACGCATTCTTCCTCTTTAGTGAGCTTTACCTCGATTTTCTTCTTCTCGAAAAGATCCGCATACTTAGTGATCGTCTCCCCTAGCAGTTTCTCCATATCCACTGTTGATCTAAAGATCGTTTTTTCGCCGCATTCGTTCTTAGAAAACTGCAGGATATTCTCGAGCATCTGATTCATCTCGGTGACATTTTCGCGGATCCTTCCGGTGTACTCCCCTGCCTTCTCCGGCTGGTCTTCCATACACTCCGCGTACATCGAGATCGCCGCAAGCGGGGTCTTTAGATCATGCGCCATTGCCTCGGTAGTGGATTTTCGATACTCGAAGATCTCCCAGACTGACTTTTTCTTAAGATACCAGATCAAGCTGATCACAAATGCCGCCAAAACAGCCGCGACCGTATCCTGGATCCACATAACACGGGAGGTGATCGGAAGGAGCTCGTATACGGAAGACTTTTCAAAATATGTCCGTGTCGTGCGGAAACTCCACTGCGGCCAGATTTTTTCCATGGCATCTCCGCCGCCTCTTCCTCCTGCGCAGAGCATTTCCTCAAGGCGTTCCTCTGCCTTTTCCGGGTCCAGGTAACCACGCATCCACATCTGGAGATCACCTTCCACTTTTATCAAGGTATATCCCTTTGTATCCTGCGGCGTCAGATCGAATTCATCGTAGAGTTCACCCTTAAAATAGTCCATGATCTTTACTTTTCCGGGGAGGAAACGGTGCGTCTCTTCATTGACGTAAATCGTCTCCCAATAGAAATCGTATAGTTTTGGAGCCCATCCAAGACGGGCATAAGTGTCAAATCTCTCAGATTCGCCACGGTACTTTAAGATATTCTTCGTGTTCTCGACCGGATCGTACTTCCCGTCTTTATAAGCCGAAAGTGGCGCAATATACGAATCGTCTTCCAGAAAAAAAGTACTCTGCGGCTTACCGGAATACTGGCCGAATCTGACCGCAGAATAGAATCCGGTCGGAGTCTCCATCAGTTTCTCCTGCTGAAGATATGCCACGCCATATTCTCCTGAGAACATACCGTAATAATACATAACTGTTTCTACGTCGTTCTTCTTTTCCTCCAGATCCGGAACACCTATAGCCCCTGAATCTGCGATTGCTTTCGCATCCGCGTATGCACCAAGAGCATCAGCTACAGTTTGAGAATGTGACAGATACTCTGTATCGAGCATCTCGATCGCATCTTCTTTTTTTCTATCCAGATATTTATTTGTCAGCACAGAACTCACGATGAGGCAGAAAGCCAGACATACGGCGAATCCCAGAATGAACTTCGGTTTTTTGATGATCTTTTTTTTCGGGGCGAACAGCCCATTTTTCTTAAACATAAGAACCTCCTTTTTCCGGTGATCACGGAAAAGATCTTTTTCCACTTACGGCATGACTTTATATCCGCCGCCGATCACCGTCCTGATGATCTCCCCGAAAGTACCCAGACGCTTTCTCAGTTTCTTGATGTGGCTGTCGACTACGCGCTCGGATCCGTCAAAATCCGCGCCCCACACCAGATCCAGGAGTCTGTCTCTTCCGAGGACATGTCCCTGGTTCTCCAGGAGAACCTTAAGGAGGAAATATTCTTTCGGTGGAAGCTCCACTTCCTGATCTCCCGCACGCACTTCCATACGCGAAGGATATATGCGGATCTCCCCGCACGACAGGACCTTCTCTTCGCTTTTTTCTTCCGCGCTTCTGGCCAAAAGCGCGAGGCACTTGGCATACAGGACCTTAATGGAAAAGGGCTTGACCATGTACTCGTCCGCGCCGAGCGCATAGCCTTTGAGGATGTTGTCCTCGGTCCCGAGCGCCGTCAGGAACACGATCGGACAGTTGCTCTTTCTTCTTAAGATCCGGCAGATGTCAAACCCGGAAAGGCCCGGAAGCATGATGTCCAGTATCGCGATATCGTAGGTGTTCTTCGCAACGAGAGCGACACCTTCCGTGCCGTCTTTTGCCGAATCCACAGTAAAAGCACCGGTATCCCGGAAATACTCCGAGACCAGCTGCCGAAGCTGTGTGGAATCTTCTACGATAAGCATTCTGGGCATGTTCATTTCCTCCATGACCTCATGTTAAACTACCCATGTGTCCTTCCTGTGTCCTTGCCGGAACTTTTTTCTCATGATTGAAGCCGGTTCCCAAAAGATCAGCCGAAGATCAGTTCCAGAAGGATGAAGATACCTAAAGCCAGGGCACCCGAGCCGAACGCCAGAAGGATCTTCTGGTACGGACGCTTCGCCTTTTCTGCGATCTTCTCGTCCTTCCCCAGTGCTTTTCCCTCGGTAAAAGCAACGATCTCCTTGTAAGTCTGAATGTCATTTTCCTTCTTTAAAGCTTCCACCTTAAAGGCAACCGCCAGAAGCGCGATCCAGAAAAGAAGAAACACCAGGATGCCCCACCACCTGAAGAACCGGAACAGCGGGTACGGGATCAGGATCCCGATCAGGAATCCCACGGCCAGGATATTCGACCACTTATTAAACTCACGGATGGATTCATTACTGATCTCTTTTTTCATCTCGACAACATCTCCTTTGATCAGGTCATCGAGGCTCACTTCGAAAAGCTCGCTCATCAGAAGAAGGCTCTTGATGTCCGGGTAACTCTTATTGTTTTCCCAGGAACTTATGGTCTGGCGGGACACATAGGTCTTCTCTGCGAAGACTTCCTGATTCCAGCCGCGGCTTGTACGAAGCTCTTTGATGCGCTTTCCGATCTCCATTGTTTACCTCGATATATAAGACTTGTCAGATGACAAGTCCAATGTATCACTTATCTCTCGTTTTTGGCAATCTGGCGCTTCTTTTCATCTTCTTCCATCATGCGCTCGACCATGAGCTCCGATTCTGTTTTTTCTCCGGTGATCTCATAGTGTGCTTCGAGGATCGCATTCTTAACTGCCCATTTGATAACGAAGTATCCCATGACCAGACATGCGATCAGTGTTCCGCCATGAATTCCTAAATCCTTTAACATTTTCTTTTCCTCCTCGACTGACTTTTTTATTTTTCTACGCAGCCGCATCTTTCAAAAATGATCTTTTTTCAGTATTCCGTATGAGCGGCTGCCTTACGATCCGGATTATGCCCCGCCCCGGTCAGGGCGTCTATCTAACGTTCTTTACATGACACAAAAAAGCGATGTAAAGATGACTTTACATCGCTGGTATCACTTTGTTTTCAGGTTTTGGCCCGCCGGTCCTTTTCCCGTATAAAAACGAGTCTATTTCTTCCCGGTCTTGACCTTCAGTGTCTTAAGATAGGCTTTCTGCTCATCGGTGATCCGGTAGCTCTCGACCGATTTCTGGATCGCTTTATTATGGGTCCAGTCCGAAAGTTTTTTCTTCTCGATATAGGGAAGAATGTTGTCGTACTGTTTGGCGAGCGCAGTGGCAAAATACCAGGCGATCATCATGTTGACATAGTATTCTTGCGAGCGGACTTTACTGACCATCTTCGGATAGGCGGGAGCAAAATCATCGTCGAGGAAATGCTCCATCAGCATGCCGATCGCAAAGCGGACCGTATAGGTCTCCTTCGAACTGATCCAGGTGCTGACCCACGAAAGCAGTTCTTCCTTATGCTTTTTAAAGATCTTCGGCGACATCTGATCGCAGGTCGCCCAGTTATCCACATACTGCAGGAAAGCATCGACATATCGGATGCAGGAATCAAAATCCTTCATCTCGGAAAGGATGAAAGCATGAAGCTGGTTCTCCTCAAAATATCTGTGCGGTAGATCCGAGAGAAAAGCGGAAACATCGCTTCTTTTGGCAAGTTCCTTCGCCATCTTCCGAAGCTCGGGCGTACGCACGCCGATGATCGACTCCGGCACAACAGTCGGGATGATCGTCACCTGCATCTTCCGGTATTTCTCATCCGCCAGGCTTTTCAGCTGCTGTTCTATCTCTCTTTTAAAGGCCATGTCCTTCTCCTCACATTGTCAGGCGGTCGGAGATCTCTTTTCTCCCCCGCTCGCCGAAGTCGTATTCGCACTTTGTAAGTTCATAACTGACGAATCCTTCCTCTCCGCAGGTGCACTCAGCGATCACCTGACCGGATCTTCCGAAGACCGCAGTCGGCGCCGTCTGGTAGTGCGCGCTCGTGTTCGACGTCAGAAACGTGCAGACATTTTCCACCGCGCGGGTCTGAATATGCCCTTTCAGCATGCTGTAGCGGCCGGGATCCTCGACATCGGAGCGGTCGTAGAACAGAACGCAGTCAAGGTCCGTCTGCTCTTTATATAGTTCGCGGAAATACTCCGGGAAACGGATCTCAAAACAGATCCGCACACCGATCTTAAAGCCTTTATATGAGATGATCCCGGGATCGTTTCCCTCCACGAAATTATCACGGTCCCATCCCCAGAGCGCTCTTTTGCTGTAGGAAAAGATCTTTTCGCGCGGAAAAAAACCGAAGGCGCGGTTATAGATCTTCCCTTCCTCTTTGGCGATCGAACCGACAATGAACGCGACTTCCGTCTCGCAGGAAAGGGCCTTAAGCTCGGCACATGCGCTTTCCACGAAGGAAAAATCGACGTCAGACGAGGACGGAAGATCTCTCGGAGGATAGCCCGTCAGCGCACATTCCGGGAACAGCAGGAACTCGATGCCCTGATCTTCGGCCGAACGTACCGCCGCTTTGATGACTTCCAGATTTTTCTTCATGTCCACGGATACCGCGAACTGATACGCACCGATCTTCATGTCAGGATCTCCTCATTTGCAGATAAACATCCCATATTCCTTGGGCAACTCTATTGTACCATGGAGAGAATGCCGCGACAGGATCTCACGGACCCTTTCTTGCGGCAGATCGGCGATCGTCTTCAAAGACACCAGGCTTTTCAGGTAATCGACCAGATCGTCTATGTTGGTGATACGAAGAGAATCTTCATAGGCCCTGGCTTCCACGTCCGTAAAACCCGTCTTCAGAAACTTCTCTCCGTTTTGCAGCGTGAAATTATGGTTCGGCCTAAAAGTCTCCCCGTCAAGCTCCATCCATTCGGCAAGTACATCGGAAAAGTTTCGTTCTCCGTATGTGGCGCAATAGAACACGCCATCTTTTTTCAGAACCCGTCTTACTTCACGGATCGCTTTTTCGATATCGGGAACATGATAGAGCATCGAATTGGCAATGACTACATCGAAGGAATCGTCCTCATAGGGGATGTCCTCAATGTTCACCAGAGCATACGACACATTTTCTCTTTCTCCGAGGTTTTTCTCCGCATCCGAAAGCATGCCTTCAGAAAGATCAGATAGGATCAGCGTTCCGATCTTTTCGATCAGATCGTCATGACCTGCCCACATACATCCCGTTCCGCAGCCCAGTTCCAGGACTTTTGCCCCTTCTGGTATCTCGTAGTTTGAAAAGATCCAGTTACTGTATCCGAACTTATTCGTGGAATACATGTCATGGAAAGAGATCCTGGTATTTAATCCATTTGACGAAGAATACTGTGTCTTCACAGCTTCCGCATCATTGGAACTTCCTGTCTTCATATTCTGTAGTCCTCACAAAAACACAATTTGTCTTTTCATTAAACTAACAGATTTGAGCTATGTTGTCACTTGTATTCCGGTGCTTCTTATTTTCGGGTCAAAAGCACCACAGTTTCGACATGTTCGGTAAACGGGAACATATCCACCGGGGTCGAATACATGGGAGCATATCCGTGCTTTTTAAACTCCAGAAGATCACGCGCCAGCGTCGTCGGATCACAGGAAACATAGACGATCCTTTCGGGGGACAGTTTTTCGCAGGCCTCGATGAATTCCGGAGTGGTACCGGATCTCGGCGGATCCAGGAAAACGACGTCGAAAGATTCTTTTCTCGACGAAGCTTCGATCATGTAAGAAGTCGCATCGGCCGCGATGAAGCGGGCTTTGGGAAGGCCGTTGGATTTCGCGTTCGCCCGGGCGTCGGCCACAGAGGCCGGATTCATCTCCACGCCCGTAAGGCGGATATCTTTACAGGACGATGCCGCACAAAGGCCGATGGTGCCGATGCCGCAGTACGCATCGAGGACCTTGTCCCCGGCTTTCAATGATGCGGCCTCGATCGCCAGAGTGTAGAGCTTTTCCGTCTGGTCATGGTTGATCTGGTAAAAAGACTCCGGAGAGATCTTGAAGCGCACGCCGAGGAGCTCATCCCAGATATAGCCTCTTCCGTACTCGTTGATGGTCTTTTCACCGAGGATCATGGAGTCGGTACGCGTATTTACATTGATCAGGACAGTCGTGATGGACGGGTTCTTTTCGAGAAGCTTTTTAATGAAGGCTTTCTTTCCGGGGAGAACCGGCGAGGTCAGAACGAGGACCACCATGATCTCTCCTGTCGCCACGCCTTTTCGCACGAGCACGCGGCGCAGAAGTCCTCTTCTCGATTTCTCATCGTAAGAGAGGATCTTGAACTGGCCGGTCATGGCGCGGATGTCCGAGAGGATCTTCGCGCATTCCTGATCTTCCAGAAGGCAGTCGTCGTTTTCGATGATCTTGTGGGACCCTTCCGCATAACGTCCTGCGATCAGGTGAGTCCCGATATGGCCAAAGGCCCAGTGCACTTTATTTCTGTAGTACATCGGATCCTCCGCGCCCACGATCGGTCTGACTTCACAGATCTGGGACAGAAGCTCCTTTACTCTTTTTTCTTTCAGTTTCAGTTGCTGATTATACGGTCTGCCGGCATATTCACAGCCGCCGCAAAGCTTCGATACAGGGCATCCTTTTGCCGATGTTCCTTTGACTTGTTCCCGAACTACTTTTTGCATCCCCACGGTTCTGTTCTAAAAGCTCCTTTTCTCCATCTCGGCTCAACCCCAAATTACCGACAATAATATATTATCCTAGAAAACAGGGCACAATTCGATAAAAATGAAAATAAACCGTGAACATCAAAAAAAGCGATCCTACCCGGAAATGCGTGTCGCCGAAGAGCCGATATGTGTGATCGATCCACGCCCGGCCGTGATGTCGTTGACGAGGGTGACGAGTTTCTCTTTCTCGTCTTTCGGGCAGTACACGGGGATGACGGGGGTAGCTTCGTAGATGATGTCGCCGAGCGAAAAGCCGTTCTTCTTCGCCGCATACTGGAATTTTTCTGATACCGAATAATCCAGCTCCACATGGAAAAGTTCCAGGACAGCCATTTTGCAGGGACCTGCCGCTTCGATTCCCATGGACGCGGCTGTCGAATAGGCGCGTGTAAGTCCACCTGTCCCGAGAAGGATGCCGCCGAAATATCTCGTGACCACGCAGATCACATCGTCCAGTTCCTGGTGCAGAAGTACGTCAAGTACAGGCATGCCGGCAGTGCCTGAAGGTTCGCCGTCGTCGCTGTATCTCTGCTCGAGCGTTTCGTCACCTACACGGTAGGCATATACGTGATGTCTTGCATCCGGGAATTCTTTCTTTATACGGCGCAAAAAATCCGTCGCTTCCTGCCCCGTGGCCACGGGCGCCACATCGGCGATAAAGACGGACTTTTTTACTTCATATTCGATCCGCGCGGAACTTCCGACGGTATTCCAGGTCTTTCCTCTCAACTTATACAAGCTCCTTGTATCTCTGGTAGGCCATCATGAGAAGAGAGCGGTCCTGACTGTAAGTGACCATTTCCAGTGCTTTTTCCACAGGATAGAAACCGCCGTCGCTGAAATTCTGCTCGGCATTCGGAGAGACGCTGTCGCTGTCAGTACGCATAACGTACCAGACGATCTTATTGCATACAGGTCTTTGGCGGGTGATCGAATAGAATTCGTAATTCGTTCTTCCGACCGGGAAGAGGATCTTCGCCGAAACACCGGCCTCGATAGATACTCTCTCGAGCGCCACATCCTCCGGTTTTTCCACCGTTCGTATCACGCCTTTCGGAAAACACCATTCCGCTTTTTCATTCTGCAAAAGAAGTACGGAATCTCCGTAAAAAACGATTCCTCCGGCACAATTGCGTTCCAGCATAGGTTACTCACCCCTCTTCGCTTGTATGTTCTCATTTTATCATTACTTTTGCAGGCTTGACAATGAGGGTGCCTGTCTCGCCTTCTTGTCATTGATTTAATTTATTTATATAATTAGGTGGGTCTTTGTAGCCCGACCTGAAATCATGAAATAAGAAGGTTTATCTATGGGATATTCAATGTCACGCGAACGGAAAAGAGCCCGCATCAACTTTCTTCGGAAGGTCATCGCCTTGCTTTTCCTGTGCTGCGTCGTCTTATTAATCGCCGATATCGTCTGCATGATCGTCCTGATCAACGGCGGCAAGAAATCCAAGAAATCTACTTCGGATACTTCCGCAACCATCGAGTCTTCTGTGGATCCGTCCGCTTCGGATTCTGAAAGCGAGACCACTCCTCCGACCGAGACCACTCCCGCACCTGTTGAGGTAAAAGAGTATCTTCCGGAAAATGCGCTGGCCGAGTCCTACTGGGGCCCGCTCCCGGATGTTACGGAAGTCAAACCGGTCCAGCATAACGATGTTCGCGGTATCTATATTGCCGCAGCCATGCGTCTCGATGAGAATATCGAGCTGGCCAGCCGCTCCGATATCAATGCTTTCGTTATCGACCTCAAGGATGAGGGCGGCGGAATCCTCTATAACAGCGATATCCAGTTCGCCAAGGATATGAAGCTTTATAACTACAAGTGCAATAAAGACGGTTCTGATCCGTCCTGGGAAGATAAGGGCAGCTATATCCAGAATGCATACAACCTCGACTCCATCGTCGAGAAGTGCCACCAGAACGGCATCAAAGTCATCGGACGTATCGTATGCTTCAACGACCTTTCTCTTGCGAGAAACCATCCGGAAATGAGTATCGTGGACGCCAACGGCAACACCATGAGATTCAAGCTTGAAGGATATAAGCAGTTCGTAAATCCTTATGACACGAAGGTATGGGACTTCCTGATCGAGATCGCGCAGGAAGCGATCTCCAAGGGCGTCGATGAGATCCAGTTCGACTACGTACGTTTCCCGACCATCAGCACGAAGAGCGGTGAGGCTCCGTACTTCGGACCTGAGGACACGACACCGACCCGTATCGATGCCATCAACCGTTTCCTCCAGACCGCGAGAAGAAAGATCCAGGATCCGACAGGTATCCCGGTAACCGCCGACGTATTCGGTATCATCCTCTCCAGCGAACTGGACGGCAAGCTCATCGGTCAGGGCTGGAGCACAGTAGGTCTTACCGGTGTCGATGCGGTATGCCCGATGCTCTATCCTTCGCACTACGCACTCAACACACAGCTGAACGGCAAGACCTTCGACAAGCCGGACAAGTATCCTTACGAGGTCATGTTCAATGCCCTGATGGCCGGTAAGTCGTCTGCCGATCAGGAAGGTTACGCGACAGTCCGTCCGTATGTACAGGCGTTCACCGCCTCTTATATCGGAAAAGATAACTACCTCGATTACACCGAGGTCGAGATCAAAAAGGAGATCCAGGCGATCTACGACGCCGGCTATACGGAGTGGATCCTTTGGAACGCCGCAGCGAAATACGCCAACCGCTTCAGCTGATCCCGAACAGATCTTTTCAAGAAAAAACATCAATAACAAAAGGGGACTTCAAGTGAAGTCCCCTTTATTTGTCTGCTGCTTTGAAAGTATCAGATCGCTCTTCCGTAGGTATACTTCGCCGTCTGCCCCACGATCATCTTCCCGTTACTGTCCTTAAAGTATGGGAATACCCAGTAATAGTTATACTCTGTTGAGGACGCCGTCTTATCCGTAAAAGTCGTTCCCTTCGTCGTCATACCGACATAGCCGTAAGGCTTTCCGGCAACGATCCCATATACGAGGTAACCTTCTGCTCCCGTCACCGCATTCCAGGCAAGCTTTACACCGCCCTTAACGGAAGATGCTTTAAGACCTGTGACCGCAGTTAGAATACCTTTCGCATAGACATATGTTTCTGTATTATGGGGAACCATATTTCCAGCACTATCCTTCACATACGGAAATACCCAGTAGTAATTGTAATCGTCATACAGAGCCTTCGTATCCGTGTACGTTGTTCCCTGTGTTGTCATACCTACGTAGGCGTACTTCCCATTCTTCTGACCGTAGATAAGATAGCCTTCGGCTCCGTCGCTTGCTGTCCAGGTCAGTGTTACTCTTCCCTTTCCAGCCGGGACTGCCTTCACATTCGTCACTTCAGCCGGCGGTTCAGTCTTCTTCCATACCGGATAGAAGGTGAGATCTCTGGAAACAGTATAGGTCATGCCTGCGCGATATGTCGCCTCAGTTGCACCCTCTGTCCTTGCCCAGCCCAGGAAGGTATAGCCCGCCTTTGTGGGAGAAAGACTATCAACTATTAATCTCTCTCCGTTTGCCGCTATATCAGAAATCAGAGCCGGCTCTGATGATGACGGCATATAGACAACATTAAAAAGTTGCGAGTAAGGGATCCAGTTTTCTCCTACCTGATCGGAATTCCATTTATCTTCGGGATAGTAAACCACGTTGTTTTTGCTAAAGCTACTCTTATCTACATATGGATATTTTGAATTCTGCGGTCCACAACGGAGAAGAATTTGTTTCGTCGGCCCCCCTTCAAAAGCATAGTATCCGATTCCAGTAACATTTTCAGGAATTGTAATCCTTTTCAATGAATCACAATAAGAAAAACAACCGTAGCCAATGGTATTTAGAGAATCAGGCAATGAGACATAAACAAGTTGACGACACAGATAAAACGCTGAATCACCAATACTTGTTACTCCGTCGGGTATTGTAACTCTTCTCAAAGAGGTTGCGGAGAATGCCTTTTCCCCAATAGACTTCAAACTGCTATTGTTAGAACTCGGCATTTTGACTTCGCTCAAATATGTGCATCTATTAAATGCAAAATTTCCTATTGTAATCAAAGAAGAAGGGATTTCAATACTCTTCAATGCCGAACAATTATTAAATGCATAGGAGTTTATAACTGATAGATTAGACATTGACGGAATGTGAAAAACTTCCAGTTTACTGCAATTACTAAAAGCATATACTCCAATTTCAGTGATAGAATCTGAAACATTAACACTCGTTAATGAAGTACATCCTTCAAACGCATATGCACCTATTTCAGTAACAGAATCAAGAACGATCCCCCCCGTTAATGAAGTACATCCTTCAAACGCATATGCGCCAATAACCGTTATAGAAGATGGGAACTGTATCGGCTTCAAAGCACTACAATGTGAAAATGCCGCTCCTCCGATTTCCGTTACACCATTTTGAATTGTAACATTTTCAAGAGATATACAATCACCAAAAACTCCTGAAGATATAGTTGTCACACCGGAAGGAATCGTGACACGCTTGATAGATGTACAATTAGAGAACGCTGTGGCGCCAATATTTTTCAAATCATCAGGCAGTGACGGATCCGGCAGCGCTACACAGTTCCAAAATGCTGATTCCCCTATCGTTTCCATAGAAGATGGCCAAGTTACAGATTTTAATGAGGTGCAATTGATAAATGCACTGGCACCTATGGTTTCCACTTTAGACGGAAGAACAAGAGTTTCCAGTGACGTACTGTTCTGGAATGCATTTTCGCCGATTTCTGTCATCTCAGCTTCTGAAGAGATAGTGATGCTTTTAAGTTTACATTCAGAAAATGCATAGGCTCCAATACTCTTAATACCCTTGGAAAAAACCGGGGCAGAAGTAAGTGCTTTGCAATTCCAAAATGCAGATTTCCCTATCGTCTTCAGTGATGACGGCCACGTGATCGTTTTTAATGCTGTGCAATCAATAAATGCATAATCTCCGATTGTCTCTACAGATGATGGCAGATCTATGGATTGAAGAGCTGTGCATCCCTGAAATGACCGAGTTCCTATCGTTTTTACATCGCCAAGGAACGTTACCGTTTTTAGTTTTGTGCAATTCTTAAAAGCACCTTCAATAGAAGGACTCCCCTTGATCGTGACGGACGTAAGATTACTACAGGCGGTAAATGCTTCTGGATTTATATAACTAACAGTTTCCGGAATCACGATCTGCGTCAGTCCTGTGCAGCCGCCAAAACCAGACAATTTCTTAAGGGTAGAAGGAATCGAAATAGAAGTCAAACTTGTACAATTCGCAAATGTTTCTTTTGACAGATAAGTGACTTTCGGTGGGATAATAAACGATTTCAGTCCGGTGCAATTCTTAAACGCTTTTGTTTCTATATATTCCACGCTGGAAGGAATGCTAATCGATGTCAATGAGGTGCATCCGAAAAATGCCGATTGCCGGATCCTAGAAAGGCCTTCGAGGAGCGTCACAGAAGAAAGACTGGTACAATCCATGAAATCCCGTTGTTCTATCACGGTCACACCTGAAGGAATCGTGATCGACTTTAGATTCCTGCATTGATAAAATACAGCCTCCCCCAGTTCGGTCAGATCTGCGGGCAGAGTAATGGATGTCATCGGACATGCCCTGAATGCGGAATAGCCGATTCTGGTGATTCCTGAAGCAAGAGAAATATCCGTCAGCATAGTACAATTACAGAATGCAAAATCCCCTATCGATGTTACCCCGGAATTCACGACCAGTTTCTTGATGTTTGAACAGTAGTCCTTCCAAGGTGCAGCATCTATAGCAAAATTCTCCATATCACCGGAACCGGATATGGTCAATGTACCATTACTGTCGACAGTCCATGTCAGCGCATCACCACAGGTGCCTGAGTCAACAGTTGTAGCTGCATTTACTTGTTTTGCCGAAAGTCCAAACACAAATGCAAAAAGCAGGATCACCAGTAAAGGAAGATATTTAGAATACTTTTTCATAACCATCACTCCTCATCCGCAAATACATAAAACGGAAAAAGCGAGACCACCAAAACTTCAGATAATAATCGAAAGATTCGATAGCTCTTCATAGAATACCTCCATAACCACATAACCCCAAGCCTAATTCTTTTATAGCACAGAAAAACAACATGTCACAACAACGGGCGAGATATATTAATCAAATAGTTACATTTGGGGCAACAACAAAAAACTCAGATCCGATCCAGACAAGATCTTTTCAAGAAAAAACATCAATAACAAAAGGCGCTGTCTCGAAACAAAGAAAGATCTGCCCCGACACCGATCTGCCGTATAAAAATGGGATTTCCGAAATTATACGGCAGGTCTGAAGAGGAGTTGCCGTATAAAAATGAAAAAGTACTTTTCATACGGCAGTTTCAGGGAGATTTTCCGTATGAAATGAGAATACTTAAATCTATACGGCAGTTTGGAAAGAAAGTTGCCGTATGAAATCGGAAAAGTGCTTTTCGTACGGCAAAAGAAGGAAAAATTGCCGTATGAAATGAGAAAACTTAAATCTATACGGCAGTTGGGGTCAAGTCCATATTTGTGTGTAAATTCAAAAACCTGCATATTCTCTGTCTGACTATGCCGCCTTCATCAGCGCCAACTGTTCTAGCGCAATGCTTCTCAGTTTAGGGAATGTATCTGCACAGAGC
>JAEEGH010001071.1_pt1 | contig 82222 bp, 75 predicted proteins | sample 9134181 | NCBI WGS metagenome assembly JAEEGH01 (sample SAMN16246544, study PRJNA631951) | gut metagenome | biome: gut microbiome; feature: rumen; material: DP-attached | host: Bos | place: Iran: Karaj | collected 2018-10 | reverse complement strand
AATAAAGTCTCATAGAAACCATTCTCTTGGATCATAATTGTGGTCAATTTAGTGGTCAAATGACATTTTAGAAGAAAAGAAAAATCCCGAAAGCCCGTAGTTTCAGGCTTTCAGGATCTCAAATTTGTCAAGCACGAGTAATTCGAATTACGATGATTCCGTCATTTCTCGCCAATTACATCAAAAACAGGCCCTTTTGGTATGTTAAAGCGCCGATTTTGGCATCAGTCAGTCCAACTATTCCATTATTGATGACCACAATTGTGGTCAAAACTGTGGTCAATTCAGTTTCACTGCGATCATTGATTCTTATTGTATTTAAAATGCTAATCTCTCGACGGTTTTGACTTGAGCGAATTGTTTTATTCAAAGTATTCGATAAAAAAACGCAATCCTAATTCTGTCAGCACATAAACGTCTTTGAAATAGTAGCCTCTGTATTTAAGGTATTTGGGGGGAGTATAAAATACACCGTCTTCTTCCCAAGTAGTTCCGATAGCTTCATCATATTCTTCGTTTTTATCAGAACTAACTACCACAATAAATGTAACATTTTCTCTTGCAAATTTAAGAATATCTGTTTCATCAGCGATTTTTTCAGATAATATAGAATATAGATAAGATATTAGCCAAAAGCTACTGAGCATTTTCTTGGACGCTGAATTAGATTTTATAACGCTATCGATTGGCTGGTTTTTAAATTCGATAAGGAACCATTCATTTTTCTTATTTACACAAACAGCATCTACAGCGGATGGTTGATGGTTCTCTGTTAATTCTGGTATTTCACGTCGCCGTTTTAGATTGAAATCCTTAGTATACTCATCAAGTTTGATCACTTCCATATTTATTTTATCATTGTCATATACTTTTATATGATTGTCATCATCTTCAGAAGCACTGCGAATATCGCTTAAGCAATCATCAAAACTAGAAGCATCCATCAACGAGCGCTTTATAATATTGCAAAACTTAATAAAGTAGTCATTCGTTATCTTCTTCATCAGGATCACCGCTTGTTAGTTCCTCGAGTTTTTTGTTTGCAAGAGTATACATTCCGCTTTTGAGGCTCTTTTTCATTTTGAGCAAACTGTCAGGAGCATCTACAATCTTAACACCATTTTCAATCTCTACGGGAATATAATAATTTGCTTTCTCAGCAATTTTATACCAATCCAGATAATAATTTAATGATTCTAAGAATTGGGAACTATGAGTTACCAAAAGTATTGTAAGATCAAACGTCTTTTGAAGGATAACTATCAATTCAGCGTATATAATCTGCCATTCAGAATGGAGGTGTATTTCAGGTTCATCAAGTATAAGTACATCTTGCTTTTTTAGTACTCCTGTTTCAAGCATTCTTTCTATTAAAGCGAAGGATTTCAAACCAGTTGAAAGATTTCTGAAATCAACAGATACCCCGTTTTCAGAATAGTAATATCTTCCATGATCTATTACAGTTTCTCCGCTATATGCCTTTTTTATTATTTCTCTTACAGCTTCAAGTTCTTTTTTGTTTTGTACTGTATCAAGGATATTCGTCATGGAATCCTCATTTATCTCTGCCTGTGCTTGCAATACTGCTTCAATAATACTCCTGCTCATCGGATTACTTCCAATTAAAGCAATCCGTCTTTCATTTAGACTATCTATACTGAAAGGCGAGTTTATATAATAGGCTGAATGTTCAATAGGTTCGTCTAGTTCACAACGGCAATACTGTTTTCGAATCTTTATAGTGTTTGTGAAATCTTTGAATTCACCAGTAATCGAACAGTGGCTATTACTCGAGGAATAAGCATTTTTAATTTGCCCATTCATTACGTTAGAAATATAACGGTGTACATACTCATTAAGAATATCAATCTCAGGAGTATTCAAATAATCAACAAGAGAAACAAGTCTATCTTTGGTGAGTTTAACGCCATAAGACAACTCCAGAAAATCTTTGACTTCATCTAAATAAAAATGTTTGCCGTGTTCGGAGATGAAATTCATAGAGCTTTGGGAATAATAAGCTTTTGCTGATAATTCCATTGGATCAGAAGCATAATTCCTTATTGCAGCTCTCAATTTAATGTCCTTTTGTGCATATATTTTATTCTTGTAATCAGTTAATGCATTGAAGAACGAAAATAATGCTTTTCCAACTGTGCTTTTGCCGGCATTATTATTTCCGCAAATGACAGTGATGCCATCAAGTTTGACATTAGCCTCAACGATTTTTCCGAAATTTCTAATCTTAAAAATCATAACATCACTCCATTCATGCTGTTCAGATTCTGCTGATGAGGAACCACCCAATGACTTCACCCCCACCATTTACCGTTAACACACAATAATGCATTCTTCTATATACTACACTGGGTATTGTATCATAATCACGCTGTTTGCAATTCTTTTATTCCCAAAAAGAACCGAATTCTTTTGTCCTGCCTCTTTTACGCATGTTTTCTATCTTACTATCCACGCCCCAACCTTTTTGGATCCGATTCTCTCTATGACTCCCTCATCGGTCAGTTCTTTCATCAACATCTGTACGGATCTCCGAGAGATATCCATTACCGAGGCCAGTTCCGCTTGTGTTACGGATGGGTTTTCACGCAGTAATAGCAATAGGTATTCTCGATCCGACAGTGTACCGGCATCATTTTGCGCTTTATTTTGCGCTTTATTTTGCGCTTTAAAATATGCATAGTTCAAATTCCACAATGTCAGGAAGAAGTTGTAACCGTCTGTATAGAACTCTGGTCGAAGTTCTTCCGTATAACGCTCCTGCTGCTCATAAGCATCCAATATCTTCTTAAAACCGCTGCCTCGGCGCTCCATTAGTCGAAGACGACCAAACATATCAGCCAGTATCGGATTCCTCAGCTTAGATGGCACGTGCCGCAGATCAAGGTTTTGCACTTCTGATCCATCATACATTCCACCCGGATTTGTTATTACCAGACGGTCATCATATATATCTACCTGGCTATGCACACCAGTCTGAAGGTAACTTCTGTGTATCAGCGCATTGACCAATCCTTCTTCCAAAGCTCTTTCCGGATAATCCGGCAATTCGATCCGCTGGTCTTTCTCTTTTCTCCATCCTCTTCGGGTATTGCCTTTGATAAAAGCCATCGATTTGTCAAAAAGATCGACCAGACTTCCTGTAAACTCAGAATCATCAAGCGCATCCTGAATTGAACCCGCTTTCTCTAAGCCATTCCACCTTGTACAGAACACTCTTGAATGATGAATACTCCATTGATCCGCAAAAAGCACTCCTGCATTTGTCATTTGGCCATCTTCCAGCATAAACTTAAAACTTACAAGGTCATTATCCAAGTCAAGTTCTTTTTGCGTAGCCTTAACATACTTTTTCTCAAATGCATCAAAAGTAAGTTTTTTGCGTTCAATATCGGAAATCATGGCATCAAAAGACGATCCCGTGGCCTTTATAATGTATTCGGTCAGTTCAAAACCCGTTATTTCCTTTTTCACGCTTCCGGTCCGATAATAATACCGTCCATGAAGATTTATCGGCATTCTTGCCTTCTTCACTACGATCTGAATATACTTTTTCCTATTTCTTGTCTCTTGGTTAACATCGCATGTTATTCCAAAAGCGGCTGTGATCTTATTAGGGATGTCTTCCAACAGTTTCTTCACTGTTTTAGCATCCAGCCCTACGACATCGCCATCATCATTAATACCAATGAAAAGTGTTCCGCCCTGGGCATTAGCATATCCACAGATCCATTCCAAATACTTGTCCTGCCAAGATTCTTTCCACTCAACGACTTGGTTTTCATTATCTCTCGCTATAGTATCAATATCTCTCATGACGAAACCTCTTGTCCTTTTTCGTCATTGTAGCACTTTTGCGCTTTAACTTCAACTTTAAAGCGCAAAAGTTTGCGCTTTAAAGCATTAACACAAATTAATACTCTATCTTGACCAATTCAGCAATCTTGGAAACGATAATGTCTATTGATTCTTCGCTTGTGCTTAATCCACTCCGCGACCCAAGTAGCGGACTCACATTGCGTAGTGCTTCAAATGATGTGTTATGCACTATCGGAATCAGAAGATCTCTGGCAAGAAGTGCTGACAGTTCTTTATCGGCAACACCACCATTTTTGATGCGTTCTATAAATGCCGGTGTTACCAGCACAATGCCCATATATGCATTCGCCAAACCCTTATCAATCTCCCGCAAAAGCGGTGCTCCTAAAGCAACATCTTTTTCACTGAACCAAACTGTTACCCCTTTCGCCTCCAATTTGTTACATATTTCCATAGCCATACCTTTCCGATCATCCCAGGCATGACATAAGAAAACATCTTTCGCTTCATTCATTTGTTTAGCGCGTTTCTCGATGTTTTCACGGACAGGCGTTAGTGTTCTAATATCCGAAAGTGAGTATACCAAAGTTGAATTTGCAGGCGACCAGCGTGCTCTTCGGTGCAATTGACCGCTAGAAATACTACTGGGAAAACAGTGGTTATTTCTTTCATAGGGAATCCCTGAATAGCGATAACCACCTGATCTGTTTCCACATACAGGACAATTCGCCCTTCCACTTTCTGTCCGATGTCCATTTATGGGTGCTGTACATTGTGCCATACTAACTCCTCTCATTCAAATAATATCTCTGCTCACAAAATACTCCCTGCCTATAACACAAACACTTATTGACAAAAAAGCGGCTATTACCAACCCGCTTAGCGGATTGAGCCCATTCTCATCAAAATACGAGCTTCTAAGCCACATCGTAAAACTCCCGGGAAGAAACCATGCTGTGTAGTATGCAGAAAGGACATATATACCACAAATAAGTGCAAAACTTGTTACAGGAGAGATGATAAAACTGAGCAAGAGCTGTACGAGACAGATTGCTATTGTTACAGCTATGGGAACAATAACACCTATCAATATAAAATCTCCACGAGTGACAAATCTCATGTTATAACCAAATTGTGCTTGAAAGAAGTCCGAGGATACATTTAATGATAAAGTTGCACCATGGTACAGCGCCAGCAAAGTATTCGATATAAATGCAACAAAATAGTACAATACAACTGAAAGGATGCACCATATGATTTTGGAAATCCACCATGAGGATCGGGATCTCCCTGCAAGAATAGCATTAACACCGTTATCGGTATAATCCTTTTCTGCATAATAAGCAATAAAATATGAAATTCCGATTTGAAAAACAAACCACAGTATTGGCAGTTGGAAACTCTGTTTGGGATCAAATCGGTAAAAAGCCTTTCCTTGGACAGAAAACAAAAAATAATCCATTACTGTTCCGTTCGACCACATCCACTTAATCTCCTTTAGTGAATGGATAGCATCTGAACAGTTCTGAACCATAACAAAAGAGAATATGGCCGCAACAATTAACAGATATGATCGGTTCATGATTCCCAATCGAATATCGCGTTTTAGGAATCTATATGTCTTCATTTGATATTTCCTTTCTGTCAACTACTCTTCCATCTTGAATTTCAAATATCACATCGCTCAAGAATTCCAGTTCTTCTCTGTCATGGCATGCAATAATGATTAGCTTTCCCTTATCTCTGATTTCAAGCAATATATCTTTGATTTTACGGACGCTTTCCTCATCCAAAGCATTGATGGGCTCATCTAGGATAATGATATCCGGTTCGCCCATTATTGCGTTTGCAATTCCAAGTTTTTCTTTCATGCCAAGGGAGTACTTTCTGAAAACTCTTTTGTCTGAGGGATCCAATCCAACGCGGATCAATGCCAGTTTTATATCCTCATCAGTTATCTGTCCGGTTAAACTGGAAAGCATCTTCAAATTCTTGTACCCAGTGTATTGTGAAAGAAACGATGGATTCTCAATCAGAATTCCGATGCTTTCTGGAAACGGGATGTCTTTATGAAGTGTTTTACCGTTAATCACAACAGTACCTTCATCGGGAATAAGAAGACCGGATACTGCGCGCATAAGCATGGTCTTCCCTGACCCGTTTTTTCCTTTAAACCCATATATCTTACCTGAAGTCAACGTCATTGAAATATGATCAAGTATTACCGCCCCCTTTATCTTCTTACACAATCCTTCTATCTTGATTTCACTCATAAGACATCTCTCTTTCTTGATGTAATCCATATTATTGTGCTATTGACTGCAAAAATAACCAGATAAACTATCAACATCTGGTACCATCTTGTGGTTAGGTACTGTCTTGGATTCATCATACCTAGAACCGACCAATTACTGTTCTGATTACCCTCCAAAAGCATGCTTGAAATAATGTATATCACCATAGGTGTTACCACCGCGGTAAAGTGGCTCTTAACCAATCGAGCTATGCTTAATGATGTTAAAGCAATTGCCCCGGCAAACAAGGCATCAATAAGAATATATATCACACAGTAAACAGCCGGGTGATAACTGTAAATCAGAGTAAACATTTGGATGTCCCGTAATCCTATACTCATAAATTCCAATCTCTCGGGAACAAAATTGGGAAAAAAACCGGCAGCCACAAACAAATTCAACGCAAGTGGTAATGCAACACTCACAAATGCGGTTAAAAACACTGCGATTCCTTTTGCAAGAGCATATTGAGACCTAGAGGATTTTATGCAAATATTTTTTTCGTATCCTGTCTTCATATCTGTATAGAGTGACCCTCCATACGGAAGACAGGCTATAATTGGAAGTATTATGTAAAACATCTCGTTATATGCGAATTGATAGTCTGTCCCTATCCATGCCTGAACTAAGAACCTTTGACCATCCAAACCAAATTGCCCACAATAGGTAATCAAATCTAACAAGCAAATAACGATGCCGATAATCAGACTGATTAAAAAAGTTCGACTACGAAAAGCTCGGTACAATTCAAACTTGATTATTCTCATACCACAAGCCTCACTGCAATTTTATGTGGAACTAGCGTCAGTACATATACATATTGATACTCGTCTACATTTTCCCACGATTTTGCACGGAAATTGCTTTTGTTCACTTCTGTAAAAAACCAGATACTCTGGGTTGTTCCTGGATTCAGAGTTTCACTTTGAAATACATTTACCAGTGCACCTACCATCGGATCAATCGAACTCGCCCACACCGGGCTCTCAAATCCACATTCTATAAACTCGAATACTTCTTCCCAGCCGATGTCATTATCGGACTTGTTGGTAACATCTATGCATATGGAAATCATCTTGAAATCGCCGTCTATGTTACTAAATCCATCAATTGCAAATCGTTTTTCAAACTCTTCTGGATTATCGAGGTGAGATTCCACAAAACTCAACTCTAGATCTCCACAATCGATTATGTCACCAATGATATAATACGTTACCATCTGTGGTTTTCTGTTTATGCTATATATTCTCCCTGTCCAGAAGACTAATACGCACAAAACTATGGCTGTCATAAGCTTCTTCATCTCTATGCTTCCTTTTGCAAAGAATCCAGCAGTACAAACCCTTCATCTATAGACGGATTAAGTTGATTCAAATTATCTAGCCCTATTGGAAGAAAACCAATATAATATGAATACTCTTTTGATAAGTCCATCTCGAATCTGGGATCTTCTCTTATTGCACATCCTATCACACATTCTATGGTCTCACCCGGCTCAAATTTGTATTGGAGATAGTTGTGTATTCTTTCATCGCCCGTAGTATTCTGAGAATGATCAAAATAGCAATTGAACTCCGTTGGTATCCCGATTATATTACCTTCGTTCATCATTATAATCCGAAGATCATTAATATACTCGATAACTGAACCGTTACTCACATTCGAAATCCTGCATTTCAGAAAGAGGTATTTTGTTTTGGGGTGGAAACTAGTAGTGTATTCATCAAGATGCTGATTCAAAAATGCCTGATACTCCGCTGCCGTCATACCCTTCTCTCCATTACTACTGATATATTCATCAACCTCTGGATAATCCTTTCTCATAGCTGGATAGTCGGTATACTCTACCAGATAATCGGGATCCGGAAGAGTGCCACTATAAAAGTAATCACCTGCATACTTCATTTGGCTTGCAATATCTACATCATCGATAATTTCATACAATAAAAACTCATACTGCACGGTATGGGTCGTATTTAAGATAGTACATGATACTCTCTCGCTTCTCGTATCTTCCACTTCTGATACTATACTCGAATCATCGGTCGTTATAGAAACATACAATTCCGCAGATGGTTCATTGATACTGTTTTCTACAGTTTGAGAAGTATCGAGATATCTCTCCACAGGAGTCTTATTGTTTTTTTCAATGATCATCACGCTTACGATAACAGTGAACGCAGATATGATAATGACGAATGGTAGAACTTTCTTCTTCATATGTCACTCCATCAGAGAAAACGGGATATTTTAAGTGAATAATTCACTTAAAATATCCCACATAACCCATTAATAGTAAACTGTATAATTCTTGGTTGAGTCTGGACTCCATACACCATATGTGTATTGGTAAGCAGTCTGTGTTCTCTCCATACAAAGTCTAGCCTGTGTCTCACCATTCTCATAAACATAGTTTGTAAAACTTGCTTTATCTCCGTTATATATGATGTGACTACTAGACCTATTCTGCCATCCAACACTGTTATTTCCTTGTACCGTGTACTGCAGAGCAGGACCAGATGTTGGATGTATGTACACTTTTGTCGAATTTTCTTTATTGCGACCTTCAGTGTAACCAATATCGTTAGTGTTGTAAAACTGGAAACTTGTATCTGTTGTGTTCCCAGCATTAACTGCGGTCGAAAAACCGACTAGTCCAGAAAAAGCCAATACTATTGCAAATATTGCTACTACTATCTTTTCTTTCATACTTTTTGTCTCCCTTCAATGATGCTGATTACATGTTAACGATCTGAATCTGCACAAATGATATTCGAAGATGGTGTTATTTCCCCATCGTCAACATTTCCACTCTCCCATTGGTCTGCACCTCCATAATAGTTGCTCACTTTGCCGGTCTCTTCGGCTGATGGAAAATAACCGGTGAGCGATAGTAATTTTCTTCGTACTTCTTCTCTTTAGCTGCAACTACATCTTTTACGACAGTAAGCAACTTCTTCTCAACATTCTTCTTCATCGTCTTTCCCTCCTTTCCCTTTTAGATTTACTATCACCAGAGATATCGAACACTGTACTATTCCCATTCCGAAACAATACAAATATGTCTTCTCTATCCCCAGATAATCCAGTATGAAAAGAAGGAGAAACAATATGAGGTCTTTTATTCGCGAAGATCTCCTCGCAGCTTTCAGTTCCTCATCAGACCATCCCATATTCGGGTGGTTTATAGCGCCAACAAGAAAGATAATTATCATCGAAATTATCAACCCCCCCTGACAATATAAAATATATCTTAGGGCGAGGTCTTTCAGTAGCACTACAAAGGCACATGCTAAAGAGCTTAATACAAAGCAGCCTACACTTGTTTTACAGTGATACCCACTTGTGGATCCCCTCAGAATACCAAAAGAGAGAAGAAACAGAAGTATCTCCACAAAATGACCGGACATAGCGGCGATTAACAAAAGAATTGCATGTCCAACAACAGATTCCAGCATGACCTGGATGTGGTAAGAATAGATTGCACGTTCATCATCACCAATGACATCATTAGCGATCATTCTGCTGACTATCTTGTTGCTCGCATTCTCGACTACCATCTTATGCCTCCACCATGTTGCTATCTTTAGAAATAGCAGACGGGAGAGGTCACTTCAATGGGTCTGGCATAAATCCGTCTTTTTTGGCCGTAAATTCGTCTTTTTTACGTTGTCTCCCTACAGGGAATGACCAATCGTACCGTAAATCGGTCGTTTTGAAAGTGCGCAGTTTGCATTGACAATTTAATCTCGCGATTCTGTAAGGGAAAAGAATTCATGCGCTAGCGTACTATTTCAACTATTTCTTTATCCTCTCTCGTCCAAAACAGTTTGAACTCGATTACTAATCGTGTTGATTACATCATCTTCACTTCTCTGTCCAGAGTAATATGCTAGTGCCTCTTCTACAACAAGGTCTATTATTTCAATATCCGGATAATAGACAGATTCGATTGAAGAGATCCAGTGCTTGAAACAAGAAACATCTTCCGATGAAATAGACTGCACAGATTCAACTGTCCAGTTTTCATCATAGTCACCTTCTGAATTATATTCCTCCCGCCAAAAGTCTTCGTGAAGTTCGGGATATTCATAGAATTCTAGTAAAAAATCTACAGAATCCCATCTTACAGGGAAGTGCCCAAGTACTGGGTGTTCTTTTCGTAACTGATACTCTTGAACCTCTGAGGATAGTAAATACTGGATAAAATTCCAAGCGCACTCCATCTCTTTACACTTTGAGGTGATGGAAACCATCGTTTCTGGCCGTATAACATCCTGGGCGCCGTCAGCAGTTATTCGTCCGAATTTGTAACTGTTATCATTCGTTTGTTTAGATAATACTCTACGTACATCACTTGCGTTATAAGTATCTAATTTGAGTACAGTAGATCTTTCTTTTAAATCATTCCATTCCTGCTGAGACAAACAATATTCTGATGACAATTCAAGCAGTGCTCGAAATTCCGCACTATCAAAATTTGTTCTTTCTTCATCATAGTTAACAAACGAATCCAAGTCATAACTCAAACTCTCGCGCAGAAAAGCCTGATTTGTCATATAATAAAGTGCTTCACCCTGCGAGCTTTCACCCATATATTTTCGCCAAGAGAAATACGTCCCATCCGCACCCATACCACAACTGTTATCCGCAGATGACGAACAAACTTGAAAACTTAGAGGAATCGCGTAAAACTGATTATCTATCATCATCGATTCCATTACATTTGATATATACTGTTCTCTCCATTTAATATTCATATTATTCCAATATGGAGCCAAATCAGTATATAACCCTCCATACTCGAAATACTTAGTTCCAAGAAGACTCGCATCCGAGAAAGATCGTATAACTATATCCGGTCCTTCTCCACTATCTATTTTTTTCCACAAGTAGTCGGTAACAGCATTATTGTACGCCTGAATATCAATCCAACCTTCCGCACTAAGGTAATCATCCTTGTTGATTATTTCTTCAAGATGTTGTATTTCAATATGGCATTGCCCATCGGTTCTATTATATTCCTGAATTGCCCATACTATATCATCTGGAATACCAATACCTGCAACAACGATTGCCTTTTTCCCTTCGTTTGGATTATTACCAGGAAAAAGCACGCTCACTTTCGAAGTATCATGACCATGAAATAGTATCCTTTCCTTATTGGGAGAAACAACATAGGTTTCATAAGAAGCTCCAGATGTTTGATCCATATCAGTCTGTGAATAATTCAATATATTCATCCACGTATTCAATGACGAATCCAAGTACCATAATCCTTTTTCGTTTTCTAGATATTGCGTTTCATTCTGATATACAGGTTTTCTCCATTTTTCAGGCATTTGAACAGATACAGTCTCTACCTCTCTTCCTTCCGCAGAAATTTTAATTGTATCATATGAATCTTCAGATGTTTGAGATATAACTGCATATAGGTATTCATCGGACAAAATAACACCTTCTGTGAGATAATCAGTAAAAACCTCCATTGTGCATTTACCATCATGTAAATTGTACCCACGGATAATTACCTTTTCGGCATTATCATCACTTAACAACACATATACCGTATCATTCTTTTTTCCCACAATATCTGTAAACGACACCTTTCCCTGACTCGTATCATGTACTATTTGTTTGTACGAGAAATCCGCACTATCAACACAAATGATATCAAAGGATCTAAAACTGCTACTTACTATGAAAATATTATTATTTTCTGTAAACATATAATTTTCATAAGGTAAATAATCCGGCAATTGGAGCAAAGTGCTTCTTTTCTTATTCCCGTTGTAATCATATTGATTTAAATAATATGAATCATCTGCTTGAAGAAGTACCCATATGTTCTCGTCTGAAAAGGACCCACAAAATACCGTAGGATCTTCCTTTATCTCATTAATTGAGACATCTAAATCCTTACATACGTAGTAATCAGAAGATAGATTTGAAGCGCAAGATATACAAACATCTTCATTAACACTGCTTTCTGGAAGCAAAATCTCATTACGACATCCAGTAAATGATGCCATAATGAGACCAATTGCTAACAAAAGAAAACAGATACACCTGTTTTTCATATGGAATCACCGCACGCTAGTACAATATACTGGCAGATAATAACTATTATACAAGTCTGAATAAGATATCCATTTTTCATAGTGCCAAGTTGTATAATTGTTATCACCATATCCCCTTCCGATTTGATCAATATAAACTATTCCTGGAACTCCACTTCTGGTCTCTTTTGCAACAACTAATATTGCATGCTTTTTCAGAGTTCCGCTCGAATTTGTAAAATAACGAAAACAAGAATCCCCAGGCTGCAAACTGGCATAATAACCAGAAATAGTTGAGTATCCCTTATCAAGACAATATGTTTTTGTCGAAGAATAGCCAGATCCCATGGCATACCCACCAACTGTGCTCATGTGGTATGTTGAATTAGATCCGTATTGAGCACAAGATAGAAAATCCCCAGTCCATATTCCAGCATAATCTATACTAGAAAAACAAGTCTTCCATGCAAGCGCAACTGCTGTAGAACAGTCATTTCCCGAACTTCCCGAGTATATGAAATAAGTTGGACCATCAGTTCCATTATTTACAAACTGCTGATAAGTAACATTAGTCGCCTGGGTATACGGGATTCCACGATATGTAGTATTCATATTATAAGACTGACCACCAATTGTAACACCCATCGCTGGACGCCAATAAATTATCGCCATATTCCGCATTTCATTGCAGGCACTCTTTTGATTAGATGTGCCACTATAAGGATACGCATAAACAAACGAAACACTATTACTCAGAAGTGTCATCAACAATATCAATAGTATAACAGTTTTCTTTACACCAAATCTTTTTCTCATCTTTTAGCCCCTCCTTTGAAATATCTCCATCACGTTGTTACCTCACAGATAACAGAAGGAAAAGGGAATATCAATAGGTCTGGCATAAAACCGTCTTTTTTGGCCGTAAATTCGTCTTTTTATTTTTCCTCGCCACAGGGAATGACCAATCGTACCGTAAATCGGTCGTTTTGAATAATATCAATTTGGCCGCCATATGAATCAACTATTTGGCGAATATTTGATAAGCCATGTCCATGCATCAAAGATGCATCTTTTCCTTCCTTTTGAGGTTTATCCCTATCAATTGTCTTTCCATTGTAAGTATTTGCAAATGCAATGAACAATACATCGCTGCTGTAATCAATCTTTAATTCAATAATCTTCTTCGATTGACATTTCTCGCACGCTTCGATGGCATTGTTGAACAGATTTGAAAGAATGATCACCATTTCTTCATCTTTAATTGCCAAGTCTTCAAGATTACTAATATCGAATCTAACTCGTATCCCTTTTCGGGCGGCTTCTGCATACTTAGCGTTGAATAAAGCTGAGCATACTGCGTTACCTGTATCAATAACATCAACTGTAGTTGCTGATTCTTTCATCTCCGAAAGGTATTCGTTTAGTTCTTCTATTTTCCTTGATGCTGCAAGAGAAGATATAATGGTCATGTGATTCTTATACTCGTGCTCTATTCCGGCTATCGCCTTATGCTCCTCTCTTATTTGTTCATATAGATCGGTAAGCTCCCTCGCATGAGCTTCTGTCAATGTACTCTTTTCCTTCAATATCTTGTTAGCAACATCTGTCTTCAAAATCCAATACATATATACATTCGACCAAAGAAAAACTATAGAAATAAAAGTCAAAAAATGTATTTCCTGGGTAGACACTTCGCGGTTACGACCGAAGTACGCAAAAGCAGCTATCATACTTATAGAAGCAATCGGGAATGCGAGGTACTTTGCTAATTCTACTCCCAAAAGCATCGATGGCTCTTCTTTTTTCAGAAAGAGTCTTATTATCAAAAACACTATGATGAGTGCTATGGCACTAATTACTCCACCAAACACATTGATAAGGTTATCCTTTACATCATTTATCTGAACATAAGATGTCAATTGAATAGCTATTAAATATACAGGTATCTCTACAGCAGCAACCAATCCATAATGAATAACGGAAAGAACAATCTTCTTTACTCTGCCATCAGAGAATAAACTGAAGGATGCCAACACTGTACATCCAATTGTCATCAACGCTTTTGCGATAAAGATATCGTCAAAGATATTGACGATAAGAATCTCTATAAGAATCCAGGCAATTGTGATCAGTATTCTACGCGTGCGACTGATTTGTCTCGGATGCAGAAACAATTCCAAAAAGACTCTTGCCAGAATCACAAATACAGCTGTGTTTACACAATCAAACAAGAACAGCATCATATTCCGCCTCCTCTGTATCGCATATAGTCAGATATAAACTGAGTCTTCTTAAGATCAGATAATTGATATTTCTGTTTTCCCACATTTGTAGAAACGATTACGTTTCCTTTTCTATCAATACTTTCCACATATTTCAAATTTATTAATAGACCCGACTTCGCCAAAGAAAAGAGTTGTGTATCTCTCACTTTTTCATATATGTTTTGCATCGCTTCTCTCATTCGATACGTTTTCATTTTGTTGCCTTCCCATATATTAAACTCCAAATAATGCTTGCGAACCAATATGTATACAATCTTATCTAAATCGACTACCATTGTTCGTTCCACAAAATCGAATTGTCTGCGATTATCTGGCCTGGATTTATAGATTCGTATCGCCTTGTCAATACAATCCTGGAATTCCTCTTCAAATGTTGGTTCATCCTTGACAAGATATCGAATCGCATCAAATCGATATGCCGCTCGGGAGAATTGGTAGAAACCCGTGACGAAGGCGATACTTACAGTCTCCGATTGCTCACGAATACGCGTTGCCGTTTCAAAACCATTCATCCCATACATGTCATAGTCGAGGAGTATAAGATCGTAAGAGTTAATCGCATTCTCAGAAATAAGAGCTGATCCAGATGTAAACATCTTGATATCACAGAGTTCTCCTTTTGAGGTAAGATAGTCTTTCGCCATAGTATATTCCTGTTTTAGGAAATCTTTTTTGTCATCACAAAGCGCTATCCGAAACATATCCACCTCTTCACTGCTCGTATCTTCCTATTTCTATGAAAGAACACGTGATAAATCTTGTCAAGAGAACAACTAATAATGTTTACAATATTATAAGGAGTCGGTATCTTGCGATTCCGACTCCTAACAGATTTAACCTTTTCACATACTCATAACAGGACCATCCCGGTCATCCTTCTGTCTGTTCTTCCGTTCTCTTACCGGACAAGTATGCGGTGTTTCACCTTCCTTAGGACGCGAACCAAATATGCTCATAATATCCGCAGCAAGGTAAGCACTGTTGCAAGCAATGTCGTAAGCAGACACGGAGTCAGTATCCGGTGATACAACTTCTCCGTATTCTCCTGCATCTGTTTCTGAAATTCCGTCCTCGTCTTCTCCAGCGCTGAAGCATATTGCCCGTTCAGATTCCCAACCTGTTTCGTCATATCCTCCTGCCAGTTCTTCGCTTGGGATTCCAGTTCTTCCTTCCATGTCTTTTCCCGATCCCGTAGTTCGTCCTTCCACAGTTGTTCGTAGCTCAGGTGAATATCTTTCGCCTGGTTTATAAACGAAACCATTTCCTCTTTCGAAGGGATATCCTTCACGGTCAATCTCATCTGCTCTATCATTTCGGCCTGTGCCTTCATCGTAAGGATCATCGCTTTCCAGTTTGCTTCCGTGATCGTAACGCATGGTGTCGGCTTCTCCGCTGCAACGAAGTTCTGCTCCGCTATACGCTTCGCCTCTTGAAATCTTTTGTCTGATTCTGAATTCATTTTCCATTGCCTCCTTCAGAAATTTATCTTCATGTAGTCTTATGTCCCTGCACCGGTACCCATTCGGGGTGGTGTAGGTGATATATTTTCTTGTGTCTGTCCAGTTCACTTCATATCCGCGCTTCTTCATAAACTCCAGAAACTCATCTTTCGTTTTTGCCTTCCGCATTCCGGCTTCGATCGCAACAATAAGATTCATCTTCCAGCTTGATGACTTGCACGCTACACGGTATTCTCTCGTTCCTATGTCTTTCGTTTTCTTCTGTTCTTTCGGTTTCACGACAGAGAAACCGTGCTTTAAGCAGATCGTATCGGATGCTTCTCGTAACTTCCGGATGTTATCTTTTGACGAATGGTACTTCAATCCGTTCTCAAAACTGACACTGTTCACCACAAAATGGGAGTGGATGTGTTGGGCATCCACGTGGGTCGCTATGAGCACTTCATAGCCTTTGAACTGTTCTTCAGCGAACTCAATCGCGATCTTATGAGCCTGTTCTGGAGTGATTTTCTCGTCGGGAGAGAAGGATTGATCCAGGTGGTAGTACATCCTTCCACCGGTCTTCCCATACAGTTTCTTCGTAGTCATCATGTCCAGATACGGATCCTGCTCCGAACAATTCATGCCGTACACAAGCTTGTGACCTTCGTACATTGTCTTTTCATCCTGCATGCAATAGTCGAGTGTCGCTTGCAGTCCCCCTCCACCTGGATGACTTCCACTGGAAAGTATGTTTATGGTTGCCATCAGCGCCACCTCCTCCGCTCCAAAAGTTCATTCAGAGTCTGGGTGAGCTTGTGATGTTCATCTATCATTTCGTCCAATCCCGCGACAGAAATCTTGTCTGCGTTGGCCAGATGAGCCAGCTGGTTGAGATTATTTCCGATGCGTTTTTGCTCCAAAACCATCTCATCCAGACCAGGGATGACAAAGATCTGCTTGCCCAAACTGCATTGGACAACATACTCTGAGATGGTCAGATACGATTCCAGCGCCTTCCGTTTTATGGTCTCATGTGTCTCTTCATCGACACGGATATGTATGTTTTTATTCTTCATTTTGTTGTTCCTCCATTGATCATTTGCGCTTCGCGCGGTCTTAAAAGTTGGAAAGTGGGTTCGGGCTGCCGCCCGACAAGCTGCGGTTGTGTTCACAACCGCGATGCTTGCCTTTTACGTGATGCACTTTCCTTCCATTAAAACTGCTGCCTTCAGCAGTTTTCTTTCAGATAGTTATTTACAAGTTCGGCTGTTTCTTTGGTTATAAAGGTGTTATAGCGATTCTGGTCCTCTATATACCGGTTAACAATTGCTTCCGGCAACTTTCTAAACGGTCCGTGATACCATGTAGTCATGTCTCCCCAAATATCTCTTGGGTCGATAAGCATGTGGTTGCTCCAGCCCTTCAGAAGACTCTTCCAGTTTCGGATCGCTTCACCTTCGATGCGTCCATCCATTTCTACATAGTAGAATTGGATGAAACGCTTTGCTTCTTCCTCCGAAAAATCCAGACCCTTTGCTTTGGCTACCTGGATGACTTCTGCTTCTGTTGGGATGTCGGATGCGCCTGCCTGACATGACAGGTCATTCTCAGTATCATTACCATTATCATTGGCATTATCATTGACATTTTCATTATCATTGTCATTGACATTATCACCATCCAAATGGAATGCATTTGCATCCGCTTGCATTTTCGATGCCCGGGAAGACCACCGCTTCTTCGCGGCGGCCTTGTTCTTCCGGCATCGGTCCTGATATGCTGCGATATCTTTAAGCAGAAACGGCTTGATGGCATCGAGGGCGATCATTACCTTGTCGTGCCCGATATTCGGTTCATTGCCGTCTGCCAGATCGAAGATCGCATACAGAAGTTCTGTCTTCTGATCCGGATCATCCATTAGATCAAAGTAGCTTTTCCAGGAGGAATATACTACAAAAGATTTCTTGTCCATCGGTTTTTCCATCGGTTTTTCTCCTTTCTTTGTTGATAAATACGCAGAAAGGCAATATAATTTAGTTGCGATTAAACTACGTGCCTTTGGTGCGTGTGGACCTCTTTCGGAGGTCCTTTTCTTTTTAGTGCCAATAAGTTCTTTAATCATTCTTAGTTTGTCACCTCTTTCCGATTACCCGATACCGTTTGAGTGCATCTCGATCCACTCCAGGAATCTGTCCGTTGAAACCAGAAGTCTCTTTCCTACCCGAAGAGTAGGAAACGATTCTGTGTTCATGAGGTTGTACGCGCCCTGCTTTGAGATGCCGAGATATTCCGCTACCTGCTTGGCATTCATCACTTTCGGGACGGTTACGTTCATGTCTTTTTCCATAGGCTTTGCCTCCTTTCTGTTCTCTCGAACATTTATTCGTTTTCTGCAGTATAGCACTTGACAAATTAGATTGCAATAGGGTATTATGTGATTAATCTAATTCGAGAGGAAAAAACGGATGAAATTTACATTTATACATTCATTAGAAGAATTGGGAACGGATCTCCGGGTGGGGGTTTCTCTTTATGATGGAAAAGAAATCTATTATATTACCGGCGTAGATGCAGACAACCCAGACAGATTGGTCCCCATGTCCTTTACCTGCAGTTCCGGTGTTGCTATGGGAGACCTGATCGGTCCGGTGGAGCATATGGATAACATCCCTGATCCTGAAAAGATCATTTCCTCGATTGAAGAGACATATTCAGAAATCAAATCCCTCGTCCTCTCTGTTGATTCAATTGATGACCCTATTGATAAAGTAAAGATCATTAATACTATCCTTCTTATTAGCGAAAGGTTATTCACAAGTAAAGTAGGTTCTACGGAGAACAGAAATCTGCTGGCTCTGCCTCTTATCGTCGAGGTCATCTCGGGAATCATTAAATCCGGGAGCAAATACAACTTCAAGAAGAGTGACAAGATCCTGGCTTCTCTCAAGAAGTATCAGAAGAGCCTGTCATATTTCGCTGAAGAGGTAATGTTCTATGAGAAGAATAGTGATCCGGCTATCGCGCTTTCAAAGATCGATTGGAATAAGATCCCTTCCCTCTCATACTCGGGCCAGATAACTCTCATGCTCAACAGTCCATATTCCGAGCCGAAGTATTTTGAATCCTTCTTACCGGAGACTTTTGACGACCTAATTTCGTATCTCTGTAGCAGATATGTACAGTTCAGTCACTTCCAATGCTGCTCGAACTGCAGAAGATACTTCGCTTTTGCCACAGACAGCAAGATCAAGAACTGTCCGAGAGTGATCGAGACTGCACGGTACGAAAAGGATATAGGAAAAACGTGCTTTGACGTAGGACGACTTCGCTCGCATGTGCGGAATTTATATAGCGATGAAACACAAATACTGTACCAGAGGAACTATAAGGCGACTTTCGCAAGGAAGAAGAAGGGACAGATCTCCGAGGATCATTTTGCTGTGTGGAGTGAGATGGCGCGAGCTATGCGTGATCTGTGTCTCTCGGGCGAAATAACTTACGAAGAACTTGAAAAATGGTTCAAAGATAATTATTTACGGGAATAAGTGGACTGACTGACACTTGTTTATACATACCAGAAGAAAGGAGGAAAAATGGCTAGAATGAAAAGAACAGCTAACGGAAGTGGTTGCATAAGATTGCGCAAAGACGGCAGATGGGAAGGAATTTACTCCATCCCTGCGACAGATGGTGCCGGGAAGTATGTGCGCAAGTCCGTGTACGGAAAGACTCAGGAAGACGTGCGGAAGAAGCTGACTAAAATCACATCTGAGATTGATAGTGGCACATATGTGGCTCCCTCGAAGATGAAACTCTCCGAGTGGCTTGATACTTGGCTTCGCGACTATGTCAAGTTTTCTGTGAAGAACTATACTCTGGAAACATACCAGTCTCTTTGTGATAAGCACATTAAGAGAGTCATCGGAAACAAGACGCTGACAAGTATTACTGTTTCTGATATTCAACGCTTTTACAATGGGTTGCTGACCGAAAACGGCTTGTCAACTAAAACTGTTAAGAACATCCATGGTGTTCTTCATCGGGCATTGGAGCAGGCTGTAACTGCTGGTTTGATTAAAGAGAATCCGTCAAGAAGGTGTTCTCTGCCGAAAACAGATCGGAAAACCATCAAACCCTTGGAAAGCGAAGAGATTTCACGGTTTATTGAAGCCATAAAAGGCCACAAGTACGAGAATATCTTCTTTGTCACCCTTTTCAGTGGGCTTCGCGAAAGCGAAGTACTTGCTCTCACATGGGATTGTGTGGATTTCGAGAATAATCTCCTTCTCATCAACAAGCAGTTGGTTACCAGCACACATCATACCGGACCCACCTACTCTCTTGGTCCTACAAAAAACAGTAAGAGCAGGTATGTTACGGTTGCCCCTTCTGTCATGACCGTTCTAAAGAAGCAAAAAGAGCTTCAGAATGAATGGTCAGAGAAAGCATCGGGTGCTTGGGACAATGCGTGGAATCTTGTGTTCACTAATGAACTGGGAGAACACTTGAAACAGAACGCTATCTACAAAGCTTTCAAAAAAGTAGCTGCTTCAATTGGTTTGCCTAGTGCTCGATACCATGATCTGCGCCACTCCTATGCTGTTGCATCGATTGAAAGCGGCGATGATATCAAGACTGTTCAGAGCAACTTGGGACACGCTACAGCAAGTTTCACGCTCGATGTCTACGGACATGTATCCAGAAAGATGCAAATGAAGTCTGCAGAAAACATGGAAAAATACATCAAAAACGTATCATAAACATATTTTGAATCATTGTAATTGTGGTCAATTTGTTGGTCAAACCAGTGATTCATAGGAAAGAAAAATCCTGAAAGCCTTATATATCAAGCTTTCAGGATCTGAAATTTGGCGGAGCCGGTGGGATTCGAACCCACGTGCCTTTTGGGCAAACGGTTTTCAAGACCGCCTCGTTATGACCGCTTCGATACAGCTCCATCTTTATAGCGTGCTAATTTTACTAACTTTACCTTGTGATGTCAACTAAAGCGAAGAGGCCTTCCGAAACCGGAAGACCTCTTCAAATGGTGAAAGTATATGGCATCAGTTGTCTATCATTTCCAAAAGCCGATCCAGATCATCGTACGAATAATATTCGATGACGATCGTGCCTCTTCCCTTAACCTCGTCCTTAAGCTTTAATTTGACCTTTGTGCCGTAGTACGAGGCCAGTTTGTGTTCCACATCCTTTGTGCTTATGGCGACCGCAGAAGACCCCTTCTCGCGCGTTTTACGAGGTGCTGCTGTATTTCCGCTCAGGAACTTCTTCACAAACTCTTCCGTCTCACGTACACTAAGCTCCTTGATCATGACGATATCGGCTGCTTTTTTCTGTTCTTCCTTATCTGTAATAGCAAGAAGAGCTCTGGCGTGTCCTGCGGAAAGGTCGCCGTTCCGGATGAAATCCTGAAGGGATTCATCGATATTTATCAATCTTAATGTATTTGCGATGGCCGGACGGCTTTTACCAAGCTTCTTGGCAAGGGCTTCCTGTGTGAGGCCATGCTCTTTCATGAGATTATCCATAGCAAATGCTTCTTCAAGAGGATTGAGATCCTGGCGCTGGATATTCTCGATCAGGGCCTGCTCCATCGTCTGCTGGTCTGTAAGATCACGCACGATCGCCGGTATCGTTTTCATGCCGGCAAGACGGGAGGCTCTCCATCTTCTTTCGCCTGCGACGATACGATATCCTGTACCTCTTTTCGCCACAATGATCGGCTGGATCACGCCGTTTTCTTTAATTGAATCCGCCAGCTCCTGGAGCGCTTCTTCATTAAAACGTTTTCTCGGCTGCTCACTGTTCGGCGAGATATCGTTGATCTTTAATTCCACAACTGAATCCATCTGTGTCTCCGGAATTCCTTCACCGGGAAGCAGCGCGTTTAATCCTTTTCCTAATCCTTTTTTCACAGCCATGTTATCACCTCATATATTGATGTCTGTCTATATTTATAGTCAGTGATTATGTTCTTTTTAATACCTCATTTGCCAGGGCCTGATAAGCCAGGGAACCCTTAGATTTCGGGTCATATTCCTCGATCGTCTGACCATAGCTCGGTGCCTCGGCAAGTCGGACATTTCTCGGAATAAAGGTCTTAAATACCTTGTCTCCGAAGTACTTCTGTACTTCTTCTACGACCTGCTTTGTCAGCTGGGTACGGCGATCATGCATAGTAATGACCACACCGAGGATGCCGATCTTCGGATTCAGTTTTTTCTTGATCATGTTGATCGTATCCATCAACTGGGTAAGTCCCTCAAGCGCATAATATTCGCCCTGGATCGGAACGATCACACCCTCGCATGCAGCTAATGCATTGATCGTGAGTAATCCGAGAGCCGGGGGACAATCGATTATAATGTAATCATACTTATCCAATACTGGCTCGATGGCTCTCTTTAATATCGTTTCTCTGCTGATCGCAGATACCAATTCGACTTCTGCACCGGCCAGATTGATATTTGTCGGGCACATATCCACGTTTTTTACAGATGTAGCGGAAATAACGTTATTGATATCTTCTTCATTCACGAGAAGATCATAGACTGTATTTTCCAGTTGTCCTTTATCAAAACCATATCCACTGGTCGCATTTCCCTGTGGATCCAGATCAATAATGAGGACTTTTTTGCGCTTTTTCGCAAGAAATGCGCTCAGATTGACCGCAGTTGTGGTTTTTCCCACGCCGCCTTTTTGATTTACGATCGAAATTACGTATGCCATATGTGCTCCTTATCGATTTTGTTACTCTAATAGTATCAGAAAAAACAACGTCATTATATGTCAGTTACTTTACACTTTTACTATAAAAATTCAAAATCTTTCATAGTTCAATGCAAATTGCACTCTTGAATTGTTTCACGTGAAACATATAAAAGATCATTTGGAGAATTATCATTGTTTCACGTGAAACATCATTTTTGACTTTCGCGTGTTCTATTCTTACATTGTTTCACGTGAAACATTCGAGAATAAAAAACTCCGCTGCAGGTTTTCTGCAACGGAGTCTCGTGATTCTATATTGAGATAATTCGAATTACATATCCAACTGTGCGAACTTCGCATTAGCCTGGATGAATTCTTTTCTCGGCTCTACCTGATCACCCATGAGAAGTGTCATCGCTTCATCAGCTGCCTGAGCATCTTCGATCGTCACCTTAAGAAGTTTTCTGGTAGCCGGATTCATTGTCGTTTCCCAGAGCTGCTCGGAACTCATCTCGCCAAGACCTTTATAACGCTGGATCTTCGGTTCCTTCCAGCCTGTTTTCTGCTTGATCTCCTCGACTTCCTTATCGTCATAAGCATAGTAGCCTTCGTTGCCCTGATATACTCTATAGAGCGGCGGACAGGCGATATAAGCGTATCCAAGTTCTACAAGAGGTCTAAGATAACGGAAGAAGAAGGTGAGAAGGAGTGTACGGATATGGGATCCGTCGACATCGGCATCAGCCATAATGATGACCTTATGGTAACGGAGTTTTTCCGGATCGAAATCTTCACCGATACCGGCGCCCAGCGCCATAACGACCGGCTGAAGCTTCTCATTACCATATACCTTATCGATACGTGCCTTCTCTACATTCAGCATCTTACCCCAGAGCGGAAGGATCGCCTGATACTTTCTCTCACGTCCCTGCTTAGCAGATCCGCCAGCCGAGTCACCCTCAACGATAAAGATCTCGCAGAATGTAGGATCTTTCTCCTGGCAGTCAGCCAGCTTACCCGGAAGGGCATTGGACTCAAATACACTCTTTCTTCTGGTCATATCACGGGCTTTTCTCGCGGCCTCACGGGCACGGGAAGCACTGAGACACTTATCCATAACGATCTTCGCCACGTTCGGGTTTTCCTCGAGATACTGGGCCAGCTTTTCAGACATGACAGTCTCTACAAGCGTTCTGATCTCGGCATTTCCCAACTTTGACTTTGTTTGACCTTCAAACTGAGGCTCCGGAAGTTTGACGCTGATAATGGCGCCGATACCTTCTCTGGTGTCCTCACCCTGGAGGTTTCTGTCGGAATCCTTAATGAACTTATACTTTCTGGCATAGTCATTAATGACCTTTGTCAGCGCGCTCTTAAAGCCGGTCAGATGGGATCCGCCCTCGACGGTTGCGATGTTATTCGCATAGGAATAAACATTCTCCGCAAAGGAATCATTATACTGGATCGCCACTTCTACGAAGCATTCACCGCTTCTCTGGGCGATATAGATCGGTGGCTTGTGAAGAGCCTCTCTGTGGCGGTTTAGGTACTCTACGAAGGAGATGATACCACCATCATAATGGAGTACCTTATCGACCGGTTCTTCCGCACGATCATCGCGCAGAATGATGGTGATCTCTCTGTTTAAGAAGGCCATTTCACGGTAACGTGTGATCATGGCATCGAAGTCGAAACGGCAGTCCGGGAAGATCTCCGGGTCAGGTGTGAAGATCGTCTTCGTACCGGTATCGTTCTCGTCGCATTTGCCGACGATCTCGAGGGGAGAAGTAGTCTTGCCACGCTCAAATTCGATGTGATAGATATTGCCTTCACGACGGACTTCTACGACCATCTTGGAAGCCAGAGCATTAACTACGGAAGCACCAACGCCGTGGAGACCGCCGGAAACGCTATATGCGCCACCGCCGAACTTACCGCCGGCATGAAGTACGGTATGTACGACTTCAACGGTAGGAATACCCATTTTCGGGTGGATACCGACCGGAATACCGGAACCGTTATCTGTTACGGTAACAGAACCGTCTGTATTAACAGTTACGTGGATCGTATCGCAGCGTCCGGCAAGAGCTTCGTCTACAGAGTTCGCTACGATCTCATATACGAGGTGGTGAAGGCCTCTTAAGGTCGTATCACCAATATACATGCCCGGACGCTTTCTGACGGCTTCCAGACCCTCTAAGACCTGAATATCTTCCTCGTTGTATTCCTTCTTGTTGGTGGTATCGAAATCATCCTGTCCCTGTGTGGCCTGCTCGAGATCTTCAAGGGAATCTTCCTTATAGTCTTCCGTCAGAGCACGCGGGTCAGCAGCCAGGTTCACAAGACCATCCGTCTCCTCCTGAACCTCATAGTAGAATTCTCTTTGTCCTTCCGGCTGTCCTTGCTGTTCATTCGAAGCGGAAGCGTTCTGCAGGTTCTTCTCGTCGTCCATTTTTTTGTCTTTCCTTCCTTTTTTCCCGAAAAGATCCGTATATCGGGAAAAGTCTTATTTTTCGGGATCTGTAACAGTGTTACGGATCCGGATCAGGCATTTGATCGTGCGTTTTCGATCCTTTTTTTCAGTGTCTGAACCGAAAGAGGGGACACATAGGTCCGATCGTCAGTGAGGATCAGAGATCTGGGGATCTCTTCCGAGACATATTCCAGGATATTCTCATCCTCCTGCTGCTTTAGAAAAGCCTTCATATCCGTAGAAGAAGCCAGCACCGTATCAAGGTCTATAAGGCCGATCACCGAATCGATCAGGATCGTATATTCTCCGCCAATATGAACGAACATCTAAACGCCCCTTATTTTCTTCTGTTATAACCCTATTATTATACCATAAAAGGGGTCAGAACGGTCAATTTTCTACCCGTTTTCTATTCTTCGGACGGATCCCTCCACCACCTCGAAGAAGGCTATTTTTGAGGCTTTTTCGAGGGAATCGGCCAATTCCTGCTCGATAAAGGATTTATCCGTACATGTGATAAAGATCTGGGCATCTCCGATCTCGGAAAGAAGACACTTTCTTCTGTTGGCATCCAGCTCCCCGAAAACATCGTCGAGAAGGAGTACAGGTGAGTCATTCGTCTCTTCACGGACGATATCCAGTTCAGCAAGCTTCATGGAAAGAGCCGCCGATCTCTGCTGTCCCTGCGATGCGAACATACGAAGACCATCTCCATCCAAAGACATTAGAAGATCGTCTCTCTGGGGACCGTTTCCGGTCGTTCCGTGGATAAAATCATCCTCCAGGGAATTCTCCCATTTCTGGATGAGAAGTGAGACCACTTCTTCTTCGTTATAATTCTCCAGCTTTTCGATGGGGATACAGGTCTTATACTTCACGAAAAGAGATTCCGCTCCATTAGATATCTTCTCGTGATGGATCTTCGCAAATTTATCGATGCGAAGAGAGAAGAGGTATCTGTCGTACATGATCTTCGCCGCCGATCTGGCCATAGGTTCATGCCAGATGGACATCTCCTCACGGATCTTTTCGGAAAGGATCTTATTATTGCCGGAACGGCCGTTCTTGATGATCCTGTTTCTATTCATGAGGAAACGTACATAATTACTCAGTTCGTGATAATACGACGGTTTTACCTGGGAAAGAAGGACATTTAAGTACTTTCTTCTGATCGAAGGACCATCCTTAATGAGCATCAGATCCTCAGGGGCAAAAATAACAGCGTTAAAAATGCCGAAATATTCGGATGTTTTCTCGAAAGGAACATCATCGTGGAAAACTGTCTTTTTCGGACGTTTCACTGAGGAAAGATCTCCCTGACCATCCTCATAAACGACGGAAACGGACTCATCGTACGCATGAAAAGAAGAGGTCAGCTTCAGTTTTACCTTGTAGCTGTGCTCTCCGTGAAGGATCATCTCACTGTCCTTCGTCGTTCTGTGGGAATGCGTAGATGTACAAAGATAGATCGACTCCAGAACATTGGTCTTGCCCTGCGCATTTGAACCGTAAAAAACATTTACAGAAGGCTCGACCTTAAGATCAAGCCTTCTGTAATTTCTAAAGTTCTGAAGTTCGATAGATCGTATAATCATTTACGAAGAGGAAGAATCAGATAGGTATATCCTTCTCCTTCTACCGGAACGACAACGGATGGGCCATTCGCGCCGGAGAAAAGGAATTTCACGGTATCATCCTCGATAGCACGGAGTGCATCCATGATGTACTTGTGGTTAAAGTCTACGGAGATGAGCTCACCTGTGATCTGGCAGCTGACATCCTCACGAAGATTACCAAGCTCAGTGCTCGAACGGATCACTAAAGTCTCCTCATCTGTCATAGAAAGATTTACCGGACAACGGCGATCTTCCTTCTGAATGATAAGGGAAGCACGCTCAACTGCGTTCAGAACAGCATTCTTATCTACGATCATCGTCGTAGAAGAATTCTTCGGAACGATAGCGTGATAATCCAGGAACTCGCCATTGATCAGACGGGAAACGATCCTGAATTTACCTGTATCGAAAAGGATATGGTTCGTAGAAGCATAGATAACTACTTCCGCATCTTTTCCGGTCAGGATACGGGCAGCCTCATGAAGAGCTTTTCCAGGAATAAGGAACTTCATTACAGGAAGGTCTTCGCCGATCTCCTGCTTTCTGTGTGCCATTCTGAAACCATCGATAGATACTACATTGATATTCTTTCCATCAGATTCGAAAAGAGAACCATTAAGGATCGGACGTCCTTCATCAGTAGAGATCGCGAAGATCGTCTGGCTGATCATGTTTCTTAATATCTCCTGGTTCAGAATGATCTTATTCTCATCGCCTACTACCGGGATCGTCGGGAATCCTTCTGCAGAAATACCATTGATAGAGAACTTAGATGTACCGCTCTCAATGTCGATCACCATTCTCTCATTCGAAGAAATGGCTACCTCCTCATCCGGCAGTTTACGGATGATCTCTCCAAAGACTTTGGAAGGGATAACGATCGATCCCTCTTCCATAACGTCTGCATCCACCAGTGCCTCAATACCTGTTTCCAGATCATATCCTGTCAGCTTGACTCCATTAGCTGCGGCTTCGATTAAAATACCATCTAATATAGGCAAAGTAGAACGAGTTGAAACTGCCTTCTGAACGATCGAAATCGCTTCGACCAGATTGTCTCTTGAAATTACAAGTTTCATCGTTGTCTTTCCTCCAGTTGAATTTATCAAATAACACTATATATTATACAGGAAAATTACGAAAATGCTACAGAGAATACTTGAAAAGACGGACGAAAAACACCTTTTTTGAAGTTTCAAAAGTCAAGAAAAGTTTTCCACATTTTTTATATATAGAGGAATAGAAAAAAAGCGCGATGCGCTCTTCCCGATCCGGATTAAAAGAAACAACAATAAGATTTAAAGTAACTATTCTTCCTCTTATTATGCTCTGTGAATTCTATGGAAAACCCGAAAAAAGACCTGTAAATCAAGGTTTTTCATGTGCAAAAGAAGTGAAAAACAATGTTGAAAAAGAAAGATCTTTTCAACATTATACACAGACCTGTTTTATCCACATGGAATGCACCTGTTTTCCTTAGGAAGTTTTCCACAAATGAACGAAAAAAGGTGGAAAACTTTAGTTAAAAAGACGCTTTTTGATCGAGTCGATGCGGATGAATATCTCGGAGTTCTCGTCTTTCAAACTTGTTTCAATTTTGTTACAGGCGTGAAGGATCGTCGTATGGTCTTTGCCCCCGAAGAACTCACCGATCTTCGGATACGTCATATTCAGTTCCGAGCGGCAAAGGAACATACAGATCTGGCGCGGGACCAGGATCTCCTTGCTGCGCTTATTGGACATGATGTCATTGACCGTGATGTTGTATGCACGGGCGACGACTTCCACGATCAGCTCCGGTGTGACCTGTCTGGCCTGTTTCGGGGAGATCATGTCTTTTAAAGCGATCTTCGCATCATCTAACGTGAAGGAATTGGCCAGGAAGCAGTAGGCGACTACTGTTTTAAAAGCACCGTCGAGTTCACGGATGTTCGATGCGAAGTTGGAAGCGATATAATCCACGACAGAATCCGGAAGGGTGATGTGGTCATCCTGCATTCTTCTGTTAAGAATAGCGATACGCGTCTCATAGTCTGCCGGCTGGATATCGACGATCAGACCGGAAGAAAAGCGGGAGCGGAGTCTTTCTTCAAGGGAAGAGAGGCTTTGCGGCGGCTTATCGCAGGTCATCAGGATCATCTTGCCGGACTCATATAGTTCGTTGAAGGTATGGAAGAACTCGACCTGTGTCTGTTCTTTTCGCTCAAGGAACTGGATATCATCAATTAAAAGGAAGTCGGCATTTCTGTATTTTTCACGGAAATCATCGTACTTTCCGCTCTGGATCGTCGCGATGAACTCGTTGACGAAACGTTCGCAGTTTACGTAAACGACCTTCTTGGAAGGCATCTTCGCCATAACGGCATTACCTACAGCATGCATCAGGTGTGTTTTACCTAAGCCCGAACCGCCGTAGAGGAAGATGGGATTATACTGTTTACCGCCTTCAGCTACGGAAACACAGGCAGCATGTGCGAAGCGGTTTCCGGCACCGACGATAAAAGAATCAAAAGTATAAGCTGTATTCAGCTGGGATGCGGAGTTTTCCGTATTCATGGCCGGCGCACTGGAGGTGTGCTGATGGATCATGTCCAAAGTAAGGGAAGATTCCGGAAGCTCGATCTTCACGTCCAGTTCTTTACCGATCGCGGCGGAAATACAGTTTCTGATCAGAGGGATCATCGGGATGACCTGCTCCTGGGAAAAGGAGTCCGGGGTCGTAAGGATGAGGAGGTCGTTATTGGAAAAAGCAGGGGTCAACGGCTGAATGAATGTCTTGAACTTGATGTCAGACACTTCGTCCTTTAATAAAGTCAACGTTTGACTCCAGATCCTGCTCGCTTCCATACTATCCACCCACTAAAATTTCCGCTATTTACGTGCTTTGGCTCCAGCGAAGATAAAAAGTAGAATAATCATATCAGAATTTTCCACTTTCCGAAAGTATCTGTTATAATAATTCGCGAAGAAATTTTCTTGCCGGGGAATATATGTTTAGAAAAAGAAACGGTGACATCAATTGGAGAAATATAATCCTCACAGGCGTAGCTTTGATATGTCTGATAGTCGGTGTCGTCCTTCTTCTTATCGATCCCATTAAGAACTATAAGCGCCAGAAGATCACGGATGACATGATGGAGAGCATCGTGGAAGTCAGCCAGGCGACATTCGTGGTCAAGTCTTCCGGTAATGAAGTCAGCGGCGAGGAATTCGAATATTACTATGGTGAAGAAGAAGCGGGCGGAAGCCAGCTCGACTATAAGACCATCGTGGCAGAGCTTCCTGAAGAGGTCGTTCTCAATGCTCTCGGCACGATCTCCATTCCTTCAGTAGATATCAATATCCCGCTTTGGGACGATGCGACCATCGTTTCTCTCCGCTATGGTGCCGGCCGTCTGAAAGACACAGCGGATCCGGGTCAGGAAGGGAATATGACGATCCTCGGACACAGAATGCGTGCTGCAGGTAAGCTTTTCCACAGTCTCGGAGATGTGCAGATCGGTGATAAGATCGAGATCTCCACGATCGATGGACATGTATATACCTATGTGGTCGATACGATCTATGAGGCTGTAGAGCCTTCGGATCTCGACAAATATATCGATATCGACGACGGAACGGGCAAGCAGGTGACACTTGTGACCTGCACACCGCTGGGTGTTGCTACCCACCGTTTACTGGTCGTCGGACATCTTTCGGAGTGAAGCGGAGGAAGAAATGGCATCGATCCGGTTTCACATCGCAGTGTTTTCCGCAAAATGTACACATCTGGCGCTCCGTCTGATGGGGCGCGGCGCGACGACCCTTCCCGGCAAGGTAGCTGTCAAGATCGATCCGAAGATCCTGAAAAAGCTCTGTGAGGGACGGAACTGTGTGACCATTACCGGTACCAACGGCAAGACCACCACGACTCACATGATCACCGATATCTTCAGAAACTGCGGCTATACCGTAGTCACCAACGTATCCGGTGCGAACCTTCTTTCCGGTGTGACCACTTCCATGATCTTCGGCATGAAGGACATGAAGAAGGCGGAAAAAGAAGGAAGGAAGATCATCTGCGTTCTGGAGACCGATGAAGCGGCCTACGGGAAGATCGCCTGCCAGATCATGCCGAAAGTATCCGTGGTAACGAATCTTTTCAGAGATCAGCTGGACCGTTTCGGAGAACTGGCGCATACCAGAGATCTCATTGCCAGGGGACTGGATTCCTGTGAGGCGGATATCCTTTTAAACAGCGACGATTCGCTCGTTTCCGAGCTTTATAAAGGACGTGAGGGAAGGACGATATTCTACGGTCTTTCCGAAGAGTCCATGCACTATAATAACGTCACCTATCCCGATAAATCCGGTGTGCTCCCGGCATCCTCGGATGCAGAATACTGCACGGGCTGTAAGACGAAATATGACTATACCGCGAGATCATTCGGACATCTCGGTGCTTTTTCCTGCAAGACCTGCGGCAAGAAGAGAAAAGATCCCCGCTTCTTCGTAAAATACGATCTGGCGAAGAATCCTTCCGATGAAGGTTATGAGCTGAGTCTTCTGGATGCAGGGGAGGGAAGAGACGAAAAGTCCGGGACCGGTATTACGGAAAAACGCGTGAAGCTCCCGATCCCCGGCATGCACAATTTCTATAACTCCATCGCTGCCGTTTCCGCCTGTGTACGAATGGGCGAGAAGATCGGAGATACGGAAGCACTTTCCTTTGAAAAATGTGCTGCCGCGCTGGAACATGTGGAAGCAGCCTTCGGACGAATGGAGAAGATCAGTATCGGGGACAAGAAGATCTGTGTGCTTCTCGTCAAAAACCCGGTAGGACTCGATCGCGCCCTGTCCTTTGTGGCCGGCGCTTCCGATGCCGAGGGGATCTATATGCTCCTGAACAGTAATATCGCAGATGGTAAAGACGTCTCCTGGATCTGGGATGTGGACTTCGAGTCCAAGGAATTTCCGGAGAAGGTATATGTATCGGGCGACCGCTACGGCGACATGATGCTCCGCATCCTTTATTCCGGTGTGGAAAGATCCCGGATCGTGGCAAGGCCTATGGAGGAATGTGCAGATCTTCTCGATCAGGCGATCTCGGATTCGACGCCCGGCAAGTGCCTTTATATCCTGCCGAACTACACCTCGATGCTGGCGCTTCGGTCGATCCTGGTCAAGCGTTATCACCTGAAGGATTTCTGGAAATGACGAAAGGACAGTGCTTTTGAATATGGAAGATAGTAAAAAAGAACTTCGCATCTGTCATATGTATCCGGACCTTCTGAATCTTTACGGGGACCGCGGGAATGTGCTGAGCCTGATTAGAAGGGCGGAACTTCGCGGAATCTCCGTCAAACTGGTGCCGGTCTCCATCGGAGACGACTTCGACCAGAACGATTTCGACATCGTTTTCCTGGGCGGCGGTCAGGACGCGGAACAGAACGTGATCCGCAGGGATTTCGTCGAGGAAAAGGGCCCGAAGGTAAAAGAAGCGATCGAGAGCGGCATGGTATTCCTCTGCATCTGCGGCGGTTACCAGATGCTCGGTAAATACTATCAGGAGCACGACGGTACGAAGATCGAATGCCTCGGCGCCATCGATGTCTATACGGTGGGCGAGGACGTAAGATATATCCAGGACACCACCTACGAAGCTTCTTTTCTAAAAGAAGAAGGCATCGAAGACAGTGCGATCCTTTACGGCTTTGAAAACCACAGCGGAAGAACGTATCTGGGCCCTTCGGTCAAACCGATGGCAAAAGTCCTGGAAGGAGCCGGAAATAACGGGAAAGACGGATTTGAGGGTGCCATTTATAACAATGTTTACTGCACCTATTCTCACGGCAGTTTCCTCCCGAAGAACCCGCGTATGACGGACCATCTCCTGTCGCTTGCGCTGAAACGCCGCTACGGAGAGGACTATGAGCTGCCGGAGCTCTCCACGGAGAACGAGGACTTTGCCAGAGCCGCACTCCTCCGCTATAAGGAGAAGGGCAACACCGCCCCGTAATCACAGGAATTGAATAAGAAAACGACACAGAAAAGGCGCCATGGAAATGACGCCTTTATTCGTTCTTTTCGAAAAGTACCGGAGGGATCAGGTCACGCGGTCGCGGCCCAGATTCTTCGATGTGTAGAGACGGTCGTCCGCCGTATGGATAAGCTCGGCCACATCACTGCAGTCCCGGTAACAGGAAATACCCATGCTGGCGGAAAGACGTACCGGAGCGGCATTGTCGTCGAGAACGATCGGTGCGCCGGAAAGTGCGGAACGCACGCGCTCGGCCTGGACCTTCGCGCCCTTTAAAGGCGTATCCGGAAGCAGCATCATGAACTCGTCTCCGCCGATCCGGAAGACCATATCCGACTTTCTGCAGGAGGAAGTCAGGATGCCGGCCACCAGACGCAGAACATCGTCGCCCTTGTTATGACCGTAATCGTCGTTGATCTTCTTAAAGAAGTCGATATCCAGAGAGATCAGTGAGAACGTATCGTCCGGATCGTCTTTTCTTCTGTTATTTCTTCTGTCGTACTGGGATGCGGTCTTCTCGATCATCTCATAGAAATATCTCCGGTTGAAAAGACCCGTGAGGTCGTCGACCTGCGACAATCTCTTCAGTTTCTCGTTAGTGCGGCTCAGCTCTTCCTCCACGATCTTGAGCGCGGTGATGTTTCGGCTGATGCCCCAGGTACCGATGACGTTATCAGCATTGTCGATGATCGGATATTTTGAAGCGGAATACCAGATGATCGAGCCATCCGGTTTCTCCAGTTTCTCGATGTTGGAAATGAGAGGTGTTCTGGTGTCCATGATCTCCAGTTCCTCGCGTCTTGCACGGGCAGCGAAATCCTTCGGGAAATAGTCCGCATCGGTCTTTCCTTTCATCTCGCGGGGATCGGATACGCCGAACTGCGCGGCATGTGCGCGATTGTTCCAGACAAAGCGGGAATTACTGTCTTTGAAATAGATAGTATCGTTCGAATAATCTCGTATTACTTCCAGGATCTTCTCGTTGGAGAAGTTGGGATCCATTTTCTCTCTACCCATTCTTATCGCTCCTTAAAAAAGCTCCTCCCACATAGACGATTAGTCCGTTTCATTTCTCCCACGAACTTTATTATCTCAAAAAAAAAGAAAAAAAGAAATAGAGAAAAGCAATTCTTCGCGGTTTCTGCTATACTGGGACAAGAAGTAAGTAGAAAAGGTGACAGTATGAAGCTGGAAATCATGGATACCACCCTTCGGGATGGTGAACAGACCCCGGGAGTTTCTTTTTCTCCCTCCGAAAAACTCAGCATCGCGAAGATCCTTCTTGATGAGGTCAAGGTCGACCGCGTCGAAGTCACCTCTGCGCGTATTTCCGACGGCGATTTCGAAGCCCTCCAGAAGATCACTGAATGGGCCAAGGGCAAGGGTTATCTCGAGAAAGTCGAAGTGCTCGCTTTCGTCGACAGAGGACACTCCCTGTCCTGGATCGAGAATGCCGGCGGACGCGTCATCAATCTCCTCTGCAAAAGCTCTCTTCACCATCTTACGGCGCAGCTCGGAAAGTCTCCGGAGCAGCATGTCGGCGAGATCCGCCGCGTCATCGAGGATGCCGTTTTCCGCGACATGAAGGTCAATGTTTACCTCGAAGACTGGTCCAATGGTGTCCAAAGCGACTTTGACTATGTAAAAATGCTCGTTTCCGAGATCTCGGTCCTCCCGGTCGAGAGGATCATGCTGGCGGATACACTGGGTGTGCTCACACCGGACATGACATATGAATACGTAAAGAAGATGGTCTCCCTTTTCCCGGATGTCCACTTCGATTTCCATGCCCACAATGACTACGATATGTCGGTGGGAAATACCATCATGGCCGTAAAGGCCGGTGTTAAGGGCGTTCACGTTACCGTTAACGGCCTTGGCGAAAGAGCCGGTAACGCGCCTCTGGCTTCCATCGTCGGTGCCGTTACGGACTTCTGCGAGAATAGATCGACGGGCGTCAATGAAACCGCACTCGAGCACGTAAGTAAGATGGTCGAGTCCTTTTCGGGCATGCGCATTCCGAAGAACCAGCCGATCACAGGCGCTTCCGTATTTACGCAGACCTGCGGGGTACATGCGGACGGCGATACGAAGGATTCCCTCTACTGCAATAAGCTCGCGCCGGAGAGATTCGGAAGGTCCCGCCAGTACGCGCTCGGCAAGTCCAGCGGACGCGCCAGCATCGCGAAAAACCTCGAGGAATTCGGTCTGAATCTGGATCAGGATTCGCTGGAAAAAGTCACTGCCCGTATCGTGGAGATGGGCGATAACAAAGAAAGCATCATGACCGATGAGCTCCCGTATATCGTGGCCGACGTTCTCGGCAAGGGAAACGGCGAGTCGAACGTGAAGATCCTGAATTACTATGTCTGCCACGCCAGAGACTTAAAGCCTGTCGCGACGATGCGTATCCAGATCGACGATAAAGTACATGAAGCCAGCGCTTCCGGTGAAGGTCAGTTCGACGCCTTCATGAGAGCCCTGCAGAAGATCTACCAGCAGTTCGGAAGGACGCTTCCGTTCTTCGCGGACTATACCGTTACGATCCCGCCGGGAGGCCGTACGAATGCATTCGTAGAGAGTGTCATCACCTGGCGTGACGGGGAGCATGAGTTTAAGACCAGAGGTCTCGACAGAGATCAGGTCGCGGCTGCGATCAAGGCAACTGCGAAGATGCTGAATATCATCTACGAGCAGGAGCAGCTGGGAGAGTAAGGATCATCCCACTTCTTTAAAGATCAGAGTGGCGTTATGCCCGCCGAAGCCGAGGGAATTGCTCATGGCGCAGCGGACAGAACGCGCTTTTCCTTTCCCGAATGTATAATCCAGATCCAGTTCATCTTCACAGGATGAGGAATTACGGGTCAGGTGGATGAAATTATCGGAGATCGAGCAGATGCAGACGACTGCTTCGATGGCTCCGGCGCCGCCGAGAAGATGTCCGGTCATGGACTTTGTGGAATTTATAGAGATAGATCCGGCGGATTCACCCATAGCGTATTTGATCGCGCGTGTTTCGTAGAGATCGTTTAAGTGTGTAGAGGTCCCGTGCGCATTGATATAGTCGATGTCCGACGGCAGAAGAGAAGCCTGCCGCATGGCGATCTTCATGGCCATTCCCGCACCGCTTCCATCCGGCGAAGGGGAGGTGATATGGTAGGCGTCATTGGTCACGCCATAGCCTACGATCTCGGCCAGGATCTTCGCATCTCTTCTTCGGGCATGTTCGTATTCTTCGAGGATCAGGATACCGGCTCCTTCACCGAGCACGAAACCGTCTCTGTCTTTATCGAAAGGGCGGGATGCTTGATCCGGGTCCGCGCTGATGGAGAGAGTTTTCAGCGCGGAAAAACCACGGATCGCGGAGCTGGTAATTGCGGCTTCTGTACCACCTGCAACGATCACATCTGCTTCGTCTAATCGGATGGCATTGTAGGCTTCACCAATGCAATGGCTGCCGGTGGCACAGGCCGTGGAAATGTCCATATTCTTACCCTTCAATCCGAACTGGATCGCGATATTGGCAGAGGCCATATTCGTGATGACCAGCGGGATATAGAGGGGATCGGTCTTCGCACCACTCAGAAACTTCGGGATCTCGATCTCGTGCTTCTGCATCGCACCAATGCCACAGCCAACGATCACGCCCATGCGGAACGGGTCCTCCCGCGTAAGGTCGATCCCGGAGCTCTGAAAGGCTTCTCTCGTCGCAGCTACGGCGTACTGAGAGAAAAGCTCCATCCGCTTGGCAGACTTAAAGTCCATATGGTCTCGGGGATCAAAGCCACGAACCTCGCCGGCCAGCTTGACGGGGGAAGAAGAGACGTCCAGTTTTGTAATTGGTCCGATGCCGTTCTTTCCGTCTTTAAGTCCGTTCCAGAAAGAAAGCACGTTATTGCCCAGCGGGGTGACTGCGCCCATTCCTGTTACGACGACTCTTCTCGTTTCCATAAAAGCCCTTCTTTGCGAAGATGTATTACGAGTACCAAGTGTAAACAATCCGACGGGAAACGTGAACGGGCAAGTGAGGGCAAGTCTCCGAATTTGTGCAAAAACGGGAAAACATGAAAAATAGGATAAATCGCCCCCGATGCGCAAATTCAGAAATACGAGCGGTTTCATGGAAAAAATATGGTATCATTCTTCATAGGGAGAAACGGAGGATATTAAAATGGCACTGTTAACAAAAGGTGCGATCATGCGTGCCTTTGAAGAGATGCTGGAAGAGATGGCATTCGATAAGATCACGGTCTCTGCCCTCGTGAAAAGAAGCGGCATCAGTCCGAATACGTTCTACTATCACTACTGCGATAAATATGCCCTTCTGAATGAATGGTTCGGCATGAAGCTTCGTGATATCCGAAAAGACGAAGATGACTATGCCGGCTGGCAGAAGCGCATCAAGATCTTTTTCCGCATGTGCCACGATAATCCGCGGCTGATCCACCACATCGTCGACTCGCTTTCGAGAGAACAGCTCGAGCACTATATCTTCGAGATCACGGACAAAGTCTTCATCAGTTACGTCAAGAAAAAAGCAGCGGGCCGATCTGTTTCAGACAAGAAAGTCCGCGAGATCGCCCGCTTCTATACCTATGCATTTATCGGATTCTTCCTCGAATACATCTGGGATGATATGGAGGATGACGTGGATACGAAAGTCGATCACTTAAGCGAGATGTTCGACCACTTCATCGACAGCGCACTTACGTAAGATTTTGGACTTTACATCTGATCCTGTATGTATTTGACGATATCCTGGTGTTTACTCTTTTTCCAGGCTTCTTCTTTTTCCTTTTCCGCCAGAGGGCAGAGGATAAAGAAATCCAGAGTCTCTCCCGGCACTCTTCCTGTCCGCATCGGCTCGGCAAAATGGGCGGCCCAGTCTTCTTCCGTGGCCTCCTTAAAGCGCTTCGGGTCGAGATAGATCATCTGTCTTTTCGTCGCGGCGATATGCATCTTCGCAGAAAGCGGAGACAGAAGCTTATATTCTTCTTCCTGCACATCCTGGAAAATGACCGGCAGTTCCCCGAGATCGACATGCTCTTCCCCGCGGAGGATGTCCAGCCCGTAAGGGGTGAAGGAGAAGGCATCTTTGGAGAATTTCAGTGAGAGCAGAAGCCCCTTTTCCGTATTGTACTGGGAGCGCTGGTAGTCGGTATCGAAGATGAAGTTGCCGAGTGAATAGAAGATCGCTTTGTCGCCGACCATTTCGTAGTTCATCGGTACATGCGGGTGATGAGATACGACGATGTCTGCGCCCATCTCCAGAAAGAGGTGATAGCGGTCGCGGGTATATGGGGACGGAAGCGGAGTGAATTCCTCGCCGGCGTGCGATACGACGATGCACCAGCGGCAGGTCTTCTTGATTTCCTTTATGGCTTCTGAAATAGCATCCAGGTCGCTCCAGCTGAAGCAGCCGGCTTCGTTTTCTCCGGCTTTCCGGCAGGCGCGCTGGTAGCCGACACCGAACATGCCGATACCGCCGGCTTCAGGAAGGGTCAGGATCTTCCTGGCTTCCTTTATATTCATGCCGGCACCGATGGTCCTGATCCCGCGTTTTTCCGCTTCACGGATCGTGGAAGCGATACCTTCTTCACCGGCGTCCTTAATGTGGTTATTGCAGATATTCCAGATATCGCAGTGATTATCCGAAAGGAAATCCGCGACAGCCGGATCCATGAAATGAAGAAGTTGCTTCGCCCCTTCGTTCACTTCGTTTTTCGGGCACTCCATAATGGGGCCCTCGACATTGGCGATGACATGGTCGGCAAAGGAAAGAACATCCCGGACTCTCTTCGAAAGAAGCTTCGGATCTTCCCACTTGTGATCCATATACCTGTCAAATCCGATATCTCCGGTAAATACGAGAGTCGTCTCGCCCTTTACAAGCTGGCAGAACTTCTCGCCACGGGCTTCGAAATCCTTAAAATGCGTGTAGGAAGCGGCCGCCGGGGACATGATGCATGCCTTTCCCTTCGGGGTGATCTTCCTTGCCATTTCAACGGATTCCTTAATATCGGAAACGAGGTGGCAGTAGGGAAGATCGCCGACCTCGTCGAAGATCCTCCTGCCGCTTTCGTATGCGCAGATGTACTGATATTCCGGATGGTCCTTTATAAAGGCGATGAGTGTGGTGTAGTCAATGCCTCTATCCATGCCGCCGATCAGGAGCGTTCCGGTATTCCGGATACTCGTGGCTGCCTGGATCGTCGCCTGCGGGATCGTTGAGATGGAGTCGTTATAAAAGTCGATACCGTCGAAGTTTCCGACGAATTCGAGTCTGTGGTGAAGTCCTGTGAAAGTCTCGATACTCTTTGTTACTTCATCGGGATCAAGGCCGAAGACCTCGGTGCAGATCCGATAAACGAAGGTCGCGTTGAACTGGTTATGTGCGCCCTGCAGCTTCATATTGAAGTTCATCGATCTATCGAAGGAAAGGAGGATCTTCTTCGCTTTCGTCTCGATCTCCGGGACGTCGTTTCCGTAGAAAAGGAAATCGTCCGGCCCCTGATGGATCGTGATATTCTTCTTGGCAGAAAAGTAGTTCTCCATCGTGATATATCTGTCGAGGTGATCCTCGTAAAGGTTCAGGAATACGGCGATATGCGGGGAAGTCTCAAGGTCGGAGAGCTGATGGCACGAAAGCTCATAGACGACGATGGTATCCTCGGAGATGTCATCGTAGTAGTCAAAACACGGAAGGCCGATATTTCCGCAGAGGATGGCATTCCCCTTCCTTACGTCGTGAAGGACGTGATATAGAAGAGAGGAAGTCGTACTCTTACCTTTGGTACCGGTGATGCCGACGACTTTAGACCCGAACTCCTCCATGAAAAGTCTTGTCTGGGAAATATACTTCGGATCAGATATCTTCGTGATGATCCCCGGACTTTTGAGGATAAAGTCGAAGTTTGCGGAAAGCTTCTGAATGTCGTCCTCAGAACCCTCGACCATCTCGAAGGACGCGCCGGGGCAGTGCTCGAGGAGAAACTTTTCGGAGGATTTTCCTTCCCTTCCTTTTCCCCAGATGAGTATGCGTTTGTTATCCAGTTTTTCCGTGATCTTCATGCGTCATTTCCCTCCTGACATGCACCCATTATACTATTTTTTCCCTTACCGATGAATTCGTTGCGTACAGAAGTGGAGAAAGAAGCGCGAAAGAATGCATCAGCATCGGATCATATATGACAGATATGTCATGAGGATCCGGCTTCGTCCTGCTACACTGAAGATGGTATTATGGGTTTTTCCATTTTTCCGGAGGTAGGGCATGCGAATTTTTAAGAGGCTCATTTCGTTAGTATTATCAGCAGTTTTTCTGACATCTTTCTGTTTTTCCGGGGCTTCGTGTAAGAAGAGAGCTTCTGTGAAAAAGACGGTCTCCGAGACAGATCCCTGGTACAACTCAACTAGAGTCGTTCTGGATCCGAAGTTCAGTTCCGACAAATACGAGGCGGTGTACCCGAACGGACCGTGGATGTTTCACGACAGGTACCTGATGCAGTATTTCACCATGAATAAAATCGATCCTTCGAAGGATATTTCTTCACAGGAGTCGGTAAGTTCACTGGTCGGGATCTTCGATGGAACCGGAAATCTTATCCGGATGATCGACCTTCAGGAGATCATCTCACAGATCGGCCCGCCCTTTTCGATCAACGTATTGTCATTCAGTGAAGGGGAAAAGGGCTTCTGCATCTATTTATCCCGAATGGATGCGCTGGAGGCATACAGCTGTGAGATCGATCCGTATACCGGACTTATGACCGGGTCGATCAGGGAGATCGATTTTACGCCGGTCCTGAAAGAAGAAAAAGCGGAAGCCGAAAAGAACAATGAGAAATATATGATCAAGGATTACGTTTCTTATGTGAAAGTGATCGAAGGATACGAAGTATTCGCGATCAGCAACGGTTCCGGCGGTCAGGATTCGATCATTGTGTCAAAAGACGGGAAAGCCCTCTACCGCGTCGATTTTGAAAAGACACTCGGCCCCGGCGAACTGAAGTTTGTCAAGGATTTCTTTGGCGGCGGAAATGGTACGGTCCTGATCAACGGTGTCGGCAGGACACAGGTAATGGCATCTATTGATCTTAAGACCGGAAAAGCTTCAAAGATCACGGAAGGAAAGCCGATCTCCGATAATCAGAGGATCTCTTCTACGACCGATGGCAGAGGATATCTGACAAAGGCGACAGGCATATATTCATTTGATGTATCGACCGGACAGGAGATCTGTTCTCTCGACTTTGACAACTGCAGCATTAACCGTTATGAGAGCCAGAAATCTTCCGTGCTTTCCATGGATGAGAATAAAGTGATCCTCGGATTCTTCGAACCGATCAATTCTGTTTATTCGCTTTCTGTCCCTGCGGTCGTTTATACACTGGAAAAAGCGCAGAAGAATCCCCATGCAGGGAAAAAGGTGCTTACTGTCGCCAGTCTCGGCGATTCGCTTACCTATTATGAAGGGACAGCGCTTCTGGCCTTTAACGATCAGCAGGCGGATTACTATGCAAAACTCGTTCTCTACGATCAGAGCGAGTATCTTTCTGCGGGAGAGACCACAGAAGATATCGATGCGACGGATCAAAGGCTCTATAATGCCATGTCCATGGTCAGCGGAAGCCTGATCTCGGACATCCGCTCCGGAACAGGCCCGGATGTGATCTTCGGTGCGGCAGGGACGATCGATGTGCTCGATGACGATTATTTATTGGATCTGAATGAGTATCTGGAAAGCGGGAGCTTCAGTGCATCGTCCTATTATACGAACCTCTTCGGTGCGGCGAAGATAGACGGGAAGACATTCTTTATTCCGACCAGTTTCACCTTGTCCGGCATCGTGACGGATGGATCCTCCCTTCCCGCGGAGCAGAAAGGATTTACATACGAACAGTATGTGTCTTTCGTAAATGATCAGTGTAACGGGACCGAGCCGGTCACGGAAGATATAAGCCGCATGCATTTCTTTAACCTGTGCTTCCAGAGGAATTATGCGATGTGGTGTAAAGGAAAGGCGACGGATTTTGATCAGGAAGGGTTTAGAAAGCTTTCCGAATTCTTTAAAAATTCGATCCCGAAAGGCGTTTCCGTATCTCCGAATGCCGATGAGACCCAAATGGAGATGATCGGGATCCCGCCGGAAGAAAAAGACGCCTATTTTCTCGAGAAGATCGACAGTGTGGCCTCGCTTGCCCATATTAACTATTTCGGAGACAAGATCCGGATCCTGGGACTTCCGTCCGAAGACGGGACCGGTCCTTCCGCCAGCATCACCACATCCTTTTCGATCACAAAAGGCTGTGCGGTAAAAGAAGGCGCATATGCACTTCTTGATACCCTGCTTCGTGAAGATATTCAGAAAGAAATCCGTTCGGCGATCCCCGTGAACCGCGCGGCAGTCACATATAAGGTGGAAGAAGAGAAGGAGAATAACAGAAAAGGATATACTTCCCAAAAAGAGAATCCGAATGCGCTCTTCTCCCCGGATATTATGCGTGAAGCCAGCCTTTTCGTGCCAGATTCAAAACTCCCGGATATTTTCCTTCAGGCTATCGAAGAAGTAAGTACGATCTTTCTTTCGGATAATTCTGTCATGATGATCGTGTCGGAAGAGCTTCCCGGATTCTTCCTCGGGCAGAAGGACTTAAACACGGTCATTGCGACGATCAACAACCGGACGAAGACCGTATTTAACGAGAGATAGGCTCCTCTTTTATACTGCCTTCTCCTTTTCGGAGTTTTCTCCAGATCAGAAGATTCATCGTCGTAAAGCAGATGGTGGCTCCCGTCAGCTGGCTTATGAATTCCGCCCAGAAAACACCATCGACACCCAGTCCGATATTCGGAAGAAGAAGCGTCAGAGGTGTCACCAGAAGGATCTTTCGGAGCATGGAGAAAAAGAGCGCGTGCTTCGGATAGTTCAAAGCCACAAATGTGGTCTGGCCGCTCATCTGAAGAGCCATGAACGGGAAAGCGCCGAAATAGATCCTCGCGCAGTGGATCGTCAGGTCGATCAGTTCCGGATCGTCGGAGAAAATACTGATGATCGGGCGCGGGATAAAGAGCATCAGGATCCAGAGGATAACGTTGACGGCAAGGCCGCTTAAGAAGATAAAACGGATGCACTCGGACACGCGTTTATCCTTTTTCGCACCATAGTTGTAACTCATGACGTTCTGGCCCGCGGCGGTAACTCCGCTGTTGGGAAGACTCATGACTTCTCTGATGGAGTTATTGAGGCTCATGGCACCGACATAAAGGGTGCTCAGCGGGCCGCCCCACGCCTTGAGCATAATGTTTACGATCGCCTGGGTAAAACTGGTGGTCACGCGGAAGGTAAAGCCCGTGGCGCCGAGCTTTAGTAGTCCTCCGAGCTGCGAATGGTCGATCTGAAGATGACGAAGCCGAAGCGGCGGTCTTTTACTCCGAAGGAAAAGAACCACCCACAGTGCACTTGCACTCTGGGAAATGACGGTGGCCAGTGCCGCCCCGCGGATCCCCATATCCAGCGCGAAGATAAAAAGCGGGTCCAGGGCAATATTCAGGACCGCGCCGAGGATGACCGTAAGCATGCCGACTTTCGGGAAGCCCTGCGCGTTGATGAAAGGATTCATGCCGAGACTGATCAGCACGGGGATCGTGCCGATCACGTAGATGCGGAAATATCCGACTGCATAGGGAAGTGAAAATTCGTCGCCACCGAGAAGTTCCAGTATCCACGGCGCGATCGCAAAAAGGATCACTGTCAGAAAAGCACCGATCAGAAGAAGGAGCGTGAAGGATGTGCTCATCATGCGCTCGGCTTTATCGTCATTTTTTTCGCCTCTGGCGATCGTGGCGAGCGTCGTTCCGCCGGTGCTGCACAGATTGGCAAATGCGCTGATGAACGTGATCAGGGGGAAGCATACGCCAAGCCCCGTGATGGCGAATGTGCTCGTATCTCCCATATGGCCGATGTAGGCGCGGTCGACGATGTTATACAGAACGACGACCATCTCGGCCAGCATGATCGGAAGTCCGAGTTTTAAAATCAGAAAAGAAACGCGGCCTTTGGAAAAGTCGCCTTTGGCGGATCGGACGGCGGCTTCTTCTCCTGCTTCCGGGGTAAGGTTTTTAAGGTCATTTTCACTCATCTTCCGACCTCGGTTTAGACATAGGACCGGTCGATCTTGATGACGCAGTAATGGTGCGGATGTGCTTTACGGACTTCTTCCTGAACATGGGCGATCAGGTCTTTTTCCGAAGTCTTCACTTCATGCGGAACGACCATGTCGAAGATGAGGTTGGTGTGACTGTCGCCCGGGACCATGCGGAAATCGTGGATCGTGATCTTTCCGTCGATGCCTTTGGCGATCGCCCGGACCTCTTCCTGAAGGGCCATGAGATCTTTATTCTTTGTATCGATCGGATCCATATGGATCACGGCTTCGCAGTCGAGTTCTTTTGCCAGATCATACTCGATATTATCGATGACGTCATGGACGTAGAACATGTCCTGAAATGCCGATACTTCTGCGTGAAGAGAGATCATCTTTCTACCCGGACCGTAGTCGTGAACGACCACATCGTGGATCCCGCTGATCGCTTCGTGGGACATGACGATCTCCTCGATCTTATCGAGGAATTCCTTTGACGGCGGTGTGCCGAGGAGAGGTTCGACCGTGTCTTTTGCGGCATTGATCCCGGAATAGAGGATGAATACGGAAAGCGCTACACCGATATATGCATCGACCGGAAGGTCGGTAAACTTCGTGGAGATCACGGCGAGAAGAACGACGGAGGTGGAGATCATGTCATTTCTGCTGTCGACGGCTGTTGCACGCATCGCTGTCGAGTCGATGATCTTCGCCCATTTGAAGTTATAGAACATCATGTAGGCCTTTACGAGAAGGGAAGCAAGAAGCATGGCGACCGCGAGGACCGTGCAGTCCACGGGAGTCGGGTGGATGATGCCCTCGATGGAGGACTTTCCGAGCTCAAAGCCCATGATGCAGATAAGCAGAGAAACGATCAGCCCCGAGATATATTCGATCCTTCCGTGTCCGAAAGGATGGTCGGCGTCCGGAGCTTTTCCCGCCAGACGGAAACCGATCATGGTGATGATCGAAGAGCCCGCATCGGACAGGTTGTTCAGAGCATCACCGACGATGGCGATCGAGTGGGTGAGAAGACCCATGACGAGTTTTCCGATGAAGAGGAGGATGTTGAAAAAGATCCCGCAGGCACCACAGATGCTGCCGACAGATCGGCGCACTTCGGGGTTCTTCGGATCCCTGATACCCGGTACCAGTTTTCGGATCAAAAACGAGACCATAGTTTCTCCTTTCCTCTTTTCGTAATATGCCTATTTTACTACAATTTCCGCCCCCTGACGCAGATACGGGGGAGAGCCCTTTCGGAATGGTCTTATTTCGTGCGGTATTTGTCTCGCTTTTTGCTGAATGCTAAAATGATAAGGTGATCGCTTTTCGAAGCGGAAAGGAACGTAAATGGGTCGAAGCAGAGAAGAAGAACTGGAACGTATCGCCCGGCTTTCGGGCCTTCAGCTGTCGGAAGAGGAAAAAGAGATCCTCTTTTCCGACTTAAGCCGGATCGTCCCCTATATGGAGAGGATCTGTGCACTCGACACTTCATCTGCGAAGAGACCTCCCCTTTCGGAAGCAGAGCTTCGTCCCGACGAAGCGGAGGGATCCACGCTGGCCGAAGAGATCCTGAAACAGGCGCCGCAGGCGGATGACGGCATGTTTACCGTGCCGAAGATCGTGTGAGGTGCCCGATGGATAAAGAGAAGATCCTATACCTGACAGCGCTGGAACTGGCCAAGGCGATCCGGGAGCAGAAAGTGACCTCGGAAGAAGCCGTAACTGCTGTTTTTGAAAATATAGACGAACATGAATGTAATTTGCATGCCTATCTCTCTTTTTGGAGAGAGGAAGCACTGGATCTGGCGCGAAAGTGCGATGAAATGGTGCGTGAAAGCCAGGATATTTCAGCACTTCCGCCGCTGCTTGGAGTTCCGGTCGCGGTAAAAGATAATCTCCTTCTTTGCGGGAAGAAAACGACCTGCGGTTCGAAGATGCTCGAAGAGTATATCTCTCCGTTTTCAGCAACATGTGTTGAGAAGCTTCAAAGTGCCGGTGCGGTCATCATCGGAAAGACGAATATGGATGAGTTCGGAATGGGCGCATCCACGGAGCATTCCTACTTCGGGGCGACCCGCCATCCGATGGATCCGGAAAGAGTCCCGGGCGGATCTTCCGGAGGATCGGCTGCGGCGGTTGCCTATGGTGCGGCGTTTGCCTCTCTGGGTACGGATACCGGAGGCTCCATCCGCCAGCCGGCGTCCTTTTTAGGCCTCGTCGGCCTCCGCCCGACCTATGGATCAGTATCCCGACACGGCCTTGTTGCCTTTGCCTCATCGATGGATGTATGTGGCCCCATAACACGCGGAACATCCGATGCTGCCATGCTTTTTAACATTGTTAATGGCCGCGATCCGAAGGATCAGACCTCCATTTCGGCTCCGAAAGTCGATATTTCAGAGATAGAAAACTACTCCGTAAAAGGAAAACGCATCGGCGTCCCGAAACAGCTTAAAAATGAGGGAAGCTCCGGTAAGGTCCTGCGGGAAGCGATGGCTTTTTTCACCGAAAACGGCGCCACCGTCGAAGAGATCGATATGCCTGTCCTGGACTTTTCCGTGGCGATCTACTATATCCTTTCATCGGCGGAAGCCTCGGCGAATCTGTCAAGATACGACGGCATCCGCTATGGCTACCGCGCATCGGATGTAGCCGATGTGTCTGAACTTTATACGAAGACGCGAAGCGAAGGCTTCGGAAAAGAGGTCAAAAGAAGGATCCTGCTCGGCAACTATGTGCTTTCGTCAGAGCATTTCAACGACTGCTTCCGGCAGGCCGAACGCGCCAGAGACATGGTGAAGACAGCTTTTTCCGGTGCTTTTTCCAGATACGATCTTCTCCTTTCTCCTGTATCCCCGGGTCCGGCGCCGCTTTTAGGAGAGATCGATAAAGATCCGCTATCTTCTTATATCGCGGACCTTTGTACCGTTCCGGCAAGCCTTGCCGGTATCCCGGCCATAAGCATTCCCTTTGGAAAAGACGAAAAGACCGGTCTTCCGGTCGGTATCCAGCTCATGGGCCCCGCCTTTAGCGAGCAGGAGATCCTGGGCGCTTCCCGCTTCCTCGAGAAAAGATCCGGTTTTTACACCGGTAAAGAGAAGGGGGTGGAAGCATGACCGATCATGAGACTGTCGTGGGCCTGGAGGTCCATGTGGAACTCAAGACGAGATCGAAGATCTTCTGCTCCTGCCCGACGAATTTCGGCGCGCCGCCGAATGCCCATATCTGCGAAGTCTGTGCCGGACTTCCCGGTGCGCTTCCGCGCCTGAATAAGAAAGTCCTCGATTACGCCATCATGACCGCTCTGGCACTGAACTGCGAAGTCACGAGGGAGAGCCGTTTTGACAGAAAGAACTACTTTTATCCCGATCTTCCGAAGGGATATCAGATCTCTCAGCTCTATGCTCCGATCGGAAGGAACGGTTTCCTTACGATCGATCCTCCGCTGGAAAAGATCATCCGCATCCATGAACTCCATATGGAGGATGACGCAGGCAAGCTGATCCACGAGGATTCTTCAAACCGTACGAAGATCGACTTTTCCAGATGCGGCGTGCCGCTCCTGGAGATCGTCACCGAGCCGGATTTCCGCTCTTCCGAAGAGGTGGTCGCTTTCCTTACGAATCTTCGCACGATGCTGCGTTTCATAGGTGTTTCCGACTGTAAGATGCAGGAGGGATCTCTCCGCGTGGACGTCAATCTGTCGGTCCGGGCGGAAGGAGATGAGGCGCTCGGAACGAGAACGGAGATGAAGAATCTCTCTTCTTTCCGCGCGGTCAGCAAGGCCATCGAATACGAGTCTTCCCGCCAGTGGGAGATCGTAAGTAACGGCGGGACGATCGAGCGGGAGACCCGACGCTGGGATGAGGAAAAGGAGCAGTCCTTCTCCATGCGGAAGAAGGAGGACGCGGCAGAATATAAGTATTTCCCGGAGCCGGATATTCCGGAGATCCTGGTGACGGAGAAAAAGATCGATGAGATCCGATCTATCCTTCCGGAGCTTCCGAAAGAAAAATGCCGCCGCTATATTGAAGAAATGCATCTTCCTTCTTACGACGCGGGGATCCTCTCCGGATCAAGAGAGACGGCGGAGCTTTTCGAAAAGACGGCGGAGATATGCGGCGATCCGAAGGAAGCTTCCAACTGGATCATGGGCGATCTCATGAAGCTCCTAAACGATACAGGCACGCTTCCTGAAGACATGAAGATAAGAGAAGATTCGCTGGGGAAGATCATCTTGATGGTAAAAAGCGGGAAGATCTCCCGGGCAGCCGGAAAAGAGATCCTGCGGGAGTCTTTCCTTGAGGATGCGATTCCCGAAGAATACGCGGACGAGCATGATCTGTGGCTCATCTCGGATCCGAAGATCCTGGAAGATGCGGTGGCCAGGGTGCTTAAGGAGAATGAAAAAGCGCAAAAGGAGTATCTTTCCGGCAAGACGAAAAACTTCCAGTTCCTCCTCGGACAGACGATGCGGCTTACCCGTGGGAAAGCCGATCCGGGGGCGCTTCGGACCGCTCTGGAGACGGCGCTTTCCCGGGAAAAGGACGAGGCGTAAACGCTTATAAAAGTCTTTTTCCGTATACTTCAGATACCACGACAGAACACACTTTTTGTGAGAAAATATAGGCATGGAAAACAGGGAAAGAAACTTTTACGATAAGATAAAAGACGTCGTCAACGCCTATCTGCTTCATGACCCGAATGCGCAGGCGGCCACGGCATTTGACCGTGAGAAAAAGAAGAAGACGGTTGACGAGAAGACCCTGCAGATGTTTCGGGAATCTGCAGAGGCCGGGCATCCTTTTTCCTGTTTTAACCTGGGCAGATGCTACGAGACCGGATCCGGCGTGGAGAAGGACCTCGAGCAGGCGTATGAATGGTACAGAAAAGCGGCCACCGGCGGTGATGTAAACGCCTGGCTTGCTCTGGCGAAGATGTTCGATACCGGGACCTATGTGGACCGCGATCCGAAGGAAGCGGCCATGTGGCTTTCGCGTGCCGCCGCCAAGAAACACCCTATCGCCATGATCGGCATGGGTCAGAAGTATTCGCGCGGAGATGGTGTCGATAGAGATCCGAAGCTGGCGCTGAAGTATTTTGAGGATGCCCAGGAGATCGATAAGAGTGTGGGCAGCTATATCCTCGGCGAGGCGATCGGAGACGGGATCGGCTGTGAGAAGAACTACGAAAAAGCCTATGAACTCTTCGTGACGGCGCATGAGAATAACTTCCCTCTCGGTACCTACAATATGGGCATGATGCTCGAGATGGGACTCGGATGCGAAAAGGACGAGAAGAGAGGTTTCGAGCTCATAAAGGAAGCGGCGGATAAGGGCATCGTGGAAGCGATGTACCGGATCGCTTTCCACTACAGGGAAGGCACTTCCGAAGCCAGACAGGACGATGTGAAAGCCTTCGAATACTTCAAGGGAGCCGCAGATAAGGGCTTTGCGCCGGCATGTGTAGAGACGGGTCTTTGCTATGAGAACGGCGTGGGAACCGAAAAGAATAAGGACGAGGCATTCCGTTACTATGAGATCGGTGCAAAAGCCGGGCTCCATACGGCGATCGTGTGCCTGGCGGTATGCTATAAAGCCGGGATCGGCTGTAACATAGATGAAGATAAATCTATTGAGCTTCTGGAGGAGGGTGTACGGCTCGGAAATACCCGTGCCTACCACCTTCTGGCCATCGCGCTCTTTGAGCAGGATCCTTACGATGAACGTGCCGTCAACCTCGAGATGGTCTCTGCCAGAAGCGGTTTTGCGAGATCGGCGATGTTTCTGGCCGATATGTTCATGCAGAAAAGCGAGTTCGGTCCGGATCTGAAGAAAGCCGAATATTATTTCCGTATCGCTTCCGATCACGGAGAGGTGTCGGCCAAGTTCGAACTGGCCGATCTTCTGGATACCGAAGAGAATAAGGATAACAAAGATCTGCAGGAAGAGATCCACCAGCTTTATCAGGACAGTGCCGATGCGGGGCATCCGCTGGCGGCCTATAAGATGGCACAGTTTTACGATGACGTCGAGTCTTTTGAGGATGAAAAAGAAGCGAAGAGACGGAAGATCCATTATCTTTGCATCGCCGCATCGGGCGGGATCCCGGAAGCGGCCCGCGAAGTCGCTGAAAGAAGTTTCTGGGGCGATGAGATCCGCGTGAGCCTGAAGTCTGCCTGTGGCCTTTACCATCTGGCCGGAGAAGAACTGGATGACTTGGGTCTTAAGGCGAAATATGCATACACGAGGATCCTTCTGATCGCAGAATGGATGTATAGAAACATCGGTTTTCCGATGAAAAGCAATGCGCCTATTTTGTATTCAGAACGGGAACGCGTGCAGAAGGACGAGAATTTCATCAAATCGCTTCTGATCCTGACGGATCTTTCCAAAGAGAAAGTCCCGGAGGCGCAGATGTTCCTTTCGATCGTACGCGCGCTGATCCTGGGATCGGATCTTTCTTCTGAACAGGAAAAAGCCGACCTTGCGGTCATCGAGGCCCTTCCGCGGTCCCGGGAGAAGAACTATGCCCTGGGCCTGATCTCTGCGATCCTTTCCCCGGAGGATCCGGAAAAAGCGGTCAAGTATCTTTTCGAGGCGAAGACGGAACTCTCTGCGGGAAACGTCAATCACATCCTGGGAAATCTCTATGAGAACCTGGCGAAGCATCCTTTTAAAAACAGAAAAGCGGATGTGCAGGTCCTGGCATACGGGAAGAGCTTTTTTTCCAACTTCCCGAATTACGATCTTACTATCGGTAAAGATGCTAAAAAGCCGATCTCGGCCCAGATGAACGAGAATCTGAAATGGATGGAAAAGAACAAGGGCAGGGGGGATTTTATCCGTACCGCGAAGGAGTTCTACCACCAGGCGATCAAATCCGGGGAAGTGGACAACATGGAGAAGTATTCTCTGGCGACCGGTCAGGAACTCGATACGTTAAAGAATCCGATCCTCTGTATCGTGGGGGTCCTGGGACTTCTGCTGGTCGTGCTCATGCACTTATTCTACATTACCGATACGCACCACTATTCCTTTACGCAGAAGGAGTCGCTGGATGCCCTTTATACTCTGTTCCGGTATTATCTTAAAGCTATGCTGGTGCTTATCCTGGTTTTCGAGTTTCTCTCGCTGGGCGCCAAACTTCTGATCAGACATCAGAACAGGACCTCGAAGAAGTAAGCATCGACAGGCATCAATATATTAGAAAAGACTTATTATTTCTCTCTTGAAAACGTGTTTTTCCGCAAGTATAATGAACTCGACATAAAGAGTTTAAGAGAACATGGTTGCGGGGGGTCCCGCGGAGTAAAGAGGAAAAAGAAATGACATACGAGAATGTGCTGCTCTTCTTAGGAGCATTAGCGCTGTTCCTTTACGGGATGAAGATGATGAGTTCCGGTCTGGAAGCAGCCGCAGGAAATCAGCTTAAAGGTACATTAGAGAAACTTACGACCAATCGCTTTTTAGGTATTGCGGTCGGAGCGGGGATCACGGCATTGATCCAGTCCTCCACGACCACGACCGTTATGGTGGTTGGTTTTGTTAATTCAGGGATCATGAATCTCAAGCAGGCGCTCTGGATCATCATGGGTGCCAACATCGGTACCAACATCACTTCCCAGTTAGTGGCCCTGAATTTCGAAAAGGTCGCACCGGTCCTGATCTTTCTGGGTGTCATCCTGGTCGTCTTCGTCCATAAGAAGAAGTTCTACTATATCGGCGAGATCATCGCGGGCCTCGGCATCCTTCTTTACAGCATGCATCTCATGCAGGACTGCCTGGCACCTCTTCAGCAGGAACCGGCCTTTATCGATCTTCTGACGAAGTTTAAGATCCCGGTCATCGGCCTTTTAGTCGGTCTTGTGTTCACCGCGATCCTTCACTCTTCGGCTGCCTCGATCGGTATCCTTCAGGCGCTGGCCATGTCCGGATCCCTGACGCTTTCCAACAGCGTGTTCATCCTTTACGGCATCAATATCGGCACCTGCGTGACCTCGCTCGTGTCCTCTCTCGGCTCCAGCAGAAATGCGAAAAGAACGGCTGTTATGCACCTGACTTTTAACGTCATCGGTGCGATCCTCTTCTCCATGGTCACGATCTTTACGCCTTTCGTCCCGTGGCTTGCTTCGCAGTGGCCGGATAACCCGGCGGTCCAGATCGCCAATCTCCACCTCATCTTCAACCTTTCCACGACCATCATCCTGATCCCGTTCGGAAAATACATCGTGAAGTTCTCTGAGAAGATCCTGCCGGAACGTCCGGAAGAACTGATGACCGAGCAGCACCTCCGCTTCCTGGAACCTTCGATCCTGAAGGTCGAACATCACAAAGTCGGTGCGATCGCGATCTTCGTCACCCAGCTCCAGCGTGAGACGGAGCGCATGCTCTCTTTTGCCAGGACAAATATCGAGAGAAGCTTTAACGCAATACGGGAGACGTCGGAGAAGATCCAGGAACAGGTCTGGAATACCGAGGAATATATCGATTATCTCAACAAGGAGATCTCCTATTACATCTCCCATGTGATCTCCCTCGAAATGGTGGAGCAGGACTCCGTCACCATCAACTCCTTCTTCAGGATCACCGGCAACATCGAGCGTCTCGGCGACCATGCGACAAATATTGCGGGTTATGCTAATCTTATGGATGAGAAAGGTCTGCATTTCTCGGAGGAAGCGCTTTCTGAAGTCGATCGGATGAAGGAAGCGAGCCTTCAGGCACTGGATCTGATCTATGAGTTCAAGGAGATCGGCACGACCTCTATCCTCGTGGAAAAGATGCAGGCGATCGAACAGAAGATCGACGACTTGACGCGTGAGTTCCGCAACAACCAGATGGCCCGTCTCCAGAAGGGCTCCTGCTCCGGCGAAGCCTGCGTCATCTACTCGGAGCTTCTGACAGACTTCGAGAGGATCGGTGACCACCTTCTCAATATCGCCGAAGCGATCGACTCGGCGAAGATCATTGATTTTAAGCCGGCTGACGAACTTACACCGGCAATGGAGATGAATGCATAAGTGGCAGTACACGTAGTTCTTTTTGAGCCGGAGATCCCGCAGAATACAGGCAATATCCTTCGCACATGCGTGGCGACGAATACCCGCGTACATATCATCAAGCCTCTGGGGTTTGAACTCAGTAAGGAGACATTAAAGCGCAGTGCTTCAAATCACCTTGATATGGCGGAATATACACTCTATGAGGACTTTCAGGATTTCGAATCGAAAAACCCGGGCACGTATTTCTACATGACCCGCTATGGGAAAAAACCGCACAGCAGTTTCGATTTTGCTTCCGTAAAAGACGATATCTATCTGATCTTCGGAAAAGAAAGCACCGGGATCCCTTATGACCGGCTCCGCGATCATCTCGACTTTTGCTTTCGGATCCCCATGTCGGGAAACTGCCGGAGCCTCAATCTTTCGAATGCCGTGGCCATCGCACTCTACGAGGTCATGCGGCAGCTGGATTATCCGGATCTTTCACTTCATGAGGTACAAAAAGGCGAGGATTTCCTCGAATCCTTCGACATCCATCCATTCAAAAAGGGATAAACGAAAAGCGCTCTTACCTGGAAGAGCGCTTCTTTTTTGCTTCGAAAAGACTCTGGTCCGCTTCCATGATGAGCTCCGAGGCATCGAGCTGGTCCGAGTATGCGGAGAATCCGAAACTCAAGGTGAAGAAATGCTCCTTCTCATCGAGGATCAGGGGCTTTCTCCTCAGTGTCGAAGAGATACGGGACGAAAGTGTCTTCGCGCCATCGAGCCCGGTATCCGCCAGAAGAAGCGCGAACTCGTCGTTGCCGACGCGGAAGATATCATCCGAGGTGCGTGAGCAGGAACGGAGGATATCAGCCATGTACTTGAGCAGGACATCCTTGGTCGGACCGCCGTGCTTATTGTAGAACTCTGTAGATCCATCGATATCCATCAATATAATGGAGAAGCCGGCGCTGTATCCTCTTCCGCGGACACGGGAGAATACACGCATATTGCGTTCCACCATCTCCTCGAAATACTTCCGGTTATAAAGCCCGGTCACATCGTCGACCGTGGAAAGAAGGTGGATCCGTGAGTTCAGATCATCACACTGCTTATTCTTCTGCATGAGCTTCTGCTCGGTATTTTTCTCTTCGGAGATATCGCTCGTGATGCTCCAGGTACCGCAGACGTTTCCGTCATCATCCATCAGGGGATAGATCGAAGTGGATAGCCAGAGCGTGCCGATCGTCGCACGGGAGCCGGAGATCTCGATGTGCTTTTCCTGGTGAAGGACCGGAGTCTTACTTTCCATGACGCGGTCTTCCAGTTCGGTATGGGCCTGTGCCTCTTCCTTCGGAACAAAAGCATCCATTTTCTTCCCGACCAGTTCATCGGGTGTCTTATAACCGAGGAGGCGGGCAAAAGAGGATGAGCAGAGAACATAGCGGTGATCCTGATCTTTGAAGCAGACGAAATGATCGATCTGATTTAAAAGGACGTGGAACAGCTCCTCCTTCGGGAGCTTATTGAAGAATTCCTTTGAGGAACCATTGTTGTTCGACATAATTAGATCCCCCCCGAAAAGGATGCAAGGAACGGATCAGCGGAAGATCAGTGCCCCGATCACGACGATAGCGACTACGATAAAGCAGATACCGCAGCAGAACGCCGTAAGTTTATTCGTATCATGTGTTTCGAAAAGAGACGGGAAGTGCTTCTTCATGAAGAGCACGTATTTATCCCACTGGTCCGAAAACCAGACAGCTACTTTGCGGAAAGTCACGCCGGCCTTCTGACCGAATGTCATATCCTCCCGGTAGACCAGCTGGTCATCCGAGTAGGAAAAACGCTCTTTGACTTCTTTTTCAGAAAGAATGGTCGCGCTGGACGGGGCGATCGGACGGCTGTCGGGACTTGTGTATTCCTCATCGATCGACACAAACATCTTGCTCGATCTGAAAGGATCTTTTTTCTCTTCGGAAACGACGACGCTGGGAGTTTTCCATGCAGGTGCTTTTGCAGACGAAACAGCATGCAGCTCTTCCATGAGAGGCTGTTCCACGGTGGATACCGGAACGGCCGGCTCGACGGGTGCTTCCTGCCAGGATTCGACCACTTTTTTGTCCCGTGCTGTATGGCGCATCTGATGACTCCTTCTCCCAAAATGAGTTCATATTTAGACAAGCCTAGTATATCACGATTAAAACAAATAATTAACCGGAAGAGGTCTTTTGTAAAAGAATAGAAAGGAATCAGTCATTTTACAGAAGTAATGGGGTATAATATATGCAATTGCGGAAAGCGGGAGGAAGGAATGTATCGGGTTTATTTTGACATGGGCGTCTTTACGTACTGGTCAGAAGAGTCTCTGGAAAGCAGACGACTCATCTCCAGAGGTGGCGTTCTTGTCTCCGATGAGACCGCGCTGGAGAGTGTAAATGACGGCACAGAGCCCATCGATCCGGATATCATTGAACTCCTCAATAATCTTCTCCGATCCGGCTTCGAACTGAATGTCTGCGACAGCTGCACGACGGCTGAACTTAAGAAGAAGCTGAGCCTTTACGGCATTGATTCGATGTTTACCACAGTAATGGGCTCCAGGTCCCCGAATGCCCTGTCGGGAAAGATGTGCAAAGTGCGAAGCCGCGACGATTTTTCCATGTTTGTCGGAAGTAACGATCTGATGATCGAAGCGGCGGATCTCTGCCAGATGCCTGTTATCGCCTATGGGGAAAATATGAGCGAGATCGAAAGAGAGCCTTTCTGCTGGGCACTGTATCCGCTGGAAGTCGAAGATCAGATCCATACCTGCATCGTGATCCATGAAGTCGCGAAGCGGGTGATCGAGAAGAATGCCCGTGTCCTCGGCATCGACGGGATCGAGTTTGCCGGCAAGAAGTTCTTCACGGCCAAACTCGGGCGGTATTTCGACCTGCTCGGCAAGGATTACGATGTTGTTGATCTGGAGGACTATCACCGTGCTGTCGAACAGAGCTATAAGGGTGAGAATCCGGTCGAATCCTACTATTTCAATGGTTTCAATAATGACAAACTGATCTCGGAAGTGTTAAAGCCCTTCTCGAAGTCAGGCGAGATCGATAAGGTCGTCTACTGCCTCGACAGCAGTAACGATTCCTTCGTCAATGAGCGCCATTATAAGCTCTCGCAGGAGGGTGTGCTGATCCTGATCGGCACCATGATGTACAGAGAGCCGCTGATGCGGTATTTTGACGCGACTGTCTATATGCGCGTAGATTACCGGGAAGCGGAGCACCGCGCCTCTCTTCAGGATATACCGGTCTATAGCGATGACCCGGTCGAAGAGTACAGGAGAAAACAGATCCCGGCCCAGAAAATGTACATCCAGCGGCACGATCCGTTTGACGGACGTGACTTCGTGATCGACAATTCGAACTATCACAGACCATTTTTCATTAATTGACTCTTTCCTTATTCGGTCTTAGGCTATAAAATAGTAAGGTAAGCAAAATAATCCACGGCGTGTTCCGGAACGGATCTTCCGGAGATGAAGACTCGCCGCATGAGAATAGATAAAGGGGTTGTCCAATATGCAAAGGGTACTGGTCATTGGTTGTGGCAAGTTAGCGCGCGCCGTCATTCCGATGCTGTCCAAGAATTCTGTATACTTTCGCGAAGTGTGTCTCAGCGGGCGCTCGAAGACCAAGTGCGATGAATATAAGAAGAAATACAGTTCCGACAAGCAGAAGATCGTTACTGCATTTGCGGATATCCGCAATATGGAGAAGACACTTCTTATGGCCAAGATCTATCATCCGGATCTGGTCATCAATCTTGCGCCTGCCTCATTGAATCTGCAGGTAATGGATCTTTGCCTCGAGATGGGGGCGAACTATATCGATGCGTCCCTTTATATGCCGAAGGGCTCTTCCCACTGCGATATCAATGCAGAATATGCCTACGACCAGAAGTTCCGCGAGAAGGAGCTAACGGCCATCATCGGCTGCGGCTTTAACCCGGGCATCATCAATGCACTGGCCCAGTATGCCGCCATCAAGTTGATGGACGATATTCAGACTGTGGATATCCTCGATATGAATGCCGGCACGAATGCCCATCCTTATCTTATGAATACACCGATGCTGCAGAGCCTCCGTCAGATCTCTTCCGACAGCCGCATGTGGTCCAACGGACAGATCGTGAAGGTCCCGCCGATGAGCGTGCAGGCCAAGTATAACTTCCCGGAGATCGGCAAGAGAAACCTCTACATGGTCGACCACGAAGTCCTGGATGCACTGGGCGGAGAGCTTCCGGAAGCCACATCGATCCGTTATTTCTCGGCATTTAAGAGAAACTTCCTGTCTATGGTCAAGATCCTCCGCGAAGTCGGCATGACGTCGACGACGCCGGTCGATATCGACGGACAGCGCATCGCACCTCTCGACTTCCTTTCCGAGGTCATGCCTCAGCAGGAGGACGTCGTTGCTACCGCACGCGGCAAGACCGGTGTAGGCATGCTCCTTAGAGGCAGCAAGGAAGGTGTCGGCAAGCAGTGCCTCATCTATACGCTCGTGGATCATCAGGAGTGCTTTGCGGAATATGGCGCTTCAGTTACAGACTTTATGGCGGCGTCGGCACTGGTGACAGGTGCGATCCTGATCTTCCTCGGAAGATGGAAGCAGAACGGTGTGCACATGATCTCCGAATTCGATCCGTTCCCGTTCCTGAAAGAACTGCAGAATCAGGGATTCACTTATAAGATTTTAGACGATGCGCCGGAGCTGGATGTTGTTTCCGGTTCTTCCGACGAGGAAGAGTGATCCGGTCTTAGACAAAGGACTGCCAGCAGCAGGAACGAAAGCCCGCTGATCCATCCGCCCCAGGTACTTCCCGGTGCAGTGTAATGCAGGTGGAGAATATAATTCCCGGCGGAAAGATCCGTACATATCCATGCGTCGCGATAGGCCCGTATCGGGGTCTTACTTCCGTTTACGTAAAGTGACCAGCCCTTTTCGTATGGTACATTACTTAAGATCGTGACGTCTGATCCGACGAGCGCTTCGGCGGTGATGCCGTCTTTATTCTGTTCCAGAGAAGAGGTACCGAAGTTGGATTCACGGGTATAGGCATTCCAGTTGATCGAATTGAGATAACCGAAATCGGCAGATGCGCCGATCAGATCGTCGCTTCTTTGGGACCGGAGCGTCACGGTCAGATTCTGACCGGCATTATATTTTCCCAGATCGATCAGGACCGTGTTTTTACTATTGGAGATGGTCTCGATCTTCCTTTCGTTTACGAGGACATCGACGGATCCTTTTCGATTCGGAAGCTTCACTGCGCAGTAAAGCGGATCGATGAACGTCGTTGTGATGGAATAGGAGATGGATCCGACGGCATCAGAGGTCGGACCGTTGGCCGAGGTGTCCTGGAACGGAAGGATCGGAAGGGACGGCCAGAGGGAATAGAACCACTCATTCAGGAAAGAAAAGTACGTGGCATAGTCCGAAGGGCGGATCGCTCCTGTCTCATCGGTCTGCCGTTCGATGGACAGAAGGTTCGGCGAGGTATCGAAAAGCGCCGCGGTGGCTTCGCTGTGGAAGGTGACGTCACTTTTATACTTTTCCGTATCGTTTCCCATCTCGGAAAGAAATGCGGACGAAGGCTCGCCCTTTACGGCGTATGGCATCTGCAGGAACTGCGGAAGAAGGATGAATGCCGAAAGACCTATGGAAAGAAGGAGCTGAAGAGTTTTCCGTTTTTTGGATCCGGAACTTCGTGGGAAAAAGCAGGAGATCAGAAGCACCGGGATAGTGATGAGTGCCCAGGCGGCACTGCTGACCAGGGTGCAAAAGAGAAGGAGCAGCAGAAGGATCGAGAAGCGGCCCGTTTTTTTATCCCGGCGAAGAAAAAGGATCGAGAGCGGAAGCAGGAAGAATGTGTCTGCGACCGGGAAACGGAGAAGAAGGCTCAGCACGAAGCAGACGGCGGTATAGCCCGCGCCGCAAAGAAGGAAGATGACTTTTGAAGAAACAGGACCTTTCTTCTCAGATCCCGCTTTTTCAGGGAAAACGGAAGAAAGAAAGTAGGAGAATACAGCGCCGGAAAGACCCAGACGCAGCGCATCCAGCACAGAGGCCACCTGAGGATGAACGGAGGATGGCAGAAGAGATGCAGGGAAGGACAGGATCCCGCCAAATCCCGAAAGATAGAGGCGGAAAATGCTCATACCCATGCCTTCTTCGAAGGTGTAGGTACCGAAATCAGCCTTGTGGAAGCGGTTTTGGAAGACCCGGAGGAAGGTGGTATGACCTTCTCCGAACCCCAGAGGATCGGAAACATAGATGTCTGTCAATATGAAGAGGAGCAGCCAGAAAAGAAAGCATATTCCGCCACAGAGGATCGGGCGGGAGAGCTTGCCGGATTCAGATCCGGAGGATCTGGAAGTCAGGTTCTTTTTCTTCGACATGACGCATCCTTTCCGGTACGGTCGGGCGTACCTTTCCACATATGATAACACACCCGATATTGAAATACTCGGCTAAATCTGTTATATTCGTCATTAATTACATCTATTATGAAAACGCTTGAGCACCGTTTAACCGCAGGGTTTTCTGCGGAACACAGGAAGGAAAGGAAAGAACGTGCCTGACGACAGTATAGGCCAAATCATATTTGACCTGGTCATAGTTTTTATTTTTATTCTTATCAACGCCTTTTTCTCGGCTGCCGAAATGGCGGTCATCTCTCTTAATGACGCAAAAGTAAAAAAACAAGCGGAAGATGGTAACCGCAAGGCCAAGAGAGTTCTGAAATTTATCGAAAACCCATCTACTTTTCTAGCGACCATTCAGGTCGGTGTCACACTTGCCGGATTCCTGGCCAGTGCTTTTGCCGCGAACAGATTTACCGGAAGACTCTCCTCCTGGCTCGATCCGAACGGGAAGTATTCCTTCTTAAGCACAGTCTGCACCGTCATCGTTACGGTGATCCTTTCGTATTTCTCACTGGTATTCGGTGAGCTCGTCCCGAAGCGTATTGCACAGAATAATGCCGAGAAACTGGCATTCCGTTCTTCTACGATCGTCCGTACATTCGGCACAGTCATGAAGCCGTTCGTCCGCTTCCTGACGATCTCCACCAATGCTGTTTTACGTCTTCTGCATATCGATCCGGAGGTCAAGGAGACAAACGTCACGGAAGAAGAGATCCGCATGATGGTCGATGTCGGATCTGAAGAGGGCTCCATCGAGGATTCCGAGAAGCAGATGATCCAGAACATCTTCGAGTTCAACGACAAGGATGTCGTGGAAATCATGACGCACAGAAAGAAGATCGTCGCACTCCCGATCGATGCGAGCTACGACGAGATCATGGACATCGCCCGAAACGAGAAATATACCCGTATCCCGATCTATAAGGAGACCATCGACGAGATCGTCGGTATCCTCCATATCAAGGACCTTCTGGGTACGACCAGGGAAGATGCCGAAAGTGGCGCATTTTCACTCGAAAAGATCATGCGTCCGCCGCTTTTCGTGCACGAGACGAAGAAGATATCGGATCTTTTCCATGAGATGAAAAAGGGTAAGATGCAGCTGGCTGTTATCGTTGATGAATACGGCGGAACCATGGGTATTGCGACCATCGAGGATATGCTCGAGGAGATCGTCGGCAATATCACGGACGAATTTGACGAAGAAGAGCAGCAGCTCCTGAAGATGAACGACGGCGGATTCCTCGTCCAGGGCGATATGACCTTAAGCGACCTCGAGGAAGCGATCGGCGTGGATCTCGACAGCGAAGACTACGATACCATCGCAGGTCTTACCTTGAGCCTTCTGGACCGTGTGCCGGAACATGGCGAGACGCCGGAAGTACAGTACAAGAATCTGAAGATCAAAGTCATTCAGGTGGAGGAGAACTGGATCTCCAAGCTTCTTTTACATATCATTCCGAAGGAAGAGGATGAAGAAGAAGACGAGGACGAGAAGGAATAATCCGAAAAATCAGCTCAGTGCAAAGTAAAAGATCACGACGATACCAAGGAGGATACGGTAATAACCGAACACCTTGTAGTCGTGTTTTTTTACGTAGTTAAGAAGTGCGCGGACGACGAACATCGAGACGAGAAAAGCGATGGCACAGCCCGCAAAGAGCGTCACGATCTCCATCGAAGAAAAGTGGAATCCGAACTTTAAAAGCTTAATGAAGCTTAAGCCGAACATGACCGGAACGGCCATGAAGAAGGTGAATTCTGCTGCGGTAGTGCGGTTGATGCCGATCGAAAGGGATCCGATGATCGTGGATCCGGAGCGGGATGTGCCCGGGATGATGGACAGGCACTGGAAAATGCCGATGATGAAGGCATCCTTAAAGGAAAGGTCATCTACGGTGGAAACGCGGGGCAGCTTATTCTTCCGGTCTCTTTCGATAAGGATGAGGATCAGACCATAGGCGGCAAGCGCGGCGCCGATCACGTATGGTGTCTGCAGATGCGCTTCTACATAGTCGTCGAATAACATCGTTACAATGAAGCCCGGAATGCAGGCAACAACGACTTTGAACCACATCATGAAGATGTCTTTTTTAATGTAGCATTTTTTCCCTTCCATGCCCGGCTGTTCACCGTAGCCGAAGGGCCAGAGTCTTTTCCAGAAGGTGACGACGACCGCCATGATGGCACCGAGCTGGATCAGGACGAAGAACATGTTTTTGAACTCTTCGCTCTGCGCCATGGGAATGATCTCATCTATTAATAGCATATGTGCTGTGCTGCTGACCGGAAGCCATTCCGTGATGCCTTCCACGATGCCGATGATAATGAGTTTTAACCATTCAAATGCTGTCATTTTTGTCCCACCTTTGGTAATATGGTTTCCAGTATAGCACAATAAGTCAAAGGCAGCGCCCGGGCGCACGCCTTTCAGGCTTTAGCAACACGGGGATAACATGAGAAGAGAAAGAAGAAAGCTCCATCCGAGATTTAAATACGCGGTCCTTTTCCTGGCCGTCTTTATGGTCGAGGTCCTGATCGCTCTATTCGCCAGAGGCCCTGTCCGCGGCTATCTCGGCGATGTTCTTGTGATCCCGCTCCTGTACTTTTTCTTCCGTGCCTTCTTTTTCCCGAAGGACTCGATCTTCTCGATCTATGTCCTGCCGTTCATCTGCTACGGTTTCGGCTGGCTCGCCGAAGTCCTTCAGGCGCTTTCTTTTGCAGAGTCGCTCGGGATCCCGTCGGATTCCCCGCTGGGCGTGGCTCTGGGCGGTGTTTTCGACTTTAAGGACGGCTTCTGCTACCTTCTCGGATTTCTGCTGATCGGCCTGTTCCTGGCGCTCGAGACGCACTGGAAAGACGACCGCCGCTGGTTCTATCCGGTCGCCGTTTTTCTCCACTGGACGTGGGGATATATCCAGACATCCGCCGGTTTTCTCGTATTTCTGTGGTTCTTCCGATGCCGCCATTTCTACTATAAGGGCGTGATCCGCACCATCTGGCCGTATGACTCCGCAGTCTCCCTCGGAATGTTTATTTTCACGCCGAAAGAGCCTGATCCGGAAGATCAGAGCGAGTGGGCCCAAAATGACCGCATCTATAACGAGGAAGTGGCGATCCACGAATACGGACACACTTTCCAGTCGCTGCTGCTCGGACCTTTCTACCTGATCGTCGTCGGTATCCCGTCACTGATCTGGGCCAGCAATAAGCACCTTGCCCGCATGAGACGGGAAAAGAAGATCCCGTATACGAAGCTCTACTGCGAAAAATGGGCCTCCTACTGGGGAGAAAAAGTCACGAAGGAAAAGGCCGACTGGCACTGATGCAGGAGGATATTCTTTTCTTCTGCCTGTCTCTTCCCGAAAAAGTTCGAAAACACGCAAAATTTGTGCATATTGAGGATATAAATCTATAGGGGTTTTGCGGTATCATATCGGCAAAAGAAAACCTAGTATCATAGGGAGGCGCCACCATGCAGAATGAAATGATCCTTATCCTGGATTTCGGAGGCCAGTACAACCAGCTCATCGCAAGAAGAGTCCGTGACTTAAGTGTCTACTGCGAAGTTCATCCGTACAATATGCCGATCGAAAAGATCAAAGAGATGAACCCGAAGGGCATCATCTTCACCGGTGGCCCGAGTACCGTTACCGATGACGATGCACCGAAGTGCAGCAAAGAGATCTTCGAACTGGGCATCCCGGTACTTGGTATCTGCTACGGCGCACAGCTCATGAACTACCTCCTCGGCGGCAAGGTCGCCAAAGCACCGGTCCGTGAATACGGTCACACCGAGGTCGATGTAGATAACTCCACCACACTTTTCAGACATGTTTCCGCAAAGACCGTCTGCTGGATGAGTCATACCGTATATATCGCAGAAGCCGCACCGGGATTCACCGTTACAGCTACAACAAAGGCCTGCCCGGTCGCAGCTGCACAGAACGAAGAGAAGGGCCTTTACTGCGTACAGTTCCATCCGGAAGTTTCCCACACGGTAGAAGGAAACAAGATCCTTGAGAACTTCTTAAAGCGTGCATGTAAGTGTGCATGTGACTGGAAGATGGATTCCTTCGTCGAGACCTCCATCAGGGAGATCCGAGAGAAGGTCGGAAACGGTAAAGTCCTCTGCGCACTTTCCGGCGGCGTCGATTCCTCTGTTGCCGCAGTACTCCTTTCTAAGGCAGTCGGCAAGCAGCTCACCTGCGTATTCGTTGACCATGGTCTCCTTCGTAAGAACGAGGGCGACGAAGTAGAAGCCGTCTTCGGTCCGGAGGGTCCGTATGACCTCAACTTCGTCCGCGTCAATGCCCAGGAGCGCTTCTACAGCAAGCTCGCCGGTGTCGAAGAGCCGGAGAAGAAGAGAAAGATCATCGGAGAGGAGTTCATCCGTGTATTCGAAGAAGAAGCGAAGAAGATCGGCGCTGTTGACTTCCTCGTACAGGGCACCATCTATCCGGACGTCATCGAATCCGGCCTCGGCAAGAGTGCCGTTATCAAGTCCCATCACAACGTTGGCGGTCTTCCGGACTGTGTAGATTTTAAGGAGATCATCGAGCCGCTGCGTCTGCTCTTTAAGGATGAAGTAAGAAGAGCCGGCCTCGAGCTGGGCATCCCGGAGAACCTCGTTTTCCGTCAGCCGTTCCCGGGTCCGGGACTTGCGATCCGTATCATCGGCGAAGTTACCGCCGAGAAGGTACGTCTCGTTCAGGACGCCGATGCGATCTTCCGTCAGGAAATGGCGAAAGCCGGTCTCGACAGAAATGCGAACCAGTACTTCGCAGCACTCACCAACATGCGCTCTGTCGGCTGCATGGGTGATGAGAGAACTTACGATTATGCCTGCGTTATCCGCGCCGTCACCACGACCGACTTCATGACCGCAGAGTTTGCAGAACTTCCGTGGAGCCTGATCGGCCGCGTAAGCTCCCGCATCGTCAACGAGGTCAAGGGCATCAACCGAGTCCTTTACGACTGCACCGGTAAACCGCCGGCCACGATCGAGCTCGAATAATGAAAAAACGCCGAAACGCCCTGGAAACAGGGCGTTTCATTTTTCTTCGTCAACAAAATGTCAACAATTTTCGCTATCAGACAAATCGAATCTGCTTCCAATCCTCGATCTTCATCTTATAAGCAGACTCGAAGTTTTTATATTCCCAATCCAGATGTGAATCTTTGTTCAGAACAAAACTCTGTACTTCATTAATATGCTTCTGGAATCCGGAGAACGGTGAGTATCTTAGAACATACGAGATCATTGTTCCTTCAGAAGATACAAAGGCAGACGGGGATATCTCCTGGCGGCAGTATTTAGAAATAGAATTTAGGCCGCTCAGAAAGTTTGCGAAAGCCGTTTGGACATCCGTATTGGCATCAATAATCTGACTTGCGGGGAATTGTAACATGATCCCGCCATCTCCTGCTCCGAAACTGACATGATCAGCTTTGATACGGATTCCCAGTTCGGTTAACACGCGAATAGAAGCCATGAAATCCGCCATATTATCAAATTTGAACTTGGCACCGTTCTTTTTCAATAAAGGTATATATATACTGTTCAGTTCAGCAAGCTGCTGATCAAGGTATGCATTAATATCCATAGGGAACTGAGCTTTCCAGATATTATACTGCTGTAACGATGCCTCATCAGAAACAGTGTTACTCTTTACAGATGCCCAGCTGCAAAGGTATCCCAGCAGTTTTGCATTCTCACTGTCATCACAGTCAAAAGAAAGATTGATCTTGTTTCCCGTTCGTTCAACAGACATGTTTTTTGTTTCTTCTAAATAGAATAGAACCTGCATGATATCTTCTTCAGTCTGAATATCTATATCTGACAGAGCGGACATGTCCACGTTTAGGGCAAGGGCGATCTTCTGGCGGATATCTGCCTTCGGAGCCATTTCGTTTGTTTCATATTTTCTGATTCTTGAATTTGCTGTGGTTCTGGAAAAGCCCACCATTTCACCAAGTTTGGTCTGTGTTAATCCTCGTAAAACGCGGTATTTCTTGATTTTATCGCCAAGATTCATAGTAGCCTCCCATGGTCGATGATATCGGTTGATGTGTCCATTATACCACAATCAAGCGAAAAATATATACAAAATCGAAAAAATAGTAATAAAAATATGGCGAATACTATTGACAACCGATATATACCGATGTAAGATACAATCAACATAAAATTATGGCTATCCAAAAACAAAATAATCATGAAAGGAGGATGAAACCATGAAAGACGAAAACAAATCGCTATTTGTAGGTGTGGATACGGTCCAGAGAGATCTTGGAGTATCAAGGGCAAAAGCATATGAAGTGATCCGGGAACTGAATCATCAGTTGAAGGAACAGTATCCCAGGGCAATCGTTGTTGCCGGAAAGGTCAATCGAAAATGGTACGAAGAAGCACTTATATTTGCATCAAAAGAATAGAGCCTCCCTGAAGAGAGGCCCCTACGCACCAAAGGCACGTAACTAATTCGCACCTAGATTATATTGCCTTTCTGCGTAATTATCAAGAAAGTGAGGTAATTAACCTATGGAAACAGAAATGAAATCATTTGTATTTTACTCCTCATGGAGAAGCTATTTTAAGCTAATGGAAGATCCGGTTCTGGTAACAGAACTACTTAATGCAATCCTTGACCTTGCAGAGGGAATGGAACCTCAGGTTACCAGTTCAAGAGTTAAGATTGCATTCGATGCCATCAAGCCGGTTATGGACGCGAATATGGCAGCATATCAGGAACGGTGTGAGAAGAACAAGACTGCCGCCAAGAAGCGGTGGTCAGTTTCGCATGCAGATGCAAAGCAAATGGATGCGAACGCAATGCAAACGGATGCGAATGCATTGCATTTGGATGGTGATAATGAAAATGACAATGACAATGAAGATGATAATGACAATGGTAATGATAATGGGAATGAAAATGATAATACCAGTATAGTTGTCATGGCATGCCCAACAGTTGCTATTGGTATTCCAACAAAGGAAGACGTGATCAAAGCTGCAAAAGCTAGAAAACTCTCTTTTCCAGATGAGGAAGCAGAGAGATTTATCCGGTATTACTATGTTGACCGTGGCGGATGTATCAATGGGGAACCTATCAGGAACTGGAAAAGTCTTCTTAAAGGCTGGGAAGGACATATGCTGGTAGATCCGAAAGACTACTTTGGGGATATGACTATATGGCAAAGAGAAACGATCTATACCCTGCCAAAGGAATTGAGAGACCAATATGAATCTGATCAATTGATGTCTGAAACAGGCTATCATATCACAAAAAATACGGCACAGCGGATAGACGATTTCCTGAAGGTGAGGTGTTGAGTATGTCAGTATTCAGAGATAAATGGAATGGCTATAATAGTGAGAAATGGCGGGTGGTGTGTTACTACACTGACTGGCAGGGCAAGAAACACCGTCATGAGAAGAGAGGTTTCGAAACAAAACGAGAAGCGATTGCCCATGAACAGGAGTTCCTTTTTCGGAAGACTCAGGATGTTACGATGCTTTTCAGCGAGTTTCTTGAACTGTATTTTCAGGATCTGAAGCCTCAGATAAAGCCGAGTACGCTTGAGAATAAGGAGACACTGATCAACAAACATATCCGTCCCTATTTTGAGAGAAGACGTCTGTCAGATATCTCTCCCGGAGATGTTCTTCAATGGCGCAATGAGCTTCTCTGCAAAAGAGATGACCAGGGAAAGGGATACACTCCGACGTATTTGAGGACCATTGATAACCAGATCAATGCGATCTTCAATCATGCGGTGAAGTACTATGGTCTCTCTAAAAACCCCTGTCTGTCCGGTAAGAAAATGGGTAAGTCAAAGGCAAGTGAAATGGATTACTGGACAAAGGAAGAGTATCTGAGATTCGCAGAAGCGATTAAAGATAAGCCCATGTCCTACTATGCTTTTCAACTTTTGTTCTGGACCGGAATACGTTGTGGAGAGCTTCTCGCACTCACAAAAGCAGACTTCGATCTTGAAAAAAAGACACTTCGGATCAACAAAAACTACCAGATCGTGAAGGGTGAAGAGATGATTCTGACCCCTAAAAGTGATAAAAGCAACCGCATGATTATCCTTCCGGACTTCCTTTGCCGGGAGATGGAAGACTACTTTGAGAGCATCTATAAGCTTCAGGACGATGCCAGACTCTTCGAAGTGACCAAGTATTTTCTGCATCACGAAATGGAACGCGGATGCAAGAAAGCGGGTGTCAAAGAGATCCGGATTCACGATCTGCGGCACTCACACTGCGCACTCCTTATCTCATTGGGATACTCTCCAATTCAGATTGCGGAAAGGATGGGGCACGAAAGTGTAACCATAACGGAGAGATATTCTCACTTGTATCCGACAGTTCAGCAGGAGATGGCAACTAAACTCGATGTCGAATTCGCGGAAGGAGAGAAATAATGGGTAAGATTTACGGTAAGACTTCGGTTAGAAAAAGGAAAAAGAAGAAAAGAAATGAACAGAACCGGCTTCGAAATATCATCATTAACTTTCGTGTTTCGCCAAAAGAAAAGGCGGTTATCGATGCCAGAATCATCACAAGCGGGATGAAAAAACAGGATTATTACAGGCAATCCTGTCTGTTTCAGAAGGTGTTGGTAAAGGGAAACATCCGCTCCTTCGATGCAATTCGAAGAAGTTTACGAGATATTTCTGAGGCGGTAAACAGGAATCCGGATCTGTCAAAATTGAGTACGGAGCAGCAGGAATCATTGAAAATGATCTTGCAGATCCTCGAGTATTTATTCGGCGGAGAACAAAACCAATCACGCTGACAGATGAAACCATAATGAAATTGATTCGGGAGAGAGTGATATGAGAAGCAGAATGATCCGAGTCCATGCAAAGTAAAAGCAGGGGCTCGGATCTGTTTATACCCAAAATCGCATTGAAATATCAAGCTTAACCGTTGATTTGTACCTACCGGATCGTAAAATTGCCCGATTTATACCCACTATTTTTGCCAATTCATAGTTGGTTTCTGCTCTTAGAACACACGGCACTGCCGGGTGTTGTGATCGGATTGGGACAACGGAAGTTGTACCCAGTCCTTTATCCTGCTTACAATTTACTGGCGAAAAATGCAGAAAAACGCCCCGAAAAGTGCCTCGAAAAAAAGCAGAAAAAAAGCAGGATAAAGGAGTGACATCAATTTCATAGATGCACTCATCTCACAATGGCCGGCAGTGCCTGCCATTAGGGCGTCTGCTGGTTTTTCAACAACTCGAAAAGTTGACGTCACAAATTCGTATTTTTGCAAAACTTGACGTCAAAAACCCCGAAAGCGCTGAAAACAGGGGATGGTTGTGACATCAGTTTTCAAGAAAGCTGTTAGTTGTTGCTTACAGGATGACCTTTTTACAAAGAATGTATTTCTTCTTGAAGTTCGGCAAGATACTTCAGAATTGCTGTTACACAGTGCGATTGATTTGCCACGAATCTTGTATAACAATCGTGACAAAACGGCAAATGGAAAAGGAAGACTATTATGTGCTAAAAAAGGCAAGCAACGCGCCTGAACGTTCAGGCACAATTATCTTGTCAGGGAGATTCCCTGAGACCCTCTTTTTATGCCATGCTCGGATTACTTCCCCGCCCGGAGGATCACCCCGTTTTCCATCTCGATGACATGGTCGCATAGGAGCTTCACGTCTTCTGCGTTGTGGCTGGACAGGATGATCAGATGCCCTTTCTCTTTCAGTTGGAGAAGCAATGTTCGCATCTCCGCGATGCCATGTTTGTCCAGTCCGTTAAAAGGCTCGTCCAGGATCAGCACCTTCTGATCTTCCATAATCGCCTGCGCGAGCGCGAGTCGCTGCCGCATTCCCAGACTGTATTTTCGAACCGATATCCGAAGCTCCGGATCCAGCCCGCACATCGAGAGTGTCTCCTTGAGTTTTGCAACATCAGGTTTTCCGGACAATCCGCACAGGACTTTCAGATTCTTCATGCCGGAATAGTAGTCAATGAATCGCGGCGTCTCGATAATGATCCCCGCGTGCCTTAGATAGTCTGTATCCTTGCCGATCCTTTTCCCGTCGAAAAGCACTTGTCCGGAGCTTGGGCGGATGAAGCCGCAGATGCATTTCATCAGCATCGTCTTTCCACAGCCGTTGTTCCCGACAAGTCCGGTGATCGTCCCATAGTCGAAACTGCATGTGATTCCCTTCAGAATCTCGTGTTTCTTTATCGTCAGGTTCACATCTTTTACTTCTATCACGTCATCACCTTCGTTTCATCTTTTTTCGGGACCGCCAGGATAAGGATAATCAGTGTGATATCCAGTATCAGGAAATACAGGAACGACCCATAAAGCGGGAATGCCATCTCACTCTTATATTGATTGTAATGGAGCCATGTAATCGAGTGTGCCAGCGGGAATACCCAGCGGAGTACGGATTCGAAATTACAGACCGCCGTTCCTCCAATGATCAGGAATCCATCTGTTACCAGGCCGATAAGCTTTCCTCCGATCTTGGAGAATAAGAGTATGACCAGAGAAATAAAGTGAAAATATAGAATCAGCATAAAGAACGTATATGCGAAGCTTCTTTCCGCAGATATGTTATTCAGGAGATTCGTCGGGATCAGTTCCATCAAAAAATGGTCTTTATCCGGATACGATTCGTAATACTCCCTTACCGCCCGGCTGAATCCGGTTCGCAGGGATATGAAATCGCACGAAAGAATACTGGAAAGAAGGAAGATCACCACGACTACGAACACGGCTGACAGTAGCGAATAGAGGATCTGCCCCATGTACCAGATGCGGTCATTCATACGAATCTTGAAGAAATAGATCTCCTGCCCCTGCCTGGGGAAATCGGCCATCATGACCAGATACAGGATCGGAAGGACCAGAAGGATGACGCCGGAATTCCCGCACACGATGAACGGTTCTGTCAGGGAAAGCCTCATGCCGTTCATATCCGTATGAATCTGCCGTAACGGATCGACCGCCTGATAATTGATAAATATCGCAAACAAAGCGAATATGAGGATCTTGGTACTCCGAAGGGATTTATTCAGTTCTATCGTGGCAACAGAAAATGCCGTTTTCAGATTATTCCAGAGCATAACGACCATCCTCGCTTAACGATATATATGTCAAAATCACCGCCGGAACCATGAGGATAAGAACCAGCCATACGCTCATGGTTCCTATCTTCCCTTCTACCCGGATCACTGCATCGATACGGATGGATTCGATGAACTTCGCTATCTTCTCATTCGTCATGAAAAACTTCGTCCAGAGTCTTGACTCGATTTCTCGGATTACATAGTTCAGCATGACCGGAAGGCACATCAGGATATATTTGTCCGTGAAAAAGATAGTCGTATATATGGCAATCAGGGATACCCTCATGCCATAGATAAACATCTGGACGAACCGGATAGCAAGCAACTGGAGTTCACTCAGATCTGACATGAATGAAGGTGCAACACCATATTCCGAAGGAGCGGGAAACTTGAGATAGATGATGATTCCCAGAATCAGATAGCCAAGAACCAACGTGCACCCGGAAGACAACATGGCGGATATCGTCTTCGACAGACTGTATTTGATCTTCCCTTCACGAATCAGAAGAAATCGGATCGCGCCGTTGCTCTTCTCAGATGCGGTCACATAGACATATCCTAAAGATACGATCATGGGAAGAAGTAGCGTGATATACCCGTTCATGGCCATCTGATAAATCTGGTATCGGTTTAATTCCGCGGAAGTAAGAAGCGTGCTTCTCTTCGCAGAGACGAGAAGCTCCAGAATCGTATAGCCTTTCCCGGAAGGCGTCGTGTATCCGACATTCAGAAGGCACAGGATGACGATCCCCAGACACGAAATCAGGGAAAAGATCGGATGCATGTTTTTTCGGAATTCTACACCTATATTTCTCATTATTTCGTTGTATTATTCGCTTTATCAACTATTCGCGCTGATTGATCCTAATGCAGAACAGGCGTAACCCCGTCTTGCTGAAAATGCAAAAATAACATTTGTTGACGGCGATTGTAAATATATCTGCCACGAATTCGGGGTATTATCAGCTGTGATGCATATTGGCGAACCCATCGGATCAGCCGGAGATGTGGTAACCATGATATAGCTTCCGCTTTCTCCGTAAAAAGAACTGCAAGTCAAAGTATATCCATTCGAACTGTATGGCAACGCAAAGTAATCGACGGTAGAATTGTTTGCTGATGGAATGTGCGGATTATAAATGATACTCCATCCGATACTAGTAGATGCATAAGAACTCATTGTCATAGTACTCAGCATTACTATAATTGCTGTCATACTGACTAGTCTATTCAAAAACCTCTTGTGTCTCATTCGCACTCTCCTTTGACATCAGAATCAACGCTCTTTCATACTCTCTGCCAGAATCACTGGTCGAGATACGTATAATAGAAGACTTCTCCATTAATGGAATCAACTGCGCAGCGGATATTTCTTCCGTCGGAATTGTTATGACCTGTGTAGACCCAACACGGATAAACTGTCCGATTCATAGTTGATACTTCCTCAATCGTTACGTACATGAACGAAACGTCATATACCTCTATCTTCATCTGTTTTGCTAGGAACTCTTCAAGTATATCGGTCGCTGTTTCCAGTGATATGATCTGCGTTTGTGGACCGGCTATATCCTCAAATTCGAATCCCTGTGTAAAACCAACATACGCATCCACATTTCCATCAATTGTATACGCTTTCTTTATATCCCAATCTATATGATAATCTTCCGGCGCCTGGAAGGTTCCAAAGTCTCCATATAAGAATGGAACACCTTTATAAACTCTTCTAACATTGAAATTATAGCCATATATGTCTCCGATGGAGAATACGGAGGCATAAGGAACATCTATCGTCATCCCTTCGGGGCCGGTAAGTGGAGTTCCTTTTTCAAAATACTCCTTGACCGTATCTGCCGCTTCTCCGATTTTTACTTCTCCATTTAAAAGTGTATACGATTTGTCTTTTAAATCTGAAACGAGACCTTCTTCTACGATATTATCCGAAGAAGGATCCATGAAATCATGATGAGCCAGTTCTCCGGGACTAATATAGTGAGTGATAACACCATTGCTCATGGAATAGATATTGTAACCGCCCATTTGTATATGACAATCAGGAGTATCGATAAAAAAGCCATTTCCGGTCTCAAAGTTAGAAGAGTAACTAAACACGGCCGGATAATTGTAAGGATACTTCGCATTGTCATTACTCGAATACTGACCGCTTGCATCCCGCAGTTCAGTCTTGAGATCAACATTTTCGATATGCTCCGAAGAGAGCCATGCTTCAATCGTGGCAAGGCTCTCCTCGGGAGTGATATCAAGATCCTTGACCTTATATATGCCAACTTCTTTCGTTTCCGGCACATTTCCAAACTCGCACCGAGAAAAATCCATCGTCTTATACTCTTTTCCTGATACCGTCTGAACACTTTTCGAATACTCGGAAAAATATCCGGACAAACCCACACGCGGATACGTCGAAACAATCGGAACCGTCTCAGATTGAGAACTATCCGCTTCATCTTTCGTGCTAGATACGATTGTACCAGACTGATCCGTCCCTGCGATTTCCTTATTCACATCAGAAGAACAGGAGGCGATCAGAGATGAACAGCATACGATTGCGCATACTAAAGCCAATTCTCGTCTCATGTCGATACCTCATCACACTGATACAACCTTTCCTGAAGCAGTAGCCATATATCCAAATCTTGCCGTTAATGTGAATTTGATACTGCTACTACTGCTACCATTCATCGTCCACGACTGCGTGTTTCCAGCTGAAGTAACTAGTACAAAACCATCCGAGTTATTGATACCACCAGCGTACGAAGATGTCACTTTAATATAACTTCCACTCTCTCCGGTATAAGAAGAACAGTTCACTCTGTACCCAGCACTTGTGTATGCAATAGTTGCATAATCCGTCAGTTTGTTGTAAATGGATGGGATATGTGGATTGGAATTGATATTCCAAGTGTTAGATTCATATGCAAATGTACTCGCCGACATCGCTCCGATAACAGAAACAACCGCTGCCAATGCAGCTAACTTACTAAGAATCTTTTGCTTTTTCATAGTTAACTCCTCTCAATTACGTGATAGATTGTTTGCCTCTTCTTCGACGAAACGTGTTTCCTCAAGAAGGCAACTTGGCACCTTCGCTTCAAACGTCCCCTTTGCACTCGGAATGCCGGCATTCTTGATAGCGCCTGCTCGAATAGAACCAAGGACTCTATCCAAAGCGTTCTTCTTCATTCTTTCATACAGTCTCATAGGCAATGCCCTCCTCGTAGTTGTTGATGGCTTCAATCTAGCACAGCCGGAAATAGATTCATAGGCGTTTGCGACCAACGACACGAAATTTGCGACGAACGACATCATTTTTGATATTTTGACCATGTTATACTATGTGTATCAACTTGACTCGAGAGTGAATATGAGAATCGCAATTTTTGATGACAACCCAAAAGATCGGGAGAGCTTGTCCCGAATGATTCACGACTGGATAAAAAACGGGAAGCATTCGGATACTGTAATCCGTGAATTTAGCACCATCCGTGAGCTTTCCTCCGAATTGGATAATCAATGTCATTTCGATGCCTTTTTCCTGGATATCGTAACGCCGGAGGCCCATGATGCCGGGTATCGCCTGGCAGAAAACATCCGCGCGCGAAATATCCGTTCCGCGATCATCTTCACGACGAACAGTGCCGAGTACATGGCAGATGCTTTCGAAATCTCCACATATCGGTATCTGGTCAAGCCCGTCCGGGAAGAAAAAGTCTGGGGCGCGCTTGAAAATCTCGCATCTGCCCAATCTTCAACCAAGCGTTTCGTCTCTCTCTTTCACGGAACAGAGGAAAACCTCTTGATTGAACACGACAAGATTCTCTCATTGGAAGCATTCGCGCGTTTTCGAGAAGCAAAGATAACGCTAACTGACGGAACTTCCGAGACCGTAAAGCTGACCTGTTCTTTTTCCGAACTTCTTGAAAAGCATCTTCCACAGGAATTCATTCAGTGCTGCCGGGGAATCGTGATTAACATGCATCACGTTAAGAAATATAGCCACAACTCGGTCTGTCTGGGATGGGGAGACTTCGAGATGAATGTCTCCATCGGAAGGAAATACCGCGATGACTTTCTTAACAAGATGGTAGAGTATCACAGGGGGATCTGAAAATGGGCTGGACGCTATACGAGATTGCTTTGAATCTATTTCAGGGATTCCTCTATACGTGGTTCGTGACTTCTATGCTCAAGAAGAAGACGCCGGAACATATCTCATCAATTTGCTGCGCACTTCTTCTATCCGCTTTTTATTCTTCATATCTGCTATTTCCCTTGCCGGATTGGGATACATGGATATTCTTGATTCTTATCTTATATGCTGTGTTTTTCTTTCGAGGGACGCTGGTTCAGCGCTTATTCTGGAGCATCATCCCCATTCTCGTTGTCAATTCCATCGCCGGGATAACATATTATCTGTTCTCGGCATTTTTCGAAAAGAACATGAACGAGTTGATGATTTCCGGCTCGCATCGCATCATGTTTACTCTGACAGCCAATATTCTTATGTGGGCAGTCCTTTTCTTGATAGTGAAGTTCTATCCAAGAAAAGAACTCTCTATGAACCCATCATATCTTCTTCTGATTGCAAATCTCCTATGCGTATTCCTGATTGATTTGCTATTTGAAATCAACACCGAATATCACATTCCCATCCGCTTTCTCCTAATCGGATGCGCAATCTCGCTTTCCATAGGCATTATTACCATTGTTACCAATCACACGATCGCCCGGCAAATCGTCCGCGAACAGCAACTTCTTTTCCAGAACCATCAAATCAAAGAACAGCAACAACAGATGGAATTATTGCAGGAGAATTACCAAACCACCTTGCAGCTGCGTCACGACATCAAGGCGTATGTCAGCGATATAAAGAGATTGATTGAGCAAGGAAAACTCCCAAATCAGCCGGAATACCTGCGCCAACTGGAAGAACAGGCTACTCCTTCCTACTGTACCGGCAATCCGGCTCTGGATTCTATTCTCCCACTCAAGATCCAGAAAATCCTAGATCTCGGGATTGAATTCAATGGCGCGAATCTTCACTATACAGGAGGCATGAACATCAGCGAATACCTGCTCTGCTCTCTCATCAGCAACATGCTGGATAATGCTGTTGAAGCCTTGGAAGAACGAAAAGATCGTCATGGTACACGCTATATTTCCCTGGAGTTCATATATAATCAGGCCGGTCTTCTTATTCTCTGCGAGAACCCGCTTCTTGGTCTTCTTCCAAAGATGAAGCAAGTCTCCTTCCTCAGTAAGAAGAAAGAGCCCTATCACGGACTCGGGATCTCCATTATGGAAGGGATTGCTCGCGAAGCAGGCGGACAATTCGATATCGTCATCGCTGGCGATCAATTCCGCGCCATCGCCCTTATTCCTCCAAAAGATAAATCCGTTTCCGAACCATCTAAAGATACAGAACATGAAAATGATTGAATCTCTTACAGATAACCTTATCAGAAAAGGGCATATACCTCAGGAAGACCGAGATATCTATCTCTATGGCTTTGATATCACATTCTACACAATATGGTCCACGGTTGTCTTGCTCCTGATCGGACTCGCACTGCAGCAATTCTGGGCAGCTGTCATTATCGTTTCTTTGTTCTATACATTCCAGTCAACCGGTGGTGGATATCATGCGAAATCTCATCTGGCATGTCTGCTTACGATGATTCTCGGACTTCTCGCCGGTCTGGGTTTCGTATTCCTCAAGAAATGGGCCTTTGTACTATGGATTCTCTTTGGAATCGGGAGCATTCTTCTATTCTCTTTTCCGCTGGTGCTTCATCCAAACAAGTCTTTTTTGAACGCTAAGAGAAGACCTTTGACCATCCGATCTGAAATCACAACTCTCTTTCTGATGTCATGCGTGATCGCCCTGAATATCTATTGGAATAGATATCTTCACAGTTTCTCGGCCGCATTCTTGCTCTCTGGATTATCACGAATCGCCGGAAAGATTATCTACGATAGGGAAGTTATTCCAAACAAGATGAAACACTGAATTTAGGAACTCGCATGGGAGATGATGTTTTGAATGATTTGGAAGAGGAATTAGGCTTAGATTTGGAATGGTTGTAACGAAGTGTTTTCATTGACAAAACAGCATTTACTAATTAGAATAACAGTAAGAATCAGCATGAGCTGATTGGGCTGGTCGAAAGACCCTGGCCCACCAAGCGGCGGGGATATACCCCGCCATATTTTTTATGGGGGTTAATCGCTTGAAAAACGTTTTAAGTGTTTTTATTGATGAATCCGGTGTATTTGGCGAGTTTTCTACAAAAGCTCCATATTATATGGTCAGTATGGTCTTTCATGAGCAAAGAATAGATATAACTGATGAAATAGCCATTCTTGACAGGCATATCAAAGAATTAGGATTTCCACCTCATGCTGTACATATGGGCCCTCTTATCCGCCGTGAATCAATATATCAACTGTATGACGATGAAGTCGGTCGAGCAAGCCTTATAAATACCATGTATCATTTCGTCAGAAAACTTGATATTCATTACCTGTGTCCATTTGTACGAAGAAAGAAAAATCAGAGTGCCATCGATCTTTATGGGGAACTATCGCGAGAGATTTCTACCCAGCTTAGAGAGCATTCCGACTACTTAAATTCTTTCGACCGCATAATCATTTATTATGACAATGGTCAGCATGAATTGACGATGATACTTACATCCGTATTCAATGTTCTTTTTACTAATGTTGAATTTCGTAAAGTGGCTCCTGCTGATTACAAGCTGTTTCAAGCCGCCGACCTTATCTGCACATGGGAACTATTGGCTTTAAAGGCTTCAGATGGCGAGTTTACGGCTTCTGAGAAGAGATTCTTTGATTCTCCTCATAGATTTATGAAAAACCGCTATAAACTCATTGCTAGAAAAAAGTTGTAACAATATGTGGTAAGAAATATGGATAAGCCAATCACTTCATTATCCATGCTAAGAATAAAGTACGACATTAGGAAAGCCTACACCAAAAAGCTACTTAAGGGTCTCAGGGAATCTCCCTGACAAGCATTTTTGTGTCTGAACGTTCAGACGCGTTGCTTGCTTCTTAATCTTGGACAACCATGTTTTCCGCTCAAGGTGTAACGAATCGGTTACACCTCAACAGAAAAATTCAGGATCTGGTGATTTTCCTATTGCATTTCTCTGGAAGCATGCTATCATTATTGGCAAGGAACATTTGTTCCTTGGGTCGGTCTTCGGACTGCTCCGTGCCCTCCGCCGCAGGAGGGCAAAAGGCGAACATAACGAATAGATATAACTAAACGGATAGATGGGACTCCTGGTAGCGCGGGAGCATACACCGGCGGCGTGCGAGTTAGGTAGAAACGGATATCGTAAGATATTCTTCTGTTTAATTCTCACGCCGCCGTTCTTTATCTAACTAGTTATCACCAGTCTCATCCCATGTATCCGGGAAAGGGGCTAATTTGAGTATGGATTCTAATGAAAAAGCGACTACATGGTTCCTGCCACCGACGGGAGCTTCCGGAGAAGACAGTTTTTCATTGAAGATAGGTGGAACGACTTATGACGTGACAACACGGTTCAACGTAGACGGCAGAACTACGGTCTTGAAGCAATTCAAGCCTCGCACCTGTTTATACCAATCGTGACGAAGATGAAGCATGATCACTGGATCGATAACCGCTATGTTAATGCATTTGATATTCAGATGACTGTCTCATCACTACTTATAGCTATTCCTGCGGATCAACAGGGCGCCCTGGAGACACTTATGCTTGAAGTTATCTCAGAAGATCCCTATGATGCCGCAATAGTCAAAAGTGCAGGTGATTTTGTTGATAGGATGCATAAGAGCGCTTCTCGCTATATTCCAAACAACAGAATGAAGCTGAAGGCACACTTGGGGGTTACATGGGCCGTTCAATATCCTGAGAAGGTATTTAGTCTTATGGATGAGCAGATAAAAAGCGTTTCCTGGGAGAAGTCGGAAGTGCTTCGGAACTGTTTCCATCAACTGGAGAAACTATGATTTGTTAAATGTTTCTTCGCCAACAAAATGTCAACAAAAAGTCCGAAAAAGTACTGGAAAGGGTAGAATATGGAGAATAAAACCACAAGATACGGTGCTTTTGTACGTGATGAAACACAATATATGCACGCCGGAATCGAACTCGAATAATTTCCAGTGGTTTACTGCTAAGTGAAAAGTCAATGTTTTCAAGGGCCGAGGAGAATTCATCGGTCCTTTTGTCATTAGTGGTGATAAAAGATCTATAACGTTATTCCACATTCTTTCCATGATGCTATATTTTTCGATATCTCAATAAAAATGCGACTAAATCGAAAAATATAGGCTTGTTTTTCTGAATGACATTACGTTATACTTTTCGGTAGATAGCACAAAAATAGATGAATATCGAAAAATATAACGCGTGCAGGAGAATACATATGATAATCGGAAGAGAGTATGAAGTCAGAAAACTTAATGAATACTATAATAGCGAATCTGCAGAACTAATTGCACTATACGGACGTAGAAGAGTTGGAAAGACATTTCTTGTAGATGAAGTATTTGAGGACAGAATAAGCTTCAGGCATTCCGGACTATCACCTATTGATGAAACGGATAAAACAGCGAAGAAAAGAATAAGTCGAATGAAGGAGCAGTTGAAGCATTTTCAGCGTTCTTTGATTGAATATGGTGGCACAGCTGCAACAGAACCTAAATCATGGCAGGAAGCATTTTACATGTTAGAGGATCTGCTTAACGAAAAATATGATAAAAACGATAGGATATTGGTTTTTTTAGATGAAATACAGTGGTTGGATACCCCAAGGGCGAAGTTTATGACAGGGTTTGAAGCTTTTTGGAACGGATGGGCTTGCCATAGGAAAAATGTATGTGTCATTGTATGTGGAAGCTCAAGCTCGTGGGTGCTGGACAATATGATCAATAATCATGGTGGCCTGTATAACAGAGTAACACATGAAATGAAACTGGAACCTTTTACGCTGAAGGAGTGTGAAAGATTTTTTAAGTCGAGAAATGTTGTGATGTCAAAGTATGACATTGTACAATCATACATGATGGTTGGAGGTATTCCGTATTATCTGCAGTACTTTGAGAAGGAAAATAGTCTGCCGCAAAACATTGAAAAGATTTTCTTTGAGGAAAAAGCCGTGCTCAAAGATGAATATGATCGATTGTTTTCTTCGTTGTTTGTTAATCCCGAGATAATGAAGACAATAATCGGTGCGCTCTTCACAAAAAAGAGAGGATTATCTAGAAAAGAGCTTACAGGTTTAACCGGGATTACAGATAGCGGGGAGTTATCAAGACAGTTAAAAGCTTTAATTGCCGGCGATTTTATCATCGAATACAACTCTTTTGGTAATAATTCGGCTGAAGTATTTTACAAGCTAACGGATCCATTTTGCATCTTCTATTTGGAATTTATGCAAGGCAGGAAAAAGAAGATGCAGAAGAACTGGGTGAATATTGATGACTCTCCTGCCATCAGAACATGGAAGGGATATGCTTTTGAAATCGTATGCTGGAATCATAGGAAACAGATAAAGGAAGCTCTTAGGATCGGTGGAGTATCAACAACAGAATCTTTGTGGTCAAAAAGAGGTACGAAAGAATCGAAAGGAACTCAGATCGACATGATCATAGAGAGAAGAGATAATGTTGTAAACATGTGTGAGATGAAGTTTTACAGCGATGATTATGAAGTAGATCTTGACTATCACAAAACATTGGAGAGAAGAAAAAAACTCTTAAGAGAGAAAATATCCAAAAAAGCAGTAGTTCATAGTACACTCATCACGACATACGGACTTGTTCACAATGGGTACTACAGTGATTTTGTGAATGTAATTACGCTTGAAGATCTGTTTATATGAGAAAAAGGGAAAAATAATGAGAGTTTTGGCAGATGATCAGTTCAACAAGTTAACTGAGCGTATAAAGCAACTTGAGACTGAGAATCAGTATCTCAAAAAGCTGTTGGATGACGCCAGTATTCCCTATGATAAAACAGACAATATGCCGGAGAACAACGATCCGCGTGTAATAAGTATCAACGAAGAATCCATTACCAAGAAGCATATCAACTTCTTTTATTCCATGTTCAAGGGACGTAAGGATGTCTACAGTCTTCGTTCCGGTAAGCCCAATACCAAGACAGGAAAACACGGTTATTACACTCAGTGTGATAACTTCTGGAAGTACGGACTCTGCGGTAAGAAGGACGGTAAAAATATCAAATGTCAAACATGTCCTAATCAAAAATACAAGCCGCTGACGGGTGAGGTTATTTATGCACATTTGATGGGTGTGAAGGAAGACTGTTCTGATGTTGTTGGGTTATATCCAGTTTGGCCTGATGGAACATGTAATTATCTTGTTTTTGATTTTGATAATCATGACGATAGTTCAGACTCTCTTAAATGGCAGGAAGAAGCAAATGCTTTGAGAGCTATCTGTGCCGACAATAATGTTCCCTGCCTTGTCGAAAAGTCTCGTTCCGGGAAAGGCGCACACGTGTGGATCTTTTTCGAAAAGAAAATAAACATCAAGAAAGCGAGGCAGTTTGGCGCTACTCTTTTGGACAAGGGAGCGGAAAGTGTTAATCAACTTTCTTTTGATACATACGACAGAATGATCCCTGCTCAGGACAAACTTCCGGAAGGTGGTCTGGGAAACCTTGTAGCACTTCCATTACAGGGGCGCGCGGTGAAAAACGGAAATAGTGTCTTTGTAGATGAGAACTGGCAGCCTTATTACGATCAGTGGAATATTCTCAAGAATACGGGAAAACTTAGCGAAACATTCATAGATGAGAAATTGTCTTTCTGGGGAAATAAATACAGTATCAGCAACAGTGATAATGACAATGATACGCCAAGACAGATTTCAATAAACGATACTCCGTGGGAAAACACGACCGGATTTGAGAGAGCTGACACAGAAGGGTCAGTTCGGATAGTACTCGCAGACAAAGTGTATGTGAATAAGATAGGCATAAAGCCAAGGCTTCAGAATAAGATACGTAGATTGGCCGCATATAATAATCCGGAGTATTTCAAGAATCAGGCGATGGGAATATCGACCTTTGGAATACCAAGAATAGTGTATTCCGGTGAGGATACAGAACAATATATAGCAATTCCGCGAGGTTGCCTTAATAAACTATGTGAGAATCTTGACGCAGCTTCAATCAAGTATTCTGTCGACGATAAACGCAACGCCGGTAAAAGAATAAATGTCACGTTTAAAGGCGAGCTATACCCTGAACAACAAAATGCTGTTCAAAGTATATCGGGGCATGATACCGGAGTACTTGCTGCGGCAACGGGATTCGGAAAGACAGTGGTCGGTTCGTATCTGATATCAGAACGAAAGGTAAATACTCTGATCCTCGTTCATACAAGTGAGATCATGCAGAACTGGATAACTGATCTTGAAAGGTTCGTTGATATTGATGAAGAGTATCCACAGTACACTACTAAGACAGGAAGAGTGAAGACCAGAAAGAGTCTGATAGGAAGACTTACCGGGGCACATAATTCCATGACAGGTATAATTGATGTCGCTATGGTGTCTTCTTTGGGATCAAAAGATACGATAAAACCGGTTGTCAAAGAGTATGGCATGGTAATAATGGATGAATGCCACCATGGTGCTGCAGAGAGTATAGAGGCAGTTCTGTCTGAGGTGAATGCGAAGTAT
>JAEEGH010001070.1_pt1 | contig 82251 bp, 59 predicted proteins | sample 9134181 | NCBI WGS metagenome assembly JAEEGH01 (sample SAMN16246544, study PRJNA631951) | gut metagenome | biome: gut microbiome; feature: rumen; material: DP-attached | host: Bos | place: Iran: Karaj | collected 2018-10 | reverse complement strand
GATGGGCCAGCAGATGCGCGGCATGGACTCCACCATCAACATGGAGGATGCTTTGAGCGGTATGGAATATATCGCCAATGCTGACACCAGCAAGAGTTTCCAGATGGGTCTTCAGATGGGTATGCAGATCGCACAATTGTATCAGGGTATTGAGCAGCAGTGCGGTATGCCCATCAACAAGAGCTTGTTCATGAAGCACCTGCAGCAGGCACTCATGTCAACCAAAACCGTTGGTCAGGAAGAGATGATGGCCATGCAGTCCAAGATTGAGCCTCTGCTGAAAAAGGTGATGGAACAATCTCCCAAGGCTCTCAAGAACAAGGAGGCTGGCAAACATTACATGGATAGTCTGAAAAAAGACAAAAGCTACACGTTCACCAAGAGCGGTATCGCCTATAAGGTGATCAATCCTGGTGAGGGTAAGAACTTCAGCGACAGCGATGTCGTTAAGGTTAACTATGAGGGCCGTCACATCAACGGTGAAATTTTTGACAAGAGCGGTGAGAATCCCGTGCCCTTCAACCTGCAGCAAGTCATCCCCGGCTTCCGCGAGATGATCATGCTCATGAAGCCCGGCAGCAAGGTTACCGTTGTCATCCCCGGTGAGCTGGCTTATGGTCCCGAGGGTAACCGCGGTATCGAGCCTATGGAGACTCTGATTTTCGACGTTGAGACCCTGGGTCTTGACGACACTCCCAAGCCTGCACCCCGTCCCAACATTCCCAGTGCAGGTGCACCCCGTCCTTCAGGCCGCTAAGTAATCCGATATCGAATTACTACTGACAATTCAAACAACTGCCCGAGCCGACAAAGCCCGGGCAGTTGTTTTATCATCAAGTCACCTGTTTTCTGCAATGGGACACGCCAATTAGGATTTAGCGAATAAGAATGGAAATGTTGCCATGTGGCCTTCATCAACTCATACCGAAAAGGTAAAAACATGCAATCTTACCACATCAATCCAGAGAAAAGATGTACCTTTGCACTAATTAATTCATACTATTATGATAAGAACAAAATCATTTTTCGTTTTACTACTGTTTGCTTCTTTGATGTCAACAATGGGCGGCTTGAACGCCCAAGCACAGACACGTGAAGCACCTGATTGGAGAAAACTTCATTACCTGTCCGAAGAAGAAATGCATACCCCCTTGAGGAGGGGCATCAACTTCACGGAGACACCCGCGCCAACCGAAGCTCCCCGCTTCGTGGCAGAGTTTGAGCCCATGCAGGGCGTGACGATCCGCTATCCGCTGGGCATTCCAGTTTCCTTGGTTAAATCGTTGGCCGAGAATTGCCAGGTGTACTGTATCGTGACACAGAGTCAACAGTCAAGCGCACGGTCGACTTTCAACAACGCGGGGGTGAACATGAATCGTGTCACCTTTGTGAACGCGAACTCAGATTCCTACTGGGTACGCGACTACGGTCCCTGGTATATCTTTGCCGGCAAGCAACCTGCCATCGTGGATAACGTGTATAATCGTCCGCGACCCTACGACGATGAGATACCCTCGGTTTTTTCCTCGTTCTGGGACATTCCTCTCTACTGCATGAACCTGGTACACACAGGAGGCAACATGATGGAGGACGGACGCGGACACGGCGTTAGCGACGAACTGATCCTTCAAGAGAACAACAATAACGAGGCCATTGTGCGCCAGAAGATGCTCGACTACCTCGGCATCGACAACTACCACATCACCATCGACCCGCAGGGGGAATACATTGCCCATGTCGACTGCTGGGGAAAATACCTCGCCCCTGATAAAATCCTGATTGCGAAACTGCCGAAGACCAACAGCAGATATGAATATTATGAGGAAGTGGCCAACTATTTCGCCACAACCAACTGCTGCTGGGGTTATCCCTATAAGGTGTACCGCGTTGAAGAGCCTGGTGGCAGTACCCTTGCACCCTATACCAACAGCCTTATCCTCAACAAGTGCGTCTACGTGCCGCTTGGCAGCAACAGCTCCTATAATGAACGTGCGCTCCAGGTCTACAGGGAAGCCATGCCCGGCTACGAGGTGGTCGGCGTGTCCAACACGTCCTACAGTATCGGTTGGCAAAACACCGATGCCCTGCACTGCCGCACGCGCGGAGTGATGGACTTCAACATGCTGTTTGTCGATCACAGGAACGTGCTCTTCGGCACGCAGGAGTGTGAAGATTCCATCGCCGTCACGAGCAAGTTCATCGCCTATAGCGGGAAGCCTCTGAAAACAGACTCGCTGCTGGTTTATTACAGCATCGACAACGGTCCCTACCAGGTCGCACACATGACAGCCACCGGCGCTCCCGATGAATATGTGGGCTACATCAAGGGCTATCACAATGCGTCAGAGGTTGACTACTACGTCTTCGGCGCCGACGAGTCGGGACACCGCTATCAGCAACCCGTTTTCGGCGAACTGGACCCCCACCATTTCACTGTCAGCATGTCCTTCACCCGGGGCGACGTGAACGATGATGGTTATGTGAATATTGATGATGTGACTGCATTGATTGATTTCCTCTTGGGTTCCAATGTTTCACCGTTTAGCAGATCGGCAGCCGATGTAAACAGCGACGGAGCCATCAGCGTGGATGACATTACAAGCCTCATAGATTTAATTTTGGTGAACTAATCATGCCAGTTGGCGGAATTAAGCGAGCTATATATCTGAATATCCGTCATCTTTCGGGAATCAAAAAACGCAAAAACAAGAACAACTGCCCGAGCTTTGTTGGCTCGGGCAGTTGTCTTTTCATCAAATCCGCCTTCCTGATTTTTACTCCTGAGCGCTATAGCCACAGGAGAAAATCCTCGCGCTGCAGTTTGGGATTGGGATTGAGTATGGCGATTTTGTTGTTGGTGTAGGTCTGCCCCATGGGCATATAATCGCAACTGGCGCTGAACAACTTCAGCATGGCATCATCACGGTTCAGGTTCCTGAGCACGACCACGCATTGGGCATCCAAGAGGCGACGCAGCACCTCTTCATCGACCGCCACGTTGACCAGTGCCAACATGGGAACATCACCTGGCGCCAGGAATTCATCGACCGCCACACTGACATCGTCATAGCATTCCACCCGGTCCAGCTGACTCTGCAACACGCGCACAGCAAGAGGTTTCTGCTCCAGACATGAGTCAAAGAGCGCCATGCGGCTATCACGATTCACCTCGAGCATGGCAACACTCTCGACACCTGTGGCGGCACCCAGCTGCAGGATGCGTTCGGGCGCGAAAAAATTGGTCACCCTGAGTAACAATCTCGCCTCCTGCTCACTGATGAGGTCCATCTCGCGGCGTTGTCTGGGGGTGCTGTTTGACTTGATGGTCTCCAGCAACTGATGCAAGCCCTCATAGGCGTAATAGGGCAACCGCTGTCGCCACACCTCACGCACAAACTGATAGGCATAGGGCGAATGGATGCCGAAGCCGCCACTACGGTGGTGGCGGCTCCAGGCGGTCGCATATCGTTTCCAACGTGTCAAGCCGTTAGCTTCTAGTCTTTGGTAGCGCTGGTGCTTTTCTTGAAGAACTTGTCGCCAAAGAGGGCGTAGTTCAATGCCAGCAAGATTAACAGATAGATGGCCACAACAGCCACAGTGGCCCAGGTCTGCGTCTTGTTGACCTCTTCAGGATCAAACTTGAAATCAATCTCATGATCACCGGCAGGCAGTTGCAGCGCGCGCAGGACGTAGTTCACACGACCCATCTCCACAGGCTTGCCGTCAACGCTCACCTTCCATCCCCAGGGGAAATACACCTCGCTGAATACAGCCAGACCTCCATTAGCACTGTGGCTCTTATAAGTCAAGTGGTTGGGGGCATAGGAGGTTTCGTAGATGGTGTCGCCGGGCTGTACGGCCTTGGCATCGCCCAGCTGCTGCTTGAACTTGGCATCGGCAACAGCACTGTGAGCTGCATTGAAGTTGTCCAAGAAGGCCATTTCCTGATCGGCATTGTCCACATAGGTCAACGAGTCCACAAACCATGCGTTGCCCAGGGCCTCAGGGTTGCGCTGAACCGTCTGTTCATCAACGATGACGTAGCGGGTGTTAAGCATATTGAGCACCTGGATGTTGTTCTTGCTAATCTGGTTATTGATAAGGTCGTTGTAGCGCGACAGCTTGGCAGCATGATAGCCACCCACGGTCTTGTGGAAATAGCTGGGCATCGCATCGCCGAAGTGCTGTATGTCCATCACGCGGTAGTTCATGTCCTTGTCCTGCAAAATCTGGTTGTCAACGGGACGGGGAGCGAACTGCTGCTCCGGCAGGTCATAGCGAGAGGTGAAGGTCTCGGAATCAATGTAACGCTTGTTCACGGCATACATGTCAACGAGCACAATGGCAGCCACGATGAGTGTTGCAACCATCTCGTTGAGTTTGCCCTTGAGGTAAGCAAAGACGACACCAAAACCAATCAAGAGGATGATGAGGCTGCGCCAAGCGTCACCGCTAACCAGCGCGCCGCGCACGGTAGCGATAGCCTCGTCCACACTGGGATACTGCTGAATCTGTCCTGTTGCCACCAATTGCTCGTGCTCCTCGGCCGAGAAGTGGCCAAAGATGCCCGGGAACAGGGCTGTGAGCAAGCAAATCAGGGCACACAAGCCGAAGCTGGCAAGGAGGGCCACCTTGTGCTTGCGCCATCCGTCAGGCTCCTTGAACAATTCACGCAGACCGAGCACAGCCAGGATGGGCATGGCAATCTCGGCAACAACCAGGATTGACGCGACGGTGCGGAATTTGTTGTACATCGGGAAGTGGTCAATCATCCAATCGGTGAGCCACATCATGTTATGGCCCCACGAGAGCAAGATGCTGATGATGGTGGCAATGAGCAAGGCCCATTTCGCCGGTCCCTTGACAATGAGGCATCCCAACAGGAAGAGGGCGCAGATGAGGGCACCCACATATACCGGACCGTTGGTCATCGGCTGGTCGCCGAAGTACTGCGGGAACTGACTCAGGATCTGCACATCCTGCTGATTCATCTGGGCCGTGTTGGCCATTTTCACAGCCTTAGGAGTCTCGGCCAGCGTGAGCAGACGGTTGTCACCGTGCTCGGGCTTGATGGTCGCACCACCCTTCACGTTAGGGATCAACAGGGTGAACGTCTCGCCCTTGCCATAGCTCCACTGGGTGATATAGTCCTTGTCCAGACCGCCATCGGTGGGCTTGGCATTCATCGCATCCTCTCCCTTGGGAGTGAGTTCACTGTGCCCGCCACGGATGGTTTCCTTAGCATATTTATAGGTCATGTACAGGTTGGGTGAGTTGGCCACCAGCGCCAGTCCGGCTGCCACAGCCAACACAACGGTGGCGATGCACCAACGCTTCACCTGCTTGTCCATGATAGCCTTGACCAGATAGGCGATGACAAGAGGCACGATGAGGAACATCGAGTAGTAGGTCATCTGCACATGGTTGCTGGCCAGCTGCAGGGCGGCAAAGAACGCCGCCACGGCCATGCCGCCCAGATACTTACCGCGGTAGCACCACACGATACCGGCAATAGTGGGCGGGATATAGGTGAGTACCATCAGTTTCCAGATGTGACCCGCACCCATCAGGATGAAGAAGTAACTCGAGAAGGCATAGCCGATGGCGCCCAAGATGGCATAGTACCACTTGACCTTGAAGGCCAGCATCAGCAGGAAGAAGCCCAACATGAGCAGGAAAATCCAGCTCACGGGGGTCGGGAAATACAGGCGGTAGAGCGCCGATGCGGGATTGAGCATCGTGGTACCGTCGTAGGACGGTGCAATCTGGAACGTGGGCATACCGCCGAACAGGGCATCGGTCCACCACGACTTCTCGCCGGTCTTGTCGGCATAGGCCTGCGTCTCCTGGCTGTTGGCAGCGCCCTGCATGATATCGTGCTGCTGCAGCACATCGCCGTTGATGTCATTGGGATAGAAATAAATCCATGAGATGGCGGCAAAGGCAATCACCGCAATCACAAAGTGGATCACGTCGGCCAGCGACAGCGACCCAATCAGTTTCTTGTCTAAGTTACTCTTCATTATTGTAGTTGATGATTAGGTTTTCTTGATTACAACCTGCAAAGGTAGGGAAAAGTTTTCAGTTTTCAGTTTTTAGTTGGGAGAATTTAGTGGAATGGGGAGTAATAGGAGGTGATGGGGAATAATGGGAGGACTGGGAAAACTGGGAATTATGGGGAGAGGGATTATGGGGGAACAAGGAGGGGCAACCTTTAACAACTAACGACTTGTGTTGTCACGGTTGTCCCTCCTGTGTTGTCTGGGTTGTCTGAAAAAAACTAAAACTCGGTGAAGGAGAGGGGCATGGTATCCTGGAAACTGTCGAGGATGTAGATCTTTTCCTTACCAGCGAGGATGAGTTCGATGGGATGACCGTTCTTCTCAAACTCCAAGAATGCCTGACGGCAAACGCCACAGGGAGCAGTGGGCTCCACAACAAACTCGTCTCGTGTGAAAGAAGTGATAGCTACCGACTTGACAGGTACACCAGGGTATTTTGCACCTGCAGCATAGAGTGCGGCACGCTCTCCGCAAATGCCTGCAAAGGCCGCATTCTCCTGATTAGCACCGATAAAGATCTCGCCGTTGTCAAGCTCCAGAGCGGCTCCAACCTTGAAGTTACTATAGGGAGAATAGGAGTGTGACGTGGCCTCACGGGCGAGGTCAACTAATTTTTTTTGCTCTTCGGTGAGCTCATTATAAGAATAAACCCTTACCTTTGTGGTGATTTTCTTTTCAGTCATAACAAAATTATGAGTTTTTACTTAGAACGCAAAATTATAGATAATTTCTCGATAAACAAGCGAATTTACGTTTTTTGCTTGATTTTTGCCGTTTTTTATGCCTTTACGGCCTCTTCTCAGACCACAAGACAGGATTATTTGGACTATATTGAGCGCTACAAGCCCGTAGCGTTGCAGTTTGAGCAGGAATATGGTGTTCCTGCCAGCATCACACTAGCGCAGGGCATCCTGGAGAGCTACGCAGGCAGGAGCCGCATGGCCCAGGAGGCCAACAACCATTTCGGCATCAAGGCCTACCATTGGCAGGGTGAAGTCTATGGTAAGAGTGACTCACTGAGCAACAGTGTGGGTTACCGCAAGTATGGCGCCCCCGAGGATTCCTTCCTCGATCACGCCAAGTTCCTCAAGGGTCCCCGTTACAGCATCCTCTATGAGCTGGAAGTGACCGACTATCGCAGCTGGGCACAGGGGCTTCGCGACTGCGGCTATGCCGAGGACGTCAACTATCCCACCAAACTCATCAACATCATCGAGCAATATGAACTGTATGCCCTTAACGGCGGTAAGCGACTTGACGGCGCCAAACCAGCCCAGCAGGTTGAGGCCGAGGAGGAGACCCCAAGCAGTTCACGTTGGCACCACCGCAAGCGCCGCGACCGCAACCGCGGCCAGAGCGATGTCCAGCAAGAGAGCACCCAAGAGCAACAGACTACTTACACGCCCATGCGCCAAGGTCGTGTCGCCTCCAGTGCCGATAACGATTAGTTCTAGTTTAATGGTTATAGTTATTAAGCTAAAAACTGAAGACTAAAAACTGACAACTAAAGAAAAAATATTACTACCTTTGTAGCCATCTAATGAACCTAACTTAATGTCAAACCTTTAATAATATTAGATTTTTATCATGTTTGGAAAATTTCAGGAACATCTCCAGAAGGAGCTCGCCGACATCCAGGCTGCCGGTTTGTACAAGAACGAACGTATCATCACCACGCCGCAGCGCGCCGATATCAAGGTGAAGCCCAACGACGAGGTGCTGAACTTCTGCGCTAACAACTATCTGGGTCTGAGTGACAACAGCCGCCTGATCAAGGCTGCCACCGACACCATGTCCCACCACGGCTACGGTATGTCATCGGTTCGCTTCATCTGCGGTACCAGCGATATCCACAAGGAACTGGAGGCTGCCATCGCCGACTATTTCCACACCGAGGATGCTATCCTCTACGGCTCATGCTTCGATGCCAACGGCGGTCTGTTCGAGGCCCTGTTGACCGAGGAGGACGCCATCATCAGCGACTCGCTGAACCACGCTTCGATCATCGACGGCGTGCGCCTGTGCAAGGCTAAACGCTACCGCTATGCCAACGCCGACATGGGCGAGCTCGAGGAGTGCCTCAAGCAGGCCCAGGAGCAGCGCTTCCGCATCATCGCAACGGACGGCGTCTTCTCGATGGACGGCAACGTGGCTCCCATGGACAAGATCTGTGACCTGGCCGAGAAATATGATGCCATGGTCATGGTCGATGAGTCGCACTCGGCAGGTGTCGTTGGCCCGACCGGCCACGGTGTAGCCGAGCAGTACAACATCTACGGCCGCATCGACGTCTTCACCGGCACGCTGGGCAAGGCCTTCGGCGGTGCTATGGGCGGTTTCACCACCGGTCGCAAGGAGATCATCGACATGCTGCGTCAGCGCTCACGTCCTTACCTGTTCAGCAACAGTATCGCTCCCGGCATCGTGGGTGCCAGCATCGAGATGTTCAAGATGCTCAAGGAGAGCAACGCCCTGCACGACAAGCTGGTGGACAACGTGAACTATTTCCGCGACAAGATGATCGCTGCCGGCTTCGACATCAAGCCCACCCAGAGCGCCATCTGCGCCGTGATGCTCTATGACGCCAAGCTGTCGCAGGACTTCGCTGCCGAACTGCAGAAGGAAGGCATCTACGTTACCGGTTTCTACTATCCCGTTGTTCCCAAGGGCCAGGCCCGCATCCGCGTGCAGGTATCGGCCGGTCACGAGCGTGAGCACCTCGACAAGTGCATCAACGCCTTCATCAAGATCGGCAAGCAGATGGGAATCATCAAGTGAGTTAATAGTGAATAGTGAATAGTTGCATCCGCCAACTAAGAACTGAAGGACTAAAACAACAATAAATACAATAATGACAATGTCATTTAGCAACACTTAGCAAATTGTATTTGTTGTACTTATTGTTTTCCTTTTTGAAATAAGAGACTAACAATCTTTTTTCACCCAGAGAAAAAACCTCATGTTGACGGTCGCTGGTGGATACACCAGCGACCGTCACTTTTCTGACCTATAGGTCTAAATAGATTACAAATATAAACTAGAAACTGCCTGTATCAGAGTCCTTATTTCGGAGTTTACGATCTATCTTAATATTCTTTCCTGTAGAGAAATCGTAACTGAAACCGAGAACAAACATCGACTTATTGTCGTCAATCCAAGTTTTATATGTATTTTGCAGAATGCTGGTCGGCATGCTGTAGCCTGAATAACGGGAGCAGGTGAAGAGCCAATAGTCAGTGGCAAAGATTCGCAAATTCTTCTTCTGCCAGTAAACCTGCAAGTGCGACTGGTTTTCCCCATCATCCAATGTAGAGCCGTTGAGGCGTTTTGAAACTATGCTCCCTACATAGGAGGCTCCCCAGTTACCCTTCCGGAACTGAACGGCATAGTAGAGCGGTGCCCACGTGTGATGGTAGTGCCCGATAATGGGGCTGCTGACGGTCTGATGAGACACATAACCTTGCAAAGTCAACGTCAGAATCTGACTCTTAAAGGGGCTAATGACCAGCAGGTATGACCCTCCCAGCTCACTGCTATAGTTGGCATTTTCGTTCGTGCCCACTATATATTGCTGGCCGTTAATCTCTTGCTGCGTGTAGTAGCGGTTAATAGGAGAATCGGAATATGAATAGTATAGTCCAACATGGGTCTGTAGCCAGCCGAGGTTCCATTTGTGGATAAGTTCCGACCGATAAGTGTTATAACTCTTCAGATACGGGTTGCCAATGCTCAGCACTCCAGGAATGACGAGGCTGGCATTGTTGCTGAGTTGTGAGATGAGTGGTGTATAGGATTTTGACGAGGTAACCCACTGAAGGCTCATCGTCTTCGATAGATTAGTACTCAGGATGAGCTCTGGTGTGAAGAGCCAGTGGGAGTCGCGGGCATCGGTGTTGTCCTGTGTCACCTGTGTCGCCCCAGCCCCGATACGGTACATCAGTTTTCCAAGATTGCCACTATACTCGGCATACATGTAATGCTGATAGCTGGCTGAAGAGTACTCATAGTCCTTATAGTCGGAGAGCACATTACTGATGGTGGCGTTCGAGCGTCCGAACGATCCGCGATAGCCCAAGCTTAGGTTGCTCTTTTCCCATTTCTTCGTATAAGCCAATTCACCAATAAATGAGTACTTGTTGTTCTGCTGCTCTTGGTTGTCTGCCAGCCATACCTCACCATCGCTGACAGCAACCTCCTCAGCCCAGTTCTTGCTGCTGTTGTGATAATAGGTACCCACAAGGTCGATCGAAAGTTCCTGATTCTTAGGCAGCGTTTTCTGGACATACACATTTAGGTCTGGACCGAATGTGCTCATACGGCTTCCAAATTCACCTTTTCCTGCAATAGAAGTGTTAAGTGTTGATGTGTTTTGGATATCACTCTGCCCATCGCTATGACTATGATTGAAATGAGGTGTTGCCACAATCTGCACTACTATGTTGTCTTGTTTGTTGTAGGTGTATTTAATGACGGGATCGTTCCAGGTATAGCCGAATTTGTCATGGGCTTTTTTTTGATAGTTGTAATGAACAGGATACGCTGGTGCAGTTTCGTTGGTAAGGTACCTTTGCAGTGTATAGTCGTAAGTCTGTTCGTAAAAACGTTTCGTATAGTCGCGCAAGCTAAACGAATAAGAGAGTGAAAGCTGATGGTTGCCTGAAGTCAGGTTCAGGTAGGCCTCATCGTCTGTGAAGCCTGTCGTGAAGGCTGTCCTTGCTTCGATGCCTGCGTTGATGCCAGTTTCCATCCGCTTGGTAATCACGTTGATGAGTGTTCCGGCATCGGCATAGCGGGCAGGAGGAATGTTGTAGTATTCTACCCTTGAGATCTTGTCTGCAGGAATGCCTTTTAAGTCAATGTCTGATGCTGCTACGCCATTGATCAGTATCTTCACGCTGCCGCCGTCCATTCGCTGAATCTTATTGCTCACCGGATCGATTTTCAGGTCTTCAACATGCTCCAGCAGGTCACGGACATCGCGGGCTTGCCTTATTTGCTCAATAGTGAAGGTATGGACCGACTTATCCACATAGTTCATGATACGGTTACCCTCTACTGTCACACCGTTGATGATATACTCAGCAGGCCGCATCTGAATAGTGCCCATATCACCTGCCACGCAATTACGATAGTAGGTGCGATAGCCGACAAAACTGCACTTCACGATGACGCGTTTGGCCTCAGTAGGAATCACGAAGCGGCCGCCCTCATTGCTGACGCCTCCTGTGAGCAGCGTTGAGTCGGCAGGATTAAGAAGAGTAATGGTTGCATATGCCATGGGTTGGCCTTGTTCGTCGACGATGGTGCCCTTGTAGCGCGTGGAGGCCTTCTGCGGGCACTCGACGGCGATTTCCTTGCCCTGCACAGTCATCTTGATGGGATAGAAACCGATCATCTGCTGGATGGCATCGGGCACCGACTTGTTCTTGACCGACGTCGTCACCCTGAAGTCCTCCAACTCATTATAGAGAAAACTGATGTTGTATTCACTGCTTTGCTCGTTGAGCCACCTTAACGCCTCGCTCATCGATACGTCATTGAACAACCGCGTCACCCGCTGCCCAAAGGCAGCCGTGGCGATGCAAAGGCACGCCACGAGAAAAATCATGCGCCTTGCCATCATTCCACCACGATTGTATTGCCTTCTTTACTGATATTCACACTCTCGAACAGGTTGAGGCGCTCCAGCACCGCATCCAAGGCCTCATCGGGCTGCCACACGAAGTAGAAGCGCAGCGCGCGGGCGTCCTCGTTGCGGAACTCGACCTGCATGCTATAGTGGGGCGCAATCTTTTCCAGCATCTGGTCAAGGGGAAGATTGTCAAAGACAATCGGCTCCACGGCCACGGTTGCGGAGTCGGCCACGCCAAGGCGAGGCCCTACGGATGCTTCGGTTTGGGACGTTGTAGCGACTTTCTCGGTCGTTTCTATGGATTTCTCATTGGTGCTGTGGCGCACGGCATGGATGGCGGCATAGGTAAAGGCCGAGAGCATGAGCACGCCGGCAATCATCGCGGCAACCTTGAGCCAGCGGCGGTTGTTCACCGGGGCGAAATGTTGTTGCTCAAAGCGTTGCCACTCGCCATCGACATCGGGCTCGGGAATGTCGGTCATCGCGCGCTTGGCGGTGGCCAGTTGCTCCAGCATCTCGTCGTCGAGCATTGCGGCCAACTGCTCGTCGGTGTAATTCTCGGGGTGCTCGTGCATTTCGAGCAAGAGACGGATTTTATCGTTCTGTTCCATAACGTCTATTGTTTTGAATTGTTGAAATAGGCATTGATTTTCTCCAATGACTGTGACAAGTGGTGATGGACTGTCGTGCGGCTCACACCCACGGCTTCTGCGACCTGCTGACAGGTCATGTCCTGCAGGTAGCGCAAAGTAAAAATGCGGCGCGACAGCGGTGGCAAGTGGTTGTCGATGTAATCACGCAATTCGGCAAGCATCATCGTGTCGTCGGGGCCATTGGCTAGCGGTTCGGCATTTGTTGAAAAGAGCCTGATGAATCGTTCCCGCATGTGCTTGTGACGGATCACGTTGATACAACTGTTGCGCACGCACGTCAGCAGGAAACCCTGAGCATTGTCGCTGCGAATGGTCATGCCGCCGAGCAGAGAGGCGAAAACGTCGCTCACGACATCGCGCGCCTCGTCGGCATCGTAGAGCAACGACACCGCCAGGCGGAACATCGCCGTGTAATGCGTTCTGAACAGTATTTCCAATTCACTTTTTGTCATAGTCTTGGGTCAATTACACTTGATAGACGTTTCAGACCAAGGAAATGTAAACCCGTTTTCTTTATTTTTCAACATAAAAAAAGCGGCTGCGGGTAGCACAATCCACCCGCGGCCGCTATGGTTATGCATAGGTCTTAGAGGTTATTGAAGCGGTGCGATGGAGGCAGCCTTGACGGTAAAGAAGTTGTTACCGTCGGATTTTAACAGGTTATACTCGCTGTGGTTGCCCCAAGAGGCAGGCTTGTCCTCGATGGAGGTGTCCTCGCCCGTGTCGTTGTCGATATAGGGGGCAATCTTACGGTGCCAGGCGCGGATGCGCGCTTGTGCCGCTTGACGATCCATCATGGCGTTACCAGTGGTGACCAGGAACTTAAGGTGCTTGATGTAGATGGCCTTGAAATCGTCAAAAGCAAGAATTCTGGAGATGAGCCTGTTGCTGCTTACGCCCCAGTTGAGGGGATCCTGACGCCCGGCGTCACTCTGGTTGCCGCAGCGCAGTGTCGTGCCCAGCGTGTTGTCGTAGTCGAATGGGATGAGGAAGAACTTGTAGTCGTGCAAGTCCTTGCTGTTGAAATACAGGTAGTAGTTGTTAGCGTTATTCCAGTAATCATCCCACATGCCGACAGCGACGTTTACAGCATAGGTCTTGAGCAATAAATCGATGTCGGTAACCTGTTGAATCCAGGTGTAGAATTTGCTGTCGCTCAAGCCGTTGATCATGTTCATGAAGTTCTGAAGCTGCAACTTGGCCGTGTCAAATTCCTCGACCTGGGTCTGGAGCGTGTAGGCATGGCGGTCATCGCTATCGTCGTCATACCAGATATCGCCGTTAGGATTGTTGAGACCTGCGGCTGAGTTGCGGCATTTCCACAGGAAGCCGTTGTTGGAGCCGAAACGGGTCTTACGGTCCTTGAGGTAGCGCTTGTCGATGGGCTCCATCATCTCATAGACACCAAAATAGGCTTCCTGGCTATCGCCTTCGACATGGATCCACAGGCGGCAGTAATTATCTCGGACAGCCGTCCATACGCCAGCCCTGCGGAACAGCTCAAAGCAGAACATCTCGCGCACGTACATCGGATCATCCTTGAACCACTTGAGGTACAGTTTGCGCACGCCTTGAATGGTGTGGGCGTCATCCTCTTCATACTTGTACAGGTTGATGCCAAAGTGGGCATGGTGCCAGTCGGTGTTTCCCGCTTGATGCATCTCGCCTTTCCGTCCCTCGGGGCGTCGGCGCGATGTGTTGCCCTTGATGCGGATGCCGATATTGTCGATGACCGATGTCTCACCATCCTTGACAAAGGTGATAGCGCCCGTGATATACTGAGTGGTATAGATGTTGTCGTCATAAAGCGACAGCAGCCTGTTCCATTCGCTTAGGCTGACCTCCAGATGAATCTCGGGCAAAGCCTCGTCATCCCATACATAGTCATAACCTTCCTTGACATGCTCGGGGAACTGGCCGTTAAGGAGGTAGTCGATGAGCGTGCTTACATCCGCGATGTTGACTTCGCCGTCAAAGTTGACATCTGCGCGCTTGCGTGTATCATAGTTTGCCCAACTGCCCAAAATGATGTCGATGATGTCATTGAGGTCTGAGATGTTGATTTCGCCATCACCGTTGACATCGCCTATCTGTAAGGTCGAGGGGTCGGGCAGGGGCGGTTCCACATACTCCTGGATGTTGAAGGTGAGGTTGTTCAGGTTGAAGGTGAACTTGTAGGAGCCATCGCCAGTGAACTTGTAGGAATGGTTGTTGTTGCTCTTGCGTGTCGAGTAATAGGCATTCAAAACGACGGTCATGGTGCCGTTCCCGCTTGGACCGTAACGATAATTGGCGTTAAAGTCGGTCCAGTCGCTCGTGAGCCCGTCGGCAAAGACGAACCACACCGTGCCGTTGATATAGGTCGTGTAGGTGTAAACCCCATTACCGTTATCGGCCATCTCGACACCGGCTGCGGGATTCCAGTTGCCAAAGGGGTCATTGCCCACGATATAGATTGACGCCTGTGCTGGCAACGTAGCCAGCACTGACGTCATGAGCATCAATATGAGATGAAAACACTTCTTCATTCTTATGAATTATGGTTATGGTGCATGATGGGATATTATTCTGCAGTATTCCTCAAACTGTTGATGGCTTGGGCCTTGACGTTGAAGAAGTTGTTGCTGTCATCGTTCATCAGGTTGTATTCTGGATGAGTGCCAAAAGCGGCGGGTTTGTCCTCGATGGCCATCTCCCAGTTGGTGTCGTTGGTGATGAAGGGCGCGATGCGGGAATACCAGCCATTGATACGGGCCTGGGCCGATTTGCGGTCCATCAGGCCATGCTGTTCATCGACCGCTTCGAGAAGATACTTCACATAAATCTCCCTGAAATCCTCAAATTTAATGATTCGGTAAATGAGGGGATTTCTTGGCAGGCCCCAATTAATCGGGTTTTGACGGCCGGCATCAGTTTGGGCACCGGCTGTTGTGCAGGTTCCCAACGTGCTATCGTAGTCATAGGGGATAAAGAAAAACTTGTAGTCATCTAATCCCTTGCCGCTGAAGTACAGGTAATAGTTGTTGGCATGGTTCCAATAATCGTCCCAACTGCCCAAAGCCACGCTGATGGCATAGGTGTGCAACAGCAGGTCCACGTCGGTGACTTGCTGAATCCACACATAGAACTCCTCATCGTTCAAACTATTGAGTTTGTTCATGAAGTCAACGAGTTGCACCTTGGCGGTGTCAAATTCCTCGGTCTGAGTCTCGAGCGTGTAAGCGTGGCGGTCATCGGTGTCGTCATCATACCAGATGTCGCCGTTAGGGTTGGTGAGACTCGTGCCACTCCTACATTTCCACAGGTAGCTGTTGCTGGAGCCGAACTTATCCTTGCGGTCTTTAAGATAACGCTTGTCAATGGGCTCTAAAAGCTGATATACACCGAAATAGACTTCGTTGGCATCACCCTCGACATGTATCCACAGGCGGCAGTAGATGTCCCTGATGGCAGTCCAGATGCCCGCCCGGGTGAACAGATTGTAGCAGAACATTTCCCTCACATAGCTCGGGTCGGCGCTGCAGCACCTGAGGTGGATTTTGCGGATGCCGTCAATCGTGTGGTCATCATCATCGACATACTTGCGCAGGTTGACGCCGAAGTTGACACGCCGCCAGATTTTGGTATCGGTCTGATGGGGAACGCCATACTGGTTTCCTTCAGGACGGTGGCGGGAAGAGTTGCCCCTAAGCCTTAGTCCCACACTGTCGACCCTTGTGGTGTCACCCTCTTTGATGAAGATGATATTAGCCATGACATACTGGGCCGTGTATTTGTTGGCGTCATAGAACGCAAGCAGCCTGTTCCATTCATCCACGCTCACATTCAGGTGGATTTCGGGTATTACCTGATCGTCCCATACGTAGTCATAGCCCTCCTTGACGGGCTGGGGTAGTTCTCCGCCAAGCAGGTAATCGATGAGCACTGTCACATCCCCGATAGTCACGTCGCCGTCATGATTAACATCGGCCCAGCGTCTCGTATCATAATTGGCAAACTGGCCCAACAGGATATCTATCATCAAGGTAACATCGGCTATGCTGATTTGGCCGTCGGCATTCACGTCGCCAACCTGAATGCTGAAAGGATCCACAGCACTGGTTGATTTGAATTCAACCGCACTTGTGAATAAATCAGCCTCGGATTCACTCATGAAGTTGGCAGCTTGAGCTGGCACGAATGTCGATGCTATGAAAGCGACAATCAAGTAATATACATTTTTCATATCAAGTTGGATTAATTTACAGGGGTGGTTTATTCTTCATCCTGGTTGTACCAAGTGGAGTACATCAGGTAGTTCTTGGCAATTTTCACGTTGATTTCGCTGGCCTGTGAGGGGTCAACCATCTTTTTGAATTTTGCCGGACTGCCTGCCCACAACTCGTGGGGACCCACTTTGGTACCGCCCAGCACGACACTACCGGCGGCAATGATAGCGCCCTCGCCAATCTCGGCGTGGTCTAGGATGATGCTACCCATACCGATGAGTGCCATGTCGCCTATTTTTGCGCCATGGACGACCACATTGTGACCGATAGACACGTCATTACCGATTTCGGTGACCGATTTCTCGTACAGGGTATGAATGACACTATTGTCCTGAATATTGACGCGATTACCGATGGTGATTGTGTTCACGTCGCCGCGCAGGACAGCGTTGAACCAAATGCTGCAATCGTTACCCATGGTAACATCGCCCACAACGACTGCGCTGTCAGCGAGGAAGCAGTTCTCTCCGATTTTGGGGTCAAATCCCCTTACTTTTTTTATGATAGCCATATATTATTTTTAGAGTTTAAAGTTTAGAGTTCTTGGGTTTTGGCGGCGAGCCATGCGGCATCGTCGGCATTGAGCAGCGGGGTGACGCGCTCGCGCACCATGCGGTGATAATCGTTGATTTGAGCCACTTCCTCGGCAGTGAGCATCGTGCGGTCGATGAGTTGTTTGTCATAGGGGAAGAGCGTTAACGGTTCAAAAGCAAGAAAATCGCCGAATTCATCGGTTTTTTCGGCCTCGGTGACAAGCAGCAGGTTCTCGGTGCGGATGCCGTATTCACCCGTCTTGTACAGGCCAGGCTCGTTACTCAGGATCATGCCGGGAGCCAGCTTGACATCGACCAAGTTGGTGCGTATGCTTTGAGGTCCCTCATGGCAACCTAGGAAATGTCCCACGCCGTGACCTGTACCGTGACCATAGGTCATGGCCTCCTGCCACAGCGGCAAGCGAGCGAGCACATCGAGTTGGCAGCCCGTGGTGCCCACGGGGAACTTGGCACGTTGCAAGGCGAGATGTCCCTTGAGTACAAGCGTGAAATCGTGTTTCTCTTGCGGGGTGGGGTTGCCTAGGGTGATGGTGCGGGTGATGTCGGTGGTTCCGTCAAGGTATTGGGCGCCGCTGTCCACGAGCAGGATGCCCTCGCCGTGCAGTGTTGAGGCACTCTCGTCGGTTGCCTCATAATGCACTATCGCGCCGTGTTCCTTGTAGCCGCAAATCATGGCGAAGCTATCCTCGCGATACAAGTCCTGCTGGGCGCGGAATTCCTGCCCCTTGGTCCACACGTCTACCTCGTTGATGGAGCCCGAGGGGGCCTCCTGTTCAATCCATCGGAACAAGCGCACGAGGGCGGCGCCATCACGTTCCATGGCGTGACGGAAACCCTCAATCTGGACATCGTTCTTGATGCATTTGAGGTCGGTGATGGGCGAGCGGAAGTAGACTTTGGCACAGGGTAGGGCATTGGCCATCGTGTCGCTCACGCGGTTGGGGTCGATGAGGACCACCTCGTGCTCGTTCACACGCTCCAGGAAATGGATGATGTCGTCATAGTCTCGTACCTTGATGTCGCAATCCTTGAAGTGCTGCCGCACCTCGTCGGTAACCTTGTTTTCATCGATGAAAACGACTTTTGTCTTGCGGGAAATATAGGCAAAGGCGATGGCGACGGGAGTGAATGGGATGTCGTTGCCGCGCAGGTTGAGCAGCCAGGCGATGTCGTCGAGTGCTGTGACCAGCATGGCGGTCGCCTCGTTGCGTTCCAGCACATTGAGCAAACGCTCAATCTTGTCATTGGCCTCTTCGCCCGCATATTGCACATCGTGCACAAAGGCAGGTTCGCTGGGCCTTTCAGGGCGATTGGTCCAGATGACGTCGGCAGGATAAAACTCGGTGGCGAGCATGAAGCCGTTCTCGCCGCAAAAACGCTCCAACAGGTTAGCCTCCTGGGCGCTATACAACCGTCCGTCGATGGCGATGACCGCGTCTTCCTCAAGGTTGTCGCGCAACCACTCGTGGATAGTGGGGTCGTTACCCATGTTCTCTTTCATCATCACGAAACCACTGTCAGCCAGCTCGATGTTGGCTTGCAGGAAATAGCGGGAGTCGGTCCACAGGGCAGCTTGATCGAGGGTCACAACGGCCGTGCCATTGCTGCCGGTGAAACCGCTGACCCAGTCGCGGAATTTCCAGTGGTCACAGATGTATTCACTCTGGTGGGGATCGGTGCCGGGAATAATCACCGCATCGACATTCAGGCGACGCATCTCATCGCGCAGTGCCTCAAGATGAGGATAAGTCTCTTTACTCATAAATCGTTATCTATTGTTTTGTTCGTTCTTGGATTACTGACCTGCAAAGTTACAATTTTCTCTCATAAGAAATTGCAACACGAGGAATTTTTCATGCGAGTAAGGAGTGATAAAGAAAAATGTAGAAAAATTTTCTACAGTGAAGGGTTTGGTGATTCAGGAAGAAAAGTGTATTTTTGCAACGTTGAAAAAGCTGATACAAGCATCACATGAGTTTTTGAAGGAAACATATTGGAATAGTATGAAAGACGATGTTGCAACAATGTCGAAAGATATGGTCGTAACGTATTGAAAATCTTATCGCTGGAACAAAGTGTAGTAGGGTGAACTATGTCCTTACGGATCATCCGCCTCTGATGCTAAAAGGCATCAGAGGGAGGGGGAGAGGTAAGACCTCTAGATAACCCACTGGGCTCCCACACTCAAGTGTAACCTAAAGGGTCGCTACAAGGGAGCCGTTGCGGCTGATGTTTGTACTGCTATGCCAATACACATCGGTAAAGAAATTGAAGCTGAGCTGCGCCGTCAAGGGCGTGGCGTGATGTGGTTTGCCCGTCGCCTCCACTGTGACCGTACTAATGTGTATAACATCTTCAAGCGCGAGGGAATCGACACGATACTGCTGCAGCGCATCAGTGACGTGTTAGGGCGTAACTTCTTTCTGCTCTATTGCCAGGAAGATTTTGGGTGTGTGGAAAAAGTTTCAACGGATGTGTAGTACTATATGCAATACTCCAGTATAACCCATGATTATGATAAGCAGTAATTTTGCATTTGCCAATTGAAACGGATCCATATCGGCTCAATGGCGTTAGCGTCTATCATTGTTCATACGACTATAATATAGAAGAAAATGAGTACAAGAAGAGGTGAAATGAACTGTTGGCAATATCCTCGTGAGCCGCCTGTGCAATCTTGACATCGCTGCATATTTCGAGTTTTTTATGATTTTATGTTTATTATACCCTAGCTAAGTATAGATGGGGCCCGGGGCCGCGAGATTTAGAAAAGAGAATCAACACAACGTCGCTCCGGCAAATGCAAGAGCCCCCCTCTTGTCCGATTGACCTATGGAGGGGGGCATTTTTTGATTAAAGAAGGCTCGCCATTAAGGGCGGTTACAGGGAAATGCCAATACACATCGGTAAAGAAATAAAGGCGGAGTTGGAGCGTCAGGAGCGTGGAGTGACATGGCTCGCTGACAAATTACATTGCGACCGCACCAATGTGTATAACATCTTCAAGCGCGAGGGAATAGATACCCGCCTGCTCGAGCGTATCAGCGTCATCCTTCACCGCAATTTCTTCGCCTTGTATTGCCAGGAAGAGAGCATCAAAGATGAAAATATTTCTACAGATGTGTAGAATAATGCACAACACACAAAGCCTATAGGTTTTGGCTTTAATTAATACTTTTGCGATTAGTTGCTATCTCAGTCATTCTGACTGGTGCTATCACGACAGCTGAACTGTTTATTAATTAAAAACTAAATACTTATGAAGAAGTTATTATTATCAATTGTGCTTATTTTGTTGTCAAGTTTGAGTGCGAGTGCTATCTATTTTGACGATGATGGCATTCAGCAGGGGTATCGTGGTTTTGCCGATTTCTCTTATACGTTGGGTGTGGGAGACTGGGGCAAAAATCATGACCGCATTGGAATCATGACATCACATGGCTATCAGATTGCACCGCAATTCTTTGCCGGTGTAGGTGTGGGCTTCAATTACTATTTCAATGGGCACGATGAGTTGTGCAGCCTTCCTGTTTTCGCTCATTTCCGCAGTGATATCCTCGATGAGGAGATTACGCCCTACATCGACCTTAGGGTGGGTTACTCACTGATTGATGTCAAGGGAGTGTATATCAATCCTTCGGTCGGTTGCAGGTTTGAACTTACAGATGACATCGGTCTCAACGTTGGCGTTGGATACACGATGCAACAGGCAGAGTATATTTTTTATTATGGCAGTGAAAAGAAGAACTGTGGCGGTATTGACTTTAGGGTAGGTATCGATTTTTAAATGATAGATTCAAGGAGATTGGTATAATGAAAAGGAAGGTATTAAAACTGATAATTGCTGGCACACTAACAATGTTATTTGCGTGCGTCTCACCCACTCGTCTTAATTTCTCGTGCGATGATCCCACTGTCGAGATTTATATTGATGGAGAGTATGCCGGTAAGGCATTGGTGAGTTATGTGTTTCCCAACTCAAAGCAAGATGTAGTGGTGAGTTGCTATGAAGACGGCAAGGAAGTGTATCACCGCACCTTCAGCAAGGAAGGTCGAGTCAATAATGAGTTAATCGACTTGCAGATCGAGAGGAATCTGCAGTATTCATCAGGTGGTAGAAAAGCAAAGACTAACTAATTAAAATTGAAAATAGACATGAAAAAGAGAGTATTATTGACCATGTTACTAGTGCTGTGCACCGTTGTCTGTGCATCGGCATTTGGAAAGACTAAGATCGTCAAGATCTCGGTGGAACCACGTGAGGCAGCGATCTATGTGGATAACACTTTTGTGGGAAACGGCTATGGTGAGTTTCCTTGTCCCAAGAAGAAAAATTCAGTAGCTGTTATCCGCGTTGAGTGTGATGGCTATCTTACTATCAACACCAAATTCTATGGTGGAGATAAGCGCGAGAGTTTACATCTAGTGATGCAGCCCGACGGTTTTATCAACGGAACCGAACCATCGGGTGCGGTAAACAAGTTCTTCACGATAGAAGTTGATAAGAAGTTCTTTACCAAAAAAACTGACGGAACTTACGACACCAAGGCCGCTTGGAAGTTGCTGCACCAGGTCTTGCTGAATTATTTTGATGAAATCGAGACCACTGATTTTTATAGCGGTTATGTGCAGACCCCGTGGCACTACACTGATTTCACAATGAGTGATAAACAGTTGCGCAATCGAGTTATTATCAGGGATGTCTCTAATCCCGAGCTGGTGGCATTTCAAATCAAGGTGTTGAGCGAGGTGGCCGCTACTAAACTGGGTAAACACGGCGAGTTTGTCGAGATTGATCGCATCCCTAGGGAACTGGCTCCCCTTATCCAAGAGCTGCAGACTCGAGTAGGTAAATTGTATAGTTTTTAATCCAAGATAATCGGTCAGATGAATAAAAAGATTTTATTTAATGTATTTTTGATGGCTGCATTAGCACTTGTTGCCAGGGCCAATGTGATTGTTGATGATTTTAGCGCCAATATTTACAGCTGGAATGAAGGTGAGATAGACGGAGATATCGGCGCCATCGCTATTATCAATGGTCAGCTGGACATCAAGTCAAAGCACGATGAAGTCGCTCTTAAGACCCACTGTTATGCCCCAATAAATGTCGAAAAAGACTTCAGGATTACGGCTCATGTTGTAATTGATAAGCTCAAGGACGACAAGCAGGTGGGACTCATCTTTAACTATCGTGATGACGGTAACTTCTATTGCTTCGCATTCAATGAGTATGCTGTTAGCTTCAGGCGCTATGAGAATAACGTTGAAGTGGGGAGCTATCATCAAGGTATCAAGTGGAAAAAGAAGAAAAATCTTGAGCAGGACTGGACTCTGGTCAAGGAAGCCGATGAGTTGGCTTTTTGGGTCGATGGTCAGGAAATTATCCGCATCAGGTATATGCCTCTAGCCTATTGTGGCGTTGGCTTTTACACCATCAGCAAACAGAGGCTTATTGTGGACAAAATAGAATATGAACAATAACTTGTCCGCCACGTTTAGATAAATAGAAAAACGGGTCGATGCTTACCAGCTATCGGCCCGTTTTTTTCGATGGAATCAGGGTATTTACTCGAAGATGGGGGTGCCGATGCAGGCGTTGGGTGCCTGGATGTGGAGCATGGCGCACACGGTGGCGGCGATGTCGGTCATGTGGGTGAGGCGTGAGGTCTCACCAGGGGTGATGTGCCATCCCATAAAGATGAGCGGGATATGGGAGTCGCTCTGGCTCCAGGTGCCGTGGTTGGAGCCGGCCCATTCGGTTTTTCCGGCATAGACTCCTGTGCGGGGTACAATGTATATCTCGCCGCTGCGACCGGGGAAATAGCCCAGCTTGATGCGTTCCTTGAGGATTGTAGGGATAGGATAAGAATCGAGGTGGGCAACGTCGAGGGCCCACTGGATTTCCTCGGGCACCTCCAGCGCAGCACATGCGGCACTCATCACTTGGTCATAGTCAAGTCTATTGGCTTTGATGACCTCGTGGTTGAGGTAGAAAGTGTACTCCATCTCGGCTTTGAGCAGGCTGTCGACGCCAAACTGTTGTTTGAGCAGTTTATTGGCCTCGATGAGAGCGTCGGGGTTGTGCCAGCAGCCGCTGGGCAATCCGTGGTCGGTCATTGTGGGATAGCTCCATGTGCCGCCGTGGTCGGCGCTAAGGAACAGTAGGTAGTTGTCGCGCCCGATGCGTTGGTCGAGTACCTCGATGAAATGGGCCAGTTCCTTGTCCAGCTGCCAGTAAATGGAGTCCACCTTGGGCGAGTGCACACCATAAGAGTGGGCACACATATCGGTGTTGGAAACGCTGATGGTGAGCATGTCGGTTACCTCACCCTGGCCCAAATTCTCGTTCATGAGCGCCTGCTCGGCGAGGGCAAAAGTTAATGTGGTGCCAGTGGGCAGGTTATAGATGTCGCTGGCTAACTCGTTGCGATGGCCCTTGTTGAAATCGGCAACCCATTTGGGGAGTTTATTCATATAATAGGTGCTGGTGACGAATGACTTGCTGCTACCGTCATACCAATAGGCGCCGACGGGATGATGGCCCGCTGGAAGGACGGCAGCGCGGTCCTTGAGGGCGACACCCACGGTACGGCTCTTGAAGTTGGTGGCCAGTTGCAGTTGGTCGGCAATGGTGGTGGTGATGAGGTTGCGCGGTGATTTGCCGCGGGTCTTCTCATTACCGCCCACACCGCGCTCAGTATCGTCTTGGACGCTTGTCACGTTCTTGCCGTTAAGCATGAAATTGTTGCCGGCGATGCCATGAAAGGCGGGTGTGGTGCCCGTGTAGATGCAGGAGTGTCCTATAGCGGTCACGGTGGGCACATAATCGATGATGGTGTTGTTGCAGGAGTAGCCATCGTTGAGTAGCGTTTTGAAACCGCCCTCGCCCCAAGTGTAGGTGTGAAGATAGTCCCACCTCATTTGGTCGACAACAATACCCACAACCAATTTGGGCCTCTCCACTTGGCTGCTGGCGCATAGCGCCACAACAGCCATCATAACAACCAATAATCTCTCCATTCTCTCCATATCCTAAATTGTTAAAATACAATGCTTTATCTAATTATTATAAAAGGAAAACAATAAGTACAATAAATACAATATTAATTTCTGTATTTATGGACAATTCGTCCATCAACAGTGAGGATATCGCGTTTCTCCTCATCATAAAAATATCTCTCCACTAAAGCTTTTTTTCCAGAGAAATTCACAATAATTCCGCTAGGACATTTAAGGAGCCTCATATAGTTAAATAGTTGAGCTCTCATATCTCCATTCAAATCATCAACAGATTTGCACTCGATGATAATGCTTTCTTTACATAAAAAGTCAATGCGGTAAATGGCATCCATCATCTTTCCGTGGTAAGAAGGGTGAATGGTTAATTCCTTTTTGAATGGAATTGATTGCTCTTCTAGTTGAAGCTTTAGTCCTTCTTGATAGCAAAACTCATTTAGCCCAGGCCCTAATTCACTGTGCACTTCATATATGGCACCCACGACATCAAAGACGTGCTCCTTTAACTTTTCTAGGTCAATCATTATCAATGATTTGTATTTATTGTATTTATTGTTTTCTTATTAGTTTATGATTTGATGATTGTAATAGTTGTATAATCGAGGGGGTTAGAGGTGGCGGGTGGTGCCGCGGACGACGAGGCGGGTCTTGACGATGCGTTTTTCGGCGTGGTCATGCGGTAGGGTACCCTCTACAAGTCCGATGAGGACATCGGCCGCCTCTTTTCCGACCTGGGTGCCGCGTTGCTCTACTGTCGTGAGCATAGGATCGCAAACGGTGGCGCGGAAGCCGTTAGTGAAGCCACAGATGCTCACCTCATCAGGGACGACATAGCCCAACCGTTTCACCACCGCAAGGATGCCGATTGCGGTCTCGTCGTTGACGGCAAAGAAAGCATCAGGACGGTCATCCATTTGCATCATCGCGGGCGTAATGCGTTCGGCATCAGCGCGGTTGTCACATATGCGCACGAGCGACTCGTCGAGTGTGAGGCCGTGCTTATACAACGCGTCACGGTAGCCGTTGAAGCGGTTCTTGCCGATTTGGAGGTTCATGGATGTGCCATAGAAGGCGATGCGCTTGCAGCCAGTGGTGATGAGGTGGGAGACCGCATTGAACGTTCCCATATAGTCATCGACGACGACGCGGCTGGCGTTGAGTGCGGGGCAGATGCGGTCATAGAAGACCAGTGGCACGCCCGACGCCGTGAGGTGCTCAAAGTGGTCATAGCGCTCGGTGTCCTTGGCCTGGGAGACAATGATGCCGCAGACCTTGTTCTTGAGCATCGACTCACAGATTTGTACCTCACGCTCATAGCTCTCGTTGCTTTTTGCCACGATGATATGGTAGCCACGCGCCGAGGCCTCGGCCTCGATGCCATCAAGAATTGACGAGAAATAGTAGTGTACCAGTTCGGGTACAATCACGCCAATGGCGCGTGACGGGTTGCGACGGCTGTGCCTTAACTGCTCGGCAATGACGTTAGGGAAGTAATTGTGCTCACGGGCATATTGCTGGATAGCCTGCCTGCGTTCTTTGGAAATACTCGGACTATCGCTTAAAGCTCTTGACACAGTGGCAACCGATACGCCCAATTCCCGGGCGATATCCTTCATCGTCATGTGTTGGTTATGATTCATACTGTTTGCTACATGAGATGGTTATTAATTAAGTGCGAAATTATAACAAAAAAACGGATTGCGCAAACGATTGCATTTAATTAATTATAAAATTAACATTATAAAAAAAGAAAAGATTACTAAAAATATTTATTTTTGCCCTGTTTTAATTGCCTTAAAACGGCCATTTAGAACCATGCGGCCAAGTGCGGTCATCAACAAATGATATTAATTGTTTGATTTAAATACTTAATTATCAACATAATATTAACTTTAAAAATTAAAAGATGAAGCAGGTAAACTTCAGAATTCCTTTTAGGATTCTTACCCTTGTGATGGGACTGTTCCTGTCACTGGGAGCCTATGCACAGATTACTGTGAATGGCTTAGTGAAGGATGCAACTGACGAGCCTGTCATCGGCGCGAGTGTTCGTGTCGTTGGCACCCAGCAGGGTACTGTGACCGACTTTGACGGTCTGTTCACCCTCGAGGGCGTGCCCCAGGGCGCCAAGCTCCTGATCACTTCTGTAGGCTACGAGGACCACGAGGTCACCGCAGCTAGTGACTTAGTTATCACCTTGGCCGAGAGCACCCAGATGCTTGAAAATCTGGTGGTCATCGGTTATGGTGTAGTAAAGAAAAACGACTTGACTGGTTCGGTAACGGCACTTAAGCCCGATGCCAAGAACAAGGGTGTCGTTGTCAGCGCTCAGGACATGCTCGGCGGTAAGGTAGCCGGTGTGAGCGTGACCAGCAACAGTGGTGAGCCTGGTGGCGGTGCAACCATCCGCGTGCGTGGTGGTTCGTCACTGAACGCCAGCAACAACCCCCTCATCGTTATCGATGGTATCGCCATGGATAACAACGGCGTGAGCGGTCTGTCCAACTCCCTGTCACTGGTTAACCCCCAGGACATCGAGAGCTTCAACGTGTTGAAGGACGCTTCGGCCACTGCTATCTATGGTAGCCGTGGTTCTAACGGTGTCATCATCATCACCACCAAGAAGGGTCGCCGTGGCCAGAGCCCCAGCGTATCCTACAATGGTAGTGTGACCTGGAGTATGAAGAAGAAGACCATCGACGTGATGGACGGTGACGAGTATCGCGCATTTGTGAAGGAGATCTTCGCTGGTAACACCCGTGAGGAGAACGCCCTGTCGCTGCTCGGCAACGCTAACACCGACTGGCAGAACGAGATCTACCGCACGGCCCTCAGTCATGACCACAACCTGACGGTTGCTGGTTCGCTGGGCACTTTCTTGCCCTACCGTGTATCGGCAGGTTACACCGATCAGGAAGGTATCTTGAAGACTTCAGACTTCAAGCGCTACACCGTTGCTTTGAACTTGAACCCCTCGTTGTTTGACGATCATCTGACCTTCAACCTGAACGGAAAGATGGCTTGGACCAAGTCACGTTGGGCCGACACCGGTGCTGTGGGTAATGCCGTTCGCATGGACCCGACCCAGCCCATCTACAGCAATGACCCGAAGCATGCGGGCGTGGGTGGCTACTTTGACTGGATGCAGGTGAATGGTTCTGATGATGCTTGGCCCTACACCAAGAACACCAACGCTCCTTACAACCCCGTGGCTATGCTCGACAACCATGACAACAGTGGTAAGACCCACTCGTTCATCGGCAGTGCTGACATCGATTACAAGATCCACGGTTTTGAGGACTTGAGGCTCCACCTCACCTTGGGTGGTGACTTCACTAGTGGTCATGGCCACAACATCAGTGCCAACATCTCCAATACCTCGAACTACTGGGGTAACACCAGCTACTATCGTCAGACCAAGGAGAACTTGCAGTTGAGTACCTATGCTCAGTACTACAAGGACTTCAACGATAAGCATCACTTTGATATCATGGCTGGTTACGAGTGGTCACACAACTGGCGCAAGGAGTATAACGAGTCATGGGGTACTTATCCTGCAAACTCTGCTCTCGTCTTCATCGAAGCCGACAGGGGCGTTCCTGGTGCACTTAATGTGACTCCTGGTGAGTGGGTTCCTGGTGCCACTTACAATGTGGGCGACAGCAAGGCTGGCGCTATCCGTGGCGAGGCTGCTTATTACCAGCAGAATGGTTTGGGTTACCGCACCGAGAACTATCTGGTATCGTTCTTTGGTCGTATGAACTACACCTATGCTGACCGCTACTTGTTCACCTTCACCATCCGTGATGATGGTTCATCACGCTTCAAGAAGCACTGGGCATTGTTCCCCTCTGCAGCATTTGCATGGAAGATCAAAGAAGAGGCTTTCATGAACGAGAGCGCCTTCAGCGACCTCAAGTTGCGTCTCGGTTGGGGTAAGACCGGTCAGCAGGAAGGCATTGGCGACTATAACTACTTTGCCACCTACGTAATGAGCAACGGTAGTGCAGGTTCATTCTATGACATTACCGGTGACGGCTCCAAGGCTAAGCCCAACGTTTACAATCCCGACCTCACTTGGGAGACCACCACAACGACCAACATCGGTTTGGACTGGGGTATCATGAACCAGCGCCTGAGCGGTAGCATCGACTGGTACTATCGCAAGACCACCGACCTATTGAACTGGGCCACCTTCTCGGCCATGACCAACTTCCGCAACGCGTTCTACAAGAACATCGGTTCGTTGCGTAACACTGGTATCGAGTTCTCGTTGAACTGGAAGGCCATCTCGACGACCGACCTGTTGTGGACCATCGACTATAACTTGACCTACAACAGCAACAAGGTTACTGAGCTCATCAGCGAGGATCCCAGCTACTTTGTAACCACTGGTAGCATCGGTATCAATGGTCCTGCCCAGGCACACGTTGTGGGTTATCCCTCTAACAGCTTCTATGTATACCAGCAGGTATATGACCAGGCAGGTAAGCCCATCGAGGGCCAGGTGGTTGACCGCAATGGTGACGGTATGATCAGCGAGTCTGACAAGTACCTCTACAAGTCACCTTGGGCTCCCGTGACCATGGGCCTGGCTTCACGCCTGGATTGGAAGAACTGGGACTTCGGCTTCAGCCTGCGTGCCAGCATTGGCAACTACATGTTCAACAACGTGATGCAGGGCTATCACAACGTGAGTCCCGCCGCAGTGTTTGAGGAGGTTTCAGGTTTCTATCTGAACAACCGTCCCCGCAAGTCGGTCGAGATGGGTTGGCAGACCTATGACAACGAGACCATCTTCAGCGACTATTGGGTACAGAACGCTTCGTTCCTGAAGTGTGACAACATCACCCTGGGTTACAGCTTCAACAACCTGTTCAAGCATGGCAACTACCACGGTGTTGGTGGCCGTCTCTATGGTACGGTGAGCAACGTGTTCTGCATTACCAAGTATGATGGCATTGATCCTGAGGTCTTCGGTGGTATCGGTGGCGACATTTTCCCGCGTCCCATCTCATTCATCCTAGGTCTGAGCCTGAACTTCTAATTATCGACACATTTAATCTATATTGGAACTATGAATAAGTTTTTCAAATATATACAATTTGCTGCTGTGGCTCTGTTGATTGCGGGCGGATTCACGTCATGTGTCAACGACCTGGATGTGGAGCCTATCGATCCTGCATTGCAGAGCGATGTCACTCCCGAGCAGTTGTTCAACAAGTGCTATTCGGTGTTTGCCACCTCGGGTAACAACGGTGGTGACGACAACGTTGACGTTGACGGTCTGGACGGAGGTTTCCAGCACAAGTACCGTCAGATGTGGAACTCTAACGAGTTGACCACCGACGAGGCCATCTGCGGTTGGGGTGATGAGGGTATTGCATCCTATTGCCACAATTCCTATGATGCTAGCCACCCGATGCTGCGCGGTTACTACTATGGCCTTTGTATCGGCATTACCTTCTGTAACCACTATCTGGACGTGTTCCCCGACTATGATGCTACGATGACTGCTGAGGTTCGCTTCCTGCGCGCCTTCCAGTTCTACCTGTTGACCGATGCATTCGGCAACATCCCCTTCACCACTACCATCTCGGGCGAGAATCCTGAGCAGTACACCCGTGCTCAGGTGTGTGAGTTCATCGAGAGCGAGCTTAAGGCTATCGTTGGTGAGAATGACGCCGACAATGCCTATGTCCTGAATGATCCTAGGCCCAAGAAATATGGTGAGACCGGTTATGGCCGCATCGACAAGGCTGCTGCCTGGATGCTGCTGTCACGTCTGTACCTGAACAGCGAGGTTTACACTGGTACTCCCCGCTGGCAAGAGGCTGCCAATTATGCCAAGAAGGTGATGGATTCTGGTTACAAGCTGCACACCGAGGGCTATGCTGCCGAGGGTAAAGATGGCGTTTACCGCGAGTTCACCGCTTACCAGATGCTGTTCATGGGTGACAACGGTACGACCGACGCCGCCTATGAGGCTGTCTTCCCCGTCATCCAAGACGGTTTGCGCACCACCTCGTGGGGGGGCACCAACTTCCTGATTTGCTCGACCGTTGACGCCGATGTTCATCCTTATCCCTATGATGAGACTGAGGTGAACGGCCTGTACAACAACAGCACTTGGGGTGGTAATCGTGCCCGTCCCGAGTTGATCCGTTTGTTCTTCCCCAACGATGACGCTCCGTCAGAGCACGCCTATGCCGTGGCTATGGCCGCTGGTGATGACCGTGCCCTGTTTGAGACCGAGGGCCGCTTCCTGAACGTGGAGGATGAGTCTAACTTCAAGTATGGTTATGCCGCTGCCAAGTTCAACAACTTCAAGTGTGATGGATCAAAGGGTAGTGACAACACGTTTGCCGACTCACACCTGTTCTACATGCGTGTGGCTGAGGCTTACCTGAACTATGCTGAGGCACTCACCCGCATGAATGGTGGCACCGCACCTGCTGAAGCTGTTGCAGCCATCAACGCCATCCGTGGCCGTGCACACGCCACGCAGCGCACGTCTTACACCATCAACCAGATCCTGGACGAGTGGGGCCGTGAGTTCTACTTCGAGGGCCGTCGTCGTGTCGACCTGATCCGCTTTGGCAAGTTTGGTGGCACCACCGACTACAAGTGGCAATGGAAGGGCGGTTCCTATGCTGGCCGTGACTTTGAGGCCTTCCGCAATGTGTTCGCCATCCCCACCGATGACCTGATTGCTAACTCCAAGCTGCAACAGAATCCCGGTTATTGATGCTACAGTAATGTCTAACATTTAATAATGACAATAAGAAAATGAAAAAGATATTTTTATCATCACTGATGCTGCTGAGCATGGCACTCGTGTTCACGGCATGCGAGGATGACCGCGATTCTAACCCCACGCTGGTGCAGCCTACCACATTCACGCTCAACAACCCCGTGAACACGCTGGTTGACCTGGCTGAGTCTGTTGGTATCCCCTTTGCTTGGTCACAGCCCGATTATGGTGGCTGGCCCGCAGCGGTAGAGTATCAGCTCGAGGTTTCTCCCTACAGCGACAGATGGAGTGTATCCACTGATGAGGCCGCTCTCGACGAGACTGGCGCCACCATCGCCGACTATGCTATCCTGCCCACGGTGTATGGATCGTGCTCGGGTAATATGTCGGCCGTTGAATTGGCCAAGGCCCTGATCAACATTTGCCATTGGGGCGAGGGTGAAGTTCCCGAGAAGCAGACTGTTTATGTTCGTTGTAAGGCTTCCACTCCCGGTGCCGAGACCATCGTCTCTAACGTGGTTTCCCTGGAGGTAAATCCTTACTACATCGAGCTCGCCGACGCTCCCATCGAGATCTGGTACCTCGTTGGTAACGAGATCGGTTCTGCTAGCTGGGACAACAGCGCTGGTGGCGTTGCTACCGGTGGCTTGATCCCGATGTATCCCATCATGGGCAATGAGTATGACGCACGCACCGGCCAGGGTGAGATCCAGTACATTGGCTACTTCCACGCCGACCAGGGCTTCAAGCTCATTAAGGTGCCCGGCAGCTGGGATGACCAGTGGGGTATGGGCAGCGATGGCGCTCCCGTGAAGAATGATGGCGGTAGCAGTGACTTTAAGCTTGAGGCTGACGGTTACTACCGCATCACGCTCAACACCGCTACCGATGAGCTCCTTATCGAGCCCTATGACGGTGCTGTTGGTGTTTACACCATGATTGCTATGCCTGGTGCATATCAGGATTGGAACACTGGCGAGAACGTGATGAACGCCATGAGCACCGCCGTCGAGAACCATGACTGGTACTTGATGAGAGTGACCTATGACGACACAGAGCTCAAGTTCGCAGCCGACAATGCTTGGGATGTGAACTGGGGTGCAACAGACTTCCCCTATGGCGTTGGTACTAATGGAGGTCCCAACATTCCCGTCAGGGCCGGTACCTACAATGTGTTCTTCAACGATATCCTTGGTATCTACAACTTTGTTGCGGTAGAGTAATTATCAACCATTCGACCGGGCGGGCTAGAACCCGCAGGCAATAGCCCGCCCTATTAGATATAACAACGACAAACAGTTATTATGAAGAAGTTTTTATATATTGCCGCAATGACCATGTTGCTGGCAAGTTGTACCGAGGATTTCAAGGACTGGGCTAACCCCCAGAGTAATCCTCAGGGCGAAGCTGTGACATTTGGCACGGGCTCGGTGGCTCCTGTTGATGTGATTGACTTCACTCAATTGCCCGCTGACATTGAGATGGTCAAGGTGTGTGACATCACCGCTCCCGCTTCCAATGACACGACCTACAAACCCGAGTATATCATCTACTTGAATGACCAACCCTTCGTGCTGAACATGGATGGCACTATGGATGCCAAAGAGTTGCAGTTGTTCGTGGTTCAGCAGTTTGGCCAGGCACCCGAGGTGCGTGAGCTCACTGCCCGCGTGAAGAGCGTGATGTCAAACGGCACCACCGCTACTACCATTATGAGCGGCGAGTTCCCCGTGAAGGTGATTCCCAATGCTCCTAAGATCTCGAGCGCTTACTACTATGTGGGCACCAGCAATGGCTGGACTCCCTGTGATGAGACTTACAAGTTGGATAACGGCGGCGGCGACGTTTACGCTAACCCCGTGTTCACCGTTGTAGTTCCCGCCACTGGTGAGGATAACTGGTTCAAGATCTATTCTCAGGAAACCATGGACCTTGGTGTTGATGGTTTCTGGGGTGGTGACTTCATCGGTTATGCCGTGAACGGTGAGAACGAGTTGACGGGTAACTTTGTTGAGGGTGCCAACGACCAGGTGGCCTTCGCCTTCATGATTCCCGCCAGCATTCGTGCCGACAAGTATCGTCTGACCTTCGACATGATGAACCGTACGTTTGAGTTCGAGCCCATCAAGGAACTGGGTACTCCCGACCTGTGGTATCTCGTTGGCTCATGCATCGGTGACGGTTCGTGGGGCAATGCTGCCGACGCCCTTGGCACGGCACTCATTCCCATGTATCCCGCATCGGACAATTACTCGATCCTGTCTTACATTGGCTACTTCCCCGCTGGCCAGGGCTTCAAGCTCATCCACACCCCGGGCAACTGGGATGAGCAGTGGGGTATGGGCGATGGTGCCCTCGTCAAGAATGACGGTGGCAGCAGCGACATTAAGATGGACGAGGACGGTTACTATGAGATCGTCTATGACATGGAGTATGACGTTGTGACCATCACCAAGTACACTGGTGCTGTTGGTGTATTCAACATCATGGGTATGCCTGGTGACTATCAGGATTGGAACCCCGGTGGCACACTCATGTCGCGCATGAGCAGCGTGGTTGAGAACCACGACTGGATCATCAAGGGTGCGACCTATGCTACCGATACCGAGCTGAAGTTTGCTGCCGATGCAGGCTGGAACAATAACTGGGGCTCATCAACGTTCCCCGTGGGTGCTGGTGTGAACAACGGTCCTAACATTCCCGTTGCTGCAGGCACCTACAACGTGATCTTCAACGACATTTTGGGCAGGTACTATTTCATTGCTCAGTAATGCCTATCGATTGAACATAAGACGACTGGTTGCTGCCCACCGATTGGCGGACGGCAATCAGTCGTTTTTTTCAAAATTGGAAAGTTTCACATTATTATATTAGTTATTAACCAATTTATTTAATTAAGGTATGAAAAAATTCTTTACTCTTTTTGCAATGGTTGTAATGTTCGCCTTCTCATCCCAGGCGGCTTACTACATCGTGGGAAACGATCCCTTTGGAAACTGGGATCCGGGAAACGGTGTCGAGATGACCGACAATGGTAACGGTACTTACAGCTATAGTGCTACCATCAACGGTTCTGTTTGGTTTGTGTTTGCCAGTGGCCTTGACTCAAACTGGGACGTGTTCAATGCTAACTATCGCTATGGCCCCTCGGGCAGCGATGTTGAGGTTGGTGTTGACCAGTGGGTATCTACCCCTCAGGGTGGTGACAAGTCCTACAAGTTCACCGGTACCGGTAGCGTGTATGTATTTACTTTCAACCCCGCTATCCTTAAGTTCAAGATTGAGGGTCATCAGGATCCCATCATCATCGACACCTATACCGTAGCAGGTACTCCCGCATCGGTATTTGGTACCGAGTGGGATCCCAGCAATGCTGACAATGACATGGTTAAGTTGGCCGATGGCACCTTCGCACTGACCAAGTATGGCTGCCAGCTTGCAGGAAATGAATTGGCATTCAAGGTGGTTGGTAACCGCGACTGGGGTAATGCATGGCCCAACGACAACGTAGTTGTTGAGGTTGAAGAGGCTGGCCTCTATGATGTGACCTTCACCTTCAATCCCGAGGGCAACGAGGTTGGTTACAGCTATGTGAAGAGCGGCAGCTTCGACCCCCGCACCGGTGAGTTGTATGTACTGGGTGAGGCTAACGGCAACGGTTGGGCTCCCAACGTGGGCGTGCCCATGGAGACTGAGGACGAGAACGTCTTCACCGCAACCATCACTACCGATGGCGCTAACATCGACGAGGCCGACGGTATTGGCTACAGCTACTTTGCTTTCACCTCCAAGCTTGCTGAGAACGCCGACGATTGGTCAGGCATCGCAGCTTATCGCCTGGGTGCTCTTGAGAACGACTACCTCCTGAGTGAGGATCAGTTCGGCATCGAAATTGGTCTGGCTCCCTTCGGTCAGCAGAACAGCTTTAAGATTCCCGCCGGTACCTATAACCTGGAGGTGAATCTTGAGGCTAACACGCTGGTTGTGACCAAGGATAATGGTGGCGTTGATGAGCTGAGCAACGACGTTAAGAAGATTGCTTCTAGCGTTCGCTACTACAACATCATGGGCCAGGAGGTGAACGAGATCAATGGTCTCACCCTCATTGTGACCACCTACACCGACGGTAGCCGCAGCGCTGCAAAGGTGATCAAGTAATGAAAATTACTCTTGCTGAAATCAGCAGATGAATCAAGGCGGTTCCCATACTCTTGGGAGCCGCCTTTTTAATTGCTCTACCAGGTTATCATGTAGTTGTAAGCGATTACACGTAATTATTCTATGCATTATGGCGGTAGCGCTGTTGACGCTGAGGATATATGGCTAAATTTGCATAAATTAGGTAGCGATTCAACAAAATCAACTTTTTTTTTGCTTTTGTGCTTGACTTGCACTAATTTTGTGAGGAAAATAACCACTAAAATATACTGACTATGAAAAAGATTGTTACTAGTGCACTTGTAGTGATGTTGCCATTGCTGATGCTGGCTCAAGGCTGGCCTTCACGCTATGATGGCGTGATGTTGCAAGGCTTTTATTGGAATTCCTATTCCGATTCCCGTTGGACCAAACTCGAATCACAAGCCGATGAGCTGGCCGAGTTTTTCAAGCTCGTGTGGATTCCCCAGAGCGCCAACACTGGTGGCGGAACGTCAATGGGCTATGATGACCTGTACTGGTTCACCGACTATAACAGCTCGTTTGGCAATGAGTCACAGCTGCGCTCAATGATCAACACCTTCAAGAATAAGAACATCGGTACCATCGCCGATGTGGTGGTCAATCACCGCAAGACTATCAACGACTGGGTGACCTTCCCCACCGAGGTGTATAAAGGGGTGACCTACAAAATGCTTTCTACCGATATCTGCAAGAACGATGACGGCGGAGCCACGCTGAACTGGGCCAACCAGAACGGCAAGTCGCTGAGCAACAATAACGACACCGGTGAGGACTGGGGCGGCATGCGTGACTTGGACCATAAGAGCACTAATGTGCAGAACATCGTTAAAGCCTACTTGAGAATGTTGCTCGACGACCTGGGTTACACGGGTTTCCGTTATGATATGACTAAGGGTTATGCCGCTTCTTTTACTGGTATGTATAATTCTGATGTCAATGCACAATACTCGGTAGGCGAGTTCTGGGATGGCAATCAGACGACAGTGAAAAACTGGATCGACGGCACTAAGGTGGATGGCGTTGTGCAAAGTGCCGCCTTTGACTTCCCCTTCCGTTACGTCATCCGCGATGCGGCTAACAACAACCGATGGACTAACCTGGGCACCAGTGCCAATAAGGGCCTGTGCAGGGAAACGAACTATTGCCGCTATGCGGTTACCTTTATCGAGAACCACGATACCGAATACCGCGATGCCGGTAATCAGCAAGACCCCATCCGCAACAACGTGGAGGCCGCTAACGCTTACCTGCTCTCGATGCCCGGCACACCCTGTGTGTTCCTCAAGCACTGGATTGAATATAAGGAGCCCATTAAGCAGATGATTTATGCCCGCCAACTGGCCGGTATCCACAACCAGAGCACCAGCTTCAACCAGGCCAATAATGCATCGAGCAACTACTATGTGCAACGTACCGTGGGTACCCGTGGCACGCTGATGGCCGCTATGGGTAGCACCGCCTATGAAATCCCTGCCACCTATGTTGTGGTGCTTAGCGGCACCAATTATCGTCTGGCCTTGAGCAAGAACACCGAGACGGCTTGGGCCAGCGTTCCCAGTGGCGAGTATAACGAGGCATTTGACGTGAAACTTACTGCCGTGAGCCAGACCGATGGCGCCCGCCTGGTCTATACCCTTGATGGCAGCGAGCCCACCGCTAGCAATGGTACCAAGGTCAACGATGGTGCCACTATCAATATTAACGGCACCAGGACCCTCAAGGTGGGTCTGCTTATCAACGGCGCCGTGAGTGGAGTGATTACCCGCAACTATATCATCGACACCAGCGTGTTTGAGCCCTATGAGATTACTGTATACCTCAAGGATCCCACCGTGGCTCCCAACAACTGGTCGGTAGTGAACTTCTACACCTGGGATTCGCCTACCAACAGGCAGTTCAACGGTAATTGGCCAGGCCAGAGCATCACCGATTACAAGACGGTAAATGGCGTGAAGTTCTACTACTGCAAGTACATGATTACGGGCAAGGACTATTGCATGAACTTTGTGTTTAATCAAGGCCCTAGCAACATGCAGACGGTTGACGTGACCGACGTGAGACACTCGTCAGTGTTTGAGGTGACCACACAGACTAACAAGTACAATGTGAATGATGTGACCGAAACCTATCTGGCCAGTCTCGAGGGTGGTACTGACATTGTAGGTGACGTCAATGGCGATGGCGAGGTGAACATCTCGGATATCAATGCGATTATTGACGCTATCCTCATGGGATCCACGACTAATCCCAGGTGTGATGTGAATCGCGACGGCGAAATCAACATCAGTGACGTGACTGCCGTGATTGAAGCCATGTTGGCCTCATAAGCATCTAGACGATGAGAAGGATTGTTTTAAGTATTAGCATGGCGCTTGCGATGGTTTTGACCAATGTGAGCGCAATCGCTGCTGTGCGTGGCGATGTGAATAACGATGGTGAGGTCACAATCAGCGACATTAACATGGTCATTGATTTTATCTTGTCGGACAGCGCCGACCTAACTGGCGATGTGGATGGTGATGGCGAGATCAATATCAACGATATAAATACCGTGATAGACATCATCCTGAGGGGCGGTGAGGAGCCTGATGGCCCAGTTGTGGGTGGCGACATCTCCATGTTGACCAAATATGAGGCCCACCAGCGCATGGCGCTGGGCTACGGCGTGACCTCGGCCTATTACCGTGACATCAATAACCAGCGCATCAATGACGTGATCACTTGGGTCAAACAACAGGGTTGGAACGCTGCTCGTGTGCGACTGTTCGTCAATCCCGAGAACGCCTCTAATACCGATAGAGGCCAGGGCGTGATTCAGAATTTGGACACTGTAAAGGTGCTGGGTCGCCGCATCAAGGCTGCCGGCATGAAGTTTATGCTCGATTTCCATTATAGCGACAGTTGGGCCGATCCGGTCAAGCAGTATACGCCTGCCGAGTGGGCCAACCTGGATGACGAGGCATTGACACAAAAGGTGTATGAATACACCCGTGACTGCCTGCGTGAACTCAAGGCAGCGGGTGCGACACCCGATTATATCCAAACGGGTAACGAGATCAGTTACGGTATGTTGTGGGGACCAGTGGGCACTCCGGCTGCCAATCTCAAGAAATGCTACATGGGCAGTGATGACAACTGGGACCGTTTCACCAACTTGCTTAAAGCCGCTGGTCGCGCTTGCCGTGAGGAATGCCCCAATGCTAAGATTATCTTACACACCGAGCGCGTAGCCAAGGTCAACATCCTGCTCAATTTCTATAACAAGATGAGGAACAAGCAGGTGGACTATGACATCATCGGGTTGAGTTACTATCCCTACTTCCATGGCGATTTGGCAACTTTGGCCAATGCCCTCAACAGCGTGTCCAACGCTTATCAGGACAAGGACATCATGATTGTGGAGACGGGTTACTGTTACCATTATGCCATTTCGGGTGACTATGACCTATCGTCAACATGGCCCATCACTTATGAGGGACAGCGCAAGTTCACGTCTGACCTCATCGCGAAACTCAAGCCGTACGCCAAGGTGAAAGGCCTGTTCTGGTGGTTCCCCGAGGCCAACGAGTATGGGTTGGGCGGTAACTATTGGAGCGTCCTGCACGTGAATGATAACTGGTACAACGCGGGCTTGTGGGATCATGCGACAGGAAAGGCCTTGCCGGCCCTGTATGAGCTTAAACACTTCGTCGAATAACCACAACAAGGGTAAGTGTTAAAGAAAACGTGGCAACAGAGAATGATCTCCGTTGCCACGTTTTAATTTGTTCTGATACCTTGTTGCTGGGTTAATCCTTGTTTGGCTTTTTTGCCATGACGCAGATGAAGCGACGCTTCTCGTCGTGGCGGGAGTTGATATCGGTAAATCCCAGTTCTTTGAGTTCCTGTTCGATATCGTCGATAGTATAAATGCGAATGCCACCGATGCGTCTCTCCATATCGCGGTATTCTTGGCCCTCGCCGTCAAGCTCATTTGCAACTATAAATGTTCCGCCAGGTTTCAGCACCCTCAAGGCCTCAGAAAAGCCCATTTTTATGGTGGGCCAATAGTAGATGGTCTCAAAGGCCATCACGATGTTATAACTGTCCTTGGCAAGCGGTAATTGAGTCGCGCTGCCGCCAATGACGAAACATTGTCCATCCTTGACGGCTCTATAATTCAATTCGGTGGTGTATTCCAGCGACTTCTTTGATAAATCGATGCCTCTGACCGTGCATTTGGGGCATTTGGTCAATATGCGGTCAATATTTGCACCGCCACCACAACCGATGTCCAGCACATGGTCTCCAGGGTTGACTTCAAGTTCGGCCAAAGCCCATTCAGGCATGGCGGCATGTTCCTTGCCGTTCATGGCCGTTAAGACTCGTCCGCCCCAGAATCCCTTTGGGTGGCGTCCACGTCGATAATATCTGTATAGTTTATTCATTCCCTAGGACGTTTTCTCTTATTGACTGCAAAGTTAATTCTTAAACCACAGTTTTGCAAGAGAACAATGATTAAATTCTGGATAATATATGTTCCTACAGGATATATCTTTTTGTTCTTGATGACGACAATTTCAAGGTTTTATCAGAATTCCAGCACGAGCGTTGCGCGTGGCTCTAACGGCACGTTGCTGGACAGGTCATACTGCTTGCCGGTGATGACGTCGGTGGCCATGCGATTGTCGCCCTCAAACAGCTCGGCATAGCGGTTTACTTCGAGCGTGGCGGGTTTTGTGGTACCATTGATGATAGTCATCACGGTATTGCGGTGCCAGCGGCGGGTAACTACATACACGCCCTTCCAGGGGATGAACTGGGTTTGATAGCCTCGTATGATGGTCTCGTTGCCGTTGCGCCAGTGCAGCAGGGCACTCAGCCAGTTGAACATTTCATTCTGTTCGGGAGTGCGCCCCTCGGCGGTGAACGCGTTTTGCTTGTCGCCAGGGAAACCACCAGGGAAGTCCTTGCGCACGTTGCCGTCGGTGATTTCTTTAGTGCCGTTCATGAGCACTTCGGTACCGTAATAAAGCTGCGGAATGCGCTTGATGGTCAGCAGCAGGGCTAGCGCCTGCTTGAGGGCTGCCATGTCCTTGCCGTTGCCCAGGAAGCGGTCGGTGTCGTGGTTTTCGATAAACGCCATCACGCTCGACGGGTTGGGGTAGAGGTAGTCAAAGCACAGGCTGTTGTAAACGCGGTTGTAGCCACGCCACCAGCCGTCGGTTTCCTCCTTCTTGGCGCTATCGACTTTCTCATAGAATGAGAAATCCATCACCGTGGGCAGGTAGCTCTCGGGCTTACCTACCTTGTTTCCTTTTTGCCAAGCGGCGGTATAGGCAGGATGCTCCACCCAGGTCTCACCCACGACGTTGAAGTTGGGGTACTCGGCATCGAGGGTCTTCATCCAACGTGCCATCGCGTCGGCGTAGGCATAGGGGTAGGTGTCCATGCGGATGCCGTCAATTCCCACGGTCTCAATCCACCAGATGCTGTTCTGGATCAGATAGTTCATCACGTGGACGTTATGGTGGTTCAAGTCGGGCATCGAGGGAACGAACCAGCCTTCGACTGTCTCCTTGAGGTCAATCTCGCTGGCATAGGGATCCATGACGGGTGTGAGCTTATAACTCGTCTGCAGGTAGTTGTTCTTGTAGTCGGGCTGATTGAACCAGTCATGGCTAGGCATATCTTTTAGCCAGGGATGGTGAGCGCCGCAGTGGTTAAAAATCATGTCCATCACCACCTTAAGGCCATGAGCATGGGCCTCATCGACCAGGCGACGGTATTCCTCGTTGGTGCCAAAGCGCGGGTCCACTTTATAGTAGTTGGTGGTGGCATAGCCGTGATAGGTCGAGTGGCCATGGCCGTCAGGCGAATTGTTCTCCAGCACGGGGGTGAACCACAGGGCCGTGACGCCCAATTGGTTAAAATAATCCAGGTGCTGGCGAATGCCCTCAATGTCGCCACCGTGGCGCAGGCTGGGCTGCGTGCGGTCGTTCTTGTAGGCTTCCATCCCAGCTAGCTGGTTGTTGGCAGGGTTGCCGTCGGCAAAACGGTCGGGCATGAGCATGTAGAGCACATCGGCGTTAGTGAAGCCCTGTCGCTTGTCGCCACTCATCTCGCGTGCCAGCAGGTCATATTTCACTTTTTTCTTGCTGCGGCCCTGCTTGAATGTGATGTCCATCGTGCCGGGTTGTGCGCCACGGGTGTTCAGATATATGAGCAGGTAGTTAGGTGAGTCAAGGCGCACCAGGCTGTCGATGGTGACGCCAGCGTAGTCGATTGTTACCTCGGCGTCACGGATGCCCTCACCATAGACCATAAGTTGCACACTGGGATTTTTCATGCCCACATACCAGTTGGTGGGCTCGATGCGGTCAATCTTGACTGCAGCTTGGACGGTGAGCATTCCGGTGAGCACCACCGCTATCATCAACAATAGTTTTTTCATTATTTCGGTCGTTTTTAAGTGGTTATTCAATTATAATAGTTCGGGAAGTTGGAACAACTTAGTGCCGTTAGAGCCCTTGATGAGGATGTAGTAGCCCTCGGGGCGGTTGGCGGTAATGGCAGCTTTGACCTGTTCGACATCGGCAAATTTGCGGTAGGGGCAGTCAATGTCGGCAAACTCTTTGCCCACGAGCCATACCGTGTCAAAGGGGCATTGTTTCAATTTCTCCACCACGCGGACGTGTTCCTCGTGGCTGCTGTCACCCAACTCGCGCATCTCACCCAGGATAGCCATCTTGGGGGCGACCTGCATCACGCTGAAGTTGTCGAGCGCTGCTGCCATCGAAGTGGGGTTGGCATTGTAGGCATCGACGATGAGGTGGTTGTGAGTTGTCTCGGTGAGTTGTGAACGGTTATTGGAGGGCACGTAGTTTTCGAGCGCATAACAGATTTGCTCGGGTGCCACGCCGAAGTGCAGTCCCACGGTGACGGCGGCGAGCGCGTTGTCAAGGTTGTAGCTGCCGATGAGGTGGGTCGTCACTTCGTGCCAGTTGTCGTCGCCTTCTCGCCAGCGCAACCTCAGGAAAGGATCACAAGCGATGACCTCGCCACAAACGCGTGCCTTGTTGTTACCCGTTTGGCGGGTGTAGAGCTCGGCGCGCTGACCTTGGGGCAGGATGCCCATCAGATGCTCGTTATCGGCGTTGATGAAGATGATGCTTCCCTCACGGCTGGCGAGGTTGTCATAGAGTTCGCCCTTAGTATGGATGACGCCTTCCAACGAGCCAAAGCCTTGAAGGTGTGCTTTGCCCACATTGGTAATCAATCCGCAGGTAGGCTCAGCGGTTTCGACAAGCGTCTTAATGTCACCCGGGTGGCTGGCGCCCATCTCAACGACGGCGATCTCGTGCTCGGGGGCGAGACGCAGCAGTGTCTTGGGTACACCTACGTCATTATTGAAGTTACCCTCGGTCGCCATCACGTTATATTTCTCGGCGAGGACGGCACGCAGCAGTTCCTTAGTCGTGGTCTTGCCGTTGGTGCCGGTGATACCGATGACGGGGATGTCAAACTGGCGCCGATGCTCCCTCGCCAGGTCTTTATAGGCTTGCAAGGCGTTGGGTGCGAGCACCATTTGCTTGTCACCATGATAGTTGTTAAATACCTGCTCGTCGTCGACCACGGCTAGGGCACAGCCCTTTTCGAGTGCCTGGACTGCAAATTTGTTGCCGTCAAACAGGTCACCTTTTAATGCGATGAAAATGCTGCCCTCGGGGCAATCACGGCTGTCGGTAGTGACGACAGGATGTTGCTGATAAAAAGCGTAAAGTTTTTTAATATCCATAACGATTGAGATTTTGCCACAAAAGTACACAAAAAATCCACTATTTTATGTACTTTTGTCCCCGATTTTTGGGCTATGTCCTATATAAACGAAATTGATAATGAACTCAGAGAGAAAAACCATAGCCATCGTGTGTGGTGGCGACTCATCAGAGCACGAGGTGTCCTTGCGCTCGGCTCAAGGCCTTTATAAAGCCTTCGATCACAACCGTTACAACGTATTTATCGCCGTTCTGCGATTCCAGGACTGGCATGTGAATCTTCCTGAGGGCGGAACTGCCCCCATCGACCGTAACGACTTCTCGTTTATGTACCAGGGAGAGAAAGTGCGTTTTGACTACGCCTACATCACTATCCATGGCACCCCTGGCGAGAACGGTATCCTGCAAGGCTACTTTGACCTCATCAACCTGCCTTACTCGACCTGTAATGTGCTAGTCGAGGCGCTGACGTTCCACAAGTTCGCGTTGAACAACTACCTGAAGGCATTCGGTTGCTCGGTGCCCGATAGCATTCAAGTGCGTCGCGGTGTGCCTCATGGCTGGACCGCCGAGAAGGTGGAAGCCTATCTGGGCATGCCCTGTTTTGTTAAGCCAACTGCCGACGGCTCGAGTTTCGGCGTGACTAAGGTGAAAAGTTGTGACCAGTTGGACGAAGCCATGGAGTTTGCATTCAAGCAGTGTGATAACGTGATGATAGAGCGTTTCCTTGATGGCACCGAGGTCACCGTGGGTTGCTACAAGACACGCGACAAGTCGGTTGTGTTCCCCGTTACCGAAGTGGTGACCGATAATGAGTTCTTTGACTATGATGCCAAGTATAACGGTCAGGTCGATGAGATTACACCGGCGCGAATCAGCGATGAGTTGACAACAGCGCTGCAAGAGGAAACATCGCGCATCTATGACATCCTGCACTGCAACGGCATCATCCGCATTGACTACATTATTACAAAGAACCCTGATGGTACTGACCACATCAACCTGCTGGAGATCAATACTACTCCCGGTATGACCGAGACGAGTTTCATTCCTCAGCAAGTGCGTGCCGCGGGCCTCTCACTTACCGATGTCCTTACCGACATCGTCGAGAACCAGTTTTAAAACAAAAAAGGAGAGCAGCTGCTCTCCTTTTTTGTTGATTAGTGATTAGAGGTTATAGATTAGTGGGGTAGTTGATTGGTTTTGCTTGAACGCAAACCGCTAATCAATTTTGATGTGTTGTAAATGAGGGGCTTTATTTCCCTGAAATCCTCATCTGAAATATAACCGAGATCAAGAGCTAGTTGCAGATTGCAATAAACCTCCATTACAGATCCATAAGCTATTTCAATGAAATGGATTTGTTCCTTAATGGCTATCCTACCATTGCCTTCAGCAATATTAGATGGTACTGAAATCGCAGCACGGCGCAACTGGTCACAAAGCGCAAATCGCTCCTCATTTGGGAACTTCTTTAAAAGCTGATAGATAGCAATTACCATCTTTCTGGATTCTTGCCATGCATTTAATTTCTCAAATTGATATTCCATCTGAAGAAGTAATATTTCTCTAATCACTAATCACTAATCACACGCATGTGTTAATTGTGGAGGATGAGGGCGCTTTGGGCGGGGATGGTGACCTTGCCGCCCTTGACAGTGGCTAAGCCATCTGCGTTGCAAGCGATGTTGCGGCACACGACGGTATAGGTGCCCTCGGGAATTTCGATGGTGCGGGCGCGCTTGTGGGAATTGAAGGCCACATAGATGTCGCCCCACTGTTCACCGGGCACACCATGGCCATTAATGTGGTAGGCCACGAGGCAGTTTTCGGTGGGCAGGAAGTCGAGGTTGCGGCGCACCATGTCAGCACTACCCATGTGGAAGGCGGGATGTGCCTTACGCAGGACAATCAGATTCTTGTAATACTCCATCACTTGAGGATAGCGTTCCAAGTTGTCCCAATCCAGGTGATTGATGCAGTCGGGACTCTCATAACTGTTGTGGACACCCTTCTTGTCACGCAGCATCTCCTCGCCGCTGAGCATGAATGGTACACCCTGTGAAGTCATGACTACGGTCTGAGCCAGCAGGTCAAGGCGAATGAGCTCCTCGGTGGTGACCCCCTTGACGCTTGCGCGCAGGCGGTCAACAAGGCACATGTCGTCATGGCAGCTGACGTAGGCAATCATCTGGGTGGGCTCATTAGCGTAGGGTGCCTTGCTGTAGTTCACCTTGCTGTAGTCCACACCCGGGTGCTGGATAGCGCCCACGATACCAAACTTGAGGCTCTCCTCGTTGCCCTTCACACCGCCCAGGAAGGCAGCCTTGCTATTGCTGTCCCACGGGCCGCGCAACGCGTCGCGCATCTCGTCGCTGAAGGCGGCGATACCCGGCATCTTGTTGATGTTGGCCTTCATGGCCAGCTCTCCTGAGTAAGCGCAACTGCCGGCGCTCCATCCCTCGCCATAGATGAAGATGTCTTGAGGAACGGCTGTTCGGATGGCATTCATCGTCTCGATGTCATGCACACCCATCAGGTCAAATCGGAAGCCGTCGATGTGGTATTCATCCACCCAATATTTCACGCTTTCAACCATGAAATTGCGCATACCTTCACGCTCGCTGGCCGTCTCGTTACCGCAACCGCTGCCGTTACTGTAAGAGCCGTCGGCGTTCTTGCGGTAGAAGTAGTCGGGACGTGTCAGCTGGAAGTTGCTCTCGTCAATATTCCAAGTGTGGTTGTACACCACGTCGAGGATAATTTTAATTCCAGCATTATGGAGTGCCTGAACCATCTGTTTGAACTCGTTGATACGCACCTCGGGCTTGTAAGGGTCGGTAGAGTAGCCGCCCTCGGGCACGTTGTAGTTCACCGGGTCATAGCCCCAGTTGTACTGCGGTTCATTCAGTCGGGTCTCATTCACCGAGGCATAATCAAACGACGGCAGGATGTGCACCGCGTTCACGCCTAGCGCCTTCAGGTGCTCGATGGCGCGAGGCTCGGTCAAGGCAAGGAATTTTCCCTTGTTGATAAATCCACCCGACTCATCTATCGAGAAATCACGGTGGTGCATCTCGTAAAGGATCAGGTCCTTGGCTGCAATGCTGGGCCGCTTGTCGGCTTGCCAGCCGGCAGGATTGGTTGCCCCCATATCGATGATGGCGCCTCGCTTGCCATTCACGCCCACGGCAGTGGCCCAAATACCCGGACACTCGCCACGGAACTTGCCGCCATATTTCACGTCAAAGGTGTAGAACTTGCCTTTCAGGTCGCCCTTGACGGTAGCCTGCCACATGCCAGCCTTGTCGCGCTTCATGTTGACGGTCTTGACGGGTTTGCCGCCCAGTCCGTCCTTGTAGATGCGCAGTTTTACTTGCTGGGCATCATCGTTGGTCTCAACAGAAAAAGCGCTCGCGCTGGGGCTATAGTTGACCCCAGTGCGTGCGCTGATGGATTGTGGTACGAGTAATGCCATGATTATCGTGACCAGTAAAATGAGTTTTTTCATTATCGTCCGCTTTGAGAGATAAGGTCTTTCAGGCGGCCGTTGAACTCGTCGGCCTTCATCAGTTGCTCGATGGTCATGTGCATGCGGTAGCGCCAGTAGTGGCGGGGATTGGCGGGGATGTTGATGCGCTCGGCATCAGCATCGGCCAGGCGCAGTTTCTCATCGATAGCGAGCCAATCCTGCAATGAGAGCAGGCAAAGCATCGACGGACAGGTGAGATGGGCGCGCACGATGTCGTCGGCCAACCAACCGGGCAGCGGATGAGGAGCGGCGTCTCCTCTCCACAGTGCCGAGTTGTAGTACTCCTGGGTGCGGTCCCAGTCCTCGTCCCACCATTGCCTCAACGTGGGCATATCGTGGGTCGAGATGGTGGCCACGCTGCGATAAGGATTGGCGTTCAGGTTGCCGAACTTGATGTGGTTGTCCTTGGGCATCGACTGGATCTCGAGGCTCAGGATACGTAACTCGTTCATTACCCATGCCACACAATCGGGCACCATGCCCAAGTCCTCGGCACACACGAGCATGCGGGTTGCCTGCACCAGTTTGGGCAGTTTCTTCATCGCCTCGTGGTACCAGAAGTCGTTGTTGCGGTGGTAGAAATACTCGTTATAGAGCTTGTTGAAGGCAGCCTTGTCGTTATCGTAGAGTGCCTCATAGACAAAGTCGAACTGCACCGAGATGCGCGGGTGGTACAGGGCGGGATTCTTGCGGTCACGCACGAATAGCACGTCGCTGATGAGGGCATACAAGCCATCGCGTATCCACAGGTCATCCTCGCTGTTCTTACCAAGGAAAGCTGCTTCCACCTTGCGCTGGGTGTCATACTCGGGTTTCATGCGGTAGATGTCGTCATGCACGCGCTCGACATATTTCTCACGCACGGTGTCGGCCCACTTGCCAAAGACGCGGTCCAGTACCCAGTCGGCAATGAAGGGCTTGGTCATCAGCTCTTCCTGGAAATTCAGGCCGTAGCTCCGGATTTCCTGGGCGCTCATACCCTGTGAGGGAGAGAACTGGCCAAGCAATCCATGTACGGCGTCGATGGGAATCTCCCAAATGCGGAAGAAGCCTAGCACGTGGTCGATGCGGTAAGCGTCAAAGTACTGTGACATCTTGCGGAAACGCTTTACCCACCACTGGCAGCCATCAGCAAGCATCACGTCCCAGTTATAGGTTGGGAAGCCCCAATTCTGGCCGTTGGTCGAGAATGCATCGGGTGGAGCACCCGCCTGGCCATTGAGGTTGAAGTACTTGGGCTCTACCCATGCCTCAACGCTGTCGCGGCTGATGCCGATGGGGATGTCACCCTTGAGGATGACGTGCTTGCCCTGGGCATACTCATGGGCACCACGCATCTGTTTGTCGAGGTAGAACTGCACATAGTACCACAGGCTTGCCTCCTTGTACAGCTTGGTGCGGGGATTGGCCATGGCAGCGCGCTCCTCTTTATCGAGCGTGTGGTGGTCGGGCCACTGGCTGAAACTTGCCGTGCCATACAGGTCGCGGTAGTGGCTGAAGGCAGCATAGGGTACCAGCCAATCCTCGTTGGCGGTAAAGAATGCCTTGAACTCATCGCTCTTGAGCACCTGAGAGCCCTCCTGCTCAAACAACAGCTTCATGTACTCGCGCTTGGCGTTGTTCACACGCTCATAGTCGATCTGCGGCAGCGCGTTCAGTTCCTTGCGCAATTTCTCAAACTCGGCGGCACGTTTCTTGTCGGCCAGTTTGGGAAGCTGACGCAAATCCATGTATTGCGGATGCAGGGCATAAATGCTGATGCTGTTGTAAGGGTAGCTGTCGCTCCAGGTGTGGGTGATGGTGGTGTCGTTAATGGGCAACACCTGCAGGGCGCGCTGTCCCGTGCTGGCTACCCAGTCCACCATGAGCTTGAGGTCGCCAAAGTCGCCCACGCCGAAGCTGCCCTCGCTGCGCAACGAGAAGATGGGAACCACAGTTCCGGCCAACTTGATGGGGTAGAGCGGGAAATAAGCCTGCTGCAGCTCATAGACGATGTGCTCTCCGTCCTTGACAACGGGTAGCAGAACCGTGCGGTTGTCGCCTGTCTCCCAAATGACGGGTTTACCCTTGCCGCCCACAATGACAAACTTAAACTCAATCATCGCTTTCTTGAATGCGTTAGCATCAAGAGTGATGACCCACTCGTTGTGGTTGTGCTCGGTCATCTTGAGGGCCTTGGCCTCGTTCCAGTCGCCTAAGGCGGGCTCGTTGCCTACAACGCCCAGAGTCTCGCCCGTGCCTAGCTGCGGTGCACGCACCTTGAGTTGAACGCAAGTCGCAAATTTGGCCTTGGCCATCGCCTGATGCTTGCGCAGGGCTACACAGTCGGTAAATGCCGAACTGTAGAGGTAGCTGTCGTCGGGCAGGTCGTTCCAATGGTCATAGGTGATGTATTTTGTTGCCTTGGAGGCATTTAGGTCCAGACGATGGGGAATGACCATCCACTCGTGTCGCACCTCCTTGCCGTCACGCTCAATGTTATAGTAATAATCGATTTGTCCTGCTTTGGCAGGAACATCGATGTCGCATTTCCATGATTTGTCGTTAGCGGGCTTCATGGCTTGGCGGACCACCTTGTCGGGTGCCGCACCGTCGATAATATTGAGCACGACGTTTTCACCGTAAACGGTGCTGTACTCTAGATTGAATCTTACTTTCATAGTCTCTAGTATTATATTTAGGGGATTTTTAGTTCTTGTGTTTCTTGTCCTCGATAATGAACACGCAAGCGGCACCCACGACGAGCAGGATACCTGCAAGGATAAGCATGTTGCCCTGAACGCTGTCCATGACATACTTCAGCAGGACGCCACCCAGTGCGGCAGCGACGATCTGCGGTATGCAGATGGTGCAGTTGAACAGACCCAACGCTGTGCCCATGCGGCTGCTGCCCTCAAAGGCGTTGGTCACCAGCGTGAAGGGCATGGCCAGCATGGCAGCCCAAGCGAAACCGATGAGGAAGTAGGGCACGAACAGCATGTACTGGTTGTGGATGTAGGGAACCATGGCAAAGCCGATACCACCAATGACAAGGCTCAAGGCGTAAGCCACCTTGAGATTCTTGAACTGAGGAAGAACGACGGCCCACAGCACACTGCCGATAGCTTGAACGGCGAAGAGGATGCCTACCCAGTTACCGGCAAGCTGATAACCCTCGCTAGACGCGTCGGTAGTGTTCCATACGGTATCAGCGATGGTGCCGTTGGTATAGGTCCACATGTACATGAAGGCAGCCCAGCAGAAGAACTGTACCAAGCCCACCTCAAAGAATACCTTGTAAGCGTGCTTTTTCTGAGCCGAGCTCATCTCGGTGCCAGTCTGCTCGCCTTGACCCTCAGCATTGGCGGCAGCGTTGAACTCGGCCATCTGCTGCGGGGTATATTCCTTCACATGGCTAATGGTGTAGATGACGCACAGGATAAGGATGGCTGCTCCCACATAGAAGGACCACTTCACGCTATCGGGAACGACGCCCTCGGGGGCCACATTGGCAATGCCGATGGCTGTGAACAGGAACGGGAAGATGTAGCCTACCAGCGAGCCTGCGTTGCACAGGAACGACTGGATTGAGTAGGCCTTGGCCTTCTGTTTCTCGTTGACCATATCGCCCACCATCATTTTGAAAGGCTGCATGGCCATGTTGATGCTCGTGTCGAGGAACATCAAGGCAATTAGGCCGAAAATCATTGCGCCAGAGATGGTCAGACCTAATGATCCAGCGTTAGGTAACAGGCACATCACGATGATTGCTGCCAGTGCACCAATCAGCAGATAAGGGATGCGGCGGCCCCATCGGCCCAGCCACGTCTTGTCACTGAAGTAGCCTACCAACGGCTGAACAACCATGCCCATCAATGGGGGCAGGATCCAAAAATAACTCAGGTTGTGCGGGTCGGCGCCCAATGTCGCGAAAATGCGGCTAATGTTTGCACTCTGCAGTGCATAAGCGATTTGCACTCCAAAGAATCCAAAGCTGATGTTCCACAGCTGGTTGAATTTCAAATCCGGTTTAGTTCTCATAATGATATATTTTTAAGTGTTAAGTGATAATTTCGTCGGTAAATTGGGTTAGCACCTACAAAAATAACAAAATATCTCCCAAAATTATTATGAATAATGTATTAAGGGCTGAAAAAATCAATGCAACCGATTGCATTACTAAGCATGAGGCACTAGTGGGCAGCCAATCTTGTGTTGAGATGTGAGTATGTGAATAATTGGTCCGATGGGATTTTGGTGGTGTGGAAGTAAATATGTACCTTTGCGGGCTGAAAATAATTAAAACTAGATAAAGACATGTCATTACAATGCGGAATCGTGGGCCTGCCCAATGTGGGTAAATCCACTCTGTTTAACTGTCTGTCGAATGCCAAGGCGCAGTCGGCCAACTTCCCGTTCTGCACCATCGAACCCAACGTGGGAGTGATTACGGTACCCGACGAGCGCCTCAATGAGCTCGCCAAACTGGTGAACCCGGCGCGCATTGTGCCCACTACGGTCGAGATTGTTGATATCGCAGGACTGGTCAAGGGCGCGAGCCGAGGCGAAGGCTTGGGTAACAAGTTCTTGGGGAACATCCGCGAGACCGATGCCATCATTCACGTGTTGCGCTGCTTTGACGATGACAACGTGACCCACGTTGACGGCACCGTCGATCCCGTGCGCGACAAGGAGGTCATCGACTTGGAGTTGCAGTTGCGCGACCTGGAAACCATCGAGAGCCGCATCAACCGCGTGCAGAAACAGGCCCAGACTGGAGGCGACCGCGAGGCCAAGGCCCAATATGAGGTCTTAAAGCGCTACAAGGAAGCCTTGGAGCAGGGTCGCAGTGCCCGCACGGTTGAACTCGTTAACAAGGACGAGGAGAAAATCGCTCACGAGCTGTTCCTGTTGACCAACAAGCCGGTGCTGTATGTGTGCAACGTCGATGACAAGAGTGCTGTGAACGGTAACGCCTATGTTGACGCCGTGCGCGAGGCCGTGAAGGACGAGAATGCCCAAATCCTGGTGGTTGCTGCCCAAACCGAGAGCGAGATCGCCGAGTTGGAGGATTATGAGGAGCGTCAGATGTTCTTGAGCGAGATCGGACTTGAGGAGAGTGGTGTGAACCGCATCATCAAGGCTGCTTATGCGCTGTTGAACCTGGAGACCTTCCTCACGGCTGGTCCCAAGGAGGTTCGCGCGTGGACTTTCCGTCGTGGCAGCAAGGCACCGCAGTGTGCTGGTGTCATCCACAGTGATTTTGAGCGTGGATTCATCCGTGCCGAGATTATCAAGTATGACGACTATATCCATTATGGCAGTGAAGCCGCTGTGAAAGAGGCTGGCAAGATGCACATCGAGGGTAAGGAGTATGTCATGCAGGACGGCGACATTGTGGTCTTCCGTTTCAATGTCTAATGACTGACTCCCTTTTGAAGTAGTTGGGTAAGCATCTGAAAAATGGCTAAACGAGTACTCCTGGTCAATAAGTTCTATTATCCTCGTGGCGGCGATTGCATCGTTGTCATGAATACCGAGGCGCTGCTCCGTGAAAACGGTGTGGATGCCCAGGTGTTTGCTATGGAGTATTCCCAAAATCGTCCTGCCAAGTTCAAGGAGCAGTTTGCCAGCCGAGTGGACTTTAGCGGCAGTTTTGCCAACCTGTGGCGTGCTTTGAGGCGCACCCTAGGCATGGACGATGTGCGCCAGAGCTTTGCGGCCGTTCTCGACGAGTTCCGTCCCGATGTGGTTCATCTGCACAACATTCACAGCTATCTCTCGCCCGTGGTGGGCCAGATCGCTCATCAACGCGGCATCCGCGTCGTGTGGACCCTGCACGATTACAAGCTGTTGTGTCCCCGATATGACTGCCTGTTGAATGGCAAGCCCTGTGAGCAATGTATCACAGGTAGCAAGAATGGTGTCCTTGAACACCGATGCATGAAGGGGTCGTTCCCTGCCAGCGCAGTGGCAAAGATGGAGGCGCTGAAATGGAATCGCCGTGTCCTGGAGCAAAACACCGATCTTTTCGTCTGCCCCAGCCAGTTCATGGCCAGCATGATGAAAAAGGGTGGATTTGACCCTTCAAAAACGGTTGTGCTCAACAATTTCCTTGATCCTGTCAAACTTCAACAATACCAGTCGTTGAGCGATGGCGTTCAGCGTGAGGACTATTACTGCTATGTGGGCAGGCTGTCATCTGAGAAAGGTATTGAAGACTTGTTGGCGGTTGCGTCGCGTCTGCCTTACAAACTCAAGGTCGCAGGCGGTGGACCCTTGGAGCCAAGTTTGCGCATCAAGTATGCTGGCAATGCAAATATCGAGTTCCTGGGCATCATCGACGCTGTCGATGTCGCTAAATTGCTTGCCGGAGCGCGTTTCAGCATTGCTCCGTCGCAGTGCTACGATAACAATCCGTTGAGTGTGGTAGAGTCGTTGTGCGCCGGCACCCCAGTCGCCGGTTCTCACATCGGTGGCATCCCCGAGTTGATTGCCGATGGCTGCGGCCTCACTTTCACACCTTTTGATCAAGATGCGATAGCAACAGCCATTGAACAGGCGATGTCCCGTGAATGGAATCATGCCGAGGTAGCCCGTCAAGCCCTCGACAAGTTCGGTCCCCAGACCCACTTGAACGTGCTGACCAAGGAAATCTATGGTTTTTGATTTCATTTTTCGTTTTTTTTTGTCATGTTTGCACAATATTTCACAACTCATCTAGTTTATTAGTTGTAATAGCTTATTGACGATAGCGATGAAGAACGTGATTCAGGGTAGTCTGATCACGACTTTCAGGTGCAATGCCCAGTGTAACATGTGCAACATCTGGAAGTTCCAGACAAACCCGAATGAAGAAATAGATGCCTCCTACTATGAGAAACTGCCCGCGGGGTTGAGAATCAACATCACGGGTGGTGAGCCTACGTTGCGTAAGGACATCGACAAAATTTTTGAAATTCTTTATCCTAAATCTCGACTTCTTGAGCTCAGCACCAACGGTTACAACACCCAAAAGATCGTTGAGCTGGCTAACAAATATCCTAACATTCTCATTCGCGTCAGTGTCGAGGGTCTGCCCAAGATCAATGATGCCAAGCGCGGCATCAAGGACGGTTTTGACCATGCCCTGCGCACCATGTTGGAGTTGAAGAAGACCAAGTGCAAAAACATCGGCTTCTCGGTGGTGATCTCGCCCGATAATTACATGGACCTGCTCCACCTCTACGACTTGTGTGTCGCACTCGATGTGGAACTTGGCAACTCGGCGGTTCATAATTCATGGTACTTCCACAAGGAGGATAATCAGATTGAGAGCGAGGAAGCCCTGCGCCAGCACGAGCTATTCGTCAAGGCATTGCTCACCAGCAAGCGCCGCCACTTCAAGGACCGCTTGAAGGACTATGGCCGTGCCTATTTTAACCGTTCTATTCACCGCCGCCTGCGTGGTGACACCGACGAGTATCGTCCACCCTGCGGCGCGTTGAGCGACTTTTTCTTCATTGACCCGTGGGGTAACGTCACCCCCTGCAACGGCAGTGGCGAGGAGTGGAAGATGGGCAACATCAAGGAAGATACCTTAGAAAACATCCTGGCCAGTGATAAAGCCAAGGCTGCGATGGAGAAAGTGCGCAACTGCAAGCGCAACTGTACCTTTATTGTCACCGAGCGTCACGACATGGTGCGCCGTCCGTGGGTGCCCATCATGTGGATTATCAAGAACAAGTGGCGCACATTCAAGGGAAAAGACATCTGCTGGGACTAACTCTTTCTAGTTAATAGTTAACAGTTAATAGTTGGGCATCCGCATTCAACTTTCAACTTTAACCCTTAATCTTTAAACTGAAAATGAAGACGGTAGCGGTAATCGGCACGCGCGGATTCCCTGGTATCCAGGGCGGTGTCGAGGCTCATAGCTATCACCTTTATACCCGCATGAGTGACGTGCACGTCAGGTTGTACCGCCGCCGTGCATATCTCACCGCACAATCCGCTCACACCTTTCCCAACATCGAGTACATTGACTTGCCCTCGACGCGTGTCAAGGGCTTTGAGGCGGTGTGGCACACGCTGCTGAGCGTGTTTCACATCCTTTTTCATCGCCCCGACGTGGTTCACATCCACAACATCGGGCCTGGCATGTTCGCACCGTTGCTACGCCTGTTTGGCTTGCCCGTGGTGCTGACTTACCACAGCCCTAATTATGAGCATGCCAAGTGGAGCGCTCCCGCCCGCTGGCTCTTGCGCCAGTGCGAGAAACTCTCTCTGCGGTTCAGCAACCGCGTCATATTTGTCAACAAGCATCAAATGGAGAAGTGCGGCGCGTTGGAAAAAAGTGTCTTTATCCCCAATGGTATCGATCCCGTCACTCGTAGCGAGAACACCTCGTTCCTGCAGAGCCATGGTATCCTCAAGGGCGAGTATCTGCTGGCTGTTGGGCGACTCACGCCCGAGAAAGGTCTGCAATACCTTGTCGAGGCGGCTAACCGCCTGCCCCAGGTCACTCAGGTGGTCATTGTCGGCGCCAGCGACCACGACGACAGTTACCGCAAGCTGCTCGAGCAGCTCGATAAGGGTCATAAAGTTATTTTTACCGGATTTACCACGGGTGACGACCTGAATCAACTTTACAGCCATGCCCGCGCCTTTGTGTTACCCTCGGTCAACGAAGGCTTCCCCATGGTGTTGCTCGAGGCGATGGCCCATGGCTTGCCCATCGTGTGCAGCGATATCCCCGGCACCCGCCAGGTGGATCTTCCCGAGCAGGACTATTTCGCCGTTGGTGATGCTGATGCCCTTGCTGCGACCCTATCTCGCCTGCTTGCTGGCCCTGTCGAACGACAGCATTACGACCTCAAACAATATGACTGGGACGACATCGCCCGTCAGGTTTTCAAGCAATACGACCTTGCTATTTCCTGAAAACTAACCGCTAGGAACTTACTCCCCATTCCCGTTATCTCCCCACTGGCTGTTGAGCCATGCAATTTTGCGGTGGATAAATGACTTGAAGTCGGCCTTTTGGATGTCGATGTCATATCGTGGCCAGATGACACAGTCGGCGGCAACGGCAGGTTTAATGGATTCCACAAACTCATCAGCAAAACTATCGATATCCAAGCCATTGAAGCCCGAGCCATAGAACTCACGCCAATGCTCCCGCAATACTTGCTGGAAATGTGGGAACTTAGCGATTTCTTCAATCCAACTAGAGTTGAAAACTGATGGTTGTTCATAGATGAAATTGTTGAATTCGGTATCTCCATAGATGGCCCAGCGCTGGAAGGCGCTACCGAAGTCCCACACGGGACCGAATACCAGCTTGGAATTGTCACCATAGCGCTTATACATGTAACAAGAGCCGGCAAAGCCTTCGATGTCATCCATGATCTCGCGCACGATGTAGTACATGGCCAGCGTGTCGATGTCGATATAGCGTTCCCACTCGGTACTGCTCTTGTCGTCGGTATAGATGGCAGCGTTGGTTTCTGAAAGGTATTGCTTGAGCCATTGCTCCTGGACATCGGAGAGCGCTTCGGGACATAGATAGGTGACCGCCATTGAGTCAGGCTGATTGAAACTGTCATATTTCTCAGCGATATAGACATGCACACCCGGATTGGGGTTATTATCAATTTCGAGCAACCAGCCGCCCGTAATCCTGTCGGGGTCGGTCTCATAATCTGCTTGCTCCTCAATGTTGACACGATGCTTTCCAGTGCGTATTTTCTCAGTGAGGAAATACAGACCCATGTATTTGCCGTTAATCACCAGCTCGACGGGCTCTTGGGCTGGGGTGTAAGGAAAACCGATGCGACGACTCAACTCAAAACCCATGGTGTTCTTGAGACGAGCCAAATAGTCATCATAATGAGCGAGCAACACAAAGTGGCGGTTTTTCGGCATGCCCATCAACGGTTCCTTGGTATCCAGTTTCAGGCGATAGGATTTCTTGGGATAATGCCTCCATGTGTAATTGCCGTGTCCCTTGATGAGGGTAGTCAACGGCGCATCGGGCGACCCGATGGACTCATAACCCTCAATGCCCATGTTGTCAAGCCACCACTCGGCTTGCAAGTAGTCTTCCTTTTCACGGCTGACGATGTCGCGACCTCCCTCGGTGTTGATGAACAGCACCGGAAGGGTCCCCGAGTAGGTCATTGTATCGACAGTGACAACACTATCGGTAGGTACGGGCGGCTCTGGAGGTGTGGGTGGCACTGGCTCGTCATTCTTGCAAGCCATCATTGCTAAAGTAAGAACTAGAAATGATATATAGTAAAAAGACTTGCCCATAATAGTATCAATAATATATTATGTTATCTAAATTTGGGTATTGTTCCAGACTGCTAAAGCTTTACAGATTTGTACCCCATTGGGTGTTGAGCCAGGCGACCTTCTTGTGGAATGAGGGACGGGTATACAGATTGAGCTTCAACGTGTTATTATGGCTGGAGTATTGTGGCCAGCGCACATAATCGTATTCACAGGCTTGCTCGATTTTGGCGGCAAACTCGTCTATATAAGCGTCCATCGTGGGGTATACTTCCTCATAGAACCGCTGCCAATGATAGCGTACCCTTTCTTGGAAATGTGGGTATTTGGCGATTTCTCCAATCCATTTGGCATGGCAGTAGCTGGGCAGGTTCTCATAAATGAAATCGTTGAACTCATAGGACGGGGTATAGCGCTGGAAAGAACTGCCGCAGTCCCACATCGGGCCGAAGATGAGTTTAGTGCTGTCGCCGCGTTGCTTGTGCATGAAACAGCTGCCCGAGAATGCCTCGGGGTTGTCCACCGCCTCCTGGACAAGATAAAAGACCGCCAGTGAATCGATGTCAATATACTGTTCCCAAGCATGGCTCAACGTGTCATTGCTATAAATGGAATCATTGGTCGCGTGTAGGAATGCGAAGATATACTCACGCTGGACATCGCTCATCACTTCGGGGGAATGGGACGTGAACTTGATGGTTTGTCCGTTGCCCTCGATGATCTTGATGCTCCCGGGTTCGCCATAATTGTCGATTTCGAGCAACCATCCCCCAGAAATCTTGTCGGGGTCGGTCTCGTTGTCGGCCTGTTCAATGATGTTCACGCGATCTTTATCAACCCTGATTTTCTCGGTCAGGAAGTAAAGGCCGATGTACTGCCCGTTGAGAACCACCTCGACGGGTTCCTGGAGCGGATTCCAAGCCATGTCCATCCGTCGCCCGATTTCAAAGGGCAGGGCATCGTTCATCTTCCCCATCCAGGTATCGGCATAGGCCAGCAGCGTCCAATGCTTATTGGACGGCATGCCCAGTACCGGGTGTTTCTGGTCAAACTTGAGCCTGTAAGGTTTTTTGTCCATATTGGTCCAAGTGGCATTGCCTCGCCCCTTGATTTGCATCCCCAGGGGCTCCTCAGACGACCCGAGGGACTCATAACCGTCGATGCCCATCGCGTCAAGCCACCAGTCGGCGTGCATGTAGTCTTCCCTCTCCTTGCTCACGATGTCGCGATAGCCCTCGGTGTTGATATACAGCACTGGTAGCGTTCCCGAGAAAGAGGGCATGGGTGGTAACTGCTTGCCCAGAATGGCATCAATCACCATGTTGATGTCGGCGATATTGATTTCCTTATCGGCGTTCACATCGGCGGCATAACTATAAAGAGAGTGGTAGGCAACCCCTTTCATCACCGAATCGGCCAGTGCATTCACATCGGCGATGTTCACTTCCCAGTCGCGGTTCACGTCTCCGCGGGGGCGCAATCCCGATTGGGCATGGGCAGCAAGGCTTGACATGGCCAGCACTGTCAATGCGCAAAATAAAAGGTATTTGTTTTTAAGTCTTATCATAATTGGGGTCTAGTGGAATTGTGAAATCATTTATACTCCAGTGGTTCAGAGGGGTAATTAAGTCCCCATTGCTGGTTGAGCCAGTCGATTTTGCAGTGAATAAATCGCCTGAAATCCTTCTTTTGGATCTCGATATCATACTGCGGCCAGCGAACGACATCGGCATAAAACGCCGGCTTAATCGATTCGACAAACTCATTGATGAATTCATCTATGTCCAATCCGTTGAAACCGCTCCTGTAAAACTCGCGCCAATGCTGCATTACCACTCGCTGGAAATGGGGATATTTGGCAATTTCCTCTATCCAGTGGTTGGCAAAGTCGGTGGGTTGCTCATAGATGAAATGAGAGAAACTGACGTCACCATAGATGGCCCATCGCTGGAACGCGTTGCCAAAGTCCCACACAGGTCCAAAAATGAGCTTGGTGGAGTCCCCGCGATGCTTATACATGTAGCAACTGCCCGCAAAATACTCCAGGTCATCCATGATTTCGCCCACGATGTAGAACATCGCCAGCGTGTCGATGTCAATATACTTTTCCCATTCCCTGCTGGTCTTATTGTCGGTATAGATGGCATTGTTTGCCTTTTGAATATAGTTTCTGATATAATTCTCCTGTTGCCAAGATAGAATCTCTGGCGATTCAGGAGTGACCGCAAGCCAAATGTCGTTTTCCTGCAGCTCGACAAAGTACATGGTATTGTCCTCATGCACATTGGTAATCTCAAGCAGCCAGCCACCCGTGATAGTTTCGGGGTCGGTTTCCATGTCATTTTGCTCCTCGATATTGACACGGTGCTTGTCCACCCTGATTTTCTCGGTGAGGAAATACAACCCGATATACTGGCCATTGAGCACGACCTCGACCGGTTCTTGGGCAGGCGTGTAGGCCAACCCGATGCGGCGGCTCAGCTCAAAGCCCATCGTGTTCTTGAGGCGAGCCAAATAGTCGTCAGGGTGAGCCTGCAGGCAAAAGTGGCGGTTGCTGTGCATCCCCATCAACGGCTGCTTTTCATCGAGCTTGAGGCGGTAGGATTTCTTGTCATAGTGCGACCAGGTGAAGTTGCCACGGCCCTTGATCTGCATCCCCAGCGGTTCCTCGGGGGACCCGATGGAATCATAGTTGTCGATGCCCATCGCGTCGAGCCACCACTGCGCCTGCAGGTATTCTTCCTTGCTCACGATGTCTTGATACCCCTCGGTGTTGATATAGAGCACGGGCAGAGTTCCCGAGAACGAGGGCATGGGAGACAATTGTTTGCCCAGAATGGCATCGATCGCCATGTTGATGTCGGCGATATTGATTTCCTTATCGCCGTTCACATCGGCGGCATAGCTATAAAGAGCGTGGTAGGCTGCTCCCTTCATCACCGAGTCGACCAGTGCATTCACATCAGCAATGTTCACTTCCCAATCACAGTTCACGTCTCCGCGTGGGCGTAGCCCCGACTGGGCCTGTGTCACGAGCCCGGTCATGGTACATAAAACGAGAACGATGAGTGCTATGTTTTTTTTCATGACATTATTCTGGTAAGCGGGGAAAAGATCCGGTCCTTGAAGAAAATGAACGGGCTGAGGCGCAGGCGGTCACACAACCAGGCACAGGCCAGGCAGCAGACCACCACAAACGCCACCGCTATAACCGCGAATGAGATAGCCGTGGGGTCAAAGGCGAAATAAGGCGCTACCACCTTGGTGACAAGCGTGAAGATGGGCGAGAACACCACGATGGCAAGTGAGTTGCGACCCAGACAGCACAATGAGCTGCGAACGACAGCACCGCAATAGGGATAAAGGGCCAGCAACAGGCTCATCATGAGCACAGTGATGGCTACGCCGGCCAGTGACCCGTTATGGAAGTTCTCGCGTGAGGCGAATAGCACGATCAAGGGCAGGATCGCTATGAATGACGGTGTGATTACTTTTGTCAAGGAGTTGCCGCTGCGCATGACCGCTAAGCCCAACAGGAAATAAATGACATAATCCCAGTTGAGTCCCTCGATGACCAGCGACAGCCCATACAGCACCAGTCCCGTCAATGCCAGTCCCGAAATGCCTTTAAGGCGAAGCAGACGGTAAACGATGTAATAGATAATGGTGCTGATGACCAGCGTGTGGAGGTACCAGTAGGGGCCGGTGGGCTGCGTCGCGATGCGCGTCACGAAATCCAGTGGCGTGAGGCGCTCAATGGCGTTGTGTGCATGGAGGGCGTTGCCCATGAAGTACTGCAAGAGAATGTAAAGCGCCTCGAACAGCAGGTAGGGGATCAGGATGCGCAACAGGCTCTTACCGAAAGAGCGCGGCTCCTTTTCCACGTTGGCCAAATAGCCCGAGATGATGAGAAATGCCGACATGTGGAACGTGTACACCGCCTCGCGCAGCACGGGATAGGTCTCCTCGATCAAGGCGAGGTGAAACAAGACCATCAACACGATGAAGATGCCCTTGAGATAATCCAGCTGGTGTATACGTTCATTAGCCATTGGCAATGGTGTTAACGGTTATAGCTATTGTGGCCTATTTTGCGTTTGCGAGCGTTAGTGACGTTCTTTAACAGCTCCTTCTCGTTAGCCACGCCGTGGAAGACATTGTACTTCACCTCCAGGCGGTCAAAGCGATAATTCTTGGTCGAACTTTTTGACCAATGAGTCATGAATTGGCCGTTGCCGCCGTTCACCGTGACATCATTGTTTTCAAACACGACCGAGCCGCTAGGTGCAAATTCCACAAGGAAGAAGTTCATGTTGCTGCTGCGGAACGTGTTGCTCTTGAAGTTGAGGTTCATTTTCTTGATCTTGTGGCTGTAGATGCGCGTGTCGCCCTCAAAAACGTTGTTGCTGGCGTTAAGAGTAAACAAGTCGGTGCCTTCGCCACCGCCCACATAGGCTACACTCTCAAGCCCCTTGCACACATTGTCGCGCAGCGTCACGTTGCCGCCCTCATACTGGCACCAGATGAGTCTCATGCCATAGGGTTTGCGGTTCTTGGGGTTGACGGTCACCTCGTTGAGCAGGTGATTGCCTAACACGCTCACGATGCCGCCTCGGGTCTGGAGGAACATGTATCCCGAGTCGTCATGATCGGTGAGTACCAGGTTCCTGTTGATGACCGTGTTGCCGTTGATGTGGATAGTGTCGCCACATGAACTCAGATCATGCACTTCGATGTCCTTGTGGTAGTACCTGTATTCGCGACCGATGTCGCCATTGATGATCTGGTTATTCTCGATGAAGATGTCCTTGTGATAATCGGCGGGGTCAAAACCGATGTACATGCAGCGCGTGGTGACATCGTTGATGAAGAACTTGTTGTTGCGCAGGTGGAAATTACGCGTTGTGCACTGGTCTTTGCTTAGCTTGTGGTCGGTCATCAGGGTGAACAGCATGCCGCAGTTGGCCTCGGGATCCTTGTCCTTGCCGTTGTAACCGCCATAATAAAACTCGTTGTCCTCCACAAAGATGTCGGTGCGTCTGGCCGTGCCGCGGACATAACCGTTGGTCACATCAACCACGCGGTCATAGATGCCGAGGGTCTCATCCTTGCCATACTTGTAGAACTTATTGCCCTTGACATTGATGTTGTGCATCTCGCCTCTAATCCACAATCCTCCACCATCGTTACAGTTGTTGTAGTTGGAGATGATGCAATTGGTAACGGTGACGTTAGAGCACACGCGCATGTCGATGTTGGTGATGACCGCGTTCTGCATGTAGCTGTCCATGTCGTGGATGTCCACCTTATTGGCGTGGTAAATCTTCACGGCATGGCGTGCCTCGCCTTCCCACCAGATGCCCTTGTGGTCCTTGAGCCTGATGGTAAGGTCGCTGATGCTGGCTGTAATGGGATTCTTGAGTGTGCCAGCAATCCTGAAATAGGTGTCATCGATAAACGCCTTAAATCCTGCACGGTCACTGCCCTTGTCAAGGATGATTGTGGTGTAGTCACGGCCTTGGCCCTTGATGACGACAGAACAGTTGAGACGGATGGTGCCGGTCACGGTGTAAGTGCCGGTTCCAAAGTTGAGCACCACCAAGTCGTTGTGGGTTGCTTTACCGCATTGTTCGCGCAGCGCTTGAGTGAGGTCTCCCTTCACTTCATCGACATTGATGTTAATGGTTCTTGCCTGACCAACCATGGTGGTCAGCAGCAGAGCCAGTAGGCAGATGTGTTGGTTAAGTCGTTTCATATTCCTGTATTTTGGTTGTTTATTGTTGATTTTCAAGAATTGTGCCAATGGCTCCCTCAAGAGCCGTGCGCAGCGCCTCAGGGCTATACACCCGCTGGTACAGGCCCGATGATGAGCCTGGAGACTGCAGGCAACGGCCTATCGCAGCCGCAAGGGCCTCACTGTCGCCGCTTGAGAAGAATTCTACCCCTTCGCTGCCATCACATGTCTGCTTGAAGAAGGGCAGATCACTCAAGACCATGGGTTTGCCAAAGTAGCTGGCAATGCTGGTCACACCACTTTGGGTTGCCGAGATATAAGGGTAAACGACAACTGCGGCCCGTGAAAACAGGTCGCGCAACTCGCTGTCCTCCATAAACCGGTTGATGAAGATGGCGTTGTCGTCGTTCTCTCGCTTGAAATAGGTCGCTCCCGCTCCCGCAACCACTAACGGGCGGGAATTTAGCTCGGGATGGTGGATATAGGCATCATAAAGCAGATGCACGCCTTTATACAGTTGTACGGTGCCGAAGAAAAGGATGTAGCCGTCGGGCACATCTCTTAACTCGGCCACTTGCTGCCTTCCTTGGGCAATCTTGTCGTTGACAAGGGTGGGGAAGGGGACATAATCCACCGTGTTCCCCGGATAGCGTCGGCCAATGAGTTCCAGCTGCGCCTTACTGTTGGTCACCTTGTGCGGTGTGTGCTTGAATAGCGACTGTTGGGGTAGGGCGATGATGAGCCTGTCCTTGAGCCAATGGAGGGGAGAGCTGAATTTGTAGTCGTGATAAACGGCATCGTGGACGGTATAGAGCAGGGGGATGCGACGCTGCAACCGACCGATGCTGCCGGCAAGAACCAGCTCGCCGGTGAGCGAGTAAGCCAGATCAATGCCGTGGGCCTTGATGATGCGGTTAATCGAGCGGTTCAGCCGCCGAGGAAAATACCTGAACAGCGCACGTTGCCATGTCGTTGCAGGATAGTCAATCCAAGTGATGGAAGTGGCGGGAATGTTAGGGAAAGCCTGGTTGTCAGCCCCGTAACGGGTCACGATGAGCACATGGTCGCCCGCTTGCCACATGGTGTTGATGATGTTGCGGGCATAGGGTCTCATGCCCGGTGCATCATATTCGGTGGCGAGGAACAATATGTGTCGTGAAGGGTCCCTCATGCTGGTTGAACTGATAATGATTCTTCTTCGTCATCGTCGGCTTCTGCCATTTGTTCGCGCAGTTGTCGCTTTGCCTCTTCAACCGTAGCAAACTCGGGGTGCTCTTCGGCCGCGTAGTGGCGGTTAAGCGATAAGGCCAGGAACATTAATGACAGGCTCAGGACCTGAGGAGTGAGAGGTGCCCAGTCGCTGTTACCCTGAACGAGCCAACAGCACATGACGCCCAAGCCCGAAATGTTCAGGATATTGTAGTAGCGGTTGCGCGATTGCCGCGTTCGCCACTTAAATGTCGCTATATACCAGATTACAAAACCAAAAATGGGCAGGAACCCGATTAGGCCTAGCTCATCAATCAAAATGATCCAGATGTTGTGAATAGGATTGGTGAACATGAACTCCTCGGGTTGCCACAGGTCGGTCATGTCAAACACTTGCTCAAATATCACGGCCGAGCTGTTCTCGCCCAAATATGTGAGATGGGCATTCATGCCCACGCCTACCAGCGGGTGGTCTTCAAAGATCTCATAACCGCAATAATAGTGCATGAGTCGTGAGGTAGTCATCTCATCGAGATCCTCCACGTCACTGAAAAGGAAGCTCAGCGGGCCCGAAAGTAGTAGGGCAATCATGATGCCCAGTGGCACGATACCCTTGAGGATGCTTTGGAGGCTGAGCAACTTGTAGCGGCGATAGATATAGAACACCACGATAGCAAGCACCGATGCCACCGATGCCAAGAGGGCGCTGCGGCTGGCCGTGAGAACAATCACGATAAAAGCCATGCCGGCAAAGATGGCGCTGGGGCGGCGTTTGTAGGCCGTGATGAAGCATGCGACAAAGAACGTGAAATAGTAAGACGCATAGGTGCCCAACGCATTGGGGTGGCCCATGGTGCCCACGGCACCCACACGTTCCTCGCTGCGCGTCGAGGCCTCGCTGTCAAACATCTTGACGACACCTTCCATGCCTAATACGGGATAGCAAATCGCCAGTATAAAGTGCAGGATAACGGTGCATGCAAGTCCAATATAGATACCGCGGATGACGCTCTTGACCGAGAAGCTGTTGGCGAACAGATACATGAAAACTGCAAACGACAACAGGTAGAACACCTCAACCAGGGTTTGTCGGCGCGCGATGTTGTAGGGATTGAGCAGCGTGTAAGCCGCATAAGCCAGGAAGATGAAGAATAGCCACAAATTGGGTCGGCGGATGCGCCACTGCTTGCCTTTTGCCACTATCCATAACAGCAGCAACGACATGAAATAGAACGGCCATAGCGACAAGCCTGTTCCAAACGTGCCGCAGGGTTCACCGTCACCCTTAAACACAGGCAGGAAAAGACGGGTAAAGCAACACGAGAAGGTATAGATAGATATGAAGATCTCATGCAAGCGCACCTTAGTCAGCCGATTGCTCTCGCGCGCGAAGAAGAATACCAGCGCGAAGCCCAACGTGACGAATATGAGCGCTCGATCCATGCTACAGGTTGTCGTTAAAGCCGATGTCTAGAGGACCTGATTCTTAGTCCTCATCCTTAGTCTTTCCGTAACCGTAACCGTAAGTGTTGTCGTTGCTCGGTTTGGTGTCGTTGAGCACGACGCACATGTTCTTAAGCTGCTTGTTGGCGGCGATGCGGTTCATGAACTTCACCAGATTGCGTTTGGTGTAGTTGGCGCGGGTGACATATACGGTAGCGTTGCTGTATTTGTCAAGTGCAAAACTATCGCTCACCATGGCCACGGGAGCCGAGTCGACAATAATGATGTCATACTTGGCACGCAGGTCCTCAAAGAACTGCTTCACGCGGTTGCCCAGCAGCAGCTCAGAGGGGTTGGGTGGAATGGCGCCACCAACAAACACGTCCATGCCTTCGACCTCGGGGCAGGGCTGAGCGATGTTCTCAAGGGTGACATCGTTGCGTGACAGGTAACTGGTCACACCTGGTACGTCGTTCAGGTTCAGCATTGATGCCAGCTTGGGCGACCTGATATCCATTCCTACCAGAGCCACGCGTTTACCCAACAGGGCAAACGATGAGGCTATATTGGTGCTGACAAACGATTTGCCCTCACCGCTCACGCTACTGGTAACGAGGACAACCTTGTCGTTATCGTCATTGAGCATGAATTGCAGGTTGTTACGCACATAGCGGAATAGCTCCACAATGGCCGAGGTCTTGCCCTCCTTGACCACCAGCTGGGTGTTGTGGCGGTTGTGATGGATGTGACCGATAAAAGGCACTTGGGAGATTTCCTCGAGTTCCTCCTGGTTGGAGAACTTGGTGGTGAACATATCCTTGAGATACAGCAACAACAGCGGCAAGAAGATACTGGCCAGTAATGCCATGGCAAGAATGACCATCTTGTTGGGGCTGATGGGTGTATGCTCGGCGTAGGCATGGTCCACAATTTTGCCTTTAGGCGTTGTAGCGGCCAGCACGAGTGAATTTTCCTCACGTTTTTGGAGCAGGAAGGTGTAGAGGGTGTTCTGGATGCCCTGCTGGCGATACAGCTCGCGAGACTCGCGCTCGATAGAGGGCACTTTGTTCATGTCACCCGAAGCCTGGTTGACCTGGCTATACATCTTCTTGAGCTGCATGTCCACACCCTTGATTGACGTGTTGACTCCCTGCAGCACGTTGTTGTGCATGGTCTCGATTTGCTGGTCAAGCTGTTTGATCGCCAAGTTGTTCTCTTTGGCCGACAACTCGAGCTCTTGACGTTTGGCCAGCAGGCTATTGTAGGCCTTGATAGCGCCTGATGCCGCGCTTGAATCCACGTCAAAGGGGATATAGGAGTGCCTGTTGGCGGGATTGGAAACAAAGTCCTTGACCATTCCCAGCAATTGTTTGTTAGACTCCAGCTTGATGATGGCGCGGTCGGCCAATTCCTGTTTGGCGATTGATGATTTGAGCTGCAGCTCGGCGTCCGAGATGCGGTTGTTGCGCTTGTAGGCCTCGATATCGGCCTCACTGCTGGTCAAACCCTTGTAGATGAGTGCCAGTCGCTCGTCAATGAACTTGGCCGTGTTGATGGCCTCTTCATCTTTCTCACGCTGTCCGCGCTCGTTATACAGCTCCATGAGCTTGTTGAGGATGTCGATACCGCGCGACGGGTTGTTCTCGGCAATCGACAGGTTGATGCCATTGGACTTCTTGGTGGCGAGTTTCACCCTAATGCGGCGGTTCAACTGTTCACCGCGCAGCTGGTTGCCATAGAGTGATGCCCTGATGTGGCATTGTTTTCCTGATTTGAAACGGTCGGTGGGCTGAACGCCAAACACGCCATAGGCCGTCTTCACCGTTGTCGGCAATGTCGCGTTTTCCAGTTCGGCGAGCGTTTTGTCGCCCTTGGTGGCCTTGATGTGGACCTGACCCTGCTTGTTTACGTCAACCTTGAATTTCAGCACCGAGCTCAAGGTGTCAAACATCTCGTCGGGAGCGACAATCTCGATGGGCGATGAGTCATAATGATCCTTGTCGGGCTTGTACCATTCTTTCTCCTCTATATAGGAACGGTTGAGCTTGAGTTGCTTGGCGACCTGGGTGCAAAGCTCCTGAGACGAGAAAACGATCATCTCGTCATCGACCTTGCTGCCCTGACCCATGAGCTTCATGCTCTTGAGCAGATTGGCACCGGCGCCCGCGCTGTTGTCGTCTTGAGCGATGAGGACAACGGCCTTAATGTTATAGACGCGCTTGGCATACTTGAGATAAGCAAATGCCAGCGTCATGCACGCGATGAGCGAGAGCAGGAACAGCCACCAGTAACGCTTATACTTGCGCACAAAGTTGCCAAAATCAATAATCTGCTCTTCTTGTTGTGGGTTGGAAGGTATATTGAATTTTGCCATGTCGTCAGGTGGTTTATTTGCTTGCTACAAGTGCGATAATCAGCGATGCGATGACCGAAGCCGAGCTCACGACAGTGGAGAGCACCGAAAGCTTGAATGCATTGTTTTGGTTATACTTGGAGTTGTCGATGCGGATTTGGTTAGGCTCGACATAAATGACATCGTTCTGGCGAAGGTAGAAGTAGGGAGAATTGAAAATCTCGCTACTGTTGAGGTCAAGGCGGTGATAGGAACTTACGCCCTCCTCGGTGCGGATCACGAAGACGCGATCACGCTTAGCAAACTCGGTAAGGTCGCCACACTGGGAGATGGCGTCAAGCACGGTGAATTTCTCGTGGCTCGAGTAGGTGCGTTGCGGATTGTTCACTTCGCCCATCACATCGACACCAAAGTTCACTAGGTCAACACGCACGTAGGGGTCCTTGACGTCCTTAGAAATCATCTCGGTGATTTCTTGTGAGATTTGAGCCGTGGTTTTATCCTTCACCAGGTAACGTCCTAAAACGGGCAGCATGATATAACCCTGCTGGTCCACGATATAGGTTTGGGTACGGGGCTGTGTCGCCTGACGCAGATTACCTCGAGTGGCAGGGTTATCCATGGGCAGGTTGTAGGCTGCCGTAGCCTCGGGAACGGCCGATGATACCGAAATGATTAACTCGTCATCGGGCTGGATATGAATCGGGTAGTCATTCTGATGTTTGGTTAAAACGCCCGATGGACTTTCAAGGATGTCTTTAAAATAGGACAGGTTGTTGTCCTTGGTTGTAGTGCATGACAAAAGCGTGGCCGCTGCTATCAGCATTATAAGTAATCTTGATTTCATAGCGGTTGTTAAAGTATTTATTTACTATTTAACGAGTAGACATGACAATTATTTTGTCACGCTGCGTGTTTTGGTGATTTTTGACAATATCAGCTCGCGAATGTCCTTGTAACAGGATCCTGCAATGCATGCTAAAGCAGCGAGCATGAAGGCGATGTCGGCCCACCAGGGAATGTTGCTGTAGAAGGGTATGGCGCTTATCAGCATCACCGCCACGGGAACAGCGGTAAGCTTAGCTATTTTCAGGATGAAGTAGCGGCGCATGTCATGCCAGCGGTAGATGAACAGCACCAGATAGGTGACGAGCTGGGTGATGATGACGCCATAGACTCCCAATGGCTTGATGAGTAGGAAATTAAGCACCACATTGACTGCTGCCGAAAGCACGATGGCGGGCAGCGTGCGCTTGGTGTCCTTAGCACACTGGTAACCCATGTCGAAGAAGGCAGCAGCGGCAAAAATCACGGCCGACAAAGCCAGCGGATAGATATAGTTGAGACTCTCGCTGTATTGCGCGGCAACCAGCCAGCCATAGTTGACCTTGAGCATGAAAACATAACCCACCAAAATCAAGCCCAGCAGCATGATGTAGCTGTTGAACATCTTGGAGAAAAATCTGTCGCGGTCAGGGCTATTGTACTGCAAGATGGCGGTTTCCTGCCAAGCTTGGTAGAAGATAATGGCGAGCGTATAGATAATGCCTGTGAAGCGTGTGGCAACAGCATAGACACCGTTGACGTCAAGTCCCAGGAAATGGGTGATGAACAGGCGGTCGCTGCTTCCAGTGAGCCACCAGCACAATGAGCCTGGCAGCAACGGTAACGAGTAGCGCAGGATGTCGTGTGCCACCTCACGCGAGTCGATGCTCCATCGCGTGTTGCGGGTAATCAACCTCACACGGGCCTCAACGAGGATTAACGCCAGCACTCGTGCCAGGATGTTGGCTAGGAAAATGCCCTTGATGCCCCATCCCATGCCAACGACAAAAAAGATGCTGAACAGGCCGATGCCTAGAGCCGACAAAATGCCCACCGTGGCAAACGCGCGGTTATTGCCCAATCCCCTAAAGACCTGGGAGTAAACCTCCTGGAATGACATGGCCAGTAACATGCCTAGGGCATAACCCAAATACTGGATATTGGTGAACATGGCCAATGCCGCCGTGATGATGAGCGAGAGCACCGTTGTCGCAACCATGGTACGTGACACGAAGGTGACGATGCGCTGGCGACGGGTGTCGTCGTCACAGTCGAGCAGGAACCTGAAGGCGCCGTCGCGCAACTGCAGGGTCACAAAAGGCATGAGCAGCAGACACCAGGTGAAGCACAGGTCATAATAACCGAAATCTGACTTGTCGATATAATGAGTATACATCGGCACCATCAGGAAAGTGATGATCTTGGAGCCGATGTTTCCAATGGCATAGATGCCGATATCCTTAACGAATTTGGATGACCGGCTGCCTGCCTTATTATTGTTGCCACTCATTTTTCGGCTGCAAAGGTACAAAATAATTGAGTTTTTACGCTTTTTTCATCAAATGTTTGTAATTTCGCACTTTAAACCGCTTGATGGCATAACCACAATAGTGGCTGTCTTTAAGAGCTTTGAGATAGATGATAAAGACAATAAATTCGTGGCGTGGACTCATGGCGGTCGTTGTGGTATCGTTCCATAGCGGCTTGGGCTACCTGTGGAATCTGACTTATTCAGGCGTTACGTTTTTCTTTATCTCCAGTGCGTTTTTGTTGTCGGCCCGACATCCGTTTGACCGGCTGTCAAAGAGTGATTACAAGAACTTTGTCTTTGGCCACTCCATGCGGTTATACCCGCTCAACTGGCTTGCGCTGGCTCTAATGATAGCCTTGGCGCTTGGTTTTCACACCGCGAGTGTGGATTGGGGCGCTACGGCATTGACTGCATTGCTCCTGCAGTCGTGGTCTCCCGTGCATGATGTGCATTACTGCCTCAACCCTGTCGCTTGGTTTATGAGCGCGTTACTGTTCTGCTATGTGGCTTATCCGTTCCTAGCCCACTGGGTGGGGCGGTTGCGTTTCTGGCCAAAAGCGATACTGACAGCTGTGATGGTGCTTGTCCTGGGGTTGATGCTGGTTCCGTTGGATGCCGAGGGACGCGAAACGATGTTTGTCAACCCGCTTGTCCATGTGGTGGATTTCACTATGGGTATTCTGCTTTACCATGTCTATAAAATACTGAAAAATAAGAATTTACAAATTGGCTTCGGCACGGCGACCCTTGTTGAAGTGGCCTTGCTGATATTGCTCGCGTTGACCGTGGTCGCTACGGTCAAGACCACCTGGTTCAAACCTTGGGAGGATGATCTGCTGTGGCTGCTGCCTCAAGGGGCTATTCTTGTGGCTTTGACGCTGTTTGACGGCCGCGAGGGCGCCGTCGGCCGGGTGTTGTTGTGGAAGCCCTTGCAGTGGCTGGGAAGCATCAGCTACGAGGTGTTCATGTTGCAGTTTGTGGCATTTCACCTGTTCAACTATGTGCTGTCGCCTGTTGCGGGCCACTTCGGGGTGCTTATCTATGACCTCAAGACGCTGTGTGTGTGGTTGGTACTGTTGCCTTTGGCATGGGTTGTGAACCGTTATTTCACCCGCCCGATTAGTGCCTATTTTAAACGTAGAATCAAATAATTAACGATATGATAAAGACGTTAAACGGTTGGCGTGCCGTGTTCGCGCTGATGATAGTGCTTTTCCATGTGGGTGTTACCGGCCTTGAGGAAATGACATGGGCAGGCGTTAGCTTTTTCTTTATGGCGAGCGGTTTCCTGTTAAGGTTCAAATATCCTTTTGAACAGCTAAACAAGGAGACTTATTCTCGTTTCTCGTTGCGCCATGCCCTTAAGTTATATCCATTGCACTGGCTTGCACTTGTGCTGTTGCTGGTTGCCTTGGCATTGATTGGAAAACTGGTGATCAGGCCCGGTGTGCTGGCGCTGGATGCCGCGTTGTTGCAAAGTTGGTCGATGCACCATTCCATCTATTTCTCCTACAACCCGTTTGCCTGGTTCCTGAGCACACTGTTGTTCTGTTACTTATGTTATCCGTTGTTGGCCCGATGGTTTTCGCCCCTTGGCTTGCGTGTAAAACTCATCGTCTTTATTGTGCTGATTCTCATCGATATCGTGCTGCTGGGATTCATGGATTTTTACGGCAAGACTGCCATGTATGTCTTCCCGCCGGTGCGTTTGATCGATTTCATGCTGGGAATGACGCTGGCCGATGCTTCGGGAAAAATCAAGCAGCTGCCCGTGTTAGGCAAGAGCAAGAATGGCACCGACCTCGAACTCATAGCCATTGCCATGTTGTCGGTGGGAGTGTTGTCTATCCGCTCCTATCCCTTGATGATGCCATGGAGTGATGCCATCCTGTGGTGGTTGCCTGTAGCACTGGTGATATTGACTTGCTGGCTCTATGATAAGCGAGAGGGCTTCGTTGGCATGGTTTTAGCCTCCAAACCCATGCAATGGTTGGGGAACATCAGTTTTGAGATCTTCATGCTGCAATGCCTGGCACCGATTATCTATACTTACCTGGTTGATCCCGTACTGTGGCATTTCGGCATTACTGAGTTTGCCAATATGGTGAGCAACGACCTCTTTGGTGTCAATGCTAATCTGTTATACGTTTTCGTTCTTCCCATCGACATCGTTCTCGCATGGCTCGTAAATCGCCTGTTTACCCGCCCCATGACCCGCTTGCTCAACCGCCTTCCCGCGTTTAGATGAATCTGTGTTGACTAGTCTATAGCTCAGCAAAGTCAAAATTAAGAATTGGACTTAACATCATATCAATTTGTAGAGACGCAAAATTTTGCGTCTCTACGTGTTCTAAAGGGTTAATCTGATGGGTATTAAGGTGCTATTCCTCAAGTATACATTAGGATTAATGAGGTCCCATGCTGTGAGGGATAAAGAAACTGCACATAGCTGCAGGAATTGCAAGCTATGTGCAGTGCTTTTTTAGTGGGAAAAGACTAAAGGGATGTTATCCCGCCCCTCATGGAGAGGGTAGTCTTAATCTCACAGTCGTGATTTACTTCACGAGGATCTTCTTGCCGTTGTGGATGTAGATGCCAGCGGGCAGGTTGTTGCCATTCATCTTCTGGCCCATGAGGTTGTAGTAAGCGCCATCAACGGGAGCTACACTGATCTCCTCAACACTGGTCATTCTGCCGGTGGTGAACAGGCAGGGCTCGGTCCACTTGCTGGGAACATCCTCCTCAACAGCCTGTACCTCTACCTCATAGGTGGTCTCGGGAGTGAGGCCCTCGATGGTGTAGAAGTTGTCAGTGAGGTCATAAACGTAGATCCACTCAGCCTCCTCAACGGGCTCGGGCAGCTCACCGATGAGAACGTTGTCGATGTTCAGACGGAACATGTCGGTAACGTTGTAGTGACGGATGGCTACATAACCCTCCAAGCCCTCATAAGCGCTCAGGTCGAAGGTGTACTGCTCGATGGGGCTGGTGGCAACGATGTCCTCAGAAATCTTAACGAAGTCACTCAAGTCGGTACCAGTGGTTGATACATAAACGGCGAATACCTCAGCAGCATAGCTGGGATCCTGGCCGGCAGCCCAGAACGAGAAGTCCTTAGCAAGGGTTACCTTGGGTGAGATCATCCAGTCATCGGGATACAAAGCACCATAGCCATTGTAGCTGGCTGAAGTAGCGCACTTGGTGTCGAACAAGCGTTCGCCATCACCAGTATCATAACCCAAGCTCATGGGATCCCAGATGAACCAGCCAAAGCCATCACCGTCGGCATCAACCGAGGTCCATGACAATTCGGTCTCATCCTCAAAGTCCCAGAAGTAGCCGGTTGCCTCGGGCTGCGGGGTGTAAACCCTGTAGCGGAGGTTCCAAGCGGTGCTCTCACCTGCATCCCAAGTCACGTCAGCGGTGGTGATGTAGGGGATAGCCTCCAGACCCTCGGGAACGGGGGTTACAGGACCATTGTCGAAGGTGTAGGTGATGTCGTCGATGAAGACTTGATACATGTCATAGCTGTTGTAGTGACGGATAGCGAAGCAGCCAACCTCACCAGCATAGTCGCTCAAGTCAACGGTGTACTCGGTCCAAGTGGTGGGAGGAGTGATCATGCCAGATACCTGAACGAAGTCCTCAGCTGAGGTGGGAGTGCCGACGCAAACATAAACTGCAAAGTTGTCGGGATAGCTTGTCAGGTAGTTCATTGAGAAGAATGACAATGTTCCACCCAGGGGCACCTCAGGCGAAATCAGCCAGTTGTCGGGATCCAATGCGCCAGCATAATAGCTGCGTGATTTCAAGCTATAGCTACCGCTATTGTGTGAATAGTAGTCATCAACTTCCCAGCCATAGCCGTCGCCATCATTGTCCAGGCTCAGCCAGCCTTCAAAGTCGTCTTCATCCTCAAAGTCCCAGAAGAGGGTCTCGGTGTCGCGCGTCATGTTGGCGGGAACCAGCATTCCGTTAAAAGCCCTAAGGGGATTAACACTGGTCTGCTCGAGGGTGCTGCGGTCAATCTTGCCAGCCAATAAATCGGCCTTATTGGCAAACTGTGCCATCATTGGCAATGCCAATGCGGCCATCAACAACATAAGAGATAATTTCTTCATAAGCTGATAAATTAAAAGTTAAACATTAATATTAAAATAACTATATGTATTAGTCTTGACTTTGTATGTCGCTGATCCATAATGGGTTTGTGATAGTTGAAAAATAAAAAAACGGATCAAACGACAAATAATCCATATGCAAATATCGGGGTAATTCTTGACGTGTGCAAGTTTTTTCTTAAAAAAACTAACAATTTGTGAAATTTCTGTTTTTTCTGCTGTTGCGGCAACAGGGTCAGTTTTGATGATTTACTGTCCTGATTTGGATTTTGGGCGGGTGTTTTGTGACAGTTTTTTGGCGATTGAGCAATATTGGCGAGAAAACTGCGTTATTAAGGTTAAATGAACCAGACCAAGCTCAGACATATCGCATTGTGGATAATGCTTATGGTGATGGGGTGTGCCGCTGCATGCGCCCAGGATAATGACATGATTTTGAACCGCCCATATGCCGATAGTAAGCCTATTCACTTCGGCTTCTCGGTGGGCATGAATTTTCAGAATCTTGCCATCACCAATAACGGCCATATCACCGATGACAGTGCTAATTATCCTGGTGAGGAATGGTATGCCGATGTGTCGGCCAATTCGCCGGGTTTTTGTGTGAACGTGCTGGCCGATTACCGCATTGCCGAGCATTTTAACCTGCGCGTGTCTCCGGGTTTGTTCTTTGGCAACAAGGTGGTACGTTTCCTGAACCACCAGGGCGATTCCGAAGCTCCTGATCAGGATCATTACAAGCGGAGCCAGAATATCAAGTCAACTTACATCGTTGTGCCCATTGACTTGAAGATGAGTGCCAAACGCTACCATAACATGCGTCCCTATTTCACGGCAGGAGCCATGTATACTGGCGACCTCTCTAAGGACCGCAGTGAGCAGTATAGGCTCAAAAACAGCGATGTGATGTTGACTGTGGGAATGGGATGTGACTTTTACATGCCGTTCTTTAAACTGTGTCCCGAAATTAAGTTCTGTTTTGGCATGAAGAACGTCTTGGACAAATCTCGTCCTGATTTGGTTGATGACCCGTACATGAACCGATTTACCAATAGTGTGAGTAAGATCAAGAACAATATGGTAGTGGTCACTTTCTTCTTTGAATAATGTGTGAACTGATGAAAAAGAAGTTACATGACATAAAACGCCTGTTGACCGTGATGGCATTGATCGCTGTTGTGGCATTTAGTGCGACAGCTCAGGTCGATGCCGCTTTCTCTCATTTTTGGACAGGCCAGTCCTACTATAATCCAGCTGCTGCAGGAGAAATAAACGCCATCCATATCGTATTGGGTAGTCGCATGCAGTGGGTGGACATCAAGCATGCGCCTATGTCATTCTATCTCACTGGCAACATGCCCCAAAAACTGCTAGAGCAGCGTTGGGGCGTGGGCGTGAAGGCCGAGTTTGAACGCATCGGTCTATTTACCAATACACGCATTGGTGCCCAACTGGCATGGAAGCGCAAGTTTGGCAAGAGCATGCTCAGTGTGGGCGTTCAGCCTGGCATATTCTCTCAGACATTCCGGGGCAGTGACGCCTACCAGGGCGATCAGGATAATGAGAATTATCCCTCTCAGGATGTGTCGGGTACGGTATTCGACGCCAATGCGGGTGTTTACTTTTCTCATCCCCGGTTTTGGGTGGGCGCATCGGTGACCCACTTGACCGCTCCTACCATTGGATTGAAGGTGTCGCGTGACAACGAGATAGATCCCTATGAGTTTGACGTGCACCGCGGCTATTATTTTATGGGCGGTGGCAATATTCCGATTAATAATACGTTATTTGAGATACAGCCCTCGGCCATGTTTGCTATGTATCAAAAGGCTTGGGCAGCCCAGGTGGCGGCTATGGTGCGCTATAACCGCTTGTTGAACATCGGTGTGGGTTACCGCCACAAGGATGCTGTAAGCGCATTCATCGGAGTGAACCTCAAGAATGCCTACATCGGGTATGGCTATGATTACCCGATATCGGCGATTAGCAAGGCGACCTTTGGCAGCCACGAGGTGTTTGTCACTTATAACGTGAAGTTGGAGAACAACGAGAAGAACAAGAACAAACAAAAATGCGTACGCATAATGTAATAATATGAAAAAGCTACTATTGATACTGTTGGTCGCCATCGCGACCGTGTCGTGCAGCTCGGTCCGCAAGGGCGGAACCGCCGGTGGCGAGGTGACCGGCGTCGGTGCCACTGTGTTTAACGAGACCACGCCATTTGGCATGGTGCTCGTCGATGTGGGCTCGATGCGTGAGGGTCCCAATGAGCGCGACTCGGTGTGGGGCATCGATTCGACCGCTCATGGCGTGTCGGTTGACGCCTTCTGGATGGATGAGACCGAAATCACCAACTCTAAGTACAAGCAGTTTGTTTACTGGGTGCGTGACTCGATTATCCGTGAGCGTCTTTACGCCCTCGGCTTTGAGGAGTTCAAGATCGAGGAGGATAAGGAAGGTAACCCCGTGACCCCGCATCTGGATTGGAGCAAGTCCATACCCTGGAAGAATCCTGGCGAGGATGAGGAGCAGGCAATCAATGAAGTATACCGCATCAATCCCATCACTGGTGTCAAGGAGCTTGACGCCACCAAACTGAATTATCGCTACGATGTCTATAACCTGACCGAAGCCGCTAAGCGTAAACATCGCTTCGACCCGACTCGCCGCGACTATAACACCGATCATGAAGTGGACTTGACACCGCCTACCATCAGTAAGGACACGGCCTATGTCGATGATGATGGCGTTATCCACCGCGAGACCATCACCCGTCCGCTGAGCAGTGATTATGATTTCGTCAATACCTACATTGTCAACATCTACCCTGACACTACTTGCTGGGTAAACGACTTTGAGAACGCCTATCAGGAGCCATATGTAAGGATGTATTTCGCTAACGGCAACTACAACAACTATCCCGTTGTGGGTGTGAGCTGGGAGCAGGCCAATGCTTTTTGCCATTGGCGCACCGAGTTCCTGAAGAAGGCGATGGGCAGCCAGGCTATCTATGTTGAGCCGTTCCGTTTGCCCACCGAGGCCGAGTGGGAGTTTGCTGCCCGTGCCGGTAAGAACAAGAACAAGTACCCGTGGGACGGTGACCTGCCCTTGACTGTTGATGAGGGATGCTTCTATGCCAACTTCAAGCCCGATGAGGGCAACTATGTCAAGGACGGTTACATCATCTCGGCCCCTGTCGGCACCTATGAGCCCAATGATTATGGCTTGTTTGACATGGCGGGTAACGTGAGCGAGTGGACCTCGACGGCTTATACCGAGAGCATCGACCGCATGACCGATGACATCAACCCCGAGTACCGTTACTATGTCGCCAAGGAGGATCCTTACAAGATGTCACGCAAGATCGTTCGCGGTGGCTCATGGAAGGACGTGGTGCACAACATCCGTGCAGACCTGCGCATGTGGGAGTACCAGAATGAGCAGAGGAGTTACATCGGATTCCGTTGCGTGCGCTCCAAGGTGGGCCTCGTTAAGGGTAAGCGCAAAAACTGCTGCAAGGATTAATCACAATCGAGTCAAAAAAATAACCAAATCGTAAAAGTCAATTTTTCACATCATTAGCAACAATGGGAAAAGTCAAGAAATATAAAAAGAAAGCAGGCCGCTTCCTCAAGAGCGACAGTGGTCAGCGTTTTTTCAACTTTGCCTACAGTATCGGTGCCGCTATCGTAATCTGGGGTGCGCTCTTCAAGATTTTGCACTTGCCCGGTGGTAACACACTGTTGTGTATCGGTATGGGTACCGAGGTGCTCATGTTTATCCTCACGGCATTTGACAAACCTGAGAAGGAGTATCACTGGGAAGAGGTGTTCCCCGTGCTTGCCAGCCAGGATCCCGAGGATCGTCCCGACTTTAATACGGGCGGTGGCATCTTTATTGGTGGTGCCGGTGGCAGCGGCGAGGGCTATGACGGTGAGATTAACGTCAGCGCCGGCGAGGCCAAGAGTGCTGTAGGTCTGCCTCAAGGAGTGAACCTGAGCGAGGAGGATACATTGTCGCTGAGTGAGAGCATCGCCAAGATGGCTGCTGCCAGTGATCAGCTCTCGCGCATGGCCGAGCTGACCGACGCCACTCAGCAGTACCTGAGCCAGATGGCCGGCATCAGCGAGCAGATGCAGAAATTGCAGGCCACCACGACCGCACTGAATGAGGTGAGCGAGACCTTGCTTAACAGCTATCGTGCCATCACCGACAACAGTCAGAACATCTCGAACAGTTCTACCGGATATGTTGACCAGATGCAAGCCCTCAACCAGAACATCAGTGGCTTGAACACTATCTATGAGATCCAGCTCAAGAGCATCTCGTCGCAGCTCGACAATATCGACCGCGTGAACCGCGGCTTGAAGGACATTCGCGACATGTATGAGAAGAGTGCCGCCGAGAGTGCCCACTATTGTGACGAGACCGAGAAGATGGCCCGCTACATGAAGCAGCTCAACAGCGTCTATGAGAAGATGGTCAAGGCTATGACTGTGAACATGTACCGTCCCATGCCGGGAATGCCTGGCATTGACCCCAACAGTGAGGACCAGGACGCTTGAAGCGCCATTGAGTGACATTTTAACTGACAACTATTCCTATTTTTATAGAGAGAAGAAAATAGATGGCAACATCAAAAAATAAGAGCGTCAATCGCATGTCGCCGCGAGAGAAGATGATTAACCTCATGTACATCGTCTTGACGGCTATGCTTGCGCTGAACGTGTCGAGCGATGTGCTCAACGGTTTCAGCCAGGTGGAGGACGGTTTGACACGCTCCAACCGCACCATCACGGCGCGAAACCAGTCACTCTATGCCCAATTGCAGGCCTTCAACGAGAAGAATCCCGAGAAGGGCAAGATCTGGCTGGACAAGGCGACCCAAGTGGTGGGGGAGACCGACAAGCTTTTCGACTACATTGACTCATTGAAACTCCAAATCGTGCGGCTGGCCGACGGTCCCGATGGCGATGTGAACAACATACGCAACCGTGATAACCTGGACGCTTCCAGCGAGGTGATGCTCACCGCTACCGGAGGTAAGGGTAAGGCGCTAAGGACCCGCATCGACGGGTACCGCCAGTTTGTGACCTCGTTCCTGGAGGATCCCGAGAAGCGCAAGAATCTGGAGACAGCGCTCTCGACGACACCGCCCAAGTTGGCTAACCACGACATCAGCAAGCACACGTGGGAGGAGACCCTGTTTGAAAATATGCCCTGTATCGCTGCCGTGACACTGCTCACCAAGTTGCAGAACGACGTGCGCTATGCCGAGGGTGAGGTCCTCAACCAGATGCTGACCAATGTCGACCTGGGTGACCTGCGTGTGAACCTGGTCAACGCCTTTGTGGTACCCGAGTCCCGCGTTGTCATGCGTGGTACCAAGTATAAAGCACAAATCGTGCTCGCCGCTATTGATACCACCCAGCGCCCCGTTGTCTATGTGAACGGTGGCCGCTTGGGTAACAACACTGGCATCTATGAGGTGGGTACTGGCAAGGCCGGTAAATATGACTACTCAGGATGGATCGAGGTGCTGGGACGCGACGGTTCGGTGACCCGCCGTGACTTCAAGTCGAGCTATACCGTCATCGACCCGCTGGCGACCATCAGCGCCACAATGATGAACGTGCTTTATGCCGGTATCAATAACCCCATCAGCATCGCTGTGCCTGGTGTGCCCGAGAACAGCATCAGTGCCACGATGACCAACGGCTCGCTCACCAAGAGCGGTGACGGGTGGATTGCACGTCCTGCCAAGGTGGGTGCCGAGTGTGTCATCTCGGTGACCGCCGAAATGGACGGACAGCGTACTAACGTGGGCAGCACCACTTTCAGGGTGCGCAAGTTGCCCGATCCCACGCCCTTTATTACCTATAAGGACGCCGAAGGCCATCCTAACCGCTACAAGGGTGGCAAGCCTTTTGCCAAGAACCTGCTCATGTCAGCTAGTGGACTGAATGCCGCAATCGACGATGAGATTCTGAATATCGACTTCAAGGTCGTGTCGTTTGAGTGCCTCTTTGTGGATGCCATGGGCGATTTCCACCCAGAGGCAAGCAACAGCTCACAGTTCACCGAGCGTCAAAAGGAGCGCATCAAGCGCCTCCAGCATGGCAAGCGCTTCCTCATTCGTGGCGTCAAGGCGACAGGCCCCGACGGCATCACCCGTGAGATTGCACCCATCGAGGTCATCATCAACTAATAGAAACAAACAACCTGAACATCAAGAATATGAAAAGTCTTAGATTGATTATCGCATTGCTGCTGCTTGGAACAGTCCTCGCAAGCAGCGCCCAGGTGACAAGGCGCACTGGCAGCGATTCCCGTAGGGATAGGGACAAAAAGAATGGCGCTGCCGTCATCAGCGATAGGCAGCAGTCCTTCTATGAAGTCAAGGAGCCCAACGATGCCGACTTGCAATGGATGAAGGTCATCTACCGCGAGGTGGACCTGACCAAGGGCAAGAATGCCGCATTGCTTTATCCTGAAATGCCCAACCAGGACGGCCAGAACTTGTACTTCATCATCATGCGTCTGCTGGCTAAAAACCAGATCTCGGCCTACGACTATGAGGCTGAAATCTTTGACGAAAACCATAAGATTAATGTAGCGGACATGTTGTTTAACCACTACATTGATTTCACCGAGGCCAAGGGAAGCACTCCCAAGAACCCCATCTACGAGTTTGAGGACGCAGATATCCGAGGCAATCAGTGCTTGAGTTATTATATCATCGAGAAGTGGGAATTTGATACCCGCAGCAATCAGATGAAGGCTCGTGTCGAGTATTTGTGCCCCGTTCTGCATCAGATGGATGACTGGAGTGGCGAAACCGGAAAATATCCTATGTTCTGGGTGAAACTCAATGACATCCGTCCCTACCTGGCACAGCAGTATGTCTTTACCGATGATGATAACAACCTGCCGCGGTACAGTCTTGACGACTTCTTCAAGCTGAACATGTACACGGGCGACATCATCAAGACCAAGAACCTGCGCAATATGGCCCTCAAGCAGATGTACACAGACCCTGAGGCCCTCAAGCATGCCCAGGACAGCATCGAGCAGCGCCTGCAACGTTTCAACAAAGACCTGTGGGTACCCCCATTGGAGGAACTCCAGGCACGTGCCGAGGCCGAGGAGAAGGCCCGTGCTGCTGCCGAGGGTGAGCTGACAGAGGGCGAGGAAGGCGCCGAGACCGAGGTTGAATCGGCTGAGCCCGCCGAGGAGAAGGAGAAGACTGTGACCCGCACCACCAAGCGCGGCAGCAAGTCTAAGGACAGCAATAAGTCAACCAGCAAGTCTAAGTCTAAGACCAAAAAGACCAAGATCAAGGAGCGCAAGCCCAAGACGAGTACCCAAACGGTGAATACCGGCGTGCGTTCGGTACGCAACCGCAAGAAATAATTAAGTAGGAGAGTAATAATTTTCATTGTGTGTCATCGCACTGGTCCATCAATCGAGGACCAGTGCGATGGCTTTTTGGCGCATGGGATGTGAGCGCGGGTTGGGGCTCTTCTTTGCATACCATGAAAAAAAAATCAGTATTTTTCTTTGTCGGTTGTGAAAGAAATGTGTAACTTTGCGGCACCAAAAAACGGAAGGGGGTTGAAAATCCTGACTTAAGAAACTGATTATCAACATATAGCGACATAATTAAGCATCGCTTGGCAAGTGGCTCGCCAGCGGTGTGATGTCAATATGAGGCCACAAAAACAATAAGAAAATCCAAATAATTACAAACAATAAAAAATTAAAAACAAAACAAACTCATTATGATTATTGTTCCCGTGAAGGAAGGCGACAACATCGAACGCGCCCTCAAGAAATTCAAGCGTAAATATGAAAAGACCGGTATCGTAAAAGAACTGCGCACCCGTCAGGCATTCCAGAAGCCTTCGGTTACCAACCGCAAGAAGATGATGAAGGCTGTCTATGTGCAGCAGCTCCGCAACCGCGAGGAGTAATACCGATCGACACACTACAATACATGACAGGGACCACCACCACGAGTGAGGGTCCTTGTCGCTTTTTTGTGCGGCCGACTTGTGGCGCCGGCCCAAGTTTTCCCGCTTAGCCTTAAAAATTGTCACGTTTCAGGAAAAAACTGATGAAAATCGTTTTTTTTGGCCTAAAATTTGCATTTCATCAAAATAGTTGCTAATTTTAGCACGCAATTCAGCCATTGCCGTGACTGTGACGTCAACGGCGGCTGCAGATGTCACACGTTGTATGCCTATGAACGCAACAGTAGAACGCTTCCTGCAATACCTGCGCCTCGAGCGCAACCTGTCATCGAGAACGGTGGACACCTATCGCCGTGACCTCGTGCAGTGGGAGGAGTTTATGACCACAGGC
>JAEEGH010001069.1_pt1 | contig 82257 bp, 64 predicted proteins | sample 9134181 | NCBI WGS metagenome assembly JAEEGH01 (sample SAMN16246544, study PRJNA631951) | gut metagenome | biome: gut microbiome; feature: rumen; material: DP-attached | host: Bos | place: Iran: Karaj | collected 2018-10 | reverse complement strand
TTCATCAAATATTGTATGCAAGATTGACATCCATATTTCTTGCTTCCAATTGTATTCAAGACAAATAATATATGGTTCAATTTTGACATCAATATAATGCTTGTCTTCTTTTTCGTATTTGATTTGTAAATCGCTGTATTTCTCAAATACATCCAACAAGTTTTTTTCTTGAATAAGTTTATTATCTTCTTCCATAATTATTAATCTTTCTTTTTATCTTTTATCTCTATTGATGATAATAATGCAGCGTGGATAAGTTGAAAACTATAGTATCTCTCTTGCTATCCATGCACATGCCTCTGCATCAGCAAGTGCGTGGTGATGATCCTCTAAACAGTAGCCACAAGCTGCAGCTACAGTTTGAAGTTGGTGGTTTTCCAGATAGCGGAAGGCTCTGCGTGAGGCTGCAAGCGTGTCGTAGAACTCATAGTCTGGGTAGTCCATCTGATAGACACGGAAGACGGCTTTCAGACAGCCCTCGTCGAAGGGCTTGTTGTGAGCCACAAGAGGTAAACCTTCTATCAGAGGCTCAATCTGCGCCCATACCTTGGGAAACACGGGTGCATCGTCCGTGTCTTCATGGCAAAGTCCATGCACCTGAGAGCACCAGTAGTTATAATAGTTAGGTTCGGGTTGAATAAGAGAATAGAACGAATCCACTATCTCACCATCTCGAACTATGACTATTCCAACGGAACAAACAGAGCTGCGTTCATTGTTAGCCGTTTCAAAATCTATAGCTGCAAAATCCTTCATTTTTGTTCAGTTCTCATTATATCCGTGTTCTCTTGTTCCGAACTTCTTTTTATAGAGTGATTCTCTATCTATAGCAACTTTTGGCGTAACATTTAGAGGAAGCGTCTCGAGGATTGTCCATTGAAAATTTTGTTCTGCATAATTGTTACCTTCCCTCGCAAGCAGTTCAACAAGTAGTTTGTTGTTGCCATGACCTGTTTGTGCATATTCAGTCCATCGTCCAAGAATACCATTTTTAACACCTGGTTTCATGTCTTTATATGTTACCCCAACATACTGCTTGCCATTTGACTTATCCAGTATAAGATATACACAATTAAGACTCTCAAGTTTTAACATCCAGTCTTTGTCCTTTACAACCTTCTTAAGCTGCGAAAAAGTTAATACAACATCTTCGTAACGACTAAAAGGTGGAATTCCATCTATGTCGCCTTTCTGTTCTATACGTTTAACTTCTTTCTCCGTCATCCAATTCTGCATCCATTGTAATGTACCCTTTCCCCATTCTATGACCACCTTGTCTTTCAGAGCCTCAAATCCTTTTACCTCTTGGATGTCATAAATAGAAACTCCTTCCATTGTAGAATGGACAACCCCATTATTCTTGAACACACCTATGAATCGGCATTCACAACCTTCCTCTGCAAGAAATACAATCAAATAGTCAACATTCTTCATTTTGGAATCAGCCTGTTCTTGTTGCCATTTCAAGAATAATTCATAATTTGTAAGATATAGTTTATAGACAGGCCCATCATAATCTTTGTAGATATTGCTATCAGGCATGACATTACCACTATGCCTTACAAGTTTTATTCGTTTTTCGTCAGCTGCGTCAAATTCTGCATTCCGATTGCGGCCTTTCAATAAGTCCTGAATGCTAATAATATAATTCTTATCCATATCAAACGGTATTTTTATGTTATTTATTTTAGTCTCTTCCTATCATATCCCACCCAGCAATCTTGTTTAAAATCCAGAAAGGCATGATGACATTGGGTATTTTGAATTCATACCACTCCCAAAATTGCAAGGCGGTCTTTTGTTCTTCATATTTGTTAATCTCCAACGCCTCTTTGAAATCACATAAGATATAAGTCTTCTCGGGATTATTATGTGCATGCTGCAGGAATTCATGAAAAGCGGTTTGAATTGAAACATAAAAGTCCTCTGCTGTTGGCATTTCTATAGAGTGTTCCTCTCCATGATAGTCATCGGGAATATTGTCGGCACACATCAATATACCAAGATTTTCTTCGCCTTCTATCATTTCTTTTTCTAAATAACACAGAATATCATCTTCACGAAGGACCTCTGACAATTGTTGGTATGTGCGTTGTCGTCCTCTTCTTTGCGGTTTGAAGTCATCTGTAAACTGCGGCTGACTCTCCGCCTTAGATGCTCTTGCAATCGTCTCGTCACGACTGATACCATGTGGTACAAACTGAGCTGTCGGCCAATATAACTTTTCAATAACAAATTCCTTGAATATTGTCGGCTGAATTGCTGAGAATACGGTACCCTCCTTGTGCATTTCACCATTTCTTTCAAACTGTATTTCACAGTTATCTCCAGCAAGGCCAGGAACATTAGAATCTCCGAAATAACGAACAAATGAAGTGTAACCTTTGTAGGAAACGACATCGCCTGTGAAAATCTCCTGATTCTGGTCATCCCTGTATCTCGTATCCACACCAGCAAAGATGACTGGAACCTGCGACCATAAAGTGAATGTATGCAGAGGCCTGTGGAATCTTGTATACTCATTTTTCTTCGTCCATAGAATCATTACGTCACCATCGAATGTAAATTCTCCAAAAAAAGCATAGTCGAATTTACCTAATGGATTGATAAACCTCACTCTTCTGTTTTCCAGAACAGCCTTTAATTTGTCTCTATCCGTAGACATAAGAAATTCTCTGTGATGGACACGGCATAAATCCTGTATACCACGAAAGCTGAACTTGTTGAAATTCATAGTCAGTCCTCCTTATATTTATTCCACATTCTCTTTATCTTACCAGCTATCTCTTTGCGGAGCCAGTAGGGTTCAAGTACTTCCACATCCTCGCCATTCCAGAGAAGTTCTTGCTGGAAGTCAAACTCAGGACGGAGATTGAAGGTAAAGATGCTGTACTCTTCGTTGCGCTCTATCTCTTCCTGCGACTCGTGCATCTTTAGGTCACGAATGTAATTGGCTTGCCCAGCAGAAACCTTCAATTTGACGGGCTGAATATCGATGGATTGTTCTGCAATGATACCAAAACATCCTTCAAAATAGTCTTTTGCTGACCAGTCCTTAGGCATTTCGAAAGTCTCTTCTGTAGCTCGAAGATATTGAATTCTGTCAAGAGCATAGATACGTGGACCTCTCTCATAATAATAGGAATAAGTGCTACGAGCCACCATGTACCAACGCTGCCGGAACAGTTTTACACAATATGGCTGCACATCGAAGTTATTCTCCTCGTCTTTCCAATAACTGTGGTAGGTCATGTTCAGCACACGGTTTTCCTTCATTGCCTCAATGATAGGTTGCAGGTAGTCCTGACCTGACGGCACATATTCCAGAATGATACGGTCTTTGATGCTCTGGCTATTTGCTAGGGCATTGCTCACACAGAAAGTGTTGTAGAGCCATGAACGGAGTCCGTTCTTACTGATGTCTTCTCCGTTTTCGATATAGTACCGGTACTCGCCACGCCCTTCATTGACGATGTTGATGCCAAACATATCCCAAATAACATAACGCCAGTTGTCAAAGGTACGTTTGGGAATCTCCACACCTCTGCTGATGTCATCGCGAAGCCACAACTCATTCAGTTCCCTGAACGTGATTTTCTTTCTCCGATAGATGGTTTCTATCACCCAGACGTACTTTGTAATCAGGCTTTGTCCTCTGTCGTTGTCTGCCATATCCGTTTGAATTTTTCTACAAAGATACACAAAGGCTACGCCAAATCGTGGCAGAACTTAGGATATTAAATAACTTTAACTATTCTTGAGACCAGAGGCTGTAGTCATACACTCTTTCCTTATTTTGTTCCGCTGCAAATTTAAGCATTATTTCTGAAACTTCCAAATTTTGGAGCAGCGAATGCAGAGAAAAGAATAACTTTTACTTTCTCTGACTAAAGCAGAGTGTGGCGTTGCAATGCTGAGTCGCGACAAAATTGACCAAGGGTCAAAAGAAAAAGGCGGAAATCTTTCGATTTCCACCTTAGGTATATTATTGCTACAAAGATTCTAATGCTAACTCAGAAATTTTTTTGATGAATGTTTCCGTTGGCTCTATATATGGCAAGACATCTGTTTCTGAAAGTCCGAAACGGTCGCTATAATCACCCTTTATTCTCATTGTAAGCAAATGGCTAAGCAGTTTGCCGTCATCGCGATCTACTTTCCCTGTTTTTACGAAGTGAAGTCCGAATTGTGTAACATTACCTTCATGAGAATGGGCTGGAATCTTATTGGCTATTAGCAAAGCAGAAACAACATAGTATGCAGCATAATAGAGTCTGTTTGCCGTAACCTCCAGACAATTCATCTGAAGATTCAGTTTTGCCTGTTCCAATGCAGTATAGGCTCTTTCTATCCTATATGATACTATGTCTTTTCTGTTTTCTTCTGCTAAACTCATAACCTAATGCCGTCTCTTGTTACATTCTCATAAAACGGGCTTGCTACATCGCGATTCCATTCCTCTTTTGTATAAAGAATGGTATTGATGGTTTCTCCAAAATCCCAACCTAATTCGCGTAATGGATATGCCACTTCGTCAATATCTTCAGGATCCACTTTGTGCTTGTCTAGCAGAACAAGAATGTCCCAATCCGAATCTTTACGAGCGTCGCCACGAGCCTGAGAACCGAAAAGTATGATTTCTGCACCTTTCGGAATAATGGATCTGGCTTTGTCCGTAATAGCCTGAATGATGTCTTTACGTCTTGCTACAGTCATTGGCTTTTGACTTGATTCTCGCCTGCAAATTTAAGCATTATTTCTCAAACGGCAAAGAAAAAGGCGGAAATCTTTCGGTTTCCGCCTTTATTGTATTAACGATAGTGTGCTATTTGACGATTATGCTATTACACCAGCATATAGTTGTTCTATTGGGAATATCATATCCCAGTTCTTGCCCCACACCACATTGCCGTTATCAATGGAGAAGCGGCTGAACTTGCGAGGATCAAGATACTTGTTGTATTGCGGGTGAGGATGGCGACGGATATAATCACCAATATCAACACGTTGTGTCGTGTTGTCGCTGAATGTTAGGTTGATAGTCAAATTTCCCGCATCCTCTGCTTTTACTATATAAAGCTTTTCCATAACCACTCCTCCTTTATAGCTTTTTACTAATCTTTGTACTACGAACACTCTGTTTCAGAACAAAGAACTTAACCCATTTCTGGATGATGTTCTTATGGTATTTCCTGATGAATTCCTCTGCCGTGCGCTTGTCTTTCTCAGAAAGAGGTTCTGCCCCCTTTTTTTCACGAACACATATCTCTGCCAACGAGCCATTCATCATAATAAGGTCGAATATGCTTTCTCTCCCGCCATGAAGCACGTGGACATGAATAGGTTCATGCTCATTAGAGTAGAAATAGAATATAAAACCAAAGTATTCAAATATCTTAGGCATGTTATCAACAGTATATTTTGTTCCGCTGCAAATTTAAGCATTATTTCCGAATAATGCAAGAAAAAGGCGGAAATCTTTCGGTTTCCGCCTTTATTGTATTATAACGATAGTGGTCTATTTCTGCTCCCACTCAGCCCAATTGGTTTCAGTGAGATACTTCTCTATTTGTTTACGAAGAGGAACAAGATCGTCTTCTATAACATATTTAATCTCAGTCTCATTTATTTGATAATAATCGTGAACGAGTACATGTCGCATCTTCTCAATGACTCTCCAGGGAGTTAAATCATGTGAGTCTTTAAACTGAGCTGTCAGTTTATACGCTGCTTCACCAATAATCTCAATATTCTTAACGATACCGTAGTATTCTATTTTGTCTTTAGGTAAGTTGTCGAACGACTTGTCCTTCATGAAATCTAATATACGGTCTATTGCAGTAAGCATATGTTCCAACCGTCCTTTGTCTCTAACTGGCTCTCTCATAAATCAAGATTTTATCGCGTTCAGCACTTTTGGTAGCAAAAGGAAGCAATGTTCCATCAACAACCAAGTCGATAGGACGTTTCAGCCTTTGCTCCAAATCAACAATCATGCTAGCATGCTTCAATAAACTTACACGAGAATTTTGGTCAAATTCAACAAGTATATCCACATCACTCTCAGGCGTCTCCTCACCACGAGCAAAGGAGCCAAAAAGCCATGCCTTCAAGACAGGTTGCGTCTTGAAGTATTCTGCTATCTGTTGAGTCATTTGGGCTGTAGTCATACGCTCTTTCCTTATTTTGTTCCGCTGCAAATTTAAGCATTATTTCCGAAACGACAAAGAAAAAGGCGGAAATCTTTCGATTTCTGCCTTGAACAGTATAGAATAGGAGGATGCTTCACTCCTTCTTATCCTCTGGTACTATGAAACCGATGGGGCGATGCTCACGTTCGCCGATTCCAAGGGGCTTGTTATCAGAAGGAATCGAAGGTGGATTCGTCGTCAATCTCTTCAGGACCTGCCGTGCCGGAGCGGTCGCCAGACCAGTTGAGATTGAGCTTGTCCTCTGGCGACGATGTGAGCAGACGAACGGTCTGAATGCGAACCTCCATGACGGAGGGTGCGATATAGTGTTTCTTATTCATAATACTTTCTTTTTCTTACCTCTTACTTTTTACTTCTAATCAGCCTCCCCTCCCTTGGGGAGGGGTTGGGGGTGGGCTCTCTTACCTCTTAATTACCAAACGTCCGTTGTTGATGAATACGCCGTTGTTGGGGTTCTGCACACGCACTCCCTTGAGGTCGTAGTACTCGGCGGCATCGTCGTCGGGTAGGGTGGCAGACTTCACGCCCGTGGCTACCTCTTCTTCAAAGGCGATGGGTAAGCTACGCGCATCGCTGACCTTGTTGACGGAGATGTAAGCACGGAAGGGAGGAATCTTGGCTGTACCCTTGTAGATGTAGAAGCCGATGACTCCACTCTTATTTCTGCCTAACGTGAGGCAGCCACCGTCGTTGGCATCGCCCTGATAGGGATTGAAACCGTTGCGGTTGACGCCGTCGAGCAGGTTTTCAGACATGCCTATCTCGTCATACTTGGATTCCTTCGAGGGGAACAGCTTGTAGGTGCCCGGACTCTCTGCTACGATGACCACGGGGGTCAGCATGGGAACCTTGCGGCCTATCTTGCGCAGCACGAGGGTGGGGGAGCTGAACTGGGTCTCCTCCTTATCGACGATGTAGGCGGTGAGTCCGGCAGGCAGCTGCGTGTCGAAGCCGAGGTACATGGTTGACCAGTAGCGGTTCTGACTGTCTTTGCTGTTTTTGTTGACTTCCAGTTCCCAGTAGCGATCGACAGACTTTCCCGTCCATAGGGGTGATGCCTTGTAGCGGTTGAGCAGGTGTCCGTTGCCCTCGCCGCTCTCTTCGCCCTCGGTGGCACCTTCGCCCTCACTGTCGTGTGTGCCGTCCTTAACGAAATAGCGTATCTGCGTGCCGTCGTTGGCAGGGGTGATGGCTTTAGTCTCGGGCTGCTTGACGGTGTTGTAGTCGTAGTCGGCAGAACTGAGGAATACGGAGTTGACCTCGGGAATCTTGTAGATGGCATTGTTGGCTAATAACGTCAGATTGGCAGGAATCTCAATGCCCTTGGCAGCAACGGTGCCGCTGCGTCTGCTCGGAGCGCTCGACGGTGTCTGCTCGGCAGGAATGTCGATGTCGAAACCTTGCTTGCCGTTAGGCCAGCAGAGCAGCTGTGTCTTGTCCTTGTTGGTCAGCAGACCGTCGTCAGCGTTATACAGCTCGTGGTCGGTCTCTACCTCAAAGCTTTCAAGACCTGAGTTGTAGAAGGGGTGTGCACCAAAGGCAGTGACGGTGACAGGCATGGTAAACGATGTCATGCTGGACGTGCCCCTGAAGGCATCGTCAGGCAGCTCCGTGATGCGCCCTGACATGGCCAGCTGTTGCAGGTTGTCCTTCTCCTGGAATGACGTTCCCAAGCCATCGACGCCGGCAAAATAGCGGAACTCAGGGAACTGTGCTATGAGGTCGCCGTCGTTGTCGGTAGGATTGCCGTCGTCCTTGTTCATGTCCTGCTGGAACTGTGACAGCGTCACGTCCTTCAGCTCGCGTAGTGAGATGGCATCGTCGCCATTGGTATCGTAATGTGCCAGACAGAACTTCTTGGTCTCGATGTCAGAGAACCTGATGCCTGTGGTGATGTCGGCAGCCGTCTTGACGGGCAACAACATCTTGGCACCGCTCATGCTGCGCACGACGAAGGCTGTGCTGCTGACGGTCTTGGGTTCGATGACGCGGATGTCCTTGTCAACCTCCAAAACGCTGTTGTCGGTCGATTGCCAAGTGGCAGCACCCGGATAGATGTCGATGAGATAGTTGATATCTGTTAGCCGGTTGTCGCTGCTGGCATAGACGGGCAGGGATATTAGCTTGCCATAGTTGGTAGCGGCAAAGCTGGTCAGCATGGGGAAGGAACCTTGCTTGACGGTCCACTTGCCATAGCCGGCACCGCTAAAGAAGGTGCCGTTGGTCATGTCGGCTACTGAACGGGCATTGGCAGCATTGTCCAGATTGTATTCGTAATAAGGCAGATAGCCTTCTGGATAATGACAGGCTTCAAAGTCGATGCCCGACGGCGTCAGATAACTCTGTGCCATGCTGTTGTTAAGTACCAGTACACGGCGGGCCATGACTTTAGAGGCAATCTGATTCTCGTGGGAGAGGAAGGCGTGTTCGGGAATCCTGTCGGCAATGTCCGACTTGGCAACGATGGAGAGCACGCAGTCCTCGATGACAGGATTGTCGCCCGCCGGGGCATCGGTGTAGTCGATGGTATGGATGAAGGCACCGAAGTCGTTGACGAAGGTGTTAGTGCGTCGCTCTTTGACGACGCCGTCGAACAAGCAGTTCTTGACTTCCGCAGTAGAGGCGATGACGGGTGTGAAGAATCCGAATGGCCGGATGTAGCCCGTGCCAGTATTGACGGGATCGGTCTCAGGACTCCATACTAAGCAATCGACGAAGCCGACATTCTCGATAGATGCTCCGTGGTGAATCTTCTCTAAGAGTCCGAAAGCGTTGGTGGAATAGAGTCCGTGTACCAGGTGGCTATCGCCGTCGAGGTGAGCAAACCAGTTGTTGGTCTCACGGTTCGACTGATGGTTCCACACGATGTTTCCATCCTTCGGCTCTCCTGTATCGGTCAGCAGGTTCTCGTTGAACCAGATGTCCTTCGTCAGCCTGTAGTATTCGCCGGAAGCATTGGTGGTAAAGGCCTTCATCAGCTGGCGGGCATTGTGGATGAGGTAGGGATTGCTCTGTGTGCCGTTGCCACCGTCATAGGCCTTGGCTACCTTGCCGTCCCATGTGTGACTGGTATAGACATCCAGACAGAACTGTTTGCTGACTCCGTCGTCGGAGGTGATGGTGAGCATCACGTCGCCCTTCACGTTATCCTTGGGAGTAGCAATCTGAGCATTGGTCTCGCCGCTGATGGTCATCTTGTCGTCATCGATGGCGTAGCTCGCCGTTTTCTGGTGTCCCTCGTTGTCTATCTGCTGCTGCCTGATGGCCAGCGAGACGGGCGTATCGACAAAGTCGGCACGGAAGTCGTGGTTGGGAACATTCATCGGTACGGAGGCCAGCCAGGCATACTTCTGGAACAGCGTAGGAATCTTGAGGGTCTCACTATTATCACCAAACTTGTCGGCAGCCATGCGAATGACGTAGTCCACCAGTCTCTCGTCTTCGTCAGCCGGGGTCTTGGTGATATTGTATTCGTCCACGATGACCTGTGGATAGAATTCTGACTTGGTGCTCCATTTATAATAGTCAATGGCTATGCTCCTGGTCTGTGCACTCGCGGTGGCTCTGCTATGCCATCCCACATTATAGGTCACCTCATTACAGAACCAGGTGGCATTGGCTGAGCCAAACTCATCGGTAAATTTATAGCAGGAGCGGCTCTCGCCGTCATCGTACAGATTCCGGTCGCAGTAGCACTTCTCCCCATTGTTTGCAGCACCGGTGCCGCTCCATAGGGGTGCCTTGTTGGTACCGCCGTGCATGGTTCCCAAGAAGTAGCAATTGAGCGGGAAGTTGGAACCTGTAATCTGATGACCGACGAGTCCGTGTGTCTGTTCACCGTCAGGACTGTCGATATGACCACAGTAAACGCTATTAACAATGTTGCCTTTTAAGATGTCCTGAATATTACTGTTGTTCTCGCCAACGAGACCGCCTACCATCCTGCCATCCTTCAGATGGACAGCGCTGACGCACCCCATGATGTTGAAACCGTTGGTTCCTACGAGACCGCCGAGATCCATCGTTACGGTTTGAGGCGTTTCGCTGAACTTATTGCTACGGATGGTGCCCGTGGCAGCGCATGCCAACAGGTCGCCTCCCGAATAACCGCAGATGCCACCACAGTGAAGTTCGTTGCCGTTGGTCAGCTGTGCATAGATATCGACATGCGCCACGCAGTCGAAGATGTACGACTGACAAGGTGTGTTGTAGTCGTTCGTACGTTCGGCAGGAATATCCGAGGGGGATAATACTGCGCCAGCGATGCCGCCAACGTAAACAATATCATTCACTCCCATCGTGACGTCTGCCTGACACTTGTAGATGCTGACGGGGTTCTGGACTATGCCCGTGATACCTCCGGCATAGGTCTGCTGGAAATAACTCCTTGTAGATCCGTTGATGTGTCCCTGGACCTGGCAACGGTAGGCGGCAGCAAAGACGTTATCGGACATGTTGCCGTCCATGTATCCGCAGAGCAGACCTATGCGCAACGAGGGCGCCTGATTGTCCGAGCTGCGGTTGATGGTGATATTGGCATCCGTCATGTTCAGGTCTTTGATGACTCCTTTCACATAGCCAAAGAGTCCGTAGCTATAGGAGGGAGAGGTCTCATCGCAATCTACCAGAAGGATATACATGTTGCGGATGGTCTTGTTGTTGCCGTCAAAACTTCCTGCAAAGCAGGCATCGCTCCTGACACCGATGGGGTACCAGACGAAGTAGTCGAGGTCGAGGTCGTTGACCAGTTTGAAATGCACTCCGTTAAAGCTGTTGCCACTATTCACCCGGTCTTCCAGGCGGCAGAGGTCCCACACGGTTTGAATCAGATAGGGATCGCCAGACGTTCCACTGCCTTCGAAGCTATCGACAAAGCCTTCCTTGACTTTCTCCTCTTGGTATTTCACGTTCCACGTAGCATCGAAATCCTTGGCGTCGAAACTGATGAAGCCATCGCTGATGCCGTATTTGATACTATAGACCTGAGCGGGCAACAGCATCAGCAGAAACAGAAGCAAACTGCTCTTAATATCTTTTTTCACCTTATTATATATTATATCTTTTATCTTTTATTTGAAACTTCTTACCACCTGAACTTCACGATTTCCTGACCAGTGCTGAGCAGATAGACGCCATGCTCCGTGATGGGCACGAAGAGACGACTGGTGGGGTTGCTCTGCAGATAGAACGGCTTGCCGGCAGCATCGAAGATGCGCACGTAGTCGTCACTCTCCAGACCGCTGATCCATACGCCTCGTTCCGTCTGCTCCACCTTCACCTTGTGAACCTTCTCGTCGTTATGCACGACGGGCAGCAGCGTCACGTTGTCAATCTCGGTAGGCAGCAGGTTGATAATATACTGATTGTCCTGCCATGAGAGATTGTTGACAATGGCAGTCGATATGTCGTCGTTTTCGCCCAGCGCCTCTAACACCTTGTCGTTATAAACACGGGCACGCACCTCCACGGCCTGCTCTTCCTGCAGTCCATCGACGGTCAGCTCGACATACGCCTTGCGGTTGTTGCCGATGAGGCTGAAGTCGTTGGCCTTGAGCAGCACCTCTGCTGTCGTGGTGATGGGTACATCGGAAACGTGGTCGGGATAGAGCCCTACATGTACCGTCTCGTTGGCATTCAGCTCGTCGATGTCGGTCAGCTCCAGATATACCTTGTTCACTGTGCCCTCAATGGTGTGACCCAGCACTCGGCAGCGCAGGTCGGAGTGGCCGGCAGCATATTCGGTGAAATCTTCGGAAGACCTCTGCACACGGCGCATAGGAGCACCGCGGCGACGGCTGGCTTTCGTCATGATATACGTGTCTTCGAACAGTGCCAGCACATCATGGGCTTTCAACAGTCCGTCAAAGTTCTCGGGGATTTCGTAGTCCAGCACGAAGGTCTGCTTGCTGTAAGGGTTCACGAAGATGTCGCTGAGGGCATAGCTTTTGTCGTTGATATAGGCTTCCAGATGAGTGATGGGCGTTGAACCGGTGTTATAGACGTTCAGATTGACGGGCAGCACGTCAGCGTTGATCATAGCCTCTCGCGAGTAGCTGATGTCGTACGTAAAGTCATAGCCGAACTCCACCTGGTCCTTCATCAGATAGGTGTTGCCGTCGCGCAGGTCGGTCAGCGTGTAGAGCGTCTTGACCTTCAGGCCGTCCAGCGTAGCGGTGTAACCCGACATGAAGGTACTGTCGGCGGTACATCCTAACGTGACATGCGGAATGGACGTCATGTTCTCGCGCATGAATATTCTGGAGCAGTTCAGCAGGGTCTGCGTGCTGTCGATGGGTGTTGCCTTGCCGTCGCGGTAGATGAATTTGTCGCTACTCTGCCACAGTACGGCAAAGTCCTCAGGACTTTCGTTATCTTTGTCCACAAGAATCTTGACGCTCTCAGGATTATAGCGGGCAATGGCTAAGTCGGTGCCATAGCCCTTATAGCGTCCCATCATGTCGATCTCCTTGATATAGATGTCTTTGTTCGCCTGATCTACCTGATTCAGAATGGCGATGGTGGGCATGGCGCCAACCACGTCGAGCGAGAAGTTGACAGCTTTCGACTTGTCGGTATCGATATATCGGACGGGTTCGTTGTAGGGCTTGCAGTAGTAGCGTAACTCCAGTTCCTCTTTGCCCTTGGGCATCATCAGTACTGCAGCCAGCACGGTGTCGTTGCGCATCAGAATCTGATAGTCGGAGACGATGTCCTCCTTGTCTATCTTGACAATGCTCTCAGGGGTTCCCCACTTCTGACCGTCGAAGAGCGACAGCATGAGGTCGCCTTCAAAGGCACGCACTCCACCAGCCACCAGGTCAGCGTGCTGCTGCTTCTCTTCCTCGGTAGCGGTCGTCTCGTCGAAGGGTGGTTCCACGTACTGTCCGCGTTTCCATACGCAGGCAGCCTCATCGTCCTCGCCAGGAATGGCGGTATAGTTGTCTTCCGTCCAGGTGTTGACGGCCACTACGGGTTTGCAGTCATAGAGCGTTTCGTCGTAGGCTACGACATGGTGTTGCCAACTGCCCGTGTTGCGCGACTGCAGGCTCGAGGCTATCTGTATGTATCGAGACTGCTCCATTTGCGAATCGATGCTGTTCTCGCCCTCTAAGGCGGCATTGTCAACGGGACGTGTCATCTCCTCATAGACCGTCATCGAGCAGTCTGTCTCGCGGTCGAAGTGGTGGCGTTGCACCATCTTGCCGTCCTCCGTCACGGCTGTTCCATCACTCTTTTCTAAGGTCACGCCCTCATCAGGCATCACATATTCTGCTATGCGGTCGTGGTTGATGTCTGCACCGTTGTTGCCATCCTCCATCAGGAAGAACTCTCTATCCGTGAAGAGAGGACGTGCGTTGCTGTTCAGACCTTCCATGATACATTTGCCAATGGGGAACAGCGGTTTCTCGAAAGCGCGCGGCACTCTCCGCAGCGGAGCCTCCGCTACTGGTTTGTAGTTGGGATAACCCGGGATGGTGGGATTGTTCTCGTCATCAGGATAAGAAGCAAGAATACCTGCTCTTAACACTAAACGCGGGTTATAGCGCAATGCCGGTCCGATTCTGATGTCGGCAAATAACTCTAATCCTGCTATAAGCATCGTCGTAATGCCCGAGTCCCAACGGTCTTTTGAGAAGATTCTTGCCACGGTGAAGTCAAACTGAACCTTGCCACCAACGCGGGCGCCTAACTCTGCGGTAAAAAAGCGGTTAACCCATTCTCCCGTTGAGGCACGTCTATGGTTGACCAACTGTGGGGCGTTTCTGGAGATGTTGCTACCGCTATTACTACCGCTTTCGCTACCACTATCACTACCACTATCGCTACCGCTACCGCTACCGCTGCCGCTACTGCTACTGCTTTCGTCGTCGTCATCAATGACTTCGCCTTGATTCTGTTGTTGTTCTTCCTCTTTAAAGTCTAATCCTAGATAAACAGAGCCGCCAACCTTTCCCTGTGTCATGATGTTAAAGAAAAAGCCGTATTCGCGGGAGGTGATGACTCCGTTCTTGGTGAAGTTGTAGCTCTTAAATCCTCCACCTGCCCTTACCTGGGCGGAAATCTGAAAGTTTGCTCGCCATTTCAGGAATTTGAAAAACGATCTGGGTTTGGTATAGCACGAATAGAAACCTCCATAGCCGAGATAAATCTCAGCACCTTTGAGATAGAAGCCTCTGGCGTCTTGGTTGTCGCCTTGAAAGACATTGCCATGCAACTTACCGCCAAGCCCCAGGTGGGCATCAAAAAATATACCGTAGCCCAGCTTGTTGCGTTCCACCTTGAAGATATCGTCCATCTGCTCCAGCATCCAGTGCTCTTTGTCTGACTTGGAGGTATTGGCTCCCTGCGGAAGCTCCAAGCCCCACCGTCCTTCTTCAGTATTATTCTTCGTTAACTCTTCGAGCCTGAAACGGTTGTTACGGTCATTATCTACCTTGTCCTTACGCCAGGCATCTCCGACTTCGGTGTTCTTCATCGTCGAGAAGTTTACATCGACTTCAAGGATTCCCCTGAGCGGGTCATAAAAAGGAATGATGGAGAGTTCCATACCAGGAAAGGAGTTGGGACGGAAATCCCACTTGCCCACCTGACCTAATACGGAAAACGAATTCCAGCCGTTGTATTCAGCGTCAGTGGTCTTCTGAAAAGCATATTTCGTAGCTTCTTCTTTAGCCTGCTCCTTGATTTTCTTCTCGTCAAACTCTCCGCGTCTTAGCATCGGCAGGTTGTCATAGCGCTTGCTACCAATGGTCAGACGGGGCTTATAGTTTACTTCCAACTTGGGAAGCACGCCCACTATGTCCCAGCGTTGCTCGTAGTAGCTGCGCTCAAAACCGGGATAGTCGTTGCCGTCGAGTATCGTGCTGTTCTTGGATGTAGCAGGAATCTTCGTGCCGTCGCCACCAGCTTCCTCAAACTGCAGCTGTGCTACATAAGACGATGCGTTCTTGCTCTTGAGCATCGAGTATGCGATACTTATCTCGGCAAATTTCTTGATGGTCTCGCCGTTCAGCAGCTTAGGGGTCTGCTGGTAGCCGCCATCCTCTATAAAGTAGAGGTAACCCGAGCTGGGCTTCTCGCCCATGGGGGTCACTTTCTTGGAGAACACCTTGTGTGTCACTCCGTCATGCTCCTTCTCGTCTTTTTCGTCGTTCAGAGAGATGAAGTTGTGCTCTGAAATGTCAGGCTCGTCGGCGTGCATGGCGCCCTTAATCAGGCGTATCTCGCCTTCGGTTTTGTTTTTGTTCAGCACCTTGGTGACAGGGTCCATGGCGCCTGCATATTTGAATACGGCAGGCAGGTAGCCGGGGGCCATCACCTCTATATAGCAGGGCTTGCCGTAGGTCAGGATCTTGTGGATTCCTTTCTCGGCATTACAGCCCACATACTCCATCTTCGGACTACTGTTTGCAACGTATTTTCCCTTGTCATCTACTTCGACGATGTGGAACGTATAGCCCTCTGCCAACTTCTTCTGAGCATCGAGCTTGCACGAGATGGGGTCGCCGCTGCTTCCCATTACGTGAAGGTACAGTGTGTCGAATTTCTCGAAGAGTCCTGACCCCAACATATTGAAGATGGTCAGTTCGCGGCCTTTGTGCTTGTCCAACGTGAAGTTGGTACTCATCCACAAGCGGTTCAGCTTGTCGCTCAGGTTGGCACCCCACAACAAACGCTTGTTGTCCAGCTTCAGGCGGTTGCCGTTGCTCACCAGGTAAACCTCCTTCACATCTCGTTTTTCAGGACGGTAGAAACTTTGGAAACTCGAACCCTTCAGGTCAAGCGTAGTGGTATTCTTGATGGAACCGGTAATATCCTCAGTAACAATCTCTATCTGATACGTCAGACCGGAGGCCCTGCGGCGCGAGTCGAGTTTGAACAGCAGCAGGTCGTCGTTGCCCCATTCAAAGATGTCGTATCTGAAGTGTAGTGTATCTGCCGGACTGGCACTGCAGCCCTTGCGGTTGATGGTGATAAAGAGTGAGTCGCAGGCGCTGTTGGTATTGACAAAGAAGTAGCTCGACACATTTTTCTTCACGCTGCCCCTGCCGGCTCCGGAAACTACGCGGGCTTCGAATTCGCCATACGTTCCCTTGCCGTCGTTGATGCGGAAACATAGCAGGTTGTCATCGCGCATCTTCCAGAACAGCTCCTGGTCTTTGTGTGTCTTCTGACTCGTCTGGTTGAACATTGCCTTCACAGCCTCCACGTCCGTTCTGTTGCTCAGCAGCATACGGTCGGTAACATCCTTCCACTTCAGCTCCGAGTCAGCTTCTTTAAGCTTAGACACGCGCTTGACATCTCCGACGTTATTGGCAAAAGACACCGTAAAGTCTATCTGGGCCTGCACCGTCTGGAAAGACGTCAGCACCAGCAATATAGAAAGGAACATCGTCCACGAGAAAACTTTCTTTGTCATCCCTTTATCTCTTTAAACTCCTTGAACTCTTAAACTTCTTAAACTTCTTAAACCGTTCAAACTCTTGAACCACTTAATTGTTCAACCTGCAAAAGTACATCTTTTTTCGTACACGCGCAAGAAACTCCCGCCTTTTAACATTTCACTCATCACTTTTCTTGATTCTTTTCTTTGTGGCGCAACAAAGAAAAAACCGTTTTCTTTTGCATTTCTTCTCATTTATTCGTACCTTTGCACCCGATTTACGTAAATAGATTATGCAGGATATTAGGAATATTGCGATTATCGCACACGTTGACCACGGCAAGACAACGCTCGTGGATAAGATGATGCTGGCAGGAAATTTGTTCCGTGAGGGACAGAACTTATCGAGTCAGGTGCTGGACGCTAACGATTTGGAGCGTGAGCGCGGCATCACCATTCTGTCGAAGAATGTGAGCATCAACTGGAAAGGAACGAAAATCAACATCATAGACACTCCGGGACACTCTGACTTCGGCGGCGAGGTAGAGCGCGTGCTCAATATGGCAGACGGCTGTCTGCTGCTGGTCGATGCCTTCGAGGGCCCTATGCCGCAGACACGCTTTGTGTTGCAAAAGGCTTTGGAAATTGGGTTGAAACCTATCGTGGTTGTTAATAAGGTGGATAAGCCGAACTGTCGCCCTGAGGAGGTTTATGAGATGGTGTTTGACCTGATGTTCTCGCTGAATGCTACGGAAGACCAGTTGGACTTCCCCGTAGTGTATGGCTCAGCGAAGAACGGTTGGATGGGCGAGGACTACAACAAACCCACGACGGACATTACGTATCTGTTAGACAAAATAGTCGAGGTTATCCCTGCTCCCAAACAGTTGGAGGGTACGCCGCAGATGCTTATCACGTCGCTCGACTACTCCAGCTACACCGGACGTATTGCCGTAGGACGTGTCCATCGCGGCTCGTTGAAAGACGGTCAGCAGGTAACCATTGCTCATCGCGATGGTTCGATGGAGAAGACGAAGATCAAGGAACTGCATATCTTTGACGGTATGGGCCATCAGCGCACCGATAGTGTCGAGTGTGGCGACATCTGTGCCGTCATCGGACTGGAGAAATTCGAGATTGGCGATACTATCTGTGACGTGGAGAATCCGGAGCCCCTGCCGCCCATTGCCATCGACGAGCCCACGATGTCCATGCTCTTCACCATCAATGACTCACCGTTCTTCGGCAAGGAGGGCAAGTTTGTCACTTCGCGCCATATCAACGACCGTTTGGAGAAGGAGCTGGAGAAGAACCTTGCCCTGCGCGTGGCACCTTTCGAGGACTCTACCGACAAGTGGGTGGTTTCAGGCCGTGGCGTGCTGCACCTGAGCGTGCTCGTCGAAACTATGCGCCGCGAGGGCTATGAGTTGCAGGTGGGACAGCCGCAGGTTATCTATAAGGAGATTGACGGAAAGAAGTGTGAACCCATCGAGGAACTGACCATCAACGTTCCTGAGGAGTTCGCCTCGAAGATGATTGATATGGTAACGCGCCGCAAGGGCGAGATGACTTCAATGGAAAGTCAGGGTGAGCGTACGAATATTGAGTTCGACATCCCTTCGCGAGGCATCATCGGTCTGCGTACCAACGTGCTGACAGCCTCGCAGGGTGAGGCCATCATGGCGCATCGCTTCAAGGAGTATCAGCCCTTCAAGGGCGACATTGAGCGCCGCGTGAACGGTTCGATGATTGCCTTGGAGACTGGCAATGCCTTTGCCTACGCCATCGACAAGCTGCAGGACCGCGGTAAGTTCTTCATCGACCCAGGTGAAGATGTCTATATGGGTCAGGTTGTCGGTGAGCATGTGCATGACAACGACCTCGTCATCAACGTCTGCAAGGCCAAGCAGCTCACCAACGTCCGTGCCAGCGGTACTGATGAGAAGGCACGCATCATCCCCAAGGTAGTCATGTCCTTGGAGGAATGTCTGGAGTATATCAAGGAAGACGAACTGGTGGAGGTTACTCCCAAGTCGATGCGCATGCGTAAAATCATCCTTGACCACGACCAGCGTAAAAAAGCTGCGCGTCAGTGAGCGCAATGTCAAGCTCGCTTGAACATTGCCGAACGTGAGCAGTTTCGACCGGAGGTCAAAGCTGCGCGTCAGTGAGAGCAAGACTGTTTGCTACGACATAAAAGAACAAGGCGATGGAACAGAAGTACAAGTATTTTGCGTTTATCAGTTATAACTCAAAAGATACTGAGTGGGGAAAGAAAGTGCAGCGAAAGCTGGAACACTACCGTATGCCGGCAACGCTATGCAGCGAACATGGGTGGAAACGTAACCCCATCAATCCAGTATTTTTCGCTCCTACAGACATTCAGCCGGCAGGATTGTCGGAAGAACTGCAAGAGCGACTGAGGGCTTCCCGTCACCTGATTGTTATCTGCTCGCCCAATTCGGCGCAGTCGGAATGGGTAGGGAAGGAGATAGCCTTTTTCCATCAGTTAGGGCGTACCAAGCAGATACACTTCTTCATCGTTGATGGTATTCCTCATAGTGGCAATCCTGAGACGGAGTGTTTTAACCCGATTGTTGACAAACTCGGACTGCCGGAGATATTGGGCGCCAACATCCATGAGCAGACGCAGACCTTTCCTTTCACGAGGATTCCGTGGCCTTATCTCAACAAGGAGCGTGCCTATGTCCAGCTCATTACCAAACTATTAGGTATAGAGTTTGATACCATCTGGCAGCGTCATAAGCGTCTGTTGGTTCAGAAGGCCATCGCGTGGTCGATAGGCATCATCATCGTGTTGGCAGCACTGCTTGGCGTATGGATAAACAGCCAACCTGTGAATGTAGAAATGAGACTCAACGAGACCTCTGTCCATAATGACCAGTTGCCACCGCTGCGTGATGCGATTGTCACCCTGACATTAGACAATGAGACTAAAATAGATACCATTCACTCGTTGGAAGACAATACCCTCTTCAGAAATATACCCCATCATTTTCTCAACAATAAGGTTCGTGTTTGCGTAGAATGTCCCGACTATCTGCCAGTTGACACCTCATTTCTGTTGACAGAGAGTGCTCTTGTTGATATTCGTCGCAATCCTGACGTCTATGGCAAGGTGCATTTCCAGTTGTGGAATGCAGACAAGGAGCAGACGGCTCCCAACGCCGAAATCGATATTGACGGTCATCGTGCCAAAGCTGATGAACAAGGAGTGGTAGAACTCTCCATCCCCCTGGCAGAACAGAAACCGTCCTATCCTCTTCAGTCGTCGCTGCAGCTGGTTGACAAAAAGCTTACCATGCCTTGCGGACCAAACGACATCGTTCAGTTTAAATAAGCAAGATGTTATGGCTCTAACGATGCACCCTTCAGTTGTTCAAGGGCTCTGCATAGCTGATCGGGGCAAGAGGTGCCTTTAGAACCACAACGGATGCCGTTCAGCCGTGAAATTACATCGTCAATTCTTTGTCCTGTTACCAGCTTGCTGATTCCCTGCAGATTGCCGTTGCATCCTCCTAAGAAGAACACTTGCTGAATAACGTCGTTCTCATCGGCAGTCACATCGATGAGTTTCGAGCAAGTGCCACTTGTTTCGTATTGTACGTGTTTTGTCTTCATAACGCTATTTCTCTTTGCTGCTGCAAAAGTACGCATTATTTGCCAAACGGCAAAAGAAATAGCGTAAGTTTTTGCCGCAAAATTTGTCAATATGAGCGAAAAATACTATCTTTGTCGGCGCTATTATCCTATTCCTATAAGTTATGAAACGACTCTTGACAACTTTTTTTGTGTGCAGCATGCTGCTGATAACCTCTGTAGCCCAGACACAACAAGGTGTAACATATCGCTATAACGGTAAGCAGAAGCGTACGCCATTGGGTAATGTGACGATAACCTACGATAGCAACCAGCGCTCGGTGCTGAGCGGTGCCAGTGACGGACAGTTTAGCTTGCTGCTGACAGGCAAGAAGATGGGCGACCGCATTGGTTTGGTGACTGTGAAGAAACGCGATATGATGGTGTTTAACCAGCATGCCGTCGATGAGTGGAGCGTGAGGAAGGAACCGCTGAGAGTCATCTTATGCGATGCTGATGAATTTGAGCAGCAGAAGGAAAATCTCATAGCGATTGGTAAGCGTGAGGCTAAGAAGAAATACGACAAGCAGAAAGCCGTGCTGGAAACTCAACTGCAAGAGGGAAAAGTGAAACTGCAGGAGTATGAGGCTGCTTTGGATAAAGCCTACGAGGAGTTGGAACGAGCCCGAAAACACATGGATGAGTATGCCGACTTGTTTGCCCGTATCGATGAAAGCGAGATTGATACTTTGGCGCAGCATGCCATGGACCTCTTTAATCAAGGGGAAGTCGAGTTGGCTATCAAGAAATTTGAAGAGGGCAACTTCATGGAGCGGCTGCGTCAGGATAATCGCGTTATCCAGCAAGCTGATCAAATGATTCGGACGGCAGAGGAGACCAAGCAGCAGGCGATGTCAGACCGTGAGGCTCACATCAATAGTATTAAGGCACAGATAGAGGCATATAAAGTTCAGAATGACTGGACCAAGGCGGGCGCATTGCTGAAGAATCTTGCTGATGAGTTGAACACACCGGACGAGATGCTGGCATACGCAGACTTTTGTATGCAGCAACAGCAATTCGGCGAGGCTGAGACGTATTATGGGAAATACCTGTCTTTGTTAGCGAGCGACAGCTCTTCGGCTGGTCACGAGCACCGCGTCAGCCTCGGCTATAACCGTATGGGTGTCGTTTGTCAGCGGCTGAAACGTTATGCAGAGGCTGAGGACTATTTGAAAAAGGCACTGGCAATGGGCAAGGAGATGTATAGGGAAGCAGATAACGAAACGCTTATGGATCTGTCTTCATACTATAACAACTTAGGAAACTTCTATCGCGAGTTGAGCCGTTTTGATGAGGCAGAGCAGATGTATCGCCAATCTTTGGACTTGAAGCGGAAATTGTATAGTCGTAGTAGTATTTATGCCAGCACTTTGTCTGACGTCCTGAATAATCTTGGAACAATGTATTGGGATGAGAATAAGTTGGCAGAGTGTGAGACCTGCTATGAAGAGGCACTGAAGTTGCGAAGACAAGAAGCCCAGAGCAATGAGAATGAAAAGTTGGCAGACTTGGCATCATCTATCGATAATATGGCGTCTCTCTTCTCGAAGAAAGGAGAAATGGCACAATGTGAAAGTCTGCATCTGAAGGCCCTCGCATTACGTCGCCAACTGGCAACACGAAATCCACAGGCATACAGTGAACAACTGGCATATTCACTGGGTAATCTGGGCAATCTCTATCAGACAATGTTTAAATTTGATAAATGTTTGCCTTTGTATGAAGAGGCGTTGACAGTTTTTGAGAAGCTATCGGAAAATAATCCATCGGCATATTTAATGGAGATAGCCATGACTCAAATGAATATAGGAGGACTTTATATGGCCTTAGGAGATAATGATAGCAGCATCAAGCACTTTCAGGAAGCTTTGCCTATCTTCCAGAGCCTTGCTAAACGTCAGAATAAGGCAGACTATCCTTACCTGGCAATGCTACAAGTTAACCTCGGCATGGCCTACACTGCAGCTGGGCGTTATCGTGAAAGCGATGAAGTGTTAGCGCAGGCCATTCCCTCATATGGTCAGTTAGCCCAGCAAAGTCCTTCGGCTTTCAATCCTTATCTGGCAGTATCTTTTAATGCCAGTGCATTCAATAAAATGTTCCTTCAGCAATTCGCTGAAGCTGAGGCGTTGGTCCGTCAAACCATTACTTTAGACACAACACAGCCGATGTATCAAACAACCCTTGCCGTATCACTCTTATTCCAAGGCAAGTATGCGGAGGCAGAGCAAATCTATCGTCAATACAAGTCGGAGTTAAAAGACTCATTCCTTGGCGACTTGAAGCAATTCGCTGCGGCAGGCGTCATTCCTAAGGAGCGTGAGGAGGATGTGGAGAAAATCAAGAAGTTGTTGGAGGAATAACGGTTAATTTAAGAAGTTGATAACGATGGAACAAGAGTATTTTGCTTTTATTTCTTATTCGAGAAAGGACAAGAAAATTGCGAATTGGTTGCATAGCCGGTTAGAGAACTATGCATATCCTCAAAATCTGGTTAATCAAAGTCAGCGACCACAACATGCTAAATATCTTCGGCCAATTTTCTTGGATACAAAAGATATGCAGGTCGAGGAACGTCCATTTACGGAGCGTATTCAAGGAGCATTGAAAAAAGCTCGATTCCTCATTTTGATTTGTAGTGGCAGCTCAGCGAAATCGACCTTCGTTGACAGGGAGGTGAGATTTTTTTTGGAGCATCATGATAACAATTACGCATTGATAGTTCCTCTGTTTGTTGACGATGTGCATGGAGATACCACACCTCCTTCCATTGCTGGAACATCTATTATGCACCGTCATTTCCCGATTTATAGTACGCAGTTGAGTGAGAATAGTGAACTCAATTCTTATTGTTTCTATCAGATAGCGGCTTATCTGTTGGGTGTGAATTTTCCGGATATTTATGATCGTTATGAGCAGGATAATAAGAAAAAGACAAGGCAGGTCAGAAAGCGTAATCTGATAGCGATTGTGACTTTGGTGGTGGTTGTCTTAGCTTTAGGCGTGGCGGTATATCAGAGTCATCGAAGAATAGAAGAGGGTAAGGAACTTATCAAATTTGAGAAGAAAGTATTTCCTGCCGCTGTTGTGTTTGGTTATGAGGAGAATTTCTTAAGCCCAGTTGTCCGTTACCTGAAAGAAAGTAATGAAGATTTTAGAATCTATGTGTTAATGCCGACTTCATACAGGGGGCTGCATCATCAAGATAGAATAGCAGATATTAACTATGTCTTAAAAAAAGATTTAAACATAGACTCTTTGGGAATAGCACACTTGGCTACTACAGCAAGACGCGGCAGCCATATTCATCGGCTTATGAAGGATGGCGAATTTGTGCCCGGCATTTATCTTGATTTCGCATCTACTACTACCTCGTTCTTTAAGATTGCAGAATACAAGATGGAGAATCCTGCCTATCAAAAGACGACCATTGATGAAATAATTGATGGATATACAAAAGAGTTCGTTGAGCAAACAAAGCATAAGTTAGAAGGTGATTCTGTTTATGTGGAGTTCCTTACTGACAAGGAATCTTTAGTGCGGTCTCTAAGACGTCGTATGAGAGTAGAATAAAGGATATAAATTTAAGTTACATGAAAAAACTAACAGTTTTTCTTTGTGTTTGTTTGTGTGCTGTGTCTGTTGTTGCTCAAACGCAGCAGGGTGTAACCTATCGGTATAACGGTAAGCAGAAGCGTACACCGCTGGGGCAAGTCTCCATTAGCTACGATGGTAATAAACGTACTGTGCTGAGTGATGCGAAAGACGGAACGTTTACTTTGGTTCTTGACGGAAGGAAAATGGGCGACCGCATCGGCCTGGTAACCGTTAAGAAGCGCGAGATGATGGTGTTCAACCAGCATGCTGTCGATGAGTGGAGTGTGCGGAAAGAACCGTTGATGCTTATTCTTTGTAATGCCGACGAGTTCGAACGTCAGAAGAATAACTATATCGAGATTGGCAAGCGTCAGGCCAAAAAGAAGTACGACAAGCAGAAGGCAGAGTTAGAGGCTCAGCTACAGGCTAGAAAGGTGAAGCAACAGGAATATGAGGCAGCATTGGACAAAGCATACGAGGATCTGGATCGTCTTCAAAAAAATATTGGAGAGTATGCAGACCTTTTGGCACGTATAGACCAAAGTGAACTGGATGGTCAAATGCAGGAGGTACTGGATTTGTACGAGCGCGGTCAGGTTGATGAGGCTATGAGTCGGCTGGATGCCATGCAACTGGGGAAACTCCTGGACAAGACGCTTCAGAAGAAGTCCTTCCATGAACAAGGACTGGAAGAAGCCACTCAGGACTCTGTCTTGTTAGTGTCGAAGATTAAGTCTGCCGTCAACTTGTACAAGAATAGCGGTGAGTACGAGAAGGCTGGTGAAAACCTGAAGTTGTTGGCAGACAGACTAAACACAGTGGATGATTGTTTAGCTTTTGCTAATTTCTGTTACAAACAAAATCAATTCACGGAAGCCGAAACCTACTTTCAGCGTGCCCTCGCTCTTTTGAAAAGTCAGTCAGATCACAAATCAACAAGCTACCAATCAAAATATAGCCGTTTACAGAACAACTTGGCAGTCCTGTATTCAAACACCCAACGATTTACAGAGTCAGAGTCGCTGTACAAGGAAGCCTTGGAAATCCGTCGCCGTTTGGTCCAATCCAATCCTCAGGCCCACGAGCCTGATGTGGCAATGATTTTGAACAACTTAGCATTGCTTTATTCAGACACCCAGCGATTTACAGAGTCAGAGCAGCTGTACAAAGAGGCTTTGGAGATTCGTCGCAGGTTAGCTCAAACAAACCCTCAGGCTTACGAATCTGATTTAGCTTCATCGCTGAACAACTTGGCAATCCTGTATCAGTACACCCAGCAAGATGCAGAGTCAGAGTCACTGTATAAGGAGGCTTTGGAAATCCATCGCAGACTGGCTCACTCCAATCCTCAGGTCTACGAGCCTGATTTGGCTGGAACGCTGAACAACTTGGCAATTCTGTATAAAAATACCCAGCGATATGTAGAGGCAGAGTCGCTGTACAAAGAGTCGTTGAAAATCCGTCGCAGGCTTGCTCAGTCTAACCCTCAAGCCTACGAGTCTGGTGTGGCAAGGACCTTGTACAACTTGGCAATCCTGTATCAGAACACTCAGCGATTTACAGAGTCGGAGTCGCTCTACAAGGAGGTCTTGGAAATCTATCGCAGATTAGCTCACTCCAATCCTCATGCCTACGAGCCTGATTTAGCTTCGACTTTGTACAACTTGGCACTCCTGTATCAGAACACCCAGCGATTGACGGAGGCAGAGTCGTTATACAAGGAGGCTTTGGAAATCTATCGCCTATTGGCCCACTCCAATCCTCAGGCCTACGAGCCTGATGTGGCAATGACGCTAAGCGACTTGGCAACCCTGTATTATAAGACCCAGCGATACGCAGAGTCAGAGTCACTGTATAAAGAGGCATTGGAAATCCGTCGCAGGTTAGCCCACTCCAATCCTCAGGCCTACGAGCCTGATGTGGCCATGACGCTGAACAACTTGGCAATTTCGTATAAGAACACCCAACGATTTACAGAGGCAGAGTCACTGCACAAAGAGGCATTGGAGATCTATCGCAGATTAGCCCAATCCAATCCTCAGGCCTACGAGCCGGATTTGGCTAATACGCTGAACAACATGGCAGCTCTTTATTCAGACACCCAGCGATTTGTAGAGGCAGAGCCGCTGTACAAGGAGGCGTTGGAAATCCGTCGCCGCTTGGCCCAATCCAATCCTCAGGCTTACGATCCTGATTTAGCTCAAACTCAATATAATTTGGGATTGCTAAAAATCAAAACTGAACAATATTCCGATGCAATTCCTTTTTTTGAAGGCTCTTTAGGCATTTCAAGGAAAGCTGCCAAAAAGAATCCTGCACTACAGAATAATTATGTAGGATCATTATATTGGCTAAGCTTGCTATACTCGGAAACCAAGAATTATCCTGCAATCTATGCCATTAATCAGGAGTGGTTGCCCATCTTGAAAGGAATGTACGAAAATAATCCTGATGGTTTGAAAAGTAATTATGTAAGTACATTAGGAAACCAAGCATTTTATGCAATCTTTATGAAACAATTTATTGAAGCAGAGCAATATGCTCGCGAAGCCATAGCCATAGATTCCACTAAACATATATTTTACACAAACCTTGCTGCAGCCTTGCTGTTCCAAGGGAAGTATGGAGAGGCTGAAGAAATATATCGTCAATATAAAGATGAACTAAAGGATGGCTTTCTTGATGACTTGAAGCAATTTGCCGAGGCAGGCGTCATTCCCAAGGAGTGTGAGGCAGATGTGGAGAAAATCAAGAAGTTGTTGGAGGAATAATCACTAATAATGAATGATATGAAAAGAATTATCTTGTTATTAGCACTCGTTGCACTACCATTGTTGCTTGCTGCTCAGACGCAGCAGGGATTTGTGAAGACCCGTGGCCGCATGGTCAACGGGCAGCATGTTCGTGGACAAGGACTGCAGGGGGCGATGGTCGTCGTACAGGGTGGCAACAAGGTGGTGACGCAGAATAGTAACGGCGCCTTCTCTATCGCTGTGCCGTCAAAGACGTTCCTCGTACAGTCGGTGCAGAAGAAAGGCTATCAGTTGGTGGATGCTGATGCTACCACCAAACCCTATCAACTGTCAAGCAATCCGCTGTACTTGGTGATGGAGACGCCTGAACAGCAGACACAGGACAGGCTGGATGCTGAGCGGAAACTGCGCCGTACGCTACAGCGACAGTTACAGGAGCGTGAAGACGAGATAGAGGCTATGCAGGTGTCGCTTGCCGAGAAACAACGGATGCTGCAACAGCTTTACGATGACCAGAAGAATAACGAGAAGCTGATAGCAGACATGGCGAAGGAATATGCTCAGATTGACTATGACCAGATGGATGCGCTGAACCAGCGCATCAGCGATGCTATCCTCAATGGCCGTCTGACGGAGGCCGACTCCCTACTTCGTAGTAAAGGTGATATGCAGGGCCGTATCGCCAGGATTCGTCAGGAGCAACAGGCAGAGGCTCAGCGTGAAGCTGAGATAGCTCGAGAACAAGCTGAGTTGGCAGCCAGCAAAGAAGGCACCAAGCGTCGTTTGGATGATGCTGCCTCCGACTGCTATAAGTTCTTCGACCGTTTCAAATTAGCCAACCAGCACGACTCTGCCGCTTATTATATTGAGCTGAGGGCAGAGTTAGATACAACAAATGCCAAGTGGCAGTTCGATGCGGCAAAGTTTCTTCAAGAGCAGAAGCAATATGGAAAGTCAGCATCCTATTGTGAAAGATCATTACGCCTTTGTCGCCTATTGGCTCAATCCAATCCTCAGGCTTGCGAGCCTAATTTAGCTTCGACGCTGAACAACTTGGCAATTCTGTATAAGAATACCCAGCGATTTACAGAGTCAGAGCAGCTGTACAAGGAGGCATTGGAAATCTATCGCAGGTTATCCCAGTCCAATCCTCAGACCTGCGAGCCTGATTTAGCTCGGACACTGAACAACTTGGCAGGATTGTATAACAATACCCAGCGATATGCAGAGTCAGAGTCTCTGTACATGGAGTCTTTAGAAATCTTTCGCAGGTTAGCACAGTCAAATCCTCTGGCCTACGAGTCTGATGTGGCAAGGACACTGAACGGCTTAGCAAGCCTATATCAGGAGACTCCGCGATTTACAGAGTCAGAGCAGCTGTTTAAGGATGCATTGGAAATTTATCGCAGATTGGCTTATTCCAATCCTCAGACCTACGAACCTGATATGGCTCAAACACTTAATAATTTGGCCATCTTATTTTTAGACATCCAGCGGTTTGCAGAGTCAGAGTTATTGTATAAGGAGGCATTGGAAATTTATCGCAGACTTGCTCAGTCTAACCCTCAAGCCTACGAGCCTGATTTAGCTTCGATACTGAACAACTTGGCAAGCCTTTATTCAGATACCCAGCGATATACAGAGTCAGAGTCTCTATACAAGGAGGCATTGGAAATCCGTCGCAGGTTAGCCCACTCCAATCCTCAGGTCTACGAGCCTGATTTAGCTTCTACGCTGAACAACTTGGCAATCCTGTATTCAGACACCCAGCGGTTTACAGAGTCAGAGTCATTGTATAAGGAGGCTATGGAAATCTATCGCAGACTGGCTCAATCCAATCCTCAGGCCTATGAACCTAATTTAGCTGCAACACTATATAACTTGGCAAACCTGTATTCAGACACCCAGCGATTATCAGAGTCAGAGTCATTGTATAAGGAGGCTATGGAAATCTATCGCCGCTTGGCTCAAGCCAATCCGGAAGTATATGAACCCGCTCTGATTGAGGTGCAAACTAACTTGGCGAATGTTTATTTGAACACTCAGCGATTGGCTGAGGCCGAGCCGATACTCAAGGAAACACTGGAAACCTGTCGTCGTTTGGCTCAAACAACCCCTCTGATATATAATCCTTATGTGGCTGTGGTACTTTTCAATATGGGCAACCTGTCCTTTCAGCAACAGCGGTTTGTCGAATGTGAGGCATATTTCAAAGAGTTACAAGAAGTGTATAAGTTATTAGAAAAGACACGTCCTCATGTTTACGACACTCAAATCGCCAACATTCAAAAGATTCTGGAGTATCTGAAAATACTGCTGAAACGATAGCAAATGCACCCGGCGAGGACGGCTTTCGTGACCGGTGAGGACGGCTCTCGCACCCAGCGAGGACGGCTTTCGAGGCCCGCGAAACGGTACTTTGTCAATGGCAAAGTGGTACTTTGTCGTAAAAAGTATGGTACTTTATTGCAAAAAAGAGGTGATTTATTGCTAAAAACGTGGTACTTTTTATAAGAAGAGAAGAGTTTTTCGGCTATCCCCCTCATTTTGAGGATGAAAATCTTCTGCAACGCCGATACACAAAGGGATTGACGGCATGAGGGGGATGCGCCTGATCCCCCTCATGACCCCAACATATCCCCCTCCTTTTTGGGCACGATCCCTCTCATAAATTTATATGTACGCGTAAAGGCGCAAAAAGGATGTGTTAAAACGCGAACTTTTTCTTTAAAAAACTTGCAAACCGCAAAAAAATTTTGTATCTTTGCAATCGCTTAGCTGGGAATATGGCTTTGAATGGCGGACCAACTCCCATAGTGTCCGAGACACCACTTATCTGCCAGCTAAGCGCTTAAAACTTATTTATTAACTTTTAATCCTATTAAAGTATGGCTACATCCATTCAAAGCAGTCATGGGCAGACTATAAATGCCCAAACGGAAAACATGCTCGTCGTCGAGCAATTCTTGAGTGATAACTACCTGTTTCGCGGCAACGAACTGAACGGAAAGGTGGAGTTTAAAACCAGAAACGATGAGGCTGCCAAGTATCGGGTGCTGACGGAAAAGGCGCTGAACAGCATCATTCTCCGAGCCCAGCGTGAAGAAATCTGTGAGAAGGGCTCGCCGAAGACGGACATCATCATGTATGTCAACTCGGAGGAGATTCCCCTGTTCAACCCCATCCAGTCGTTCCTCAACCAACTGCCCCGGTGGGACGGTCAGAACCACGTGGCGCGACTGTTCTCACGACTGCCGGGCATCAGCAGCGAACAGCAGAACTTCCTCAGCATCTGGCTGCGTTCTGCCGTTGCCCATTGGCTGCAGATGGACACGATGCACGGCAACGAAGTGGTGCCTGTGCTCATCGGCAGTCAGGGCTGTGGCAAGACAACGTTCCTGCGTCGACTGCTGCCCCAGGAACTGCGCGAGTACTACCTGGACCACCTGAACCTTTCGAACAAGTTCGACAAGGAGATGGCGTTGACGAACAACCTGCTGGTGAACCTTGACGAGCTGGAGGCCATCCGCCCCTCACAGCAGTCGGCACTGAAGCAGACCTTGTCGAATAACAAGGTGAATGGCCGACCCATCTACGGCAGAGCGCAGGAAGACCGTCCACGCTACGCATCGTTCGTCTCGACGACGAACAACCCTCACCCCCTGACGGACGCCACGGGCTCGCGTCGCTTTATCTGCCTGAGCACTCCGAAGGGGCAGATGATTGACAACACGGGCAACATCAATTACGAGCAACTCTATGCCCAAGTGCTGCACGAAATCCGCGAGCTGCAGGCTCCCTACTGGTTCAACAACGAGGAGGTGACTCGCATCCAGGAGCTGAACCTGAACTTCATGGAGCAGAAGGACCTCAGCGAGATGGTGGACGTTTGTTTCCGCAAGCCCTTGGAGGGCGAGCACGTCAAGAGCATCAGCACGACCGAGATGCTGACCATCATGCAGCAGGAGTACCCCAGCATCAAGATTGACGTGAAAAACAAAGCCTATCTGGGGCGCGTGCTGAAAAGCCTCGATTACGTCCGCAAGGACCATAACGGCAAAGCCTACTACAAGGCTGTTCCGCTAAAGGTCGCATGAGGGGAAAGCCAAAAATGAGGGGGTTATGAGAGGGATATGTGACGGATAGAGCATATCCCCCTCATTGCTGAAACGCCCTGTACATCGGCGTCGCGAGCGATTTTTGCTCAAAAATGAGGGGGATAAGGAATTAGCTGTCGATTTTTTGCACAAGTCTCTCACCATCAAGCGGATTGCCAAATTATTTTTCTTTTTCCTTTGTCGTTTAGGAAATAGTTTGTATCTTTGTGGCGTAAATGTGTGTTACTATTGACTTTAGATTTAACGATGAAGCAGATAGCAGTTTTCCTTCTTTTGTTGTTGGTATGTGTTGAGGCCTTTTGCCAGAGTGAGCGTAGTAATGAGTTGTATGCCAAGGGCGTAGAACTGTATCAGGCAGGGAAGTACAAGGAGGCTATACCGCTGTTTGAAAGTGCTTTGGCATTGGACACTATAGAGATGGGGCCGGAAAAGTGCCGCAGGAAAAGTTGTGAGCCATGGGTGGCTTCGAGCTATTACAAGGCGGGCGACTTGGAGAAAGCTAAGAAGTGTCTTCGCTATGAATATGATTTGCCGACTATCGACCGGCGCTTGACGGTGGCAAGTGACTCGTTGTGCGACGAGGCTATGAAGTTGGTGGTGGCAGGCCGCGCCGGAGAAGCTGTTCCGTTGTTCGAAAAGATGCGCGAGATGGAAATCGACGAAATGGGCGGTGAGTCGTTGCTGTCTGTCGGTACTACTTCGACGTTGAGTTTCGTCTATGCCTTCATCGGTGACAAAGAAAAGGCCGTGAAAGCTGCTCTTTTGGCTATCGAGACCAACGGGCGGCTTTATGGTGCCGAGACACGCAGTCAGGCATTGTTGATGCGAAATGCCTGTAACGTGTTTCTAAATATTGGCGACATCAATCTCTATGATGCCATGCTCCGACAAATGCTGTCGTTTCTGGTGAGCATCGGCGAGGAGAACGACGAGTTGGCAGAAAAGATGCTGAATGAGTCGGGAGCACTTTATGACCAAGTGGGTGACTACGAAAAGAAAGATGCTCTTGATGCTTTTATGAAGCAGCGTATTAACGATAGGTATGGTACGGAAAGCATAGAGCTGCTCCGTTTTCTGACGAGCAGGCTGAGTTCGAATCTTAACCTGAAACGTTTCGATGTGGTGTTGTCGCAAGTTCAGGAGGTGGAGGATTTCGCCCTCCGCGTCGAAGGAGAAGAGGGCGATCATCGTATCATTGCAAAGAGCATGCGAAGTATGGCATTGTTGGGTTTGGGTCAGGCCAAAGCTGCCGTTAAAGAGTTGCGCCAATGCCTGAAACTGAGTAGAAAGAAAAACAATCCCGAAATCATTGCACCCATTATTTCCATGATTCTGATGGCGCAGAGTTTTTTGGGCAAGGAAGATAAACAGTTGCTGGAAGAGGCCGTGACGCTGTTAGACAATTTTACTCCTACGGATGACAACCTCTGGTCTTATGCGAGCTCTTCCGCTTCGTTAGCTGAGGCGTTAGCCATCAATCAGCGTTTTCACGAGGCTGCAATGATTGTCAATAGGAGTATGGAGGTCTATGAACGCCGGAACCAGTATGCCCCACTGTTCATGTCCTGTCTGATTTTGCTTTTAGACGGTCAGTATGTCCAAGCACGTCAAGCCAGTAGCAAGGGTTTGGAACTGCTTAACAAGGAGCTGAGCTATCAATATGCAGCCATGGCTGTCAATCAGTCGAAGGATAATATCAATGCCGCGTTAACGATGGTGGCTAACCTACAAGCACAAGAGGGGGGAGCATTTGCCGCTGATACCACTAAGTATTCGCTGGCCATGATTCAGCAGGACTTGCTGCAATCGAAACTTGCCATACTTGATCATCAGGATAGCATCGGTTCAGACGTCTTTATTTCCACGCTGGCAGAATATGTCCTCATAGCTTATGTTCAGACCAAGGATGAGGTGATGGGTGACAGTATATTACAGTACTATGGTCAGAAGATTCAAGATGTCTATGGTAAGGAGTCGCCCCGCTACTTGCTTATTCAGCAAATAAAAGAACGCTGCGCCTTCGAGAAGACTTCGAAAGGACACCTGGCGGCTTTTCGGCTGACGTTGGAAAAAGAGGGTTCGGAAGAATACCAGGAGTTGAAGCGGCAATATGAAGAAGCCTTCGCCCTTTGGAAGGCCAATGGGGGAAAAGACCCCGATGAGGAAGGGTTGACGGCGAAAGACTATAAGAAATACGATCCGCCGTATTTGTGGAGTCTGAATCAAGAGAACGCCCAGTCGGTGGCTGACTCATGCCTGATGGCGTTGCAATACTTGGAAAGCATTCTTCCGACAGCAAAATTTGCGAATGATACTCCTCCGTATTGGTATATGCGAGACCTGATAAAGACGTGGTGTGTAAGTATGGAAATCATGGGGCGTCAGGAAGAAGTCGTTCCCAACGTCAGAAAATGGCACGCTCTGTTGCGCGATACCGACGACCAAGTGTTGTTTACATTGTGTTGGGCGTGGCTATGCGGTCAGGAAAGCGACTATGGCCAGATGGAGCAGGAAATGATAAGAAACGACCTGAAGGACAGAGAAGTGTTACACGCGGCAGTCATGTTCAAGGCTTTGAAAGAGATGACTGACGTTTTGTCTTATGACTCCAAAAAATGGAGCGCGAAGACCAAGAAGGAACTGGACGAGACCATCCTTAAGATGCAAGCAACGGAGCAGTATCCTGATAGGCTGGCAGACAAGATGTTCATACATCGCAGCATGATATATTGGAAATATTATTGGAAACTCGACTTCAGCGACAAGCGTCATCTCAAGTCTGACTTTCTCAAAATCTATGAGTTGTTGGAGAAACATCCTGAACTGCAGGGCTATCGCGATGCTTATGAGGCTATGAACGTGCTCTGTGAAATCGCTGGAGATTATAGCTATGGAGATGATGCCTTGGTGGTAAAGGCAGACCAAATGCGTCAGGCCGTCAAACGGACATGCATCAAAGTCCAACAGCAGAAAGAGGGAGCCTATACGATAGCTCATTGGCCGCAATTCTTCTCATCAAACGCCTCCCTTCGTTTTTTGACTACAATTACTTATAACGAGAAAGATCTGGAAAATCTGGAAGAGCGTATCCGTTATGCCTACATGCGTGAGAAAGCGACTCCTTTCTCGAACACTTCAGAACAATACGATGACGTCATGGCATCGTGGAATGAAATAAGAGAACTTCAGAATAATTCTTTTTCTGACAGCAAGGCGCTAATGGATAAGATAGAAAGGTTGACAACGCAGGTTTGCCAATATCTTGATGCCGAAAACGTCTCGGATACAATCCGCTCTTTGGCATACGACATTGCCCTTTTCGGAAAGGGATATCTGCTCAGGTCAGAGCAGCAACAGCGAAAAGTCATCTTGCAGTCAGGCAATCGTACCGTCTTACGCCAATATGACGAATATCTAAAACTTCAGCAGCAATTAGACAACAGTTCACTGTCTGATGAGGAGATAAAAGAACTGACCTCGAAGACACAAAAGATGTGGCGGAATCTGCGCTATGCCTCCAAAAGTTTTGATGATTACACCAAGACGATGGAGGCCAGTTGGAAGTCGGTAAGAGATGCTTTGGCTGCTGACGAGGTGGCTATTGAGTACCTTCGGTCAGGAGAAGTACTGCATCCCTATTATGCTTTGATACTCAAAAGAGAATATACAGCTCCGCTCGTGGCTAAGGTGGGGTGGGAGACAAGATTTACCGAGCAGCCTGATTCGTTATATACCATCAGGGGGAAATACTCTACACCGTGGCCTTTCTACATTTCAAGGAAGGATAGGGAAGACATTCATCCTCTGGAGGGAGTAAAGCGTATTTTCGTGTCTCCGACGGGTGCGTTGCATCAACTCTCCTTAGAGTCTATGCGCAATCTCTTTACTGATAGTGTGATGTCTGACCAGTACCAGATATTCCGAGTGACCAGTACGAGAGAGTTGATGGAGAGAAAGCATGAGAAGAAGCAACTGAAGGCGATGCTCTATGGAGGAGTAAACTATCAACTGGGTGCCGATGAGTGGGAAACACTTGCTCTGGAAAGGTCTTCCGACAAACCGCAGTATGCCATGCGCGACGTCCCAATGCTGAGCAGGGGTGCTGTAGAATCAGCCCTGCAACCATTGACGGGAACCGTGCAGGAGGTGGAGGACATCTCGAACGTGTTTGCTCAACAAAAGATGGATGCAGTATGTCTCATGGGAAGTAAGGCAACAGAAGACCATTTGAAAGCTTTAAGCGGCAGTAGTTATAATGTATTGCACATAGCAACCCATGGCTTCTATCAGTCGGAGCGTGATGCAAAAGATGCTATGGCCGTCACTTTTGCCCGTGACAAACGTACGGCTGAGGCAAATGCCTTGAGCCGTTCAGGACTCTTTATGGCTGGTGCTTCTGCTGTCTTCGATGAAACGCCGATACCATTCAATGTTGATGACGGAATCTTGACGGCCCTTGAGATTTCCCACCTTGACCTGACGAATATGAATATGGTTACGCTTTCAGCCTGTGAGACCGGACTGGGCGACATTACGGGTGATGGTGTCTTTGGCTTGCAGCGTGGTTTCAAGAAGGCTGGCGCTCAGAGCATTCTGATGTCGCTATGGAAAGTTGATGACGAGGCAACGTGTATGCTGATGACGGAATTCTACAAGAACTGGGTAGGACGGCAAATGACGAAGCACGATGCCTTGGAAACTGCCAAACGGACGGTGCGTAGCCACAAGGAAAAAGGATGGGACAATCCAAAGTATTGGGCGGCATTTATCTTGTTGGATGGACTGGACTAACGGCTCGCGGTCATTAGGAAGACCATTGAAAAGTAATGCTGTAATGTAAGAAATTTACCTTTCCCCTTTGTCGTTTAGGAAATAGTTTGTATCTTTGTGGCGTAAATGTGTGTTATGAAATTTTTTAAGTCGATAAAAAAATACGCAAAGCTGGATTTGAACTTTCTGGCTTCTAAGTATTTGGTGCTACAAATTGTAGGGGCTTTTTTTAGACGATGGCGGTTCATGGTTTTATTCTTGATACCTTTTATTGCCCAACTCATATTCCATTGCATTCACGATCATTGGTATCACTTTGTTTACCTGACGTTGGCAGCTATACTCCTCATTTCGGTTTGCAATACGCTGACGAATGTCTTTAATCTGAAAAAGAATGAGAATGGTATTACCTGGTGTCAGATTTTCATCTTGATTGTCATCGGATGTTGGATAGTTGGTACCATGATTATCTTCGATGTGAAGCAGCATCCTCGGTTGGCAACTGCAATTGGAGTGGGAGGTTCGATGGTAGGCTGGATTTTCCAGGATACGATTAAGGGCGTGGTAGCTTTTATCCATCTGCGCTTGAACGGCCTGCTGCAGATTGATGACTGGATTATGGTGCCTAAGTATGAGGTTGATGGCGAGGTAAAGCGTGTGACGCTGACCACAGTCACTCTCTCGAACTGGGATACGACGACTTCGTCCATTCCTATTAGTGCGCTTCATGGCGACCATTTCAAGAACTTGAAGAAGATGATGGACGGAAAGACATACGGACGCCAGATGCTTCAGACGTTCATCTTCGATATGGGGTGGATTTATAACCTGTCAGAGGAAGAGGCAGAAAAGCTGAAACAGTCTGCCGACATTATGAGCTACTTGCCTGAAGAAGAGGTGAAGGCAGGTGCCACCAATGCGCACCTTTTCCGTATCTATCTGTTCCACTGGCTGATGAACCACCCCCATATCTCTCAGCAGCCGCGTCTGATAGTTCGCTGGCTGGAGCAGAGAGAATGCGGCATGCCGTTGCAGGTGTATGCCTTTATCATCGATAGTTCATTGGCTGCTTTCGAGCGACAGCAGTCGCTCATCATTGAACATATTCTGCAAATGCAGGAGGCGTTCGGTCTCAAGCTATATCAGAGTCCGTCTGCATACGACGTCAGCAACAGTAATATTCACTTGACCGCCAAAGCGGCTACTTATAGATACGGGGAGGAGTTATAAGCTATGAGCAGGATAGAAGAGAAGCCTTTCGGTATGTTGAGGAAGAGTGACGGGCAGCCTTTCAGCGAAGAAACGGTGAAGAACTGGTATATCGCTCGTTCTTTTGTTTTGGAGCAATTGGCAAAGATGGAAGAGGAAATTGCAATCACTCCCAATAGCAACAATCATCTGCATGTGGTGGTAAGAGGGGATCATGCACGCATGCTGGCTATTGTCCGGCAGGTGGCGCTGTTTGCTCACTATGTCAACTTTGATGAAGAAAACGAGGACGTGACGAAGAAGAACAGAACGGTGATAACGATCGTTAGTCACGATCCAGATATTCGGGAAAAGCTGATGGCTGAGGAGTATCTGTGTAATCTGCCGAAATACTGTGCCTTCAAGTATAACGATTCCTATACGCTGAATATGGACTCGTATATCGATGTCGAGATACATGTGGTGAAGGACTATCCGGAGGACTCCCAAGAGGCAGCTCTACTTTCTGTCTGTCAGGAAATGGTGGACACCTATTGGTACAAGAGACAGCAAGAGCATTTCGATGCGATTGACACCCGCATGGCCTTCTTCACTGATAAGGTGTATCATATTGGAGAGACAATAGATAATCTGCCGTCAGAAGATATCCATTGCGCCAAACGCTATGCTATGGCGCTGAAGGTGTTCCGTCATCAGAAGTTGACCATAACCCCTGAGAATATTTTCAGTGATAATGACAGTCAGGCAGTCATAAGAGAAAAATTGTCGAATATCTTTTGTTCCGACTGTTTTAAATCCAGACAACGGTCTGTTATGGCTTATTCGGAGGAGAAGAAAAGAAACGGGGAACAGGCGAAGCACTTGGATGACTTGTGGGAAGACATGAACAACGCCCTTTCAAGGAGCGAACATGCACGCTGGGTGGTAGAGAAACTTATCATGGGCTATAGCCCGTTAAGCAGTCAGCAGCGTATGAGGGATGAAGATTTGTCATACGACGCGAAGAAGAGGTCCCAATATCGTAAGAAGTTGAAACGAGACATTCGACAACTTGCACATATCGACCTCTGTTCCTATAGAGACCTCCGGCGCATCAATCCCGATAATATGAAATACGACAGTTTCCTGATGCTTGCCGTCCCCAGGATTCTTGAAAGGATGAAACGAGAAGGAGAAAGCTGAAAAAGATAATAGTTTTGTCGAACAGAATAATTAGAATTGCTTATGAAAAAGTTGGTGTTATTGTGTTTAGTATTCTGTGCTATGACAGCTCTTGCACAGAAGGTTGAGATGGACAAGGAGTTGACTTCGCTGGTTGATGCGGTCAAGATTCTGAGAACTCCTGGTGAGGGAAGCTACAACAAGGCTAAGCAATTGCTGATGGCAGACACAAAATGGACTCCGATGAATGAGACCGGCGACCTACAGCCGACGGAATGCCGACCATCGGAGACACCGGGCTTTAAGTTGAACAGGATGATGACGAGCATCGGCAAGGAGAGGAAGCGCGTCGTTACAAAAAGCGACATGCTGAATGGTGAGGACGCACGCTACAGTTATTCACTTTATGAGCGTTCACTTAAGAAAGGGAAGTCGGCTACTTACAGTCTGAAGAACAGAAAGGGTAAGCAAACGATAGTGTTGGTGCCCTATTCAGAGAAGAAGGGAAGTCTGACTTTAAAGGTAAATGGCAAGAAACCGACTGTTACTGAGCAGGAAGATGGTACACTGGTGTGTGCTTTCAATGCTACGGGAAAGGAACTTTCATTGTCAGTTTCCAATCAGAGTGGTGCTCCGCTTTCGTTTGTAATTCTGAATTATAACAGTAGGAAATGATGAAAAGACTGTGGTTTCTTCTATGCTGCATGGCAGCAACGGTTTATGTTACTGCTCAGAACGCCGGAACATGTTCCGACGATGATTTTCGTTATCTGATGAACAATCTTGTGACGAAGGGCAATCATTTTTATGAGCTGAGTGACAGGCGTGGTATCATGCAGATGCTGGACTCCATCAATTCTTGTATCCAACAGCGTAACCAGCATGGGAATCTTTCTGAAATGGACTCTTTGGAGTATAGGGCAGACTGGTATAAGCTCAGTGGCAGCTATCACTACGAGAACAGTTATTATGACAGTACGTCCCATGTCAAAGCCCATGAATGCTATCAAGAGGCATTGAAAATCTACAAGCAGGCATTCTCCTCGGATATGGATTTGCAGAAAGTGCCGATGATACATCGTGAATTGGCACTGGTCTGTTACAAAGAGAAAAACTATCCGGAAGCCTATCGCTATACGAAACTGGCATACGACGCTTTTGAACAAGCCGTTCTACGACAGGATATTGATGAAGACGATGCAGACTATCTGATGATACAGACGCAATTGGCCATGTGCTTAGCTCGTATGGGCAACACGAAGGAAGCCTTGGTTCTAATGGAGCGGCTGCAAAACAGGTATAAGGATAACGAAGAGCAATATGCTGAAGCGCTGCGCAAGAAGGCTAAAATCCTGATGTTGCAGGAGGAAGAAGGTGGCACGGGAAACCGCAGCGTGGCATTGGACTGCTACAAGCAGTTCTTTGCTTCCAAGAAGCAGGATGCTCTGGCTCATTTCATGGGCATGAACTCTGCTCAACGTGAGCAATACTGGATGCGAGTACGTCCGTTTGTCGTTGATTGCTACCGTTTGGAGGATGCCGATGCAGGCTTTCTTTATGATGTGACTCTGTTTGCCAAAGGACTGCTGCTGCAATTGGACAGTGCCGGAGGTATGCGTCAGCCCATTCATGCTACATGGCAGATGGTGCAAGAGAAGTTGCAGCCTGATGCTTGTGCCATAGAGTTCGTACAGTATGAGAAATACGGGCAACAGCAGATGGGTGCTTTGGTGTTGAAGAAAACCGGTGAACCAGTATTTGTGAAGATGGCTTCTCCGGACAGCGTTTGGAAATATAAGATAGGAGATGATACCGTAGAAGAAAGACTGAGTGGCACCGGGCGTAGTAGCTTTAAAGCCATCAACAGGGTATATAATGACTCTTTGGGATTTTGGAAGAAAATTTGGAATAACGAATTACTGTCAGCGATAGCTTCGGTGAAGAAAGTCTATTTTGCTCCTGACGGCTATGCACACCGCATTGCCATAGAATATATGTTCCCCAAAGCTTATCTCCCCAAGCGATTGCTCCGTCTTTCTTCAACCCGTAGGCTGTTAGAGCCTGTTGTGTCGCTGGCAGCACAAAGTGCTTTGGTGATAGGAGACGTCAGGTATGACGATAAGACTCCCCAAAAAGCAGGTGACAACGACGCCTTGGCTTATAAGACGATGAGTGGAATTGCATTTCCAGAAATTAGTGATTCAAGAAAAGAGTTAGATTCTATCCTTTTCGTCCGTCATCATCCGTCAGACCTGTTGCTGGCGGCAGAGGGAGCCACAGAGGATGAGCTGAGAGCTCAGTGCGGGAAGTATTCTATCGTACATCTCTCGACACACGGAAAACTTCTGGCAAAGGATATCCCTTACGGTACGGATCTGAAGACTTGTCTGACGGATGAATCTCTTTCAGAGAACATCGTAGCTCTTGCCGGTGTCAATGTGGCATTGAGGGATGAACATTTCAATCCCGACCAGACGCATGACGGTTTGCTGTCAGCCAAGGAGATGGCATCGTTGGACATGAGCAACACTCAGCTGGTTGTGTTGGCATGTTGTGAGACTGGGTTGGGACAGATAACTGCTGATGGTGTCTATGGCATTCAGCGTGGTTTGAAGAATGCCGGTGCAGGAATGATTATTATGTCTCTCTGGGAAGCCACCAGCGACACAACGACACGGTTTATGATAGCTTTCCATCAAAAGTTAAAAGAGGGCATGGCTGTCGGTGAGGCCTTTTGGCAAACTCGTGACGCGATGTGGCAGAGCAGTGACGAGTCAGAACAAGAGCCTTGCTATTGGAATGTTTTTATATTGATTGATGCTCTGGAATAAAATAAAGAGAGTCTAACAAAAAAATAGAGGGATGCCGTTCAAAGCATCCCTCTTTGCATAATACCATACGAATGTGTATATGCTAAATTAGTTGGTACCCATACAGTATCTGTTATAGACACGGCCCAGGTTCTTAATCTTGATGATAAATACACCTGTCCAACGCGGAGTGAAGCTAACCAGACAGTCATCACCATAAGAGTTGTCATAGGTAATCAGGTTGCCATTCTCGTCGTAAACATACAGGTCGAGGTCTGTGTCACCATCACCGCTGACAGCAACATAAGCAGGCTCACCGCCACGGAAGGTAATTCTCCAGATGTCGGTGCAATTGCCGTTAACAGAATCACAAACTCTGCGTGGGCCACCAACGGCACCTCTTGTGCTCTTCTCAGCATCCTTAATCAGGGCCAGCAGGGTCTTGTCGCCATCAGCAAACTTGGTGGCATCAGCAAGGATCTGTGCTTCGTTTAAAGAAATCTGGTCTTTCTTCGTAATGCCAGTTGCGGGAGCTGTTCCTTCCTGAGTCTTAGCAGCCTGATCCTTAGCATCGGTAACACCCAACTGCTTGTAAATCAGCACAGCCTGAATCAGGGGGAGAGCGTCTTTCTTCTCGTAGCCGTACTTTACCAGCTTGCCAGCCATGTCGAGCAACTCTGCCTGCTGGGGATTTTCCTTACCGGTTACTTCTGCTGCGGGTTGTGCCTGCTGAGCAAAGGCTGATACTGAGAGTAACATTGCAGCGCTTAATACTAATTGTTTTAGAAACATAGTAATTTTAAATTTTTAGTTGCCTATTGCCTCCCAGATTCAGCATTACTTATTTTTTGGTTGTAAGGAGACTTTTGCATCTGAGCAAATACAACCTCATTTGTTTTCCTCTGCAAAAATACATAATTTTTCTTTCCTTATATACAAAAAGTCTGTTTTTTTTGTTTTTTTTGCTAAAAAATATGGATGATTTAGGAAATAATGAGTAAATTTGCCACAATTATTACCTATATAATATATATGAGGAACCAAATACTGATCATTGGAAACCATCCTATCCGCACAAATTTGGCAGAACAATACCACCAACGAGGCGACGAAGTGGCATTTCTGCCGGATGCTGATACTTTTACAGCTCAGACATTGGCCTCCATCAGTGAGATTGCCCTTTTGGCCGATGATGAGAAGACGATGGAAGAGGCAGACAATGAGGTTATGTGTGTTTTGCGCAAAATTGCGGAGTGGTACGCTCCAGACAGTCGGCATGGTAAGCGGCTGCTGTGTCACCTCTTGTTGAGAAGCCAGTCGCTACTTCACATGATTCGCCTGGAAGGATTCTGTAAAGAGATAGAGGAAAAGCTGGAGGTGAATCCTTTTACCATCGAAGACCAGTGGAGTCAGAATGTTTCCTTGCATCTCGACAGAGAACCGATCACTAAGCAGTCAGACAAGACTGTCCATCTTGTTCTTTTTGGTATGTCGCAAGTGGCAGAACAGGTGGCTATCAATGCAGCTCACGTGTGCCACTTTCCCAACTATTTGCAGCAAGGTCACCAGTTGCGTACCCGTATAACCGTTATCGATGATGAGGCGATAGGGAAAAGCAACGAGTGGATACAACGCTACAAGCATCTGTTTGATAATAGCTATTACCGTTTTATCGATACTCGCCAGCGTCCTGCTGTCATTGAGGTCAGCCGTCCCATGTATCAAGAACGTGAAGATTTCGTCGATGTTGAATGGGAATTCGTGTCGGCATCGCCTTACGACAGATTGGTAAGAGAAAAACTGACTCAGTGGTCGATGAGTCAGTTGCAGTTGTTATCCATCGTTTTTGCCAACCAGACCAACGATGTTCTTAACGATGCCTTGCATCTGCCACCAGCCGTCGTTGATGCCAAAGTGCCTGTTTATGTGTATATGCGTAACGATGATGCTTATTGTCAGATGAGACATTCGGATAATACTCCTTGTCTGCATCCTTTCGGGATGTTTTCCAGAGGCTATGACGTGAACATTCCTTTGGTGAAGATGGCAAAGACTGTGAACTATATCTACGATCGCTGTTACGAAGAGAACGACAAAGACTGGAACGGACACCTGCGCTTTGCGGTGGAGATAGACGCAGAGAAGAGAGATTCGTTGTGGACCAGGATGTCTGGTGCCAAGCGCATGTCGAATATTTATAATGCCATGACTATTGGAGTGAAGATGCGCTCTATGGGCTTCCAGGATGACGAATGGGATAAAGTCTATGATATGTCTCAGGAAGAAATGGAAACCCTTGCTGAGGTGGAGCACAACCGATGGAGTGTGGAAGAACTCATTCTTGGATGGCGTCCCTGCAACGATGAAGAACAGCGTGCAGTCGAGGCCGACGTTACGATGAAGGAGCAGTTCAAAAGACGTAAGATACATTACGATTTGCGGGCTTATAACGACCTGCGTCCTGATGGTACAGGAAGACCAGTGCAGGTATATGACCGATGCCTGTCAGCATGTATTCCTTTAATCGCCAAAGAAAGTAAAGGAGGTGAACGATGAATGAGAAAACCTATTACTCGCTAAGGCTTTTAGGCTCCAACGCCTTCCATTCGAAGGATGATGTACTGAAAACCACCAATCAGGTGTTGAATATCGGCGAGACGGCAGATTGCGAGATACGTTTTGAACAGGGGCAGTATGAGCCGGAGCGCTATGCCACTATTGTAGAGAATGAAGATGGAAAGAGCTGGCGGCTGATACAACGTTCAGAATACGTAAAGGCACAGATTGCAGGTTCTGGCGACTTTGGCTATGTTCATCAGTTGAAGGACGGCGATGTCATCAGCTTTGATGGGCAAGACATGGAATTAGAGTTCCACATTCACCACGATAGCAATTACGGTGCGCTGGGCGTTGTCATAGAGCAGAAGACCAACCTGAAGCTGTTGTATTTTGTCATTGGCATCGTTGCCATGATAGCTGTTGCTTTTGCCTTTTTCCGCTCAGGAGACATTTCCTATGATAAGATCAAGGAATATGATTCTTCCGTTTATCTTCTCCAGGTTGATTCCGTTCAGTGGATAGCTGTTGCTCATGGTGATACTACCCTGGTAAGGCCTACTCTAAACACACAGGGAACGGGAGCCGTAGGAACGGCGTTTCTTACCACCGACAATAAGTTGGTTACCGCTCGTCATTGCATAGAATACTGGATAGGCGAGGATATCGATGAGATGCCGAAGACTCGTGCTCCCGATGATGTTAGGACGTGGGCTGTACTGGCAGAGACTTATATGTACAATAAAGACCCTGAAAATGACTCCATACAGATGCTCCGTGTCTATTTCTCAGTATGCAATTCCAATGACAGGGAACATCCCGTGTTCTCTTTTTCCTCTACCGACCCTTGTGTACACATCAACCGTGATCACGATGGCTTTTTGGAGTTTGGCGACTATGACAATGTCTATGTATGGCGAACCGTTCATCCTACTCCAGATGCAGCAGAGAGAGAACTGGGCGACATCGTATATATCGATGTAGATAAAAAGGGAGCCATTGCCTTGGCAGATTCTGCGACCATCTCCTCACTGACGCAGTCTTCCGCTGTGGCTGTCCTTGGCTTTCCACGTAATTTGAAGGAGATAAAGTGCAAGTTTAGTTCTGGTCGCATCGCAGAAGACCGTAGCGATACTACTGGTGTCAATCCAAACATTCAGTTTGATGCCAATATTACTCATGGATTCTCTGGCGGGCCCCTGTTTATTCGTAAGGGAAACACGTATTTTGCCGCCGGTGTCGTGTCAAAGATTGATACTGAGAATGGCATATACAAGAAAGCCGTTCCCGTTACAGAGATAGATAACATGATATCAAGAGAAAAAGAAAGGAAAGGAGGCAACCAATGACCGACAAGACAACGATACGCTCCATAGCAGGCTATAGTAATGAGCAGGCACTATGGACGCTGCTGGCCGACATGACAGCATCAACGGCAGGACAATCAGGACAGTGGATTGTTCCATCACCAGAAACCGTCATTGTCGATGGTGACCATTTCTTGCTCGATGCCACCCATGAGCCCACAGCCGAGTTTTTCCCACCCGAAGGGATAAGCCCCTTTGAGGAGCAGGGGTTCGTTTGGTCGTTAGGAGCTCTGGTGTGTTACGCATCGTCAGGCCATTATGTCTTTGGCGGTCACGGTGGCACATACCAGAAGCGTCACCCCAAGACAGCCCTGCCTACTTTGCGAAAAGAACATTCGGCATTGACAGCTGTGGTAAAACGCTGCCTATGCTATACTCCGGCACAGCGCATCAGCGTTCGTGAGCTGCACGACATTGCTGTTGACTCACTGGCACGCAATACCCAGAAGAGTAGGGTAAAACGTATCGTTCCTACAGGGGCTGAATCTTCTCAGTCAGCCTATGCTGACGATGTCTGGCCAGAAACCATGCGATAAATGATGTGTCAAAATCTACCTCCATTTTGATAAACAATTAATACTTCATCACAACAAACCTATGGCAACACAGCAGTACGATATCTTTATCAGCTACCGTCGTACCGGTGGAGCACAGTATGCTCGCATCCTGCAGCTCATGCTGACACAAAGAGGCTACAAGGTGTTCTTGGACTACGACGAGCTCACCGACGGTGTCTTTGGCGACCATATCAAAGACGCTATCCATAAAGCCCCCGTTTTTATGCTTGTACTCTCGGCAGGCTCCATGGCGCGGTGCGTCAACGAGTCCGATTGGGTGCGTCAGGAAATCATGTTAGCTTTAGAGCAGGGGAAACATATAGTGCCCGTTAATCCCGACAATAGTTTTGACGGCTTTCCTGACGATACCGACGGTCATGTCTTTCCGGCAGTGATAAAGGAGAAAGTCGGCTCCCTTCAATACTCAGAGATCGGCTTCGGACAGACCCTTGGCATCACTATTGACATGATGATTAAGAACCGCTTGGTACCCACCTTGGGGACGCGAAATGTTTCCGATCATGTAGATGCAGATTTTGACGCAGCAAAAGAGTCGCTCCGCAAGATGGATGCCCATCATAAACGGATGCGGCGGTTGGGCATTGTTGGCGTTGTTGGTGTTATCCTGATAGTGCTTGCTACCTGTCTTCTCTTTTGGCGGCATCAGCTCATCAGAGAGCAAGATGAAAAAGAATTGGCTGCTCTTGAAGCAATGCGAATTGAATTGCAGGAAAAATATAAGACCTTTGGTCTGCAGCTTTCGTCAGGGTTGAGCATGTCGCAGATGAATACCATCGACACACTGCTCCTCAATATGGTTCCTGTGCGCCCCGACACTTTGTGGATGAGTCAGTTCGAATTTTCCGTAGGGCAATGGTATGGTATTAAAGGAGAACCTTATGACGATGCTCAAAAGAACATGCCGATGAGCAATGTTTCGTTCGGAGAGGTGCTTCTGTTCCTGAGCGATGTCGGTGACATGACAAACCTCAACATCACGCTTCCTTCAGCAGATGAATGGGAATATGCAGCGCGAGGTGGCTCCTTCCATGAAACGACCACCTATGTAGGAAGCAATACTCCTGACGCTGTAGCATGGTATAAAGATAATGCCAATGGGCATGCTCACCCCAGCGATGGGCAGCAAGGAAAGGAACCAAATACACTGGACCTTTATGACATGAGTGGCAATGTCAGCGAGTGGTGTAACACCCCTTACGGAGAGAACGGATTATATACGGTCTGCGGAGGAAATTACCTGTCTTCAGCTTCGGAAGTAACAACAGTCTCGCGCAAAGGTATGGATGCTAATTCCAAAGAGCCGACAGTGGGTTTCCGTATCGTCATTAAGAAACAATAACCATCTAATTTTTTTAATATGAAATACATTATTCTATCATTCTTTTCTATACTGTGTTCACTGAACATCTATGCCCAAGAAACTACGGATGAAAGTCTGAGGATTGATGCGGCATTTGACGCTTGTATAGCAATGCGCGATGCTGTTGCAGCCAACGACACAACAGCTCTTCTCCAATCAGCAAAAGAGTTGAAGGAAGCAGGCGCTATGGATTTCCATGCCCTCCGTTGTAAGGACGATTCCGTATTTTCTCTCAATGGCCATCTTGTATTCGACGAAGCTTTTGCTGACAGTCTTGCAGCAGGTAAGTCAGTCTATGACAAAGCCGATGAAATGAGTCGTACCAGAACCCATCGTGGTCAGACCGCTAATGGCAGTATCCTCACGAAGACATGTTTTGTCAAGGCAGGCAAGAGCACAAAATACAACTTCTTCTCAAAAGGACATCAGGAACTCGCTGTCGTGGCAGAAAATGGTGGTCTCGTTACGATGAAGATTCACGTTACCAACAGCGCTGGACTCGATGTACGCCACGACGACACGAAATCTGTCAAGAGAGGCCTTCCCCAACGCAAGACCTCCTTTGAGTTGCCTACCGACCGCCGCAATACTGTAGAGTTGGAGGTGGTCAACTGTGGAAACAAAGATATTAGCTTCGTGGTGATTAGTAACTGAAATCGTAAGATTATAGAATAAATGAAAAATAGATTATTATTATTACTTTTTTCATTCGTAGCAATTCTTAGTTATGCTCAGACCAAACAGCAGGCTGATAGTTTGCATCAACAGGGTAGGGCGTATCTGAACGAGGGAAAGATAGCCGAAGGTCGGGAGTGTACGCGTCAGGCAATGGAGATGAGAAAGGCGTTGCTGGGTGAGGTGAGTGAGGACTATATCACCTCACTCAATAACTATGCTCTGACATTTAGTATGGAGGAGAACTATGCAAAAGCTGTAGAATTGCAGGAACAGGTGTTGTCGTTGTGTGGAAGGCTGAAACAGCCACATAAGAATATCGGGATGTTCACAACAAATATGGGGCGTTACTATTATCTCAATGGTGATAAACGGAATGCTGCAAAGATGTGGGAACAGGCTCTTCCGATGGTTGAAAAATTCGGAGAAATCTATGAGTTCCTGTTGAATAGTCTTGGGTCTATATACAGTGATGCTGATGATCAACAGGGTTTAAGTCGTATCCTGGCCCTGATGGAAGAACATAATGAACATGAGCTAACAAAACCCTGTGATGAACCGAAATGTATGCTTGACAGGGCATTATATTATTCTTCTGCCGGTAATCAGGCTAAGGCTAATGAGTGTTTTCATCATGTCATGGACATGCCGATGGATGACGAGATGCGGATTAAGGTATTTGAATCCTATGCTCACTATAAGGCCATGACGGAACGTGACAGGCTCACTGGAGCAGAATACCAGTTCCAGGCGGCAATGCTGAGAAAAAATACAAAAGGAGAAGATGCAGAATACGCTAAAAGTATTTTTAACGCGGGATTGTTTTATTCTTTTGCAATGACAGATGATGCTTTTCGGAAAGCTATCACATGTTATGACCAGGCGCATGACGTGTTTGAGAAATTGAACAATGCTCCTATGATTGCCAAATGCCAGCAAATGAAGGGCAATGCTTTTAGTGGACTTAAGGACTATGAAAAAGCGAAAGAGTGCTATGCTCAAGCATTGGTTTATTTCGAGACCAATGACAGAGAAAGTCGCGATTACCCTAAAATGATCGAACGCGTGGCTGCGATGGAGAAATTCAATAAGGAGTATGATGCATCAATAACTCACTATCGACAGGCGATGCAACTCTATGAGCAGCGTGGCATGATGGAGGAGTATGCCAATGCAGAAAATGGGTTGAAAATGTGTTATGCTTATGCAGGACGAAGTATGAGTGAAGCGACAGATAACAGAAATCAGGATGCTATTAAAGCAGCAGAAAGAGAAAAACTGGATAAGTTGATCAATGATGAAAAAAGCAATCTGGAACTTACACGTACTTATCTTGGCAAGTTGATGTATGCGCGTTCGTTAGGAACTATTGCTGGTTGCTATTTCTTGAAGGAGGAATATGGAGATGCTGTGGATTACTATCGGCAATACGTTCATGCTATTCGCGAGGCGGTTAGAGAGGAATTTCGCATGGAAAGCGAGACAGAGCGCATGCATACGTGGCAGGAGGAAATGTCTAACATTTCTCAGTTACAAGAATTACTGGTAATATTGCCTGACACGTTGTTGCAATATAAAAATGATTTAACGTCAATCGTGTATGATGCAGAACTCTTATCTAAAGGCATTCTACTGAACTCATCTATAGAATTCGAAAAACTCTTGAACGACAAGAATGATCAGCGCTTATTGGAAATATATCAAAAGACGAAGTCTAATAGGAATGAGATAGAACGGCTGAGAATGGTGGGGAATTCAGAATCGGATTTGGAGAAGATTCTGAAACTTACTCAGGAGAACCAGCGTCTGCAAATCCAGTTGAATAAAGATGTCCAGGAAATGGAGGACTTTACACAGTACATATCTTATGATTGGAAGGACGTGCAGAATGGACTGAAAGACAGCGATGTGAGCATAGAGTTTGTATCTGTTAATTTGTCTTTTGGCAAGACAGACTCGCACATGGTCGCCCTTTTGTTGACAAAGAATATGTCACATCCTGAAGCTGTAGTGCTTTGGGCTGAAGATGGTTTGAAGCAGAATGCTCTGTTAGCACAGGATAGTAATATGTTTGTTAAACCTGAGGCAGGGAAGATTGTCTGGGGAAAGCTCGCACCCTATCTGCAAGGTAAGAAGAGAATATTCTTTTCTGCCGATGGTATCTTGAATAACATAGGTATAGAGTATTTGTTGTTTGATGGGAAACCTATTTCTGAGCAGTTCGAGGTTTATCGATTGTCGTCAACGAAAGAACTCTGCTATCAACATCGTTCTGTCAAATTGGAGAAGGCTGTGTTGTTTGGTGATATTAATTATAATCAAGATGCTACGCAATCTATAGACACTCAACGCTCTTTGGCATCCTTGCGTGGTGCTGGAGAAATTGCCAGTTTTGCAGAATTGAAGAATACTCGTCGTGAGGTGGATGACATACATTCTATCTTGATAAATAGCGGTATGAGAGACGTTCCTCAACTATGCGATACAGAAGCCAGCAAGTCTGCATTTATGTCATTGACCGACAGTCGAGTAAATGTTCTGCATGTGGCAACTCATGGTATGTATATGGACGTGAAACAATCGACGGATGCTGAATCCATGCAAAATAGTATGTTGGTGTTTGCCGGAGCAAATCTTGATGACAATTCGTTTGTTACTGCTGCAGATATAGCATCTATGAATCTGCGTCAGTGCGACCTTGCTGTCCTTTCTGCCTGTGAGACCGGCTTAGGAAAGTTGGGGGGCGATGGCGTGTTTGGGTTGCAGCGTGGTTTTAAAAATGCAGGGGTTCACACCCTTCTTATGAGTCTAAAAAAGGTTTACGACGCTTCGACAGCCGACTTGATGATTAGTTTTTACAGGCATCTGATGAGCGGAGCGACGAAACGTGAGGCTTTGGTAAAGGCACAACAGAATATCCGAAGTAAAGGATATAACGACCCAAAATACTGGGCTGCGTTTATCTTGCTGGATGCGTATTGAATAAAGAATAAAAAGTGTCAATGACGATGAAGAAAGAAAATTATATTCCGCAGCCGATAGACACGACGGATGTTAAGCTACCAAAGGAGTTGATAGAATTAGGCGAGGTTATTGCCAGGAATGTACATGAGGTATGGGCGGCGGGAAGAGTCAAGGATGGCTGGACGTACGGCACAGTGCGTGATGACGTCAAGAAGACACATCCTTGTCTCATCCCCTATGAGGAGCTCACAGAGACGGAAAAAGACTACGACCGCCGGACGGCGCTGCAGTCGCTACGCCTCATGGTAAAGCTCGGTTTTAGAATATCCATTTAGCGCCGATGGTCGGATTCCAGAAGAAGGTCTTGGAACTCGTGGGCTTCTGGTTATAGACGAAGTTGTTGGAGAATTCCCACTCTGTGCCGAGGCTGAAGTGCTCTGTGAAGTTATACCACAGCTGGGGCTCGGAGAGGATGACCAGACAGCCGTGGCCGTTGGAGGCTTTCTCGCCGCGCCAGAAGTCGATGAAGCCGGTGAAGGAGAGTTTGCGGTTGAAGAAGTGCAGTCCCCAGACGCCCGTCAGCTGTGCGCTGGCATAGCTGTGCGTGTTGGCATAGCTCTTGAAGAACTGCTTGTACATCACCTGTACGCTCCACGTCTTGGAGAAGTCGGCGGTATGGCCGTTCCATGCAGGACCTATCAGTGCTGCATGTTGGAAGCTGCCTGTGCGGCTGAGTCCGCCGTCGTATTCGATATGGGCGGCGAAGGGCGACTGTTTGCCGAGGTTGAACTCGCGTGAAATCTCCGTGTAGGCATCTTCCACGAAGTGGCGACTCATGTCAATATCGACGAAGTAGTACCACGAGCCCCAGGGGTCAGCCTTGAATTGCTCGAGTGTGACAGTCACTTTCGAGCGACCTGCTTCTTCGCCTGTGTAGATGTTGCGACCGAAGTCGTAGTGCAGCTGGATGTTTTGTGCACTGATGGTCGTAGCGAGTGCCACGAATGCGAAAGAAAGGACAGTTCTAAGCATTGTTTTCATAATCGTTGAGTGTTTTTGTTTAATAAATATGAATAATAGGTTTTTATTTTTTTTGTAATAGTTGTGTCATGATGGTAGCGGCCTGCTCCGGTGCATTGCCATCGCCCAACAGGTTGCGTATCTCCGTGTAGTCGCTGAGCATCTTTTCGCGCTTGCTGCCGCCAGGGAGAATCTGCTCCAGCTCATGGCGGATGTTGTCCACGGAGAAGTCGTCAGCGATGAGCTCACAGACCACCTCGCGGTCGGCGATGAGGTTAACCAGCGACACGTATTTAACTTTCAGGAAGTGACGTTTCAGGAATCCGAAGAACTTAGCCATCTTGGTATTGTAACATACTACCTGAGGAACGCTGAACATACACGTCTCCAAGGTCGCTGTGCCACTTGTCACTAACGCTGCCGTAGCATGGTGCAGCAGTTGGAAAGTCTGTCCGGCGCGCAGCACCGTCACCTGATAGCCTTCGGTAAACTGCTGATAATATTCGTGTTCAATGGCGGGCGCACCTGCGACGACTATCTGATAGCGGTCGGTCAGATGCCTCGTCGCTTCCAGCATCGCTGGCAGGTTGTCCTTGATTTCCTGCTGTCGGCTGCCGCAGAGAAGGGCGATGAGCGATTTACCCCCAGTTTCTCCTTCAAGGAGGGAAGAAAGGTCATCCTCGCATCCCCTTGCTCCCGAAGCCAAGAAGCTATCGACCTCTGCTTTAGTGGGGTTTCCCACGTAGTGGATAGGGTAGTGGTGCTTCTTCTCGAAGAAGTCTATCTCGAAGGGCAGTATGCTGAACAGCTCGTCGATGTCGCGCTTGATGTTCTTGATGCGGTGCTCCTTCCATGCCCAAATCTTGGGAGCAATGTAGTAATAGACCTTAGGACCCTTGCCTTTGAGGAATTTCGCTATCTTGAGGTTGAAGCCAGGATAATCTACCAAGACGACGGCGTCGGGTTTCCACAGGAGAATGTCCTCTTCGCAGAAGCGCATATTCCTTAATATGGTGCGAAGGTGCATGACGACCGGAATAAACCCCATGTATGCCAGTTCGCGATAGTGCTTGACCATCGTGCCACCCTCTGCTGCCATGGCATCGCCGCCAAAGAATCGGAATTCGGCTTCAGCGTCGTGTCGTTTGAGCGCTGCCATGAGGTGTGAGGCGTGCAGGTCGCCCGATGCTTCTCCTGCTATGAGATAGTATTTCATTTGTTTAGATTTTTAATACACAGAGGTTCTTCGACGAGCGAAGTGTGGCGTTGCAATCAGAGACACAGAGTTTTAGAAGTCCCACGATTTGAGGTCTTCGAAGGCCTCGTATGCCGTGACATCGATGCGTGTCGGCGTGATGGCGATATATCCGTGAGACAGAGCCCAGTTGTCGGTATCCTCGGCTTCCGGCTCGTCGTTGGTGTAGTGGCCCATCATCCAGTAGTAGTCGTAGTTGCGCGGATGATGACACTTATACACTTCGTCGCCCCACGTGCCATGCGCCATGCGGCAGATACGTACCCCCTTGAAGTCAGCAAGCGGGAAATTGACGTTCAGGCAGACCCCCTTGGGCAGTCCTTTGCTGAGCACGTGCTGCACAATGTTGCGGACATAGGGTTTAAGAGGGCTGAAGTCGGCATCGTCGCGATAGTCGCAGAGCGAGAACGCTACCGAGTTGATATACTTCATGCAGCCCTCGAGCGTCACGCCCATCGTTCCACTGTAATGCGTATTGACCGAGGCGTTGTCTCCGTGGTTGATGCCGCCGATGATCAGGTCTGGCTTTCGCGGACAGAGTTCCGAGAGTGCCAGTTTGATGCAATCTACCGGTGTGCCATTGGTGGACCAAATCTTCACACCGTCCTTTTCGCGTCGCAGTTTCAGTGTCAGCGGTGTCGTTGCCGAGAAGGCGCAGGAGAAACCGCTACGTGCTGAATCCGGTGCGCAGACGATGACATCGCCTAAGTCGTGTACCATCTCTATCAGGCTGTTGATGCCTTTGGCATGGTAGCCGTCGTCGTTGGAAATAAGTATCAAAGGTCTCATAATATTATGCAATTTGGCTGCAAAGATACAAAATTTATTTAAATTATCAATTATCAATTGTCAATTATCAATAATATTTCGTACCTTTGCAACCTATTATATCATGTTAAGTAAGAAATATGGGTAAGATAATAGCGTTAGCAAATCAAAAAGGAGGCGTGGGAAAGACCACGACAACCATCAATTTAGCAGCATCGCTGGCCACACTGGAAAAGACCGTGCTGGTGGTCGATGCCGATCCTCAGGCCAATGCAAGTAGCGGTCTGGGTGTGAATATTCAGGAAGTGGAGTGCTCGTTGTACGAGTGCATTATCGACAAGGCTGATGTCCGCGATGCCATCTATACCACCGACATTGAGGGATTGGATATTATTCCCAGTCATATTGACTTGGTAGGTGCCGAGATAGAGATGCTCAATATCGAAGGGCGTGAGAAAGTTATCAGCCACCTGTTGGAGCCTATCCGCGACGAGTATGACTACATTCTGATCGACTGTTCACCGTCGTTAGGACTCATCACGGTTAATTCGCTGACGGCCGCCGACTCGGTTCTTATTCCTGTGCAGTGCGAATACTTTGCGCTGGAGGGTATTTCCAAGTTGTTGAATACCATCAAGATTATCAAGCAGAAGCTCAATCCGAAACTCGAGATAGAAGGTTTCCTGCTGACGATGTACGACTCTCGTCTGCGTCTGGCGAACCAGATTTACGACGAGGTGAAGCGCCATTTCCAGGAGTTGGTGTTCAAGACTGTTATCCAGCGTAACGTCAAGCTCTCCGAGAGTCCCAGCCACGGACTGCCCGTCATTCTCTATGATGCTGATTCTACGGGAGCTAAGAATCACTTGGCTTTGGCAAAGGAGATTATCAGTAAATAGGAGACCCCATCAATTGTAAATTGTCAAATTGTAAATTGCAATATCAATTGTAAATTGTAAATTGTCAAATTGTAAATTGCAATATCAATTGTAAATTGTAAATTGTCAAATTGTAAATTATAATGGCCGTAAAGAAGAAATTTGCAAGTAGCGTGTTAGGTCGTGGTCTGGATGATATAGGTACCGGCCGCGGACTGGATGCGCTGATAGATACCAACACCAACGTGCAGACAGAAGGCAGTTCCAATCTGAGTGAGATAGACATTGCACAGATAGAACCCAATCCCAACCAGCCGCGTCGTGAGTTCGACCCGGAGGCGCTACAGGAGCTTGCCAACAGCATCCGCGAATTAGGCATCATCCAGCCCATCACCCTCAGAAAAGTCAACGACCACAAATTCCAGATTATTGCCGGTGAGCGCCGTTGGCGTGCCTCGCAGTTGGCTGGTCTGGAAAAGATTCCCGCATACATCGTTGATGTGGAAGACCAGGGCGTAATGGAGATGGCGCTGGTCGAGAACATCCAGCGTGAAGACCTGAACGCCATCGAGATAGCCTTGGCGTACCAGCATTTAGCAGAAGCCACCGGCATGACCCAGGCCAAGATTTCCGAGAGGGTAGGCAAGAGCCGTGCTGCCGTGACGAACTACATGCGTCTGCTGAAATTGCCTGCCCAAGTGCAGATAGCCCTGAAGAATCATGAGATAGAGATGGGCCACGCCCGTGCGTTGCTCTCTATCGACAGTCCCTCGGAGCAGATCAAGGTCTTCAAGGAAGTGCAGCAGCATCAGTATTCTGTCCGCAAGGTGGAGGAGCTGGTGCAGGCGCTGAAGAGCGGTGAGGCCATCAAGGTCGCCCGTGGCAAGATTGGCGGTAAGTCGCACCTGCCGGAAGAGTTCAATATGCTACGCAAGCGCCTGTCGCAGTTTTTCCAGGCGAAGGTGCAGATGACGTGCTCTGCCAAGGGCAAGGGTAAGATCAGTATTTCTTTTGATAACGAAGAAGATTTGGAGCGCATCATCAATGCGTTTGACAAGATAAGAGCATAACACATTGAAAGTCAGTGACAACATACGAAAAGGACTGCTGGTGAGCATGATGCTCATCTGTGGAGTGATGGCGGGCTGGTCGCAGCAAGCCGACTCCACCTTGGCCGTGATGGACTCCATCGCTGCCTCCGACGCACGTATTCTGTTGCCTGACGACTCCTCCTCCGTGGTGGTGAAGACCGATGTTGCGAAAGGCCGCGACTGGTCCACCTGGCGCCCGAAACCGCAGAAAGCCTTGTGGCTCGCCTTGGTGCTGCCGGGTGCCGGACAGATCTACAACCGCAAATACTGGAAACTGCCCATCTTCTATGGTGGTTTTCTGGGCTGTATCTACGCCCTGTCATGGAATAACATGATGTATAAGGACTATTCGCAGGCTTACCTCGACATTTCCGATAACGATCCGGGAACGGCGAGCTATAACAAGTTCCTGCACTTAGGCGTAGAGATTAACGACAATAACAAGGAGCGCTACAAGTCGCTCTTCAAGAGTCGTAAGGACAAGTACCGCCGCTGGCGCGACATGAGTGTCATCGTCATGGTGGCGGTCTATGCGCTCTCGGTGGTCGATGCCTATGTCGATGCGGAACTGTCGGAGTTCGACATCTCCAAAGACCTCAGTCTCAAGGTCAGGCCTACCGTCATTCCTAATCAGGCAGGGGCGCGCTCGCTGCAAGCTCAGTCGCTGGGCGTCAGTTGTAGCCTCAGCTTTTAGGAGACCCACCCCGGCTCTCCCTGTTAAGGGAGGGAGTTGAGAGTTGAGAGTTGAAAGTTGAGAGATAAGAGGTGAGAAATAAAGAAATAGTGAAAAAATGAAATATATACAGATAAATAAAGTGGTAAGGCGCTTGTTGCCGTGTTGTCTTTTCGTTCTGATGCCTCTGACGTTGCAGGCTCAGGAGAAGGTGGAGACAGGAACTGTCGCCGACGATGATGAAATCACGGTGACCGACGATAACGGTCGCGAGGAGGTGATCGAGTTTCCGGAGGCGATGACCTACGATTTGGACAGCCTGCTGAACCTCTATATGGCGAAGACCTATCTCGATGAGCCGTCGGACTGCAATATGCAGGACTACAACCCTGTTTATTCCCGTGAGGACTATGTCGATAGACTGAGTCGTCTGCCGACCGTCATGGAAATGGCGTATAACGACGTCGTGCAGAAGTTTATCGACCGTTATAGCGGTCGTCTGCGCCGTAGCATCAGCTACATGTTGGGAGCGTCGAACTTCTACCTGCCCATCTTCGAAGAGGCTTTAGAGGCTTACAACCTGCCGTTGGAGCTGAAGTACCTGCCCATCATCGAGTCAGCCCTCAACCCCAATGCCGTGTCGCGCGTCGGTGCTACCGGTCTTTGGCAGTTCATGCTGGTCACCGGTCGGCAGTACGGGTTGCAAGTCAACTCGCTGGTTGACGAGCGCCGCGACCCCGTGAAGGCATCGTATGCCGCTGCCCGCTACCTGAGCGACCTCTACAAAGTCTTTGGCGACTGGAACCTCGTGCTGGCAGCGTATAACTGCGGACCGGGCAATATCACCAAGGCCATCCACCGTGCTGGCGGTCAGAAGGACTACTGGCAGCTCTATCCCTATCTGCCCAAGGAGACCCGCGGCTATGTGCCCGCCTTCATTGCTGCCAACTACATGATGACCTACTATTCGCAGCACAACATCTGTCCTATGAACACCCGCCTGCCGGCGCAGTCCGATACCATCATGGTGAGCAAGCAGGTGCACCTGCAGCAGATTGCCGACGTGTTAGACATCAGCATCGACCAGCTGCGAACGCTCAATCCCATGTATCGCCGCGACGTGATACCTGGCAATACAGAGCCTATGCCGCTGCGCCTGCAGTTGGCAGACATCAACCGCTTTATTGATTTGGAGGACTCTATCTACAACCATCGCAGCGACGAACTGCTGACCAACCGCTTAGAGGTGGAGGTGAAGGACGACGTGCCCACCTACTACCACCGCAGCAAGCGCTATGTCAGCAAGAAGCACGGCAGCCGCTACCATCGTGGCAAGCGCTCCGTCAGTCGCAGAAACGGCCATAGAGGAGGCAGAAAACATAAGTCAACGAAAAGAAGAAGAAGGAGGTAAGGACTATGGATGAAGACAAGTTGCGCGAAGCCGCGGACGACCAGTTGATTAATGATGCCTTCCAGCGTCTGCTGGACAGCTATTTGGCATCACGCCACCGCAAGAAGGTAGAAATCATCACCAAGGCCTTCAACTTTGCCCGTCAAGCTCATAAGGGCGTGCGCCGTCTGAGTGGCGAGCCCTATATCATGCACCCCATTGCCGTGGCGCAGATTGCCTGCGAGGAGGTAGGCTTGGGTTCTACGAGCATCTGTGCCGCCCTGTTGCACGATGTGGTGGAAGATACCGACTTCACGACGGAAGACATCGAGAATATGTTTGGTGCTAAGATTGCCCAGATTGTCGATGGTCTGACGAAAATCAGCGGCGGCATCTTCGGCGAGCAGGCGTCGGCACAGGCAGAGAACTTCAAGAAGCTGCTGCTGACCATGAGCGACGACATCCGCGTCATCCTCATCAAGATTTGCGACCGTCTGCACAACATGCGAACCCTCGAGTCGCAGCCTGCCAACAAGCAGTACAAGATTGCCGGCGAGACATTGTATATCTATGCTCCCTTGGCGAACCGCCTGGGACTGAACAAGGTGAAGTCCGAGCTGGAGAACCTCAGCTTCAAGTACGAGCATCCCGACGAGTATAACAGCATCAAGGCCAAGCTCGCCTCTACCGAGGCATCGCGCCGCGAGCTCTTCGACGAGTTCACCGCACCTATCGAGGAGGCCTTGAAGAAGATGGGCGTGAAGTACGAAATCAAGGAGCGTGTGAAGACCCCTTACTCCATCTGGAGCAAGATGCAGAACAAGCACGTCACCTTCGACGAGGTCTATGACATCCTGGCTGTGCGCATCATCTTCACCCCCGAAGACCGCAACCTGGAAATCAGCGAGTGCTTCAAGATCTATGTCGAGATATCGCAGATTTACAACAGCCATCCCGACCGTCTGCGCGACTGGCTGAACCATCCGAAGGCCAACGGCTATCAGGCGCTACACACCACGATGATGTCGAAGCAAGGCCGTTGGATAGAGGTGCAGATACGTTCCGACCGCATGGACGAGATTGCCGAGCAGGGCTTTGCCGCTCACTGGAAGTACAAGGACGGCATGGAGAAAGAGTTTACCGAGGACGAGACCGAGCTGAACAACTGGTTGCGCACCATCAAGGAGATTCTTGATGACCCGCAGCCCGACGCCATGGACTTCCTCGATGCCATCAAGCTGAACCTCTTCGCCTCGGAAATCTTCGTCTTCACCCCCAAGGGAGAAATCAAGACCATGCCGACGGGCAGTACCGCGCTGGACTTCGCCTTCTCCATCCACACCTTCCTCGGCTCACATTGTATCGGAGCGAAGGTCAATCACAAGCTCGTGCCCCTGAGCCATAAGCTGCAGAGTGGCGACCAGGTGGAAATCCTGACGTCGAAGTCGCAGCACATCCAGCCGGGATGGGTCAACTTCGTCAGCACGGCGAAGGCCAAGGCGAAGATTCAGGCTATCCTGCGCCGTAACAGTCGTGAGAAGCAGAAGAAGGGCGAGGAGATGCTCGAGGAGTTCCTGCAGAAGAACAACCTTTCCGACCACCTGAATGCTGCCGATCAGCTGGCTTTGTTCCATGAAATCAAGCATCGTGAGGAGTTCTACCAGGCCATTGCCGAGAAGTCTATCCTGCTGGGCGAGAAAGACGTTGATGAACTGATGGGCAAGAACGCGCAGGGCAAGGGCGGCTGGCGCAAGCTCGTACCGTTCCTGAAGAGCAAACCCACCGAGGGCGGCAAGGACTCCGTGGCTGATGGCAACGACCCCTATTTCGTCGTTCCCGAGAAGTTCAACCGCAAGAAACCCATCTACATCACCGACGACAACATCTCGCAGTATAAGTTCAAGCACTGCTGCCATCCCATTCCGGGCGACGACATCCTCGGTTTCATCGACGGCAAGCACCAGATAGAAATCCACAAGCGTGCCTGTCCCGTGGCAGCGCGTCTGAAGGCAAGCTTCGGCAACCGCATCCTTGACGCCAAGTGGGACATGCACAAGCGTCTCTTCTTCGACGCCACCGTGCGTCTGCAGGGCATCGACCGCATGGGCATGCTGCTCGACATCGCACAGATTGTCTCTTCCCAGATGAGTGTCAACATCCGCAAACTCACCATCGGCAGTGACGAGGGCGTCTTCGACGGCACCATCGAGTTGCGCGTCCATGACCGTGAAGACGTCCGTAAGATCATGGACCAGCTGAAGAAGATTGACGGACTGCAAGACGTAACACAAATCGTATAAGCTATGAAACGACTCCTCAACCTACTTGTTCTTTTCCTTGGAGGCCTGCTGACCACATACGCCGCCTCTCCGTTTGATAATCCCGACACACTGGTCGTCAGCCGCGACGGCACGGGACAGTTTCGCAACATCAGCGAGGCCATAGAGGTGTGCCGCGCCTTCATGGAGTACCACAAGGTGATATATATAAAGAAAGGTACGTATAAGGAGAAGATCATCATTCCGCAGTGGCTCACCAACATCGAGCTGTGTGGCGAAGACCGCGACCAGACAGTCATCACGTGGGACGACCATGCCAACATCCCCGTTGCCATGGCGCTGGCGTCGTGGCCCATCGACATTGCTGAGGCGCTGCGACCCACTGACGGCAGGACGAAGATAGGAACCTTCCGCACCTTCACGCTGAAGATACAGGGCAGCAAGATTACCCTGAAGAACCTGACCGTCGAGAATAATGCCGCCCGTCTGGGACAGGCCGTTGCGCTGCATGCCGACGGCGACCGCCTGACGTTCGTCAACTGTCGCTTCTTAGGTCATCAGGATACCATCTATACGGGCAATGCCCACTGCCGCCAGTATTTCAAGGACTGCTACATCGAGGGTACCACCGACTTCATCTTCGGACCCTCCACGGCGTGGTTCGAGCATTGTGACATCTTCTGCAAGCTCAACAGCTACATCACGGCAGCCTCGACGCCGCAGGACGTGCCCTACGGCTACATCTTCAATAACTGCCGCATTACGTGTGCAGAAGGTGTGACGAAGGTTTATCTCGGACGTCCGTGGCGCGACTACGGCTATACACTGTTCATGAACTGCGAGCTGCCCCGTCAGATACGTCCTGAGGGGTGGCACCACTGGCAGAAGGAGCGCGAGCAGACCGCCCGCTACTTAGAGTATAACAATAGCGGTGAGGGAGCAGCGACGTCGCAGCGTGTTCCGTGGAGCCGGCAGCTGACGAAGAAAGAAGCTCAGCAGATAACGTTGGATGCCGTGTTCCACAACGATGACACGTGGCATCCTTGCCGATAGGGAAAAGTCCTATCCTAAATAGTCCAATTGTTTTTTCAGTGCCTGCAGGTCGTCGCGCACTCCGATGAGGCGTGTCATCACCTCCGCTTTGCGGTCGGCACCGTTGCGGTTGCTGTTGATAATCTTCTTGGCTGCCGCAATCTTGAAGCCACGCACCTTCACGAGGTTGTGAATCAGGCGAATCTGCTCGATGTCCTTCTCCTGATACTGGCGTATCTTGGCAGGTCCGCTGGTTTTAGGCTTCAGGTAAGGAAACTCCTGTTCCCAATAGCGCAGCGTACTCTCATTGATGTCGAACATCTCTGCTACCTCCTTGATGGAGTAGTACAATTTCAAGTTTTTGTTCAGATTCAGTGCCATAGTCGATTCATTATTCGGGGCAAAGGTACTAAAAAAGTAAAGAATAAAAGAATAAAAAGAATGAAAAGTTTAAATATTTTTTTGTTTCTTACGTTATAGTATTCATAAAGCATCGTCTTTAAACCCAAAGTTTCGCATTATGCAATGGACTGACCGTATTCGTCAAGTGAAGATTCTGCTCGTGGTGGCTGCCGTGTTGATAGCTGTGGCGAGCCTCCTGGTGTCGCACTTCCTCGTGCGCGACCTCTCTACCGAGGAGCATCACCGCATGGAGGTGTGGGCGCAGGCGCTGCATGCCCTGAATGCTGCCGACGAGAATACCGACCTCTCGCTGGTACTCAACGTCATGGAGGGCAACAACACCATTCCCGTCATCGTGGTGAACAGCGAGGGCGGCATCGACGACTTCCGCAACATCGACGATACGCTGCAGGTGGCGAGCTATGCGCGCCGCATGATACAGGCGGGCGATACCATCCGTGTCGATAGTCAGCTGGTGTGCTACGACGAGAGCATCATGCTCAAGCGCCTGCAGGCATGGCCGTACGTGCAGTTAGGCATCGTGCTCATCTTTGTCGTCGTGGCCATCTTTGCCCTGCTCTCCAGCAAGCGTGCCGAGCAGAACAAGGTGTGGGTAGGACTCTCCAAGGAGACCGCTCACCAGTTGGGAACGCCCGTGTCGAGTCTCATGGCTTGGGTGGAGATGCTCAAGGAGCAGTATCCCGACGATGAACTGCTGCCCGAGATGGACAAGGACGTGCGCCGTTTGCAGCTCATTGCCGACCGTTTCTCGAAGATTGGCTCGCTGCCCGAGCCTGTCGAGGCTTCCATGAATGAGGTGTTGCAGCACGTCGTGGAGTATATGGACCGCCGCACCAGCAGTCAGGTGCAGATGCTGCTCCGCGTTCCCGATCACGACGTACGTGTGAAGATGAACGCCTCGCTCTTCGAGTGGGTGGTGGAGAATCTCTGTAAGAATGCCGTTGATGCCATGGAGGGCCACGGTACCATCACGCTCACGCTGACCGAAGAGGGTAGTGCTGCGCTGTCTGCCAACAACTCATCCTTAGTGGTCATCGAGGTGCAAGATACCGGCAAGGGCATCCGCAAGAAAGATTTGGGTAACGTCTTTATTCCTGGCTTCACCACGAAGAAGCGTGGCTGGGGTCTTGGTCTCTCACTGGCCAAGCGCATCGTCGAGGAGTACCACCGCGGTCACATCTTCGTCAAGCAGTCGGAAGTGGGCAAAGGCACCACCTTCCGCATTGAGTTGAAAAAATCATAGATTTTCGGGGGTACGAGGGGAGAGAATAAATGAGTAATGAGTAATGAGTAATTATGATTACCTGTAAACCGTAAACTGTAAACTGTAAACCGTAAACCGTAAACTGTAAACCGTAAACCGTAAACCGTAAACTGTAAACCGTAAACTGTAAACCGTAAACTGTAAACAGTAAACCAACTCTAAACTCTCAACTCTCCACTCTCAACTCTCAACTCCCTCCCTCACAGGGAGGGCTGGGGTGGGTCTTCTACTTATCCAGCTGCTCGTAAACCGAGTTGTTGCTCTTGTACTCCGGCACAATCTCCTTCATCTTACGAACCGTATTCATGTTGTCGTACTGCTTCGAAATCTCGATGAGCTCGTCAATCTGCTTGCTGACCTCCTCGTAGTCGTATTCACGCACCTCGGCAATGCGAATCTTCTCGTGGAACGACGGCTTCGTGCCCTCCTCCTCGTTCAGCACCTCCTCGTAGAGCTTCTCGCCCTCGCGCAGTCCCGTGAACTTAATCTCCACATGCGGAGCTCCCGAGAGCTTGATCATGCGTGCTGCCAGGTCGGCAATGCGCACGGGCTGACCCATGTCGAAGACGAAGATCTCGCCGCCATGGCCCTTCGTGCCAGCCTCCAGTACCAGCTTGCAGGCTTCAGGAATCAGCATGAAGTAGCGAATGATATCGGGGTGTGTCACCGTTACCGGTCCTCCGTTCTTGATTTGCTCCTTGAACAGGGGAATGACGCTGCCGTTCGATCCCAGCACATTGCCGAAGCGTGTCGTAACAAACTGCGTCGTGTGCTCCGCCTTGCCGTCCGCCTTGATGGCACGGTCCAGGCTCTGCACGTAGATTTCGCAGATGCGCTTCGAGCAGCCCATGACGTTCGTGGGGTTCACCGCCTTGTCGGTCGATACCATGACGAACTTCTTCACGCCGTGCTTCACACTCATGTCTGCGATGACCTTCGTGCCGTAGATGTTGTTCAGCACCGCCTCCGAGGGGTTGTCTTCCATCATGGGCACGTGCTTGTAGGCAGCGGCGTGGAACACATAGTCGAACTTATACTTGCCGAACAGCGTGTCCATGCGCGTCTTGCGGCTGATGCTCGTGACGATGACCTTCGCGTTCACGTCGGGGAACTCGTTCTTCATCATCAGGCGGATGTCGTGCTGCGGTGTCTCAGCCTGGTCGATGAGAACCATCTGTGCAGGCTTATAGATGGCAATCTGTCGCACCATCTCCGAACCGATGCTACCTGCCGAGCCCGTAATGAGGATGCTCTTGCCCGTCAACTCACGGCCTACCGACTGCATATCCACCTTGATCTCGTCGCGGGGTAGCAGGTCTTCCACGCTGACCTCCTTCAGCTGGATGTCATCCGTGTCGCCTGTCCACTCCTCGGCGCCCTGCACCATGTAGATGCGCAGTCCGGCATTGATCAGTCGGTCCTGCAGCTGCTGGTTGTCTCGGAAGTCCTTGCTGCGCAGTGGCGATACCAGCACGGCCTCGATGCCCTTCTTCTTGACGACAGCCTTCAGCTCTTCATCGTCCATGCTGTAAATCTTTTCACCCATCAGCTGACCGTGGCTGTCGTGCGGGTCGTGCGTGATGAAGCCCTTCAGCACGAAGCGGATAGGGTCTTGTGAGCGGATGAACTTCGCCAGTGCTACGCCACCCGACATCGTGCCGTAAATCAGTGCCGGAATAGCCTTGTTGTTATTCTTCGTGATGTCGAACAGCGTCTTGATGATGACGCGCGAGAAATACATCAGCACCGTTGCGATGGCATAGGTCACCACCAGCAGTCGGGTAGAGAAGTGCTCGAAGAGCGTAGGGGGAGTCAGGTAAATAGGGTAGTGTACCGCCCAGGCGATACACAGCGACGTGAAGTTGGCGAACGTCAGGCGTCGCAAGTCGACGAACGACGAGTATCTGATGATGCCCGAATACGTGCTGAATATGCGCATGGGAATCCAGCTGAGGGCAATATAGATGAGCATGACCTTCGCTATCTGGTACGAGTGCTGCTGCGTGGCATATCCGCGATGGAACAGCCAGTAGGCGATGAAGCCTGACAAGAAAATAACAACACTGTCAAAAATAAGCACACTCCAGTATGGTAAGGCCTTCCTGCTGAAGTACCAATGTATAATTCGACTAAATGGATTCATATCGTATGTCGTTTTTCCCTTTTTTCTCGTGCGCTTGACAGGACTCGAACCTGCACGTCATAAACACTAGATCCTAAGTCTAGCGCGTCTACCAATTCCGCCACAAGCGCTAAAGGGTGCGTTCGTAAATATGATTTAATCTCTCTCTTCTTTTTTCACTTAGTAATAGAGTTCGGCTGCAAAGGTACGAAAAAATATTGTAACAAAAAAATAAATATTGGGTTTTATTTTCTTCCCCTCCCTTTTTTCCCCTTAAACTCTTAAACTGACTTTAAACTTTCAACTTTCAACTTTAATCTTTCAACTAACCACCCCCTCCCTCACAGGGAGGGCTGGGGTGGGTCTCCCTCAACTCTCTCCTCCACATCATCCGGCAGGGCAGGGAAGAAGTCGATGCCCGTCATCCGTTCCACCTCGTCAATAGAGTTGTAATACAGGTCCTTCTTCCTGTTACCCTCCGTATTCCTGACGATGACCCCATAACCCTTGGGCTCGCCCTTCAGACACAGCACCACCTTGAAGAACGCCTCAGGCACGGCAACCTTGTTCTCTCCGATGGTCTCGTGCTTGCCCTTCGTCCACACCGGTCCGCAGACGATATACACCTCGCCGTATTTTCGCGCCCATTTACGGCAGTCCATCTCAATGCTGTTCCACACGCCGCTGTTCAGCTTCGGGTGCTGCGGACAGACGTTCACCAGCGAGAACGAGTCGTACATCGCCCTCCTGTTCCATTTGTTGTCGCCCGCCGGACACATGTGCCCTCGCGACCATCCGCTGCCCTTGTAGTCCTTCGGCGTAGCACGGGGCAGCGGGCACTCCTCGTCCTCATGGAAGTTGTTCATGCGCTTCAGCTCCCCGTCCGTATGCTCCGCCGTCAGCTGCCACGCCACCCAGTTCGGACAGCGCGTCTGCTTGTTATACGACGCCACGTAAGCCGTGCGCCGCACCACCTGCTCAGGCACCGTCTTCAGCGGAGCAGCCATGCACAGTTCCACCACCGAGTCCGGCATCGTCGTCCACGACCCTTCGCTCTGCTGCGTCGTTGTCACCTCCTGCGACTCCTCCTGCCGCACCTCCTGATGCGAGAATGCATGAATGGCAATGCTCACGAGCACCGCCACCACCACCCATCCGAGTGAGATATAGTGTCTCTTCCTTTTCATTTGTCCGTTATAAAAGATGCCAAGGACCCCGTTCCTGGCATAAATTTACACGGCAAAGATACGCATTAATTCCGAATTATGCAAGTAAAATTATGCAAATCGAATAATTTTGTTTGCATAACTACTTTTTTCTTCTTTTTCTTTGTTATTTACGAAAAACTTCCTATATTTGCAGACGATATGAAACAATGAGCGTATGACAACCGCACAAATGACACAACAGATAGCTTCGTACTTCAAGACACAGCCTGTTTTGAAAGCATGGCTTTTTGGCTCTTTTGCGCGTGGGGAAGAAACACCCAACAGCGATGTTGACATACTTGTTGTTCTTGATCACTCACAACCGGTAGGTTTAAAGTTCTTCGGAATGTGGGGAGATTTGGAGCGATTACTTGGACGTTCTGTTGATTTAGTTGTTGATCGTTCCCTTGCTCCTTTTGCCCGTGAGAGTGCTGATCGTGACAAAAAATTAATTTATGAGAGAACCTCTTAGAGATAAAACTAGGCTTGAGCACATGCTTAATGCTATTGATGTTATCCTTCAGAGGACTTCATCAATGACCTTTGATGAGTTGTCTTCTGATAAATTGCAGTTTGGGGGTATTGTCTATTATACGATGGTGATAGGTGAGGCAGCTTACAAACTAAGTAAAGATTTTGTTACTTCTCATCCCCAAGTTCCATGGCAGCATATTGCGGATATGCGTCATCATCTCGTACACGGTTATTACCAAGTTGACAACACCATTATTTGGGCAGTTGTCCAAAACGACCTAAGACCCCTTCGTGAACAAATAGAGAAATTTCTTGCAGAAACCAATTGGGCTGAGTGGGAGTCTTTAAAATAATTTTGTACTTTTGCTATGAATTCTTTAAGATAATTGCCAGTGGGTTAGGTGAGGGTGATTTTAGTTTTTCAACAAAGTATGAGGAGTACTGGTCCTCATTGCCAGAGCTATTGCTTCACCTACAAGAGCAACGTTTGACATTAGATGATATGCCACGTCATAGCTCAGAGAAATAAAATGGACATTCTTCTTCAAGGTCGAAGGCTTTGATTACTTTTTTTCGCCAGTCATCTTTTTCCTTTTCCCCTCAGCCCACCGCTGGTTCGCCTTAGTAACTCCTCATCACTCCATCCAGAATAATGAGCCCTCTTCACTTGTTGAACAATGTACTCGTAGTCTGTCATAATTGCATAAAATTACAAATCAGTGCAAAGATACGAACTTGCATCTCTGCCACCAAACAATTACGCTCCACAAGCCTTGTGAAAATGCTATTTTGTCTAAATAGATTCAGCCATTAAGTCTTTGCGTCCTAAAAGACTAAAGATAGTAATGTCGTTGTCCTCATTAAGAATACGAAGCGTTCTTAAAATCTCATTAAGTGTAGAACCACTTGTAGTAACGTCATCGATAATCAATATGTTCTGATTGCGAATAGACGCACACAGCTCCTCATCAGCTTTCGATGCAAACTTCAGGAATTGCATCATATATGGACGGAAACGGCTCTTTTTCACGTCCTTGGCTATCGTGAAATAGTCTTTCTGATGAATTAGGTCAAGCATTTTAGATATGGACTGCCTTACCTCTTCTTTTTGTGCTTCAGTATAACGCGGGCGACCGTTCTCCAAGACATCGTTCAAGTAAGATTGCTCATAGGCATCCATATCGAACGAGATATTTGAGGGCAGAGCCTTTACAAGTTCCATCTTCCTCAACGTTGGCTGGGCAAAACGGTAGATGTAACGTAGCATATACAGGTTAACCTTACTCGAAGATTCCGGCATTACCACCAGATTATAGTCATACAAATTTATCTGATGACTTAGATTATCGATCGCTTTCTTGATGAAATTAGTGAGGTCTGAATTGTTCTGAAGGTCTTCTGTAAACTTGACATGATGAATAAAAGATGTACGTACAGGGCCATCAACCTGAGGAGCAAACTCATATCCATAGTAGAAGCACTTACCAAACGCTTCTACCTGATAGCCGCTACCCGTCAGACTAACGATATCCTCTGCTCCATCATGTTCAAAGTCGAACACGAATTTCTTCTCTTCTATGTCGTACGTAACAACCATCTTTTCTCTATTTTGGGGCTAAGATACAAATAAGTGGTGAAAATTCCAAATAATTAGCGAAGTTTTTATTCCCACACCACCAAGTTGCGAGGCAAGGAGATTTTCTTTGCCTCACCACGCAAGCCGTCAATATAATAATACCTGGCTAGATGGTCGTCAAACTGCGAAACGAAAGCGCCACGGATTCTGGCACACTTCTCGTTGATGGAGTTCAGAAGGGGGTTCGTCACATCCTCAATACTTTGTAGTGCCCTATCCGTCATGCCTCCTGGACGCAACTTCACATATATCTCCGTCAGTTCCTGACGATACTCTGGCAGGTGCTTGAATAATATTCCCTCCGGATGCTTCAGGAACAACAGATAGACAGCCTTTACCAAGGGCTCCATCTTAATCTCCATATTATTGTAGTCAGGCAACAACAGCCTATAGTCCTTCGTTATTACCAACTTGCTCAGTCTGTCATCAGGATGAATCAGTTGTTCCAAGATGCTTTGAGAAATTCCCCTCTGCCTCAACTTACCAATTCGTTCCCTAATCTCCTCTATCAAATCATCTATATTCTCTTCCTCTATCTGCGAGTTAAAGCTATCGTCAGCATCCTGATGAACAGGATATCCATAATCATCCCAACTTGTCTCTTTGCTTTCCAACAATTGCTGCTGCTGGATTTTCTCTTCGGAAATCTGCTTGCCAATCCGATGCAGCTGATCAGCCAGAGGCTCTCCACTTTTTGATGACACAGGATAGAAGCGATTCGTTGCCTTGTCCTTTCCATCATCACCCCTATGAATATCCTCCGTCCTAATGAAGCCATGCTTCACTTTATCCTTATCCTTCGGATTCTCCAGGAACCTCAACAGATAGTCATTTCCAATGGTGATATCCTTCAGTTCCGATTCATGGAGATAAGGCGCACGATACGCTAATACTTTTTTATCCTTGAGTCGCTTTATCAGTAGAGGCAGATAAATCACACGGAATCCAATCATCTGCCCCCATCCCTCCAGCAGTTCAGGCCGTCTTTCAAACAGTTCCGTCAAAGCCTTATCCTCTTCGCTGGCAACATACAACAGCTCGTTAGGAGCCAATCTGCCTTCCATGCGAAACTCAATCCTGTTCTCATCTTCCAATGCCTTTTGTTCGTCTGGACCTTTCGTGTTTTGAGTGATATAAACCTTCTGCGCCTGTCGTCGTTCCAACAAGTACAGTCCAATCATTAGCGCTGCCACTATCACATCTACCACGTTCCACAGCGTCCGTCCTAAGGCAATCTTATAGATGGGCTGAAATAATAAAGCGAGAGCTATAAACACCCATACAGCTATTGTTTTCTTACGCTGATAGTACTGATAAGCCATCACGCCACATGCAATCATCATCGCATATCGCACCAGCATGAAATATCCATACGGCATTGGTGCCAAACACAGCAACAGCATCGCTGCAAGAATCAGATAGAGATGTTTCATTTTTACCAATCTTTCTTTAATTGTATGCCCACAGTAACATGGGCTTAGCAATTCTTTTAGTCTTTTTGAATGCTCTTTTATCAATCACAAAACATCCCCAGCTGAGATTTTTATGAAAGATGTTAAATGGATAGGTGCCTGGATTGTAATAAACACTTTTGTGTGAGTGTATTAGTATTTGTCTTTTTCGGGCATTGTTATTAGTAGATTCCAGTCCATCCAAAACCAAACACTCCTCCCCTATTCCCATTTTCCCAACAACAGCAGTCACTTCATATTTACCCAGAGAAGACAAGTGACTCCCCTCTACATTAGAATATTCGTTCCTTTTCAGCCCATTCGCACAAACGCTGCTATAAACAGCCTCTCTTGCATTTAGATCGTAAATAACATAGCGTTTCTTCCCCGGATGCATAGAGAAATCGACAAAAACACAATAGTTAGTATTCATATTATGCTTTTTACAAAATTCCAATGCTTCTACTGCCCTCTTGTTTGTAATAATTGGTGTACAAAATTGATTGTAAACCAACAAGAGAGCTACCGCAAGGACAATGAGCAAAAGAAAGACTTTCACTGTCTTTAAGAGCGCTTTTTTCTTTTTCATCTTCATCTGTTAAATACTAGCTGTCTTTTAATTTAGTTCATTTTATTACTTAAAACGAATAGAACTTAATATTTCTGCAACATATTCATCCGAGCCACCATCATAACATGATAATATGCAGACCTTTTTTGTTTCATAATCAAACATCATGATGAACCTCCAATATAATTCACCTTCTTCAGTCGTATACCTTTTTACAATATAATAATATGGATGTCCATTCACCTCTAATGATTCAAAACGTTCAAGGATAGATGGCAGTTCCTTTGCCTTTTCATCTTCCCAGTTGTTCCAATATGTTCTAACGTTTTGCTCAGAGCGATTATCTTCAAAGTCGCTACACAAAGTCACACTACCAACATCTTCACATTCTAAATTGTATATTTTAAGACCATCCACTTCCGTATCATGACAAGAGAATCCAGTGGGTCTCGTAAAAACAATCTTACTATCCGTAAATTCATTATCTTTCAAGACAACATTCTGGAGAAGATTCTCTTCATGATTACTATTTGTTGAACTAATATCTAATAAAACGACTGCGAATACTAACAGAGGAAAAACGATAAAAGCCGTTACAATATATTTATCAAGCTTCTTGATTCTTCTATAATCTTCAGGACACACTTCCTCTACGTTAGTGGAGTTTAACAGGAATGCGAACCATATTCCGCACCATATAAGAGAGCGTACTAATCTAGTTACACTTCCAAATCCTGTCAGCTCGTACTCTCCTCCTATAAGAGTCAACAAATTGGAAGCGAATACTGCTATCAGATACATTTTTGCAAGAAAAACCGCATTCGGCTGTCTTTTGAGGAAAGCATGGAATGTGTAGCAAGCCAACAGAAATAGCATCAGTCCAAACAAAGGATCTGACAATGCGAGAAGGATGTTGTTGTCATACTCCGCAAGATTAAAAGTAAATATCGGATAGGCAACACCAAATAAGCCTCCTATTACCACCATGAATAAGAAAAAAGATAGCCAACCACGAATAACTGTATTATTTTTAAGCCATTCACTTGTATAATATATTTCTCCATTTTCATCAAGCAAATACGATGATGAGGAGGAGGTCTCAGATTCATTTTTAGCACCTTCTTCAGGTGCATTTTCAGAAGAAAAGCCATCTTCGCCATTACTCTTACTCTTTGCGAGGTTCTTTGGTTCTTCTAATTCATAGGTGTTATTAACGTCTTGCATAATTTGTTTGGAATTATTATTGTTATTAAAACTTCATTCCGATTGCTTCTTTTTGTCATTCATCCGTCCCAATATGCGACCAATGCTCTTTTTTCTGCAAAGTTAATTATTATTCGCTAATTCTCAAAATATTTAGTAATCACAAGGCTTGTGGAAGTAAAAGATTAATTCTTAACCCTTCCGTCAACCATCAGACGACTTTTCATTTCTATACAACTAAATTGAGAGAACTGACTACGCATGTCAATGGGACAGAATCCGCGACATACTGCAGTCTGAGTTATTACGATATGCCATAATATAGTTTAAATTAGAGTTTGAACGTTACCACTCTATTGTCAGCAATATATTGTCTTTGAGGACGAGTTGTCGCATCATTATATAATTCAAACACGGAATGTAATGCATGACGACAATTCGACTTTGAATATTCATTTAGGTTATTAATACAGCTTATTTGATTAGAGTCGAATTGATATATTATAGCAAACTGTTGAATCATCTTATGTAACTCCAATATAGCTTCTTTATACTGCATGCTATTTACCAAAACTTTGAAAATATCAAGTATATATAACAAATATTCTTTTATTGATTCATTATTCTCTTTTATCTTTATACTATTAGCAAAAGAATCGCACTCAAAATCTTGTATTTCAGATGAGTTTGCAGTTTGTATTGTAACAGGTACTGCTCCCAAATTATTAGCAGACCTAACTTTATTAAGAAAATCAAATATTGTTGTATCTGTAATTATATCACTATATGTCACAGACTTTGTCAAGAATAGCCCATCCAATGATTTAACACGACTTAATGCAACATAAAGTTGGCCTGGTGCAAAAATATGGCTATTCAGGTCTAAAACAACCTTGTCATACGTCTGACCTTGAGACTTATGAATTGTGAAGGCATAAGCCAACTTTAGTGGGAACTGTGTCGTTTTCTGTATGTATGGTTTTTTCCTAACGAGTTTATGTGTTTTCCTGTCATATTCCATTTCATACCGATACTCGTTAAGTTGATTTGCTCTATATCTATCGTTTGGATTGGGACACGTCACCTGCGATGAACTCCTATCTGATTTTATTGTAAAATACGACCCATTGAAGTCAACAATTGTTCCAAAGTCACCATTCAGATACCCATAGTATTTACTGTTTTTTGTAAACATTACTCTTGCACCTTTCTTAAATTGCAGTTGTGAATCATACTGAGAAGGTATCACAATTTTATGAATATCCTCATTACTTGGTAACTTGCTATGTTTTATGGTTACATGTCCACTTCCATCAGATTTTAGGATTTGATATTCAGCGTCAATAGTGGTTACCTCACCAGGAAGAAGATTAAGTTGTTCCTTATTCACTTGACGAACTTCTTCGTTTGACGAAGCTATATATACTGCATCATGAGGGAGATTACAAGTTACACGACTATTGAGGTCTCTTACTACAGAAACTCTCTCTTCAATGCTCAAAGGCTTTCTGAATGTATCTAATAGTTTAACGAATTCGGGATCATTTAACTGTCTATAAGATCTTGTTAGTTCAAATAGTTTTATGTTACAAAGATTTTTTTGTATCACATGGCTATTAAAGAAGTATATCCCACCATATTCTCTCTTCAAATAAGCTAATACAGCCTCATCACTTACGATTGGAGGAAGTTGAAACATATCGCCAACAACCACAACAGGAATGCCACCAAACGGATTGTTATTACCCATGCATCTTTGACATATCACGTTCATCATTTCGAAAGTATCTGAACGCACCATTGATATTTCATCAATGATAAGCATTTTTATTTGCCTTATTCTGGGAGCAAACATATTGCATCTTTCCGATGGTAGGTTTTGAGGATCCTGAAACCCTTCTTCTAAGTCATCAAATGCCCCATAGAAAAAAGAGTGCAATGTTCTTGCGTTTTTATACAATGTCGCTGCTAAGTTTGTAGGTGTTAAAACTTGACAACCAGAAATAGAACTTTCGATTTTCTTAATAAGATATGTTTTCCCACTACCAGCCTTCCCATGAATAAAGGTAATACCTGCTAGATTCCTATTTAAATAATCAAAAACCTGTTCTTGACTACTTCCTTTTGGTTCAATGTACTCCATAAAATACATTCTATCTTATTTTGATTTAAAGAGCATCTTCAATATGGTACTTCCAATTTTTCGTTCAAGCCCACTCTTTGACATGGGTATTCCTGTCTCTCTCGCTAACTTTTGTTTTGCCTGGGAGAGACCTACAGCTCGTTTCCATGAGAAACTCAAGCCTGGGATGGGCGTCGATTTTTTACTCATAAATCCGTTCAATATTTGATAGTTTATATCTATTATATAGTATTTGTTTAGCAATAATCAATGTAGTCTATGTAACGATATTTACATTGTCCAGCAAGAGGCTTTCACCCTTTTGCTTCCTTCTTTGATGTAGATTGTTTCGAACAATTGCCCTGGATGTTCTTTCTCAAATTTGTAGCTGCCGTCTTCCAACTTTTCCCAATTTGGTGATGTTTTAATCTGACGAAGAAATTCCTTGCCTGGGAGTTCGTCAAGTTGAATTATCCATTCTTCTGTCCAATCAGGACCACATGGAATAAAATGGCAATCAACATTTTTATACGAAGGGAATTGCACTCCAGTCAAAATACTAATACTGTCTCTGTTTCCAAATCTGTCAAAGGATCGGTTGTTAAATTCTGAATACTTGCAAACAAATCCTTTTTTACCAATGAATAATTCCACATTAACATTTTCAGGCATTTCTGTAGATGGTGCTTGAATATATATTCCGTCCCATCCTCTGGAATAGACGTAAATAGAATCGGAACCATAGAATCGTTTGTCTTCATCAAAACTCAGTGTATCTAATGACCAAAACATATTATCCTTTTGGGCTCTTAAAGCATCTATATTTTGGAAGAAGCTATCACTTGGTTCCTCTTTGAACGTAAATCTAACATAATGTATTTCATCCAAGTTGTCGAAAGAATTATTCAGATATTCGTACTCAGGGAAGGTCTGAAGACCTGTAAGGGACATTATGCTTTGTTTGTCTGTAAATTTCAAGTCTCTATAGCTATAAGGACTAATGCCAAAACCTATTGTCGCAACAATATAGTATGTTGCTACGGCAGCTGGTGAGACAATCATTAATATGATGGCCAACCACCAACTCTTAATCACTCCTTTTCTTTTTGCTAACGATGGGAAAAGAAAAGACAATGTCATCCAACTCATAAAGCACAAACTTAGATTTGCCGTCTTTTCCTTGTGCATTAATTTAGCAACAACATAGGATATTAAGCCAATTAAAAAAAGTGATAGTGGTAGCCAAACCCACCAAAATAGAAAATTGTTCATGTCTTTAAAATTTTAGCACTTACTTTTTGTACCTATACAAACGATACGGAACCTTCTGCTTATATGGACTCATCCGCTTTTGCTTGAAATCACTAATCCATTGCTCTCCATTGTACATGGCCACATGTCCCCACCAACCAGAAATCTTCTTCCAACTTCTACCTTTGGGACGTTCAAACACAACAACGTCACCAGCCTGCGGTAAATATTCTTCTGATGCCACTTCCTCAAATTGCACTAAAGGCATAAAATACTTATACCATTGAGCAGGGAGGATGATGGCGGGACAGCCACCAGCCTGCAAAGCCCTCATGGTATACCAAGCACAGCAATGTATAGACTTGTTCCGTCCGTATTCTGTCAAGTGGGTTGTTGCCTTCTCGACATTAAAAGAGTAACTTTTACACCATAAACCGTAAATGCTTGCAAATAGGGCAACAAATATAAATACACCTTTCTTGGGCTTCTTGTTTCTCATTTTTCTACCGATATTAAAAGATTGGCATGTCGCTCGTTCCTAAGCATGTCAAAGAAAATCCATTTGTTATCAATGAGGGTATCAACTTTTATCTCCATTGTGTCTAAACTATTAGCAAGGGCATCTGCGGTATTCTTCTCAACAAAATCTGAAAAAAGCTTTGCTTTTGTTATTCCCAATGCTCGTTTCCATGAGAAACTGAGTCCTGGGATTGGAGTTGATTTCTTACTCATGACCTATTTGTCGTTTTAATATATGCCGATGGATTCTCATTAATCTTGGCAAGTTCTTCCTCTCGCCATTTCTCAATTGCTGTTTGCAGAAGTTCTGCCTGCGTCTTTGCCAGTTTTTCTAATAATTCTTTATTCGCTTTCACCTCAGCTTCCAATCTCTCTCTATTTTTTGCTGTCGAGATTTGTACTTCAGTATTGACCATATCGTTTAAATCCGATATTCTTTTATCTGCTAACACAGAGAATCTATGCTTCTCAGCTTCAAGAATTTTATCATATGATCCATCAGCAACCATCATACGCATGAAGGTTGGAGCGCATTCTATTATTATAAACAATAATGATATGAAGAAAGCCGCCCACCATGTAGAATTATTCTCTTTTAGACTACTATAGGCCATCATTCTTCCTTGAAATCCATCAAACTCATCCTTTAATTGTGGTTCATACTCTTTCTCAGCATTTGCTAATTTTAATTTTAACTCATCTATGTCACTATTTATTGCGGCCAACTCCGAGTTGACTTGTTTTTTGTTGTTTTCTAATTCAGTTCTGTATGTCTTGTCTTCTTTAGCGATTTGAGTTGCAAGTTCACTAATACGGGGGGTTAATTCATTTCTTTTAACTTCTAATTTATGAATCTCATTAGTTAATTTATTGTACTGATTAGGATTTTCAACTTGAGACACGTAGCTTCTTCTTGAAACTAATTGACTTATTTTTGACGATAAATGATTATATTGTGTTCTTAGTTTGTTTAATTCTTTATTTGCTTCATTATACGCATTTCCTGCAGACTCGACCACAGCATCAACGACTCCTCTACTTCTAATCTGCTCTTGTCGAACTCGATAATTTTCTAATTTTGCTTCATCGTCAGCAAGTAACTCTTTTAATTTCTTCTGTTTAAGAGACTTTATTTCCGTATTGATACTCTTCTCATAAATCTTTAGTTCCAGTGGCGTTGAAATAACTATACCTAAGAATATTGCCATAATAATTCTCGGAAGTCCAGAAAAGAATTCTTTCCAACTTATAGTAACCTTTCCGTCAGAATACATTGTATTAACTATAAGTCTATCAAGATTGAAGATAACAACGAATCCCCAGAACAATCCAAAAAAGATGGCAACTATCGTATTATCAAACACCGTTGATATAGCATAGCCACCTGACAAGGCTGCCATACATGCTGTTGACAAGATTGTACCTCCCATACCAGCATATTTAGCATACTCTGTGGGGCATTGACGCAAAATTTTTTTATTTGCACCAGCACACCACCACAAGAATTCATTATACCAATTACTTCTTTCAACAAACTCGGTTTCTATTATTGATTTCTTTTCTTCCATTGTTATTTCTATATAATATGGTTAAACACATTCTTTATTGAACTCATTAAACTAAACTTTGGTAATGGTGGAGATAGCTCAACACTTAATCCCAATTCTGCTAAAGATTTTACTTTGGGTATTTCAGTCTTTATCCAATTTATGTTTATTTCTGGTATCCTTATATCTACATTATATCTTGGCTGCTGAACCGTAACGGATAGATTGTTTTCTATTTTTGGAGTTGGCACAAGTATGGTTTTCACTTGTGGGATAGGCAGCATTTGAATATCAATACGTTTCTCCTTTGTTCCAAATTCATCCTCTGCCGTTATTGTATATGAAATAGCCTTTTCTGGCTCGACAATTTTTGTTCCTTTTTCTTCTATGGGTTCTCCATTCAACTTCACATTCCTGCCTTTATCCACTTTCCAAGATAAAACAACAGGTATTGAAGGGTATATATAATATTTATCTGCTCTTAAGTCTATTGTGCATTCATCAAAGACCCTTATGGCAATCTCCTTCTTGAAAGTCTTCCCATCGTTTATTTTCACTTCTAGTTCAAAAGTTGCATCTTCTGCAAGCGTCATAGACTTATGTCCTTTGGTATCAACATCCCATTTTTGGCCAGATTCTTTTTCTGATAATGTAACATAAGCATCAAATGGAATAAGCCAATTGACGACTACTGTTTGCTTGTCACGAATGGCCTTTGTCACCGACGATGAGAATTGAACCAACTTCTCTAATAAGAAGGTGTCAAATGGTTGTAATTCATCTATACTATTACACTTGAGATATTCTTCCAGAACATCTAACAACTCTTGGAATTGTTTTCCTAAAGATTGGATGTCTTTATAAATCTGCGATTTCGTTATATCATCAAAATCTTCCTTCGCAAAAAGCAATCTGTCTGCATCCTCAACTTTGTACTTCTCCACTAAGGACGGGGCTTCAGCTATTGACAGAATGCTTAAATAGATGATCAACTCTGAAAAGTAATCCAATTTTTCTGATACAGATTTATTACTCTTTCGTGCAGGATGTTGATAATCAGGAAGGCCTGTAACAGTGTCCTCTTCACCTTTCAATTTTGGACAATAGAAGGAATCATAATCAACGAGATAGAGATGGTTGTCATTACTTACCAATATATTACCATGTTGTAAATCGCCATGAGCAAGAGATTGCTCATGCAATGCTTGGGTCATCGCAAGAAAGTTCTCTGCTAATGATATCAACTTATCTTTTGATTGCCTGTACTTGCAGATATACTCTTTGATAGTAACACCTTCTATCCAGCGCATTCTTGTCGTTGGGTAAATAGTTCCTTCGACATTGATGCCTTTTTCTATGTAGTCAAAATCACAAAGGAAAGCCAAATGGGCTTTTTGAATGGCTTCAGAAATAAGTTCATACCTCCTCTGAGTATTATTGATGTCAGAGTGCCAACAACGGAAAGCCCACTTTGTTCCATCCGAAGCTTCATAAGGAAATACCACAGAAAAGCCTCCAGCATATGCGATAAGTCTTCCTCTGGCATCTCTTCTGAAAGTACCATTCTTTGCATGTTCATCAAGAATAAGTACACTCTTATTCTCAACAGATGTTCTTATGCTTGGTATTGTAGGCATTTATTCGGGCTTTTTAAACTTTTCTGTAATTGAATACGCAATTTGTTTACGTTTTTCTTCATTATTTGGCTTAACATATCCACTACCGCTTGCCCATTTGCCGGAGATTTCTTTTGAATCTACAATTGAGCCTTTCTTCTGTGCAGGATTATAACCATTGCCTTTTTTCCATTTTGCTGAAATACTGTCACATTTTGATACAACTGCATTTTCTAATGGTTCTAATTCATCAATAGTAGACTTTGCCATAAATTCGCAAAGTATATCAACTAATGGTGCTAATTCTGAATCAGTTTTCAAAACTTTGAAGATATTCGAAGTACCTCGTGACTGAATGTCTTCTCCAGAGAAAATCATGGTCTCAGTATCCTCCATATTTAAATCATTCCACAATGAAGGCATCTTTGCCAATGCTTTTAGGCTGATGTATATAATAAGTTCAGAAAAGTAGTCTGCCTTCTCTGATACGTCTTTGTTTTTCCATCTGCCTTCATGTTGATAGCCAACTAGTCCCTTGATTTCATCTGGCATTCCCTGTAAAGCTGGAACATACATAGAATCATAGTCAACCAACACTAAAGAATGGTCCTCTTTCACCATGATATTACCATGCTGTAAATCGCCATGTGAGAAATGATTGGCATGCAAATCTGCCACCATCTTCTTGAAGTTTTCTGCAATTTCGTTGATGACATTTGATTCTTTAATATGTTCTGCCAGGAATTTCTTTAAGGACTTCGCTTCTACCCAATCCATGACAACTACTGGCTGCATTCCTAAAGGTGTCATAATGCCATCCTCATAAAAATCAAAACCTACAAAATAGGGAAGATTCGATTTTTTGAGAGCTTTTGCAATTAGCTGTGTCCTACGTTTGGCATCTGAGACTTCTGCGTGCCAGCAGCGTACAGCATATTTCTTTGTCGATGTTTGATATGGAAAAACTACACAGAAACCACCAGAGTACTTGATTAGACGAACACCTTTTTCTATAGGATGTCCATCTTTAAGTACAGATGGTTGTATCAATGCTGGCGTTTTGATACAAGTGCTATATTCTGGAATACTGGGTAATGGCATAATTACAATTACTTTTTGACAACTGAATACTTTTTAAGTACATTCTCTAATGCGATTCTTGCAGCTTTTTGTGTAGCTCTATACTTCAAATCTTTCAGAACTTTTATTCCACATTCGCGTTTTAGCACCTTCTCGTATTCATCTAAGAACTCTCCTACAATATTCTTTGTATCGACAGGTAAAAAAGTCTGATTTCCTTCGTTTTCTATAGTAACGGTCTCACCATCTTTTGACTCATTAGAGACAGGTACAGGTATCTGCTCTGCCTTCGCCTCTTCTTCTTTCCTTTTTTCTTCTATCAGTTTTTTCTCTTCTTCAATAAGTTTAATAATATCATCAACTTTATCTTGTTCTATTGAAAAATCATCAGAATCATCTGGTTCTACTATCACAAGCGTTGTGTCATCATTATGCATCCCAGCTTTTCTCCACGATTCAACTAATGCTTCAAAGTCTTCATGAGATGAAAGTTTAAGTAAATGTTGCATGTATTCTGCAACATCTCCTTGTTTATTGTGTTCAAACAAGAAATCAGAAAAAGGATCTGACACCAAGAACAAATAACCATCTTTGTCTAAAGTACCAGAAATAGCTTTCGGAGTTCCTTTGCCTTGTTTTAACTCATCACTATCAAAATAATCAGGATAACTATCAAATGCCTCGACATCTTGTGAGGTATGAAACTTTGCTTCGCTTCCATTCCACTCAATTAAACAAGAGTCTCCAAGAACAGAGCCGTTCCATAGGTTCTTTTCAAAGCGAATGCCAACGAATGTTGCTCCTGCAGAATAGCCAAGAGCTAATCCTCGCTCATTCCTATAAATCTGCGCATCTAACAATTTTATCTCTCTCTGTTGGATTCCTCCCGTCCTTGGTCTTTTCTTTAATTGCTCAATATAGTCAATTACTTTATTCCTCCAGGATTCACAAAGCGGTTTGATCGTTTCTTTTGTAGGTAACCAATCACTACTGCCTGTAAAAGAATCAACTAGAAGTTGAGCCCATATTTTTTGTTGCCATGTTGAGCCCATTCCATCAGAGACCGCAATAGATTTGGTGTCTTCATTGACACCAAATCTATCTTGGCAATCAGAATAATTCTCAGCCAGTTTGTGCGTAATAAAAGCACGTATATTCATATTTTTGAGCCTTTATAGTCCTTTATCACCTTGTCCTTTGGATGATCCAAAATCAATCAGCTGAATTAAGTCTACTCCATCAGCACCAAACACACAACCACGTGATTCGTTTTTGATTGGCAACTCATTCTTCGATGCAGCAGCTTTATAAGAGTCTGGAATTTCACTTGTTATGTCATATAAAAATTGTGCTTCCTCTTGCGACAACTCAGAACGACTTGAGGGATAACGTACTGTGCCGCTCGACGTGTCTATCTGTGCATTAAAAATCAAGACGTTACCATCATTATTAGAAAGATTCATAATTTCTTTTGCCAATGCAACAGTCTCTTTCATACAATCTCTTGGGTCTTTCATGTCATAATAGGGGACACCATCCGATATGTTAATGATTACAGGTGCTGGCCCATCTGCATTATCGGCCATCCATTTTTCAGCAAGATCCTTTGCCAATTTGAAGGCTCCTAACATGTTTGTTGCTCCATTTTTATCAATTGGTTCAACCCATACAGGTTGTGTAACCTCAACATCCACTTTCTCTTCAAGAATGCCTCCAGCCCCATCTGGAGATTTCTTAATCACTTTCTTTGTCAGTTTTTCATATCTTAAAGGATTTGCATCTAAATCCTTTAGCCAACCAGAGCACAATTCCTTCACATCATTATCATAGCCTATTACAGATATGAAACACCGATTCTTAGGTGCTTCGCCATCAAAATTCTTTTGGATAATGTTGTCAATAACCTTGTTGACTGCCAAAGTCGCAAATTTAGTACGAGAAGTTCCCTCATATGGTTCTGTCATAGAACCAGACTGATCTAACAAAATAATCAAAAGACCCGGTGTTGCAGAACTCCATTGTTTATCATTCTTAGCCATTGTTAAAAAATAATATTCCGCTTGGCTTCCTTAAGCAGAGGTTATTGTTTTAGGTTCGTTACCATACACACGAAAAAACGTGGAGCCAGTTCTGTGCCCGGTCCACGGTCTAAAGGCTCTCGCATTGCCCTGCTAGTCGAACCGAGCAACGCTGAAAGCCCCACGCCGATGTATGTATAATGCTACCTTATATAAGATAGATATATATTCTACATCTCCAAGGGGCGTTCCCGTTGCTTTGGTTTTGACTAACAGTTTGAATTTGCGAGATTCTTAGGCCGTCAAACCCAAAGCGTTCAGAAAACGCCTTTAGTATGTATGTGTCCCGCCTCATGTGATTACCCAAGGGCTTTCAGCATTCCGCAAGAACAGGTGCAAAGATAGCAAGATTATTTCAACAATGCAAATTATTTTGAAGATTTTTTAAAAGAAAGGAGTTTCACAAGCCTTGTGAAGGCTCTGAAAGAACGGATGAAGAAGAAGTGAGGCAGCAGGGACAATAGCCCTTTTCGCTCTGGCTTCCTTTGTCAACGAAGTCTAAGACAGGTACCTGGTACGTGTCACGATCTGAAGAAATAAAGAAAAATCCGCCTTAAATCAATAGGCGGATAATTTTTATTGTTCTCTTTAGAACGGCCCTTGGCCCATGCAGCTCGTAGTGGTGATAGCGGTCAGTGCTGCCGAGAGTGCTGCAATGGCAATGCGCACAACGACCTCCCACAAACTCTTTTTTTCTTTCATCTTTTTAATTTACAATTTGACAATTTACAATTTACAATTTATTGATCTATTGTATTAATTTGAACACAGAGATACAGAGATACAGAGTTTTTAATTTCTCATTTTTCATTTGAATTTCTCATTACTCATTACTCATTTCTCATTTAAAGAGAAAGAGCCCGTCGAGGGCTCTTCTCTTTACGGCTGCGGCGTGTAGGCAGCGATAGGGATCTTGTGCGCCTTGTCGCCCTTCTCGGTCTGGTAGTAGCCGTTGCCGAAGCTGACCTTGCGACCGAAGGTCTTCGACGTCAGGTTGTCCAAGTCGGTCGAGTCGGGCTTGAAGCGGAAGCGGACGCCCTGCACGTTGTCTGCCACGCTGAACTCGCCGGGGTTGGCAGCGCCGCCCTTGCGGTTGGCGATGACGGGATAGAACACGCCGATGCCGTCG